>TARA_R100000656_G_scaffold94415_1_pt1 | contig 170074 bp, 158 predicted proteins | sample TARA_R100000656 | Tara Oceans TARA_R100000656 (sample SAMEA2622517) | marine metagenome | biome: marine biome (ENVO:00000447); feature: mesopelagic zone (ENVO:00000213); material: "saline water (ENVO:00002010), including plankton (ENVO:xxxxxxxx)" | depth 350 m
GCAACCTTCTACTTTTAGCGTCAATTAAAAATGGGTGTATTACCCTTTGTACTTAATGCTGTTGATATAAAGGGTTACTCCACACACTGACATGGACTAAACCGGCCCCTTTAATCCCTAAAAGCACTACCGGAGCTGTTCTACCGCGCAGCAAGAACTAAGGCTGGCTATAAAAGCCAGCCTGTTAAAATCCATTTCTCAATGTAGACTACGAGCTATTTATTAGCTCCGCCCTCTTTTTCCCCTTACCGATTTTCTGGCAGCTTGGAAACCAGAGCCAGTATTAAAGTGGCAATAGGCCCCAACATTAATGAAATTAAAAACCACGCTAAGCCACTACGATATTCGTGCTGATGCATCTAGTCGCTGAGAATAAGAACCACGATAACCAGTAATGCAGCCGCCGCCAATTGTGTCAATGTCAGTAACGGCAACAGCGTACGTTCCGTGTTTAGCAGGCTGTTGTAAGCCAACATCAGCAGCGGGGCGGGCAAGCAAAACAGGGCTATAACCACGCTGCGGCGATACTGCCGCAGCCAGAGTCTGATTTTTTGTTTTAATGTCAGTTTCAGCATTGAGCGTTACTCCTGTCCAGCGTCGTTCGCGCCTGCATCATATAGGTTTTTACGCTACCCAACGGGATCTGCATTTTATCGGCAATTTCAGTTTGCGAATAACCATAGAACTCGGCATAAACAAAAACTTGCTGTTGAATGGTTGATAAAGACGCAATCAGCGTAGCGGCATCAAGCTGTGCGGCTGTGTTGTCAGTATGGCTAAGCGTACCGGCTTCTGCAGCGAACCAACGCTGTTTAAGGGCGGAGAAAATATTACCTGAGCGTTTAGCCTGCAACATTTCATTGATAGCAATCCGCAGTAACCAGGTAGAAAACTGCGCTTGTTGCTGAAACTGCTGAATATTTAAAAAGGCTTTAACGTAAGTTTCTTGCACCAAATCATCAATGTCGTGGCGTTGTTCGGCAGATTTAAACGCCAAAAAACCGCGCAATTTATTGTCATAACGGCTGAACAGCTCATTAAAAGCTGTCGTATCTCCGGACACCTGCACTATGGCAACCAGTTGCTCAACCGAGGCCTGTTTTAGCGACACAACATTGTCTTAATACAGCCGTTGCCGATCAAGCCGGGCCAACAGCAAAAACGCCAGCCCTAACAACGCCGGCAAGATGGCAATGCCGTTTAAGGCATCGTTTAAATCCAGATTGCCATTTTGACGAAAATCGGCAAAGTAGGAAAACGCCAGAATGCTGGCTGACAACACCAACAAAAATACACCTTTACGGGTATCACGGTTTGCTGAGAAAAAGTGCCGCGCCACTTCGCGGATTGTTTCCGGCGGCAACGTTAGCTGTTGTTGTAATGAGCGTTCTATCATCTGCAAAAACAGGCGTTTTTTCTTGTAGTTATACAGCAGTATTAACCCCATCAGCGCGACCAACGCGCTGAAGACGATAAGCGGCACCAAAATCTCTGCCCATTCTTGTCCATTCATACTTATTTAATTTCGTTGCCAAAGTTCTGCACCAAGGTACAGCTGCGGCAGAAGTTGTTCAAGTACCGCTGTGGCATTATCGCCATTCATAAAAATAACATAACCGTTTTGGCTTTGCGGTGAAAACACAGCTAAGGTGGACACGCCGGGATCACGGCCGCTATGCAGCAGCAACGATTGCTCACCCGGGAAACCACTGAAAATCTCCCAGCCCAAGCCGAAATAATGTTGAGGCCCGATCCCGACATGATGCGCTTGCATGTCCTGATACACTGCCGGCATTGCTTGCTGTTGCGCCATGACAAACACCATAAATTTGCTGTAATCGTCTACCGTGCTGATCAAATTGGCGGCGGCATTTGCCTTGTAGTATCTCTCTGTCTCAAATGCCTTGCCGTTGCTGTCGTGGTTGCGGGCGTAGCGGTGTTCATTCACTCCTTGTGACCACCAAAAATAGGTATCGGTCATACCTGCCGGTTCAAATACATATTGCTGTGCCAGGGCTTCCAGCGATTGGCCAAATTTATGCTCCAGCGCCCGGCGAAGATATTCAAAGCCTTCACCAGAATACTGATGTTGCGTGCCGGGCTTAAACTGAAAACGTAACCTGTTGTCTGTTTCCAGATAGCGCCAGTTGGCAAAGCCGGTTTGGTGCGTCAGCACAATTCGGGGTGTCAGCAATAAATGTTTTGGGTCAGCTTTAAGATCCGGGTCAACCCAGTAGGCTGCAAGGGGTTCATCAAGCTGAAGTTTGCCTGCATTAACCAGCCGCAGCGTCAGCATGGTTACCACTGGTTTGGTTAACGATGCCACTTTAAACAGGGTATTTTGCGGTGCTTTAGTACCTGGCGTCAGCTCGCCATATACTTGAGTGGACACCAATTTGCCATGCTCAATAATGCCCAGGCCCAGCGCGGGCACCTTATTTTTTTGTAGCAAGCTGATAATAGCTGCCGCTTGAATATTGCTGTTAACGACCTCAGCCGGCTGATGATCATAACTAAGTACATCGCTAAGTTGCCAATCGTCTCCAGCCTTTAACCAGACCGAAGTAAACCGTGCCGTGCCGGTTAGCTGGTCTGGTTTTCCCGCTTCACGCAAATAAAACTGATGTTGCCCATGCTGCACTGCACCATACAATATGCCGTCACGATGCAGCGGAAAGGTACTCAAACTGTCGGCGGCTAATTTGCGGATGGGCTTGTTCGCCATATCACCACAAATATATTTTTGCGTGTTTTGCATAAACAAGGCTTTATCCTGAAAACCACTTTTGTCGTGATAAAACCTCAGCTCAGGGCTGACAGTTGCGTCCAGATAAGCGATATCACACTCGTTAAAGCCACGCTGAAAAAACAAAGCGTCTTGTTGAGCTAGTTCATCATGCAGGCTCATATTTTGTATGTGGGTATCGGTTGCCGCGGCGAAAGGGCTTGTTGCCAGCAGTACGGCAGCAAAAAAAACGTGCCGGGAAACAGTATTTAAAAGCGTCATATCATATCCTGTGAGTTAATTTAAAACTTAGATGCACTCAGGATCTGATTTGGATTTAATAATAGAAAATAAATTTTGTTGCTGGGATCGATAGCGATCGAAAGGGCCACGAAAGGGGCAGGTTCATTGATACTACAGCAGAAGCAAAGCAGTTATGCATCAATGGCACTGACTCTTTTGATTTTTATTGGTTAGTCGCCGCTGGCTAAAGTGTACCGTAACGATGCTGCACAGCAGCAATGGAATTGACGATTAGCTGCTCTAATACATTGCAGTCGAGATCAGCCAGCCGTTTGAAATACAGGCAGGATTTGCCCATCTTGTGCTTCCCAAGCCTGGTCAGCAGTTTTTCCTGCTCAGCATCTTCACAGGACAAATAAACGACAAGCTCCCGCCCCCTAATCGCAAACCCAGTGAGGCAGGTTTCGCCGGTTCTTCCGCTGTCATAGACATAACGATACGAGCCGTAGCCAACGATGCTTGGCCCCCACATTTTCGGGCTCTGCTGGGTAATCTTTTGGAACATCGACATCAAAGCGTGGCAGTCAGCTTTCTGCTCGTCAGACGCCCGTGAGTCAATGTAATCTTCCACACTGGCAGCTGTTGCCTTAGTTTTAAGTTCCGCCATATCTTCAACCTTATCTATTATGGAGAATTCCCCGGCAAACGCATTGAGAGACTGGTTTTGCCTGAAACAGAGTTTACACCAGTGCGGCGATATAAATAGGGATCGATAGGGTTGTTTACGTTTCAGCTGAAGCAAATTAGCTATAAATGAATGACATTGAATCTTTGGAAAAGGGGTCGGAGACAATTATGGAAAAGGGGTCGGAGACAATTATAAAATTCCTAGCTTAATTCCTTTAATTTCAATGCCTGGTAGAGTTTTAACGTTTATTAGCTCCGACTCCTTATTCTCTCCAAGATAATCCATCACCCCTCATTTTAGAGAGCCCTACCTGCGTCTCCCCAGCCAATAAAACATCGCCGCAATAACAACAGCGGCAATAAAGTATGCGGGCAAGGTGGTTTTCAACATCAGTAAGCCGCTTTCAACTCTCTGCGCTTCATGCAAGAACGGCGTGGCTTGTGAATTAAACGACAGGTTGTAAATGGCAAAATTTAAGATAAAGGTGACAACAACAAGCAGTGCATATATGGCGAGTTTTTTCATAGCAATTACCTAACCTCCCAAAACCAGATCTGTTTTGAGTCGCTAAAATAAAGGTTAACGGTTGGCAAGAACTTGTTGTCTGCCCGTATGCTACCGGGAAGGCGAAGTAATAGCGCTCACGAGCGTTTATTTACTCATTTTCTTAGCCGTCATTTTAATTAACACCAATGAAATAACAGCAACCAGAACAAAGCTGGGCAATATGTATAAAAATATATAAGGTGCGTTTTCCACTCTTTGCTCTTCATGGATAAATGGGAAAGCAAGCTTTTTGTAAGCTTCCAAAAAAACCATAAAATTCAAAGCAGAAACAACAATAACAATGATGGCAGAGTAGAATACCGGCTTGATTTTTAACATAGCTATTTTACTACCGAACTAATTTGCACATTCAGGTCCTGACCATCAACTTCGCATTGAGATTCTGCCTTACCAAAGCCACTATTTAAACCATTTTTAACATTAATCCATGAAAAACCCCGGCTCTTAGGCCGGGATTTTAGTTATTGCAGTAAAACGCTACATGCTTAGTGACTGTCGTTTAATCCAGCTCAGGACATTTGGGTAGCTTAGAGTGGTCATTTTTCATACTAGTTGATTAAAATGACCGCATTTCGGCAGGTAAACGTCAAAACCGGACACTTCGATACAATTATTGAATTCATAAATGATCCCATAAATCTCACGCTTTGCCATATCTCAGCATCAGGTTATTACTTATCGGCATTAATAATCACTTTCGCGATATTCATGCCTATTTTGCGCAGCTCCGCAGCAGCCCTTGGCGAGCCAGAATTGGTGATCACAGATATCGCTAACTCATGTTGAGGGAAAATCATCATCCAGTTCTGCGTACCCATTAATCCACCGTGATGAATAAAGTAAGTACCAAGGGTTTCATCGGTAGAGCGTATCCAGTAGTAAGCTAATGCATCCGTTTTGCTTACTTCAAATAACGTCTGTTGAGACGTGATTACGATAGGATTTTGCTGTTGCAGCTGCAAGGCCATGTATTTAACCAGATCTGACATAGAGCTTTTAATAAAGCCACTGCCGCCGCAAAGAATGCGGGCTTCACTTGTAACTGCTACAAGTTCCATGTTTTTATCGTAACCCTTAGCTAAAAGTGGTTGCTGCTGATGGCTTATCTTCACTTGAGTATTTCTCATATTTGCCAGGCGATACAGAACGTCTTTTAACAAAGAATCGAACGGCATTTGATACAACTCTTGCAGCAAGTAACACAATAGCTCAGTGCCGACGCTGGAATATAAAAAGCTTCCTTTTTTGTCCGATGTGTCATAAGTACTAAGTTGCATTAAAAAAGCTTGTTCGTCTGAAGTGTTAAAAGATAACCCCAAGTCTTCAAGGCTTCTGGGGAGACCTGAGGTATGGCTAAGCAACTGTTTTATGGTGATCGGGTTGCTTTCTGGACTCACCTTGCTCAGGTCCTCCGGTATATAACGATTAATATTTTCCTCAAGCATTAACTTATTGTCGTGTAGAGCATAAGCAGTTAATAGCCCGACCATGGTTTTGCTAACCGAGCCTATTTCATACAAAGTCTCGTCGTTTGGCTTGTTTCCTTTGCCAATCGTGAGTTCACCAAAGTGCTTGGTATAAGAGTTCTTACCTGCAACAACGCCAACGGAAAGAGAAACAAATTGCTCGTTAGCTAAAAACATTTCTGCGTCATGTTGAAGTTGTTGCTCAAGCTTTACCTTGCTCGAATGCGCGAAACTTGGCTGACAGAATAAGAAAGTGATGATTATTACCCGGAGTGCGTACCCTAACATTACATTTACCTTTATTGTTCAAATAGAGGTAAACCTTAAGGCATTTTACCCATGGGCTCGACCGAATAAAAAAGTCGGACGCATTTTATTTCAATGGGTTAAGAATTTTTTATGTATTCCGATATTCTGAAGGTGTCATCTTCATGTGTTTTTTAAAGGCAGTATTAAAAGACGATTTAGAATTAAACCCACTGGACAGAAGAATATCTAAAACCGTTTTATCTTGATGTTCTCTAGCAGCAAGCTGTTGGCAGGCAGCTTCGATTCTGTAGGCGTTGATAAAATCATAGAAATGCTGCCCAAGATGATGATTTAAGGTTTGTGATATGTCTTGGGCTGATAAACCTGTAGCTGATGCCAGTTTGTCTATATTTAAGTTCGCTTGCAGAAATGGCTTATTGCTTCGCATATGTTCGGTTAACAATGCCAGGTTATATGTTGCCTGATCGTGGTCAAGTGCCCTGGTATTTTTTGTAGATCCCCGAGGCAGCAAAGCGGAGTTTACACCTTTAAATATTTCAGGCCGATTTAACGCTTGCCATAAAATCCAGCTAATAAACGCCAGCGTTGTAAACATCATCAGGTTAGTGAGCTGGTTAAAGGCAAGCTGTAACTCACTGAATTTGAAAATATTTCGTAACGTAATAACAAGGAAACTGAACAGAAATAATTGCATAAAGCGAGTTAACCATACCTTGCTTATCTGGCTGTGTTCTGAAAAGGTATTTACTATCACCTTGTTGTAAACTTTTAGCGCTCTGAATATAAAGAGTAAATAAATCGCCATCAATGAATATAAGAAGATGTGAGTAAAAATTACTTCTACCATCGGACTTGCATTACTGTAAAACAGCTGTTTTCCTTGCTCGTCGGCGAGGAAAAAGCGCGGCATGAATACTACATTGATGACAACCAGTGGCAACACATGCAGCCAGTCATGTTTGCTAAAATGAAAGTCACTTTGCAAAAGTGATTTCACATAAAAAAACAGTATTGGAGCTTCAAGGGCAACTAAATTGGCTCTTAACATGTCGAGTGTTAAGTAGGCACTATAAAAACCGGGAAATACAAAATTGCTGATATCAAGAGCGGCAACTACCAAATAAATACCGAGAATGCAGTTACTTTTATGGTTGCCAGTGCGAACAGTGATCAGAAAGCTTGCGAGTAAAAGCTTCAAGAAAAATACAACTAAAGCAAGATCTGACGACATTCTATAGTATTAACTTGTTAAATTAAGTAAGCATTTTAGCTTGCAAAAGTTATTCAAAGCAACGCTAACTTTTACCTGAACGAAGTCAGGCTCTCAAAATGGCAAGGTAGTACTGTCCGTTTTAGCGGGGCAACTACAGTTCGCCAGTTAAAATTTCAATACGCTCCATAGACACTCCTTAAAGATAGGCTTATGCCTATCGCTTAGTTAAAGGGTGTCCGTTTTAAAAGGGGTCTTTTACACCAAAATCAATGAACCTGACCCTTTTGATTCGGTAAAACCCACACTGAAAGTAGTACGTTCATCTTATTCCCACCCAACCAATTTACTTTATTTTTATTTAAGATCATTTAAATTTACATTTTTGACCATCTAAAGTATCTTTACCCGGAAATCTGCTGCCTTATTGGTTTGAAAGGACTCAAAAATGCAATCTTCCACACTACCCTCACTAAATTTACCTGGCTATGCTCAGCAGCAAAGGCAAAAACAAGCTGCGTTAAGAGCACGTTTGCAGTTTATGTTTAACCCAGAGCATCTTTATCAACGGCTTATCCAGAGCAATGCTTTAGGGCAAGATCTTTCCGGTGTAGGTATTATTTTTATTGATTCAGAGTTTACTGCGGTCACTCTTGTTGAATCATGCCGTGCTGAGCCACTATATCTGATAATGAAAGAGCCACCCCGGGTTCCGGTAGAGCAATATGCGACTAAACTGAAACAAGACCAGCGTGAGTCCAAGGTAATATGGGAAGCAGCCGGCTTGGTTTTAAGCTGCTCGGCAATGGTTTTAAGTTGGGTGGTTCTAATCGGTGGCTCTGCGGCAATACCTCTTACAGGTGGTGTGTCCGCCGCGGGTGTTGTCATCGCCAAAGCTGGCGTGGCCATTACAACTGTTCAGTGCATAAATGCAACGGGCCGTACAATTGCAGAATCAGTTGCACCGGAAAAATTGGATAGTTTAGACAGTAACGAGTGGTACACCCATACGACATTAGCACTTGATGCCATCTCCGTAGGTTTTGCTATCCATTCAAGTGCTTCTTTAGTTAAGAACTATCAAAGACTAAAAGCTGCCAGCGGCTTATCGCCCAAACAATTTCTTGGCAGCTTAAACCGGCAGGAACGCAAACGGATTACCGAAGAAATTATCAGGCTTGATAACCCCAGCAGTATGGTATCCAATCGTGCGTTAAAGCGCATGGTTAGGGCGAATCAATATCCTAAACGATACAATACGGTACAGATTAATGAAGCTGTCAGGATTCGGCTGCACGAAGCAGTTGCAAACTCAATTACTTTTGGCGGTAGTGCCCTGGGTGGCAGTATGAAACACTTAGCCATCGGTCTGTATGGGAACATTGAGCAATAGTCATGAAACCCTCGAAAAGTGAGCGTCAAACTATGCTGTCAGGTATTTCAATTGCGCATGCAATAAAGACAAAAATGGGCACTGACTACCACGGTTTATTCCCGCCGCATTTTGCTCTCGGGCTATCAGCTTTGCTTAGCTGTTTGTTGTCGAGTTTCGTGCTGCTGTTGTTATTCAGCTTTACCTGGTTTGAATTTTCTACGTTGGTAATGTTGGCTGATACTGCCCTGATGTTTGTGCTGATGTCGCTATTACTCAGATTAATTCAAGGCAGAGCCTCTTTAGGCGGCATAAAGCTGACACAGGCATATGCCGTTTGCTGCGCTGTTGCAGGGGCACTGTGGCTGGTAGTAGTTTATAACCAATACTCCCCATCACTACTCACCGCTCTGGCATGGATAGGAATAGTCGCTGGCGTTATTGGCGCAGTCTTATTCAGTACTCAGCGCTTTAAGCAGCTGGTGCAATACCAGCAAAAGGTTTGGCATATTAGACAGGAAGTCCTTGCTGAGATGAAAAAGTCTTCAGCAAGCTGAATGAAAGCTCCAGGGTCAGTCGTGGCAGAACGCAAGACTTAACCCTGTAGCCTTAGTGCGGGCGAGTTGCCCCGGCGAGTGAGGAAGAGTGTTGTATCCGACATGGCGGGAGAACAACTGCAACACCCGCCTTGGCTCGCCACATCAACTCGCTCGCGCTTACGCACTCACTCAGACACTCTGTGTCGACCAAAACGGGGTTCCAGCCGTTCTCTTTCTGGTATCGGCTGAACCAATAGAGGATGGAACCTCTTTTGAACGAACCGGGGAGTGTCTGAGCCCTGCCGCAAGGCAACGGGCGACAAATTCGTCAGGAACGAATTTGAGCAGCTTTAGCTGGCCCACTGGGTGCAAGGCAGGAAGCCTTGCATAATTGCCCCGGCGAGTGAGGAAGAGCGTTGTATCCGGCATGTTGAGAGAACAACTGCGACACCTGCCTTGGCTCCCCAGCCATTACCTATGCCGAGCTACGGTTTGGTGCTATCGCCGGTAATGCCATCGCCGCAGGCTGTATTTTGGTAACTAACAACACCAGGGAATTTAAGCATGTGCCGGAGTAGCAGGTTGAAGATTGGTCGGCTTGAGAGCTTAATATCTTTCGAGAGCAACCCAATTATCCAAAATCAATGAACCTGACCCTTTTGATTGTGGAGAGCTTAATTCCCTTTGAGAGCGACCTAAGTATTCAAAATCAATGAACCTGACCCTTTTGATTTCAGTGGCAAAAGGCAAGACCTGACCCTACACCTCATGACCCTACACCTCTTTCTGGATTGGCAAAAGGCAAGACCTGACCCTACACCTCCATGACCCTACACCTACATAAACTATCTGTATTGACAAGTTGTTGTAAAGCTTAATAAAGCGATGTAAGGTCAACCAATGTAAATTTATAAGGGTGAAAAAGCCAAGTATCAAATATGGACTTTTTCGCTCGGCATGCCACGCCATTTATCTGAGAAGGTTTAGATGTCCGATAAAACTCATAGACCAACTAAAGAAAGGGTATTTCTGATCGAAGAAGTTTTACCTGATGCATCTGGATTTTTCGAGGATGAACCCCTAGGGCTTGAAAACGCAGTCGAGAACGCAGATATTGTATTAGACACAAATGTCCTTCTTATTCCTTACGGGGCGGGTCAAAGCAGTCTCGTTGAAATTGTCAGTGTTTACAATAAGATAAAGACGCAAAAAAGACTTTTTATTCCTGCACAAGTGGCCAGGGAATTTGTAAAAAACCGGCCCAATAAACTTGCGCAGCTTTATCAAGGAATTTCAGATCAAGTCAGTAAACTTACTACTCTCGAAAATTTATCTTATCCAATACTTGAATCTGTCACCGAGTTTAATGAACTGAACACGATAATTGGTGAGATATCGGCACTAAAGTCAAAACTTAAAACAAGTGCCAAAAACGTTCGTCAAAAAATAAAGGATTGGGGGATCAATGATCCTGTAAGTCAGGCTTATCGTCCGGTATTCACAAAGGATATCGTTAAAGAGCCCAGCATTGATAAAGAAAAAACCTTGGAAGAAATGTATCGAAGATATGAACACGCTATTCCGCCAGGATATAAAGATGCTTCAAAGCCAGATGCAGGAATTGGAGATTTTCTAATATGGAAAACAATCTTAGACATTGGGCAACAGAATAAGCGCAGCCTCATCTTCGTTAGTGGGGATGAAAAAGCTGACTGGTTGCACGGAGTGGAAGGAAGAGGATTTCTTCCGAGGTATGAATTGCAGGCAGAATTCAAACGCATAAGTAAAGGTAGTGATTTTTACATCGTTCCATTGAGTAGGCTTCTAGAGCTGAAAAAGGCTGAGGAAAGTACGGTTGTAGAAGTAAAATCCGAAGAAGTAAGGATAAAGAATGCAAGTACCGTTTCTATAGCATGCCCAGAATGTAGTATATCTGGTGAGTATGAAATATCAGATAGCCCAGGATCCTCAGCACTACCAGCCTGTCTTTCATGCGGAAATAGGTTCCACCTGCATCGAACTAAAGACGGTATTTCAACAAGACAGTACAGACCATTTTCCGCACTCCAAAAACCTGTTACACGCGAGAAATTGATGGAAAAAGTTTCGTGCCCAGACTGTGGGGCAGAAAACCTGAAAGAACTTGGCGTAAGTGCAAAATCAACCGCATGGTGTATTTGCGATGACTGCGAAAAGAAATTCCCCATTCATCGTAGGTATGACGGTACTGTATACGTTAATTCAAACTACGATGGCTAATAACGCTCGGGGTAAGATCCAATTATTATGGAGTTTTCTTGGAAGAATTAGTCAAAAAGTTAGCTGCGATTGATGAGCTGGAAACTTGGATACAACATTGCCAAGGGTATCGCCCTGAAGAGAAAAAGGTTGCTTTTGAGAGCGCTCAATCTCAATGGATAGCAAGGAAGGTTTCAGAAAACACTCTTTACGTGCACCCTGATGTGATTGCCGATCTTCGTGGACAAAACTGGATGCCAGATGACCTACAAAAACGCATGATATGGGCAAGTGTTCTAGCCTCTGCCGAAGGACTCAATAGCAAAAATCGATTTAAATCAATCAAAGCCGGCCTACTGAAAAAATACAGTCGTGACTGGTGGGAAGATGTTTACCAGCGAATTAAACCTGCTTTTGCAGCAAAAGAGCGAATCTTTAAGCAGACTTCATCTAATGGAGCCGCCATTGATATGCTGGTGGCAAATACACACTTGTTTGGTGAAGCTGCTAGAGATCAGGTAATTGCAGCGCTAAAAATGGTTCCGAAAAAATAAAGAGTTATTAGGAATCAGATAAAAATTAAAATCAATCTTTTCATTATCTTAACCCGCTCAGTGCTGGGCAAAACGCAAGGCTTGACCCTGTAACATTGTTTAAAGAACTTCAATCAATATTGCCATCTTTGCATCACCCAGCTTTGATGGGTAAAATCTAACTCTTTTTCCAATAACAACCAATTTGCTTTTATCAGTCTGTATTACATCACTACAAGCGAAGAAATATTCTTCATTGCCGTCAGATGTTATGAAACCACATTCTCCCTTTATATATTCAACGTTTCCTTCCTGCTTTCCCGGTAAAGCGGCATGCTGAATAAGCTCATCGCTTATAGTCGCAGACCTAGTAAGCCACCTTCCTTCTACTACTGATCTGTCATGGCAGATTTTTTCCGAATCAGCCATTCTATGCGTAGGTATTTCCTTTGCCACCGCATAGGAATAGTCAAAAGCATACGTTGTAGGTCTCCTTCCTGATCCAAGCTGCACTACGTTTATCAGATTATATTCTTGGGACTTGTTAGTGTATTTGTATAAGGGAACATTCGGGAATTGGAACTTAAAAGCACCTCTTGCTTTACATACCGTAACCAAAGAATGGAGGAGTTCCAAGTCCTGATGATTAAATTCGGACTCTGATTTATTCGCATGATTTATCAAAGCAGACTTTGCATGTCTTTTTTCAATTTTTACAGCACAATTATTCTCAGAATATGCAGCATCCATCGTTAAATCTAGAAGCTGCATCATCCGACGCATATTACCATTAGACGCAAATATAATCTGCTCTACAGGATCATCAGACTTGTTGGTTATATTAAAAACATCACTTGCTAATACTTCAGTATCTTCATAAGAATTTGGGTTCAAATAATTAGACATCATTTCTATTGTTCTGGAGCGGAAACGAGAATATCCCTGATCATTAAATATATCATCTTCAAGTATTACGGAATCCCCGTATCTTGTCTCAGTAAGCATATCTGAAAAAGAGTTGGGATAAACAGCAATTTTCGTTCTAATAAATGAAGCAGTCCGAAACTGATTCATTAAAACTTCAAATAGGCAGGTATCTTCACCGTTTTTGAAAAAGTTTTTATCTAGAGAACCAGCTTCATCAATAAGTAGAAGTAATTTACCCTCCTGGCCTTCTAAAAGGTTTTTGTAACACTCTTCAATATCTTTTATTCCTGGGTTTGGTTTTCTTTTAAGTTCGGTTAGGCTACTGTTTCGCCAATCAGCAGATAACTCAAAGAACTTGGGTTTTACTCCGCCCTTGAACCCTAACTCTGTACTAACCCGCTCAATATATTCGTCGCTACCAAGTTGTGCCAATTGCTTCAAGCTTGTCGCTAACTTTTGAGCGCCAAGCATATTCTCTGGTATTTGTTGTATACCAGATTGTATCGCTGCCAAGTGCTTCATATCTTCAAGGTGCAAATAAATAGAAGTCAACTCTTCAATTACCTTTATTATTATCGCGCGATATATTTCAGAAGGTTCTTTAATATGCTGGAAATCATTTAACCTTATAAAGACGGGAAGTATCAATTCGTCAGTTTTTGCGATCAAACTTGGAACTAGAGCTGATAAATAATATGCATGATTGGCTCGCAAATACATTGTTTTGCCAGACCCCATTCGCCCTTTAATAATTGAGTTTTCATAGTCAAAAGGAGTAGCTAAACCATTGATAGGGTTGACGAAAAGACTGAGAATGTTTGACACATCATACTCGTCTGCATTTCGTACTTTGAAAGGTCTTGACCTAAATACTTTTTCCATTAATTTCTCAATTTTTATGATTAAAGTCTCTTAATGCTATCTGGCACACTGTTCTACTGCAATTGCACAGCTAATGGATGGAATAGCTCTACTTTTTCGGGAGATCTAATGCTAATTGAATTTTCCTGACAAAGGAAATAGTTATTTAAAACGATATTTCCGCTTAAGTTACTATCAATCAGCTAAAATTATTTTTACATATTAAAACTTCTGCTTTCAGCACACAGCAATCTATCAAAAAGCCAATCTCATATTTAGACAAGTAATCTCACATAAAAAACCCCAGAGAAAAGGGGTCAGAGCTAATTAGCATCCACCCCGCTCTGCCTCAGGTCTGCCTGGCCCGCATTTACCCAGCCGCACACCCAACGTATGCTCTATTTCTGCCCGAAAGCGCTCGCCACCTAATGGGTAATTGTGCGTTAAACTCTGGCGAATAGTATTAAGTTCAACCTCACCGAGTTCTGTTGAAAACAACGCCCGGTAAGCCTGGTGTCGGCTTTCACTGTTATCGCCCAATCCAAGGAACATTGGATGTGGAGTCAAGCAACTAATCGGTTTGCCTAAGCCATGGTACTGATAGCTTGACCAGTGATACTCTGCTGGATGCAGCACCATCTTTGCCCGAACCGGGTTTAGCTCTATGTAACGCTGACATTGCAGTAAATACTGCTCACTGTCTATCAGGCTGGCTTTGTGTCGCCCCTCAAATAAGGTGCCACTGCGCCGGTAGTATTTGTTAACATAACGTACATAGTCTCGACCGACACTTTGCATCACACGCGAGATACCCTCTGCATCGTCTGGCGTCATTAACAAGTGAACGTGATTGGTCATTAACACAAAAGCATGCAATTGCACGTTGTATTGCTGCAATGCTGCCTGCAGGCTGTTTATGTAAAAACCAAAATCTTCATCGCAGAAAAAACAGGCTTGGCGATTGTTGCCGCGCTGTACGATATGACAAGGAATTCCTTTGAGGTAAAACCGGGGCTTTCGGGCCATCTTGACAATCCACTATTACTATTCTGCAACAAGTGTAGACTACGACCTATTTATTAGCTCCGACCCCTTTTTCCGACCCCTTTTTCCGCAACAAGTGTAGACTACGACCTATATATTAGCTCCGACCCCTTTTTCCGACCCCTTTTTCCCGGGCAATGGATGAACCCAAAAACGTCGTTGTCCCGGGCTTGCTCGCCTCTACGCCGGTCATTATTTCCTTGTTAGGGTTCATTATGATTTCCTGGGGTGCCATTACCCGACGCTTTAGCTCAAGCAATATCGACGAGCCAGGCCTTGGTCCTGTCACGCCAAGGCTTATCGCGTTTATCACCACGCTTGTTTTACTGGTGGGTGTCGGGTTAATTGGGCTGGGTGTGCAGGCGGCCGTTGAAATCAGTGAAGTCAGTCTTATTGCTGGTTTTGCGCCACCCGCCAGTATTGGAGCATTACTGGTGCTGCTGGCCGGGGTAATGGGTATAGCGACGCTTGTGCTCACCCTAAAAGCGCGTAAAACCAGGCCGCTTAGGAAGCGCACTCTGATAGGCTTTGTTCTTTTGGGCCTTTCTGCAATGTTACTGAGTGTTATCTTTGTTTGTTGGGGTATAACGCCGGGGTAGAACACTAAATGATCCGAAGCGTTAAGACATAAGGAGTATTCTTAGGGAGTCTTGGGGGTTAGCTCTTATTTCTTGCCTTTTTGAATTGGCAAAAGGCAAGACCTGACCCCGCACCTCTATGGCCCCGCACCTCTAGACCTGCCCCGGCACTTCTTTGATGTCTTTAATTGATTTAGCATGAACGATAAATCAGCCTTAGTTAAGCTGCCAAAAACGTACTTCGTCAGCAGTGAAGTAGCAGTTGCGACTGCAGGTTAGGTAGTCGTTTGAGGGGTGCAGTAAGTCGATATGGCCGCCGGCATAGCTTGGAATACGCATAAACGACACTATGCCTTTTTTACCGTACAGCGACTGCGGGCCAGCGGCGCTGCTGCTGTTAAATGGGAATACTTCAGGTTCGCCAAGCTGGCGTACTAACCAGTCTGATAAGCGGTTCTGCCCTGGCTCAATCCATTTGCCTTTAAGATCACCCTTTTTAATCTGTACCCGGCCAGCAACTGTTTTGCCAGCTTCCAGCAGTGCCAGGCTCATTCTCACTGCGCAGGTATTTGCCCACTCAGGCTTGCCGACCAGATCGTCCCAGCCCAGTAACTGATAAAGTTCGGTAGTGTCAAAAGCGTTGTATTTTTCGTATGCATCGGCAACAGCCTGATATTTAATAACTGACATGGTGTTTCCCTACTCAATGTTATTTACATGGAAATAAAACTTCTAATTTGCTGGCAAGCAGAACTGCAGAATTGGCGTTGGCAGTAACTTTCTGCTGCTGCAAATCACGTTGCAGTTCTGCCAATAGTTGCTGATTAACTTCATGAGGCGGTAAGCCTGATGTTGCAACACACCAGCTTCGGCCTTCGCCACTGTCGATAACCCCAGCCAGATACATCGCTAACTGGTCATTGGCTATACCTTTGGTTGCCTGCGCTGAAAATGCTGGAGGTAAAGGTGTAACCGGCTGGCCGTTACTTAAGGCTTGCAAGCGATCAAGCGGCACCCTGGCATTGTCTTGCCCCGTACCCAACGCTGTGCAACTCACAAGTGCACTAAACAGCGACATAGAAAGAACTATTGAACGAATTTGCATATTCAGGCCTCATACAAGCAAACTTAATGAGGAATACTGACCCAATTACGTCAACATTAAAACCTTTATTTTACATATTTAACATTCTGACATAAAAAAACCCCGGCACGAAGGCCGGGGTTTTGGGTTGAACGTCTAGCTTAATACTAAACGCTTACCGATAAGCCTCAGGGCTTGGACAAGCGCACATTAAATTCCGATCACCGTATACATCGTCAATCCGGGTAACGGTTGGCCAGAACTTGTTCTCGGCTACGTAGGCTACCGGGAAGGCACCGTAGGTGCGCTCGTAGGCGCGGTCCCATGCCGGGTCGAGAATGTCAGCCATGGTATGCGGTGCGTAGGCCAGTGGGTTGTTGTCCACTGTCCACTCGCCTGCTTCTACCTTGGCAATCTCGCTGCGGATACTGGTCATCGCTTCAATAAACTTATCCAGCTCGGCTTTGCTTTCTGATTCAGTTGGTTCAATCATCAGCGTACCCGCAACCGGGAAGCTCATGGTAGGCGAATGGTAGCCATAGTCCATTAAGCGCTTGGCAATATCCATTTCAGTAATACCGCTGGCTTCTTTAAGCTGACGAATGTCGATAATACATTCGTGGGCTACCCGGCCATTGGTACCACGGTACAATACCGGGAAGTGCGGGTTCAGCTTATTGGCCACGTAGTTAGCGGTTAAAATCGCGAACTCAGTGGCTTGTTTTAAGCCTTCAGCGCCCATCATGGCAATGTACATCCAGCTGATGGGTAATATGCCAGCACTACCAAATGGCGCTGCCGATACTGCACCGTTGGTTTCACCGGTACCGTCAATTTTTACCAGCGGGTGGTTAGGTAAAAACGGCGCTAAATGGCTTTTTACGCCGATAGGCCCCATACCCGGGCCGCCACCGCCGTGTGGAATACAGAAGGTTTTGTGCAGGTTTAAGTGCGATACGTCAGAGCCGATAAAGCCTGGTGAGGTTAAGCCCACCTGGGCGTTCATATTGGCGCCGTCCATATACACCTGGCCACCGTAAGAGTGAACGATGTCGCACAGCTCCTGAATACTCTCTTCAAACACACCGTGGGTAGACGGGTAAGTGACCATGATGGCTGCTAAGCGGTCGCCCACTTCGGCGGCTTTGGCTTTTAAATCGGCCATATCGATATTGCCCGACTTATCACAGTCAACCAGTACTACATCGTAGCTGGCCATTGCTGCTGTTGCCGGGTTAGTACCGTGCGCCGATACCGGAATTAAACAGATATTACGATGCCCTTCACCGCGGCTTTCATGGTATTTACGAATGGCGATCATGCCGGCGTATTCGCCCTGTGCACCCGAGTTAGGCTGCATTGAGATATTGTCATAACCGGTGATGTTTACCAGCCAGTCGCCAAGCTCAGTAATCATTTCATAGTAACCATCGACCTGATCGCGCGGTACGAACGGGTGCAAAGAACCAAACTCCGGCCAGGTGATTGGGATCATCTCGGCGGTGGCGTTTAGCTTCATGGTGCACGAACCTAACGAAATCATTGAATGATTAAGCGCTAAATCTTTGTTTTCCAGCTTTTTAATATAACGCAGCATCTCAGTTTCACTGTGATACTGGTTAAATACCGGATGGCTTAACAGCGGGTTAGTACGCACTAACTCTGCCGGAATAGATGCCGAGCCATTGCTAACGATATCGCTATCAAGTTTATCAACATCCAGGCCGTGATCCGCACCCAGTACGATATCAAATAATTGTGCAATATCGGCAGCCTGGGTGGCTTCACTGAAGCTAACCGCTAAGCTGTCAGTAACGTCGGTACGCAGGTTAACACCAGCGTCCAGGGCCCGTTTAACGACAGCAGCACGGTCGGTTACTTTAAAGGTAATGGTATCGAACCAGTGGCTGTTTACTAACTCAACGCCTTTGGCTTTAATACCGGCGGCGAAGATATCGGCACTGCGGTGAATACGCTCTGCAATATCTTTTAAGCCTTGTGGGCCATGATATACCGCATAGAAAGAAGCGATATTGGCCAGTAATACCTGAGCGGTACAGATGTTGGAGTTAGCTTTCTCGCGGCGGATATGCTGCTCGCGGGTTTGCATGGCCATCCGTAGTGCCTGATTACCACGACGGTCTTTCGACACCCCGATAATCCGCCCTGGCATAGAACGCTTATACGCATCGCGGGTAGCAAAGAATGCGGCATGCGGGCCGCCGTAGGCCATTGGTACACCGAAGCGCTGCATCGAGCCCAGCACCACGTCGGCACCCAGCTCGCCTGGTGATTTTAACAGCATTAACGCCATCGGATCAGACGCTACTGCTACTACCGCTTTTTTCGCCTGTAACGCGGCAATTAAGGCGCTGTCGTTACGGATATCACCGTTGGTGGTTGGGTACTGAATTAACGCACCAAACACATCATGGTTTGCCGCATCGCTGGCGTTACCCACTACAATGTCAAAGCCGAACATTTCAGCGCGGGTTTTTACCACGTCGATCGTTTGCGGGTGCACGTCGTCACTAATAAAATACAGGTTTGCTTTGCTTTTACTTACCCGCTTGGCCAATGCCATCGCTTCTGCAGCGGCGGTGGCTTCATCCAGCAATGAGGCACTGGCCAGCTCCATACCGGTTAAATCCAGCGACATTTGCTGGAAGTTTAACAAGGCTTCTAAGCGGCCCTGGGCAATTTCTGGCTGGTACGGGGTATAAGCGGTGTACCAACCCGGGTTTTCCAGCACATTACGTAAAATAACATTCGGGGTTAACGTAGGGTGATAACCCATACCAATGTATGACTTATACATTTTGTTCTTCGCTGCCACCGCCTTTAAATGGGTTAGTGCATCATTTTCAGTGCGGCTGTTGCCGGTAGCCAGTGGCTTGGGTAAGCGGATACTGGCCGGCACGGTTTGGGCAATCAGCGTTTCCATGCTGTCAACGCCAAGCTCGGCCAGCATCGCAGCGGTTTCCGCCTCGTCCGGGCCAATGTGGCGTTGAATAAATTCGTCGTGGTTCGCAAGTTGCGACAGGGTTTTCACAGCGGTATGGGTCATGCTTTGAATGTCCTAATATTGTTACAGCGTTCAGAACAGCTGTTAGTAAGATAAAGCCCCGGTAAGTACGGGGCTTTATGCTATAGCGATCTGTTTATTAAGCTTCGTCGATGCTGCTTTCGTAACCAGCCGCGTCTAATAAAGCGTCCAGCTCTGATTCATCGCTTACTTTAATTTTAAACATCCAGCCATCAGTATAAGGGCTGGCGTTTACCTGCTCTGGCGAATCAGCCAGCGCGTCATTAATTTCAACCACTTCGCCGGATAATGGCGCGTAAATGTCAGAAGCCGCTTTTACTGACTCCGCTACCGCACAGTCATCACCCTGAGTGACGCTATCGCCCACTTCTGGCAGCTCAACAAAAACCATATCGCCCAGCAGCTCCTGCGCGTGCTCGGTAATGCCTACGGTGTAAATGCCATCACCGTCGTTGCGCACCCATTCATGGCTGCTTGCGTACTTTAATTCTGTAGGGATAGAGCTCATTGTAAATTCCTTAGCTGTCTTAACACGTATATTTTAACGACCAACATGGGTTGCTACGTTTGTTATTTTAGATGACTTTTTTACCCATGCGCACAAAAGCCGGTTTAACCACTTTAACACTAACCAGTTTGCCACGAATATCCACTTGCGCAGTATCAGCCGTGCTGGCCGGCACCCGGGCCATGGCAATGCTGTAACCTAAAGTAGGTGAAAAGGTACCCGAAGTAATAACACCTTCGCCACCGTCTACCACCACCCGCTGGCCGTGACGCAGTACGCCTTTTTGCTCCATTACCAGGCCAACCAGTTTATCGGTACCCGCTGCTTTTTGCTCAGTAAGCGCAGCACGGCCAATAAAGTTGCGATCTTCCGGGGTCCAGGCAATGGTCCAGCACATGTTCGCTGCCAGTGGCGATACGGTTTCGTCCATATCCTGGCCATATAAGTTCATGCCCGCTTCCAGACGCAGGGTATCCCGCGCGCCCAACCCGGCTGGCGCTACGCCGGCGTTCAGTAATTTTTGCCAGAAATCAGCTACCTGCTCGTCAGGCATCGCTATTTCATAGCCGTCTTCACCGGTGTAACCGGTAGTGGCGATAAATAACTCGCCGGCTTGTTTGCCAAAAAACGGTTTCATGCCCGCAACAGCGGCTTGTTGCTCAGCGCTTAATAAGGTCGCTACTTTGGCTTTCGCATTCGGGCCTTGTACCGCAATCATCGCAAATTCCGGCCGCTCGGTCACGGTTACAGCAAAAGTTTTGGCTTCAGCGTTGATATGCGCCAGATCTTTTTCCCTGGTAGCCGAGTTGACTACTAACCGGAAAAAATCGTCCTGGATAAAATAGACGATTAAGTCATCAATAACCCCGCCTGCGGTATTCAGCATGCCGGTATACAGTGCTTTACCCGGTACAGTAAGTTTGGCCACATCATTAGCCAGTAAATAGCGCAAAAACTCACGGGTGCGGCTACCGGTTAAGTCGACAATGGTCATATGGGATACGTCAAACATACCGGCATCGCGACGGACGCTATGGTGCTCTTCAATTTGTGAGCCGTAGTTAATTGGCATGTCCCAGCCAAAAAAATCGACCATTTTGGCACCAGCAGCAAGGTGGCTGGCATGTAACGCAGTTTTTTGAGCCATTATTTTTTCCTACTTATTGTGAGGGCCACAAGCGGTAAAACCAACAATAGCAATAAGCCTTATTTTTCAGGCTATTACGTAAAAATACTAAGCTTGAGACTAAAAAATACCGGCCGATTATACCGCATAGCCCCGGCAGCAAACAGCCCAATTTGGATTACTTTTTGTAATGCGACAGTTGCTGTTACAAATTAAACTAAGGCAAAGCAATGGATCAAGCGTCTGGCAATGCATCGCCATGGTTACCCTGTTTTTTTAACAAGCTCGGGTAAGTCACCTTTAAGCCCCAGGGCATGGGCCATCAGTTGCTGTTTCAGCCATGGCAACTTATCCGCAGCGACTAAGCCAGCGCCACGCAGCAATTTCAGCAGTGCTGGCTTGGCGGTAAAGCCACGTTTAAAGGCTTCCATGGCCACTATCATGCTTTGCGCCTCGGCTTTACGCCAGCGCTCATAACGGCGCAGCATTGGCGTTGCAGCAAGATCATCCCCCGCCATATGCTGCTCGCCAATTAACTGGGCCAGGGCAGCCACATCCATCAGGCCTAAATTCATGCCCTGACCGGCCAGCGGATGAATGCTATGCGCCGCATCCGCTACCAGTACTACCCTGCCCCGTTGCCAGCTGCTGGCGTAGCGCATGGTTAAGCCAAACGCCTGACGCTCGCTGACAAGTTTAACCGGCCCTAACACGGCCTGGCTGGCCGCGCATAATGCCTGATTAAAGGCATTGTCATCCAGCGCCATTAATCTGCTCGCTTCGGCTGTTTCAGCACTCCAGACAATAGAGCACAGATCAGGCTCTGGCAGGGGCAGCAGTGCCAGCGGACCGCTGGTTAAAAACACCTGGCGGGCCGTAAGCTGATGAGCCTCAGTGCAGCGGATTTTCGCCACAATCGCCGTATGCTGATAGTCCCAGTGGGTTAACGGCAGCTGCATATGCTGCCGCACAAACGAATTAACGCCATCGGCGCCCACCAGTAACTGACTTAAAATCAGCTCGTTGTTATCCAGTTGCAGCATCACTTCCCGCTCACCTTGCTTTAACTGGCTTATCGCCACATCAAAATAGCACTGGACGTTACTGTACTGCTGCAACTGGCTATACAGCAGCTGCCGGATATGTTCGTTATCGCAAATATAACCCAGCGCTTCAAGCTGCTGCTCTGCTGCCGAAAAACCAATGCGGCCGAAACTGTCAGCTTCCCACACCTGCATATCGGTATAGGCTGCAGCCCCCGCCAGCAGCTGCGGCCAGATCCCTAATTGCTGAAGCAGATTGCGCGAGGCCATATTCAGCGCGCTGACCCGCTGGTACTCCGGGGCGGCCCCGGTTTGTGCTGGCACTGCGGTTAATGATGGCGCAGCGCCTTTTTCGACCAGCACCACCCGCAGCTGCTGGCGGGCCAGTAATAAGGCCATTGTAAGACCGGCGCTACCGCCACCAACAATGGTGATATCAGTATTTTGCATAAGATTGCCCCTGGCCCATCGCCTGCATGGCAAGCGGCCGTTTTAACGGATCACACAGCATCATTGCTGCTAGGCCGGTATTGCGCGCCAGCGCTACCAACCGGGAGTTATTGGAAAAGCCCCGCACCATGGCGTCGGTAAACCAGACTACCCGTTTAATGTCTTGCTCACGCAGTTGCTGGTATTCACGCAGCACCCTATATGTTCCAGGATCAGTAGCTCCAGGATCAGTAGCCCCGGGATCAGCGTTTGCTGCGCTGCTATCAGCCAGCGCCAGCAATAACGCCTGAATATCGCGAATGGCCAGATTAAATCCCTGACCCGCAATCGGATGCAAATTATGTAAACTGTTGCCCAGTAAGGCTGTACGATGGCGCACAATGGTATCGGGCCGACGCAAGCTCAGCGGATATGTCGCTCTGGCACCGGCACCGGTAAATATTCCGGCCCGGTAACCAAAAGCCTGTTGAATAGCCGCGGTAAAGCCCGCGTCATCCAGTGCCAGCAACTCAGCCGCCGCATCCCGTGCGACGGTCCATACCAGCGAATAGCGCTGGCCACTTAGCGGCAGCAGCGCAATAGGGCCATGCCCGGTAAAGCGTTCAAACGCGGTATGCTGATGGCTTTGCGCCAGGGCCAGGTTAGCAATAATGGCCGTTTGCTGGTAATCATCGCTGCTAACACTAAAGCCTGCCAGTTGCCGGGTTTGTGATAAACCGCCTTCGGCAATCACTAATAACTTCGCGCTAAGTTCAGTACCACTGTTAAGTTGGATCTGCTGGCTGTCAATGGTCGGGGTAACCGCACTGATATAGTCGGGCTGAAAAAAGGTAACGCCGCCCTGCTTTGCCAGTCGGTCACTCAGTAAATTACCCAGGTGCTCCACTTCTAACACCTGGCCCAGAGCCGTTTGCTGATACTCGGCGGCTGTTAAGCGGGTTTTGCCAAAATGGCCGCGGTCTGACACCCAAATCTGCTCAAGCGGGCACGCATTGGCGGCAAGGTCCTGCCACAGCTGCCAGCGCTGTAATAACCCAACGCTACCGGCTGCCAGGGCAATGCTGCGACTGTCAAAACTGGCCGGCGCACTACCCTGCGTTTTAGGTTGCCGTTCAATAATGGCAATGCGCCATTGCGGCCTGGCCTGGCTCAGGCACCACGCCAGTAAACTGCCGGCCATGCCGCCACCGGCAATCACCAGATCAAACTGTAAATTGCTGTTACTACTAACTGACATTGGCCGTTGCCATTAATTGCTCAATTGCCGCAATTTCTTTGGGTACTGCGGTGGTTAAATTTTCATGGCCATCTTTGGTGATTAACAGGTTATCTTCAATCCGGACCGCCAAGTCCCACCAACGCGGCTCGGTTGGGCTACCAGCCGGAATATACAACCCCGGCTCGATGGTTAACACCATGCCTGGCACAAATGACTGCTCGCTGCTTTGCCCTTGCGGATTTTCAGCTTTATACGCTCCCACATCGTGTACATCCAGCCCCAGCCAGTGGCCAATACCATGGATAAAATACTGTTTGCAGGCTTTATCAGCAATAAGCTGCGTGAGTTCGCCCTGTAAAATGCCCAGCCCAAGGAGCCCTTCAGTTAAAACCTGCTCGGCGGCGGCGGTAACGGTGGCGAAATTGCCACCCGGTTTTACCGCATTGCACGCGGCGTATTGCGCGTCTAACACCAATTGATAAAGCGCCGCCTGATCTTCGCTGAATTTACCATTGACCGGAAAGGTACGACTGATATCAGCGGCATACCCCTGCAGTTCACAGCCAGCATCAATCAGTACTAAATCACCGGCAGTCATTTCACTGCTGTTATCGGTGTAATGCAAAATGCAGCCATTGTTGCCACTACCAACAATACTGTTATAAGCCGGATAACGGGCACCGTTGCTAGCAAAGTGATGCAAAATTTCAGCTTCCAGCTGGTATTCAAATCGACCCGGCCGGCAGCATTGCATCGCCCGGATATGTGCCTGGGCACTTATCTGGCCAGCTTGGCGCATAATGGCTATTTCATTATCGTCTTTAATCAGCCGCTGTGCGGCACTAAGTGGCGCTAAATCAATCAGCTGGGACGGCGCGCGCTCACCGCGCTTTTCGCGTTGCTTCAGTACTTGCATTTGCGCGGTTATTTGCGCCAGCAACTCTGGTTGTTCGGTTAGATTAAGGTACACCGCTCTGCTACCGTTAAGGGCCTGGTTCAGCATGCTTGCTTGCTCAGAGCGCGCGGTTGCCTGCAATTGCAAAACATCACTTGCAGCAGCCGGCCCTAACCGCCGGCCATGCCATACTTCCTGGGCAGGGTCTTTTTCGCGGCATAACAGCTGTGCTGCCGGTAGATCGGCCCGATTGCTTAAAATCAGCAACGCATCGGGTTCGTTAAAGCCACTGTAATACCAAAAATCGCTATGTTGACGAAATGGATACGCGGTATCCCGGCTGCGGCTTTGCTCTCTGGCTGCACTTATCAACACTACCGAATCTGGCTGTAACGCCGCCATCAACTGCCGGCGACGCTGCACAAATACACTGCTTTGCATTTTAATCCTTAACGATAAAAGTTAACAGTCGACACGCCGATCAGCCACTAATGCAGCGTTTTACCATGAGGGGGCTGCGGGCTGTATTTCAAACCTACTTCATTAAAGCAGCACAGCACCATCATACGCACATGCTCCAGTACCAGATAATAGGCTTCTTCGTTCTCGTGTTTGCTGCCGTCAGTTACGGTATGAATATCAACCCGGGTCACTTCCGTCAGCTGGTCCAGCGCTTCGCGCACGTCTTCTGACACCAGCGACAAATCAGTTTGCTGCACGGCAAAGCCCACTAAAAATGCCTGTGACCATTCTACCAGCGCCTCTAACCGCTCAAACAGCGCATCGTCATCACTGGGCAATAACACAGTAAACGAGAAATCATTTTTGTTAAGGCTATCGGCGGTGGCATCGACTAACTGCTGTACCTGTTTCTCCAGTGCTGATGGTAATGCCTGACCATCGTTCAGAAAATCGTACAGCACCGGTAATAAGGCTTTAGCATCAGCCTTAACGCCAGCACATAACATGCCGGCAAGCAGACCATGCAGCTCAGCGGCCGAGGCCATAACATGAGCCTGCTCCAGCTCACTACTCCAGCGGTCATAAGTTTGAATCAGGGGGTTACTCATAGCTTATTCTTCACAAATTGATACGCTAATATCCTATCACTGCTGCAGGCCAACTGCCAGTAAGCTGCAGCAGCAAACCGTATTGCCGGATATCTGAGCAATGAGTCAGCAATTGTTAGCTTGCCCCTTATAAGCTGACAACTCAGCTGCTATACTTAAGGCGTTCTCTGGGTTGTTTGTAATGTTATTGACGTCCCTGAGCCGATAATTGTTTTATCCAGGAATTCTTCTGCGTTGCTTTTGTGCAGGCCCGGCTCGTACCGGGAAGCCTACGGTAACCATGAGACTTCCGCCTTGAACCGTGGGTTCAAGGGCTTAAATAACAAACGGCAACCTGGAGAACCCTTCATTCATTCTTCAGTAATTCAGCGTTAGGGCAGCAAGGGTATTCTGATGTCACTACTGCAGCAGACCGATTTGGGCGCAGTGCCCCCCTCCCGGCAGGCTATACGCCAGCATGTTCGCCTGTTACGCCAGCAGTTAGCTGCCACCACACAATCCCAGGCCGCCAGCCAACTGGCAGAACAGGTATTAAACCAGCCTGGTATTATGGCAAAACAACATTTTGCCGTTTATCTGGCCAACGACGCTGAACTGGCTACCGGACCGTTAATTCAGGCGTTATGGCAAGCCGGTAAACAGGTTTACCTGCCGGTGTTACACCCATTTTGCCCGGGCTATTTACTGTTTATTCATTACCAGCAAACCACAGCATTGCAGCCAAACCGCTTTGGTATTCCCGAGCCTGGGCTTAACTGTGCCAACGTAATGCCTATTGCCGCGCTTGATATCGTCTTTACCCCGCTGGTAGCGTTTGATGCCAAAGGCAACCGCCTGGGCATGGGCGGCGGTTTTTATGACCGGACCTTGTCGCAACTGCCCGCTAACAGCCTTTGCCAGGTGATTGGCCTGGCCCATAACTGCCAGCAGGTAGCAAACATACCCACAGAAAGCTGGGATGTGCCGCTGCAACAGCTTATAACACCAGCTAAGTATTTTGATTTTCGAAATCTATAAAAGCAGGCCAGAAACCCGATCTGGTCATCACAGAGTGTCTGAGCCCTGCGAGTTGCTGTGATGAGCAAGGGCGGGTATTGTGGCCGGCGCTCAGTACAATGAACCCTCTGTTAAACTGTTTTCCATTTTTTTGGCTTTTGCCCTTTTGTCTGTGGTCGCTTTCGATATAATATCCATCTGTACGGCTAAACGCTAAATACACCCTGTTCAAACAAGAGAACTGCCATGACCCAAGATGAAATGAAACGTGATGCTGCCTGGGCAGCCCTGGAATTTATCAGCAAAGACAGCATTGTCGGGGTGGGTACAGGTTCCACTGTTAATCATTTTATCGATGCCCTGGCCACTATCAAAGATGACATTCGCGGCGCCGTATCCAGCTCAGAGCAATCGACTGCCAAATTAAAACAGCTGGGAATAACGGTGTTTGACTTAAATGACATCAGCGAGCTGAGTATCTATATTGATGGTGCTGATGAAATTAACGACCAGAAGCAGATGATTAAGGGTGGCGGCGCTGCCCTGACCCGCGAAAAAATTGTCGCTGCGGTAGCCGGTACCTTTGTTTGTATTGTTGATAGCACTAAACAAGTTGAGCTGTTAGGTCGCTTTCCCCTGCCCATTGAAGTGATCCCGATGGCCAGCAGCTATGTCAGTCGCGAGCTGGAAAAGCTGGGGGCAAAGCCGGTATTGCGCCAGGGTGTGATAACCGACAATGGTAACCAGATTATTGATGCCCATGGCCTGCAGATTATTGATCCGCTGGCACTGGAGCAGCAGCTGAATAATATCGTCGGTGTGGTGACTAATGGCTTGTTCGCCCGACGTGGCGCCGACATAGTATTGGTTGGCAGCAGCAGTGGTACCCGCGTCCTTAAATAAGAACATGAAATAAACCACAGTGGCGGCAACTGCAGTGAAGCCTGAAATCCTTATTTTAAAATTAGAGCAACGAGAAAAAAATGGAAAAATATTCGCTGGCCAAAGACAAAATAAAAATACTGCTGCTGGAAGGCTTGCACCAGAGCGCAGTGAAAACCTTTACTGATCAGGGCTACACTAATATCGAATACCTGAAAACCTCGTTACCTGAGGATCAGCTAATCGAGCGGATCAGCGAAGCACATTTTGTCGGTATTCGCTCCCGGACCCAGTTAACAGAGCGGGTACTGGACGCGGCGAACAAACTGATGGCGATTGGCTGTTTTTGTATTGGTACTAACCAGGTCGATTTAGATGCGGCACTGAGACGGGCTATTCCGGTGTTTAATGCGCCGTTCTCTAATACCCGCTCGGTAGCAGAATTAGTGCTGGGCCAGATTATTATGCTGCTGCGGGGTATTCCACAGCGCAATGCCGCCGCTCATCGCGGTGAATGGTTAAAAACCGCCGATAACTCCTATGAAGCACGGGGCAAAACGCTGGGGATTATTGGTTATGGTCACATTGGTACGCAGTTAAGTATTATGGCTGAGCATATCGGCATGCGGGTGCAGTTTTATGATATCGAGAGCAAACTGGTGCTGGGCAATGCCAATCAGGTTGACTTAGCCACCCTGCTTGCTACCTCAGATGTGATCAGTCTGCATGTACCGGAAACACCGCAAACTAAAAATATGATCGCGGCAACGGAGTTAGCGCAAATGAAACAGGGCGCCATTTTAATTAATGCCTCGCGCGGCACCGTGGTTGATATCGATGCGTTAACCGCCAGTTTGCAAAGCAAAAAGCTGGCTGGCGCCGCTATTGATGTGTTCCCGGTGGAACCCAAAGGTAATGATGAAGAGTTTGTCTCGCCACTGCGCGCCTTCGATAATGTGCTGCTAACACCACATATTGGCGGTTCTACTCAGGAAGCCCAGGAAAACATTGGCTATGAAGTGGCCGGCAAGATGGTTAAATACAGTGATAACGGCTCAACGCTGTCGGCGGTAAATTTTCCGGAAGTATCGCTGCCTGAACATAAAGGCCGCTCACGTCTGCTGCATATTCATAAAAACCAACCGGGTATGATGACCAAAATTAACGAAACCTTTGCTAAACATAATATCAATATTTCCGGCCAGTACTTACAAACGGTGCAGGATATTGGTTATGTGGTCATTGATGTTGATTCAGAAGATCATGAACTGGCCTTAAACGAGTTAAAAGCCATTCCGGGTACATTAAGGGCGCGGGTACTGCACTAAGTTAGTACGACTGAAAAAAGCTGTCCGCTTTGCGGGCAGCTTTTTTTATCGCTAAAACGTATAAACCAGAGACGCTGCGGTTTCCGTGTCCATCGTTTCTGCGTCACCTTCAGGGCGCGAGTTGTGCCGGGCGGTAAAACTAAAGCGCATCGATAATCTGTCAAATAACTGCGAAGTAAGGCTGCTGCGACTAACAAAAGTGGAGTTGGCGCCATCGAGTGACACTGAGCCCTCGAAGCTTTGTTTGAAGCTGCTGCCTTTATAAATTTTCTGCTCCATATTAAACGCCAGAAACCAGATTAAACCGGTATTTGTTCTGCCGCTGGCACTGCGCTGATGCGCGAAGCCCGGCCCCGTCTCTAAATCAATATAATTGGCTTGCATTTCATATACCCGGTTGGCATAACCCACTGCCAACGAGCTTTGAACTTTAAAGGCGCCGAACTTATCGTATAAATAAGCGCCACGTCCGAACACAGACTGACGGCCAATTAAAAACTTGTAGTTACTCTGGCCGGTAATACCATATCGTTTGGCAGTAGTAACGTCGTCATTTTGTTCAGTGATGGCATTAAATACTTTACTGCGTTGGATCCGGCCATACAGCTGGTATTTATTACGAAAGTACTCCATTTCATGTGATAACTCACTGTTTACCCTGATAGCCTGCGCCTCGGTATTGCCGGTATTCACCAGCAAACCAAGCTCGATGTCGCCGCCAATGGTGCCAAGAAACTCTAACGGCAACTGAAACGTTGGCGAATCGCCAATAGCAACACCATCAACATCTGAATTGCTATCAGCAGAATCAGCATCATCGGCTGACACTGGTAACATTGCCGGCAGCAGCAGCGCCAGCAAAAATACTCTAACCAGGTTTACCACGGTATTAGCTTGCCTCTGCCCTTTTACTAATAAATTCCAGCGCCATATCTATTCTGGCCAACGTTCGCTCACGACCAATAAGCAATAACGTTTGGTCCAGTGCTGGTGAATTACCGCCTCCGGTTACCGCTACCCGCATTGGCATGCCAACTTTACCCATGCCCAGACCCAACTGCTCAGCAGCAGTATTGATGGCGTGGTGGATAGGTTCTAATTGCCAGTCGGTTAGCTCAGCCAGCTTTTGTCTGACCAATGCCAGAGGCTCGGCAGCAACCGGTCGCAAGTGCTTTTTGGCCGCATTTTCTTCAAACTCACTGAAGTCTTCATAAAAATAACGGCTGACTTCTACCAGCTCTTTTAAGGTTTTCACCCGCTCGGCCTGAACACTGATTACAGCAGCAATTGCTGGCCCGCTACTGGTGTCCAGTTGCTGTGCTGTCAGATGCCAGTGCAGTTCTGCAGCTACCCGCGCTGGCGGCAGGGTTTTAATATAATGCTGATTTAACCATAATAGTTTTTCGGTATTAAAGGCTGAAGGCGCCCGGTTACAATCTGCTAAATCAAACAGTTCTATCAGCTCATCTTTACTGAAGATTTCCTGATCGCCATGCGACCAGCCCAACCGCACCAGATAGTTAATTAATGCTTCGGGCAGAAAACCATTGTCCCGGTATTGCATAACGCCAACCGCACCATGGCGCTTTGACAGACGTTTGCCATCATCACCGAGGATCATCGGCACGTGCGCATACTTAGGAATGTCTGCGCCAAGGGCTGCCAGAATATTCATTTGCCGTGGAGTATTGTTGACGTGATCATCCCCCCGGATAACGTGAGTAATGCCCATTTTCCAGTCATCGACCACCACTGTAAGATTATAAGTTGGGGTACCATCGCTGCGGGCGATAATTAAATCGTCCAGTTCGCTGTTGGCGATTTCAATCCGGCCTTTAATCATGTCGTCAATGACGACCACGCCGTGTTGTGGATTTTTAAAACGGATAACAAACGGCTTGTCTGCCGGATGGTCGGTACGATCGCGCCACATGCCATTGTATTTTGGCTTTTCACCGGCAGCCATTTGCGCTTCACGCATTGCATCGACTTCTTCTACCGTACAAAAACACTTATAGGCTTTGCCTGCAGCCAGCAGTTGGCCAACCACTTCTTTGTATAAATCGAAACGCTGGGTCTGGTAATATGGGCCTTCGTCATGGGCTAATCCCAGCCATTGCATGCCCTCCAGGATGGCGTCAACTGAAGCCTGATTTGAACGCTCTAAATCAGTATCTTCAATACGCAAAATAAACTTACCGCCGCGCTTTTTGGCATAGAGCCAGCTGTATAATGCTGTACGGGCACCACCAACATGCAAATAACCGGTAGGGCTTGGCGCAAAACGGGTAACTAACGACATAATTAATCCAACATAGGCGAAAACTGAGTTGGCACTATTGTAACAATGCTCGGCTAAGGATGCACCATCCGTGCAACGGCATTAGGCGGCCAATTCATCGCAAAACACCCGGATGTTTACTTTTACAGCAATCGGTCTGCTTTTTAAAAAATAATGTTGACACTAAATTCATGCTCCCTATAATGAGCGCCATCAAACAGCGTGGATTGTTAGCTCAGCTGGGAGAGCACCGCCCTTACAAGGCGGGGGTCACTGGTTCGAACCCAGTACAATCCACCAATTTGATGTCTTATCATGAAGAGCACCGCCCGCTCTTTACGACGAGACGGTGATAACTGGCTTAAGCCAGTACAATCCACCAATTTGATTTTTTAAAATATATTAGTATATCTCCCGTGGATTGTTAGCTCAGCTGGGAGAGCACCGCCCTTACAAGGCGGGGGTCACTGGTTCGAACCCAGTACAATCCACCACTTCTTTATATAAAACCATACGAAAGCACCGCCCTCTCTTTACTAAGACACGGTTGCCACTCATTCCAACCCAGTACAATCCACCACTTCTTTATATAAAACCATAAGAAAGCACCGCCCGTTCTTTACTAAGACACGGTTGCCACTAGCTCGATCCCAGTACAATCCACCACTTCTTCAGCGGCTCATTATTTCTTTTGCAGTGATGCTTGTTGTTTTTTCTGTTGGGCCTGCACAATCCGGCGCATAATATCTTTCCATGACACTATGCCAATTAAATGCTGCTGTGCGTCAACCACCAGTAAACAACTGATATTATGCTGCACCAGCATAGTAGCAGCCTGTAAAATACCGGTATCTTGCGACACGCTAATTACCGGTGACGACATTATCTGACCTACTTTGCGCTTTTGCATAAATAGCTCAGTCGTACTTTCTGAGGCCGTATCCACAATAGAGCTTACGGCCTTAAAGTAATCTTTCACCGATACGATACCAATTGGCTGCTGCATACTGTTTATTACTGGCACATGCTGAAACTTTGTCTCTGTAAACAAGGTTCGCAAACTTGCCATACTGGCATCCTCGGTGGTTGCGCACACTTTTCGGCTCATAATTGACGCTAGCGACATACTTTGTACCTGAATTTTTATACCATCATGATACTTTAGCGTACAACTTAAAAAATTCACTAAAAAAAAACGTCCCGAAGCGGGACGTTTTTTTCTTTGTAAACCGGCTTGGTGAACGCTACGCCAGCTGTTTGACCAGGGCGGCTGCCACGGCGTGGGCACTGGCCGGGTTCTGACCGGTAATCACCCGGTTATTTTCAATAACTAACTCGCCCCATGGCTGGCCTTTACGGTACTGCTTCGCTGCCCGGGCCAATGATTCTTCCAGCAAAAATGGGATCTTGTCGATAGTGCCGTAGTCGACTTCTTCTTCGCGGGTAAAACCAGTGACTACCACATCTTCAAGCAGTTTTCTGCCGTCGCTCAGGGTAATCGGCAATAAGCCCGCCGGACCATGACAAACTGCCGCCAATATACCACCTTGTTCATAATGGCGGGCACTTAACACGGCGACGCTTTCATCGCTGGCCAGATCGGATAACAAGCCAAAGCCTCCCGGATAAAAAATCGCATCGTAATCATCAATATTAACTTTTGATGCCACCAGGGTATTATTAATCCGGTTCTGAAACTCCTCATTGGCCAGAATACTGGCGTTTATCTTATCATCTTCAATGTCGGTGCCGTACAAAGGGGCTTTGCCACCTTTTATAGAGGCTAAATCATAATAAACATCAGCTTTAAGAAACACATCCAGCGCGTGAGTAAGCTCAGGTGAGAAAGTGCCGTTGGCTTCATCGGTATCACCCAGGGTGCCGTGGTTAGTTAAAAATATCAGTACTTTTTTCATTAATCCTCCATTGATCCGAAGTGGTACCCTGCTCAGGTAGTATTGACTCCGGGTTATATTCTAGCTTAGTTCTAGCCTATGTAACTTACATTGGATCACTTACCCCAGAGTTCAAGGGTAACGGCAGATAACAATGCGTGTGCATTCAATTATTGATCTGCTGTTGCCCCAGCTAAAACTTGCTATAGTAAGCAAAGTGATTTAATCCCCTGTCGGAACCCTATACTGCATGAACACAGCGCCGCGCCGCGATGAACGCATTCTGGTAATAGACGATCAAAGTCTGGCTCAGGGCTTTTTCCGCTTTGCTTTGGAGCAACTGGGTTATCAGAATATTTTTCTGGCCGAAAGGGCGAACGTGGCGTTAAACCTGTGTCGGGACAATCAGTTCGATTTGATTATCTGCGCCCATAATCAGCAACAGGGTAAAGATGGCTTTCAGCTGTATGAAGAAATTAAAGCCAAAGGTCTGCAGCAACTTAGCTGTGCCATTATTTTTATCAGTGCCGAAACCGACCCGTCGCTGGTGCACAGTGTTATCGAACTGCAACCGGATGAATTTCTCGCCAAGCCCTTTGTGATTAAAGATTTACAGCTGCGGATTGAACGGGTATTACGGCGCAAACAACAGTTACGTGAGGTGTATCAGGCGCTTGATGCCAGGGACGATAACAAAGCACTCGTCGCAATAGACTCACAACTGGCCGATGCCCGGCAGCATAAATTATTCCCGTTATTGCTGCGCCTCAAGGGCGATATTTTACTGCGGCAGGCCGATGATGTCGCAACAGAGAAGTTTTTCCGAGCCATGCTCAATATTCAATCGTTTAGCTGGGCCCGGATGGGGTTGGTGCGTTGTCAGCTAGCCCAGGGCAAAGAGCAACAGGCCTTTTCTGAACTGGAAGCCTTACTGGAACGCTCAGAAAGCCGGTTATTCGCCCTGGATTTATTAGCTGAACTGGAATTTAAACAACAGCATTATCAGCAGGCACAGCAACACCTACTGCAAGCTGCCGAGCTGGCACCACGTAATATGTTTCGTCAGCAGAAATTACTGCAGTTATCCCGAATAAACCACGACTATGAAAATCAGTACCGGGCTGCCCGTGATATGGTGAAATATGCCCGTTACTCGATGTACGAGCAACCTGATTTATATCTGACACTGGCCCGCGCCAGTATAGACTACGCCCTGAGCGTTGATGATGAAGAGCAAAGCAGTCGCTTAAATCGCCAGGCGGCGGTGTCACTCAGCACTGCGCAGCGTCAGTATGCCAGTGGCAGCAACACTGCCCTGGAAAGCCAGCAACAGGTGTTGCAGGCAAGGTTATTGTATTTGCAGGATCATAAAGACAAAGCTCAGGCCATGCTCAGCACCCTGGAACCGTTACAGGAGATAACCTCGGTTGAGGGCGCGCTGGACCGGGCCAAAGCATTGCATGAAGTGGGATTAAGCCAGGCATCTGCTGAATTATTTCGCCAGATCAGCAACCATTGTCAGCGACAACTGGCAGACCCGCTTTTTAACCGCTATTTACAGCAGGAACAGCAAGAGCGGCTGGCAATGCGCCTTGGCCCGCGGGAACTGAATAATAATGCGGTAACCTTGTACAAACAGGGTAACTGGCAGGAGGCTTTTGATGCCTTTAGCTTAGCTTATAAGGTGATGCCCAAAAATGCTGGTATTGCCCTGAACTTGTGGCAAACCCTGTTGACCAGTCCACTGTCATTGTGCGCCCCCTCAGATAAACAACGTTTGCTGGATCAATGCCAGGTATTAATCGAAAACAGTGTTTTAAAACAGGAGCAGCAACAGCGGTATCAGCAACTTAAACTAAAACATTTACATCATCAAACTTATTAAGGGCGGTTAGCAGCCGCATCGTTATCAGGTTTTATTTGTTCAGGCCACTCTTGAAAAATTAACGGCAGGGTTTTACTGCATGCTAACCACAGCATCGCCACGACTAACAAAGAGGGGGCGATTAATCGCCAGGGCGCGTCGAGAATAACATCTGCATCCAGGCCGCTGACACTATGCGCAAAATCAGCCAGGGTTACCAGCCACAGCAACCACAGTCCGGGACGCCACAAATAGTACCAGAAGCGACGGCCTTTTGGTTTTCGCTGACTTAATGCAGCGAGCAATATCATTAGCGGCAGCGCTATCAGACAGGCCACTAGAAAATCGTGCTGCCTCGGATAAAACTGGCCGAGCAAGCTATGCTCGGATCGCATCATACTCAGCTCTGCAACCCAGCAGATATAAGGCCGCAGTAACAATAGCAACAGGCCGTAAAAGCGCATTGGTATTTGCAGTAGTCCGTTATTGTCCAACAGTGGCCAGTAGTGCTGAGCGCTCATATTGTTGCAATCCTGTGCATCTTAAACCTGGCGCTTACGCTGGGCGAACAAACCAAGGGCTATAAAAATTGCCAGGCAAACCCAGGGCAATTCTATGTTGGTTAAGCGCACCAGCCAGCCCGCCACAACCGGGGTTAACCAAATAGTGATAGCACCATAACCAAAGGCGCACACCAGGATAAAAATACCAGTGCGCCAGATAAAGTGCAGGCTGCTAATCTGGCGGCGAATAAAACGATTAATATCATCACCAAATACCACCAGACATGTAGCTACCATCGCCAGCGCGATATCCCGAATATAAGGTCGGAAAAATAAGCCCCAGTCTGTTAGCAACTGATACAACAGCTCCATGCTCAGGCCACTCCGTTACGGTTAAAAAGATCTAACATTTGCTGCTCAGTCCATACCGGCACATTAAGATCGTTAGCTTTTGCCAATTTAGAACCTGCATTGTCACCAGCAATAACCGCATAGGTTTTCGCTGACACTGAGCCTGACACCTTCGCTCCCAGCTGCTGCAAACGGGCTTTGGCGTCATCCCGACCCATCGCACTGAGTGTTCCGGTGAGCACCACGGTAAATCCCGCCAGCGGTTGTGCTGAAGCCTGTTGCACCGTAATGTCTGGCCAGTTTATTCCCACGTGCTGCAGATCAGCGATAACCTGCTGGTTATGCGGCTCAGCAAAAAAGCTCAACAGGTGCTCTGCCACGATATTACCGACATCATTAACCGCCAGCAGCTGCTCCACAGTGGCATTAGCGATAGCTGGCAGGCTGCCAAAGTGCTGCGCCAGATTAAGCGCGGTAGCCTCTCCCACCTCACGAATACCCAGGGCATAAATAAAACGGGGCAAACTGGTCTGGCTTGACGATTTAATCGCATTTAACAGCTTTAATGCCGACTTTTCTGCCATCCGCTCCAGGCCAATTAATGCCGGCATATCCAGGGTGTAAATATCCGCCGGGGTTTTCACCAACTGCTGGTCGACTAATTGCTCTACCAGCTTGTCGCCCAGGCCATCAATATCCATCGCTTTACGGCTGACAAAATGCTTAATAGACTCTTTTAACTGGGCCGGACAAAACAGGCCGCCACTGCAACGCGCCACCGCCTCGCCACTAACCCGCTCTACGGCTGAATGGCATACCGGACAAGCTGCAGGAAATACAATATCGTGCGCCTGAGGTGGCCGGCGTTCAAGCAACACGGCGACAATCTGTGGAATAACATCGCCCGCCCGGCGCACGGTAACGGTGTCTCCAATTTTAATACCCAGACGGTTAATTTCGTCCTGGTTATGCAAGGTGGCATTGCTGACGGTAACTCCGCCTACTTCGACTGGCGCTAACCGTGCCACCGGGGTTATCGCGCCGGTGCGGCCCACCTGAAACTCAACATCCAGCAAGGTGGTCAGTTGCTCCTGCGCCGGAAATTTAAAAGCAATAGCCCAGCGTGGCGCCCTGGCCACAAAACCCAGTGCCTGCTGCTGCGCCAGACTATCAACCTTGATAACAACACCATCAATTTCAAAACCAAGCTGATCCCGCTGCTTCAGAATGTCATGACAATAGGCAATAACGGCACTAATTCCTTTTACTTTTTTCAGTAGCGGACTTACCGCTAAGCCCATACTTTGCAGCTGCTGTAGTCTGGCGTAGTGACTACTCTGATCAAGCTGAGTGTGAGTATCTTCAACGTCACCAACTGAATAAGCACTAAACGACAGCGGTCTGCAGGACGCTATCTTAGCGTCGAGCTGCCTTAAGCTGCCGGAGGCGGCGTTGCGCGGATTAGCAAATAACTTTTCACCACTGGCACCCGAGCGATCATTCATTTGGGCAAACATACTAAGAGGGATATAGGCTTCACCGCGGATCTCAAGCATTGCCGGATGTTCATCTCCCAACAGCTTTAATGGCACAGATTTAATTGTTCTGGCATTTTGCGTGACGTCTTCACCTGTAAAACCATCCCCCCGGGTAACCGCTCTTTTTAAAAGGCCATGCTGATAATGCAAACTCAACGCAACCCCATCCAGTTTTGGCTCACAACAAAAGGTTATTTCACTTTCCGAGTCCAGACTCTCTGATATACGCTTATTAAATTGACTGAGCTCTTCCTCGGTTTTAGCTTTCTCAAGTGACAACATTGGCAAGGTATGTTCAAACTGGCTAAATTTATCAAGGGGCTTTGCGCCAACCCGCTGCGTGGGTGAATGTTCCTGGATAAAATCTGGATATGCCGCTTCCAGCGCAACCAGCTCGTCGAACAGCTCGTCGTATTCGGCATCAGGGACACTAGTGGTGTTTAAGTTGTAATACGCATGAGAGTATTGGTGCAACAGCTCTGTTAGTTCCAGAATTCTGGCTTTTTTTGAATCGCTCATTTACTTTCACTACCGAATGAAAAACGGCAGGGAAAGCCCTGCCGTATTAAATTAATATCTGACGTTAGCCGTGAATCAATTGCTGACGCTGAAATTCACGAATTTTATCAACATAATGGCGAACCGTCTGTACCGTTAATACACTACGCTGGCCATCCAGTACCTGACCTCCGAATTCTTCAGCCAGTTTTTTTGCTGCATTATGCATTAAGTTAAAATTCTGCAATGGCTCACCCGGCCCGGGCAGGGTCATAAACAAGCTCAGCCCCCGGGTACTGATTTTATCAATCTGCTCTAAATCAAAAGTGCCCGGATTAAACATATTCGCCAGGCTAAATAACACATCACCGCCGCCGGCACTGTCCAGATGACGATGGAAAATATCCATGTCACCATATTTAAAGCCCAGGGGTAATAGCGCCGACAGCAAATCAGGGCCTTTAATGTCGCGGCCTTCGGGTAATAATACATACAGAATTAATACTTCTGAGGGCTGATGTGCTGACTTTTGCTCCGCTACTGCACCCGCATCGGCCTTGGCATCTGCTTGGCGCGCCACAGTATCAGCAGGCTGGCGACGTGGGCTTTCATCTTCGGCCAGGGCACTGAAATTAATAGCCGGTTCGGTTTTATCGTCCGCGCCGTCAAAATCGAATTCTGGCTGTTGCCGGCTAACGTCCCGGTTATTTCCGGCCTGAGGGGCGAGCTCTGGCTGGGCTGACGATGGGTTGATTTTCGGCTCAGTGCGCGTCGTTTCAGGAGCCGCAGGCGCGCCGCTGCGTGATTTTACTACCCGCACCGGGCCAACACCCAGATCATCAAACCCTTCAGTTTGCTCAGGCGCAGCCGTCGGCGTAGCGTCCGGATGATAGCGATGATTTGTCTGACGGTTATTTTTTCTTACCGTCCACAGTCCATGAATAAACAGGCCGCCCAGTACCAGCGCCCCGATAATAATTAATACTAATCTCAACTCATCAGCCATAGTTGTACCTTTTTATGTTATCAGGCTACTGCCAGCTTGACAGCATCATCCACATCCACAGCCACCACCCGCGATACCCCAGGCTCTTGCATGGTGACGCCCATCAGCTGTGCTGCCATTTCCATGGCAATTTTATTGTGGCTAATATAAATAAACTGCACGGTTTCCGACATCTCCCGGACCAGATTACAAAACCGGCCGACGTTAGCATCGTCTAACGGTGCATCTACCTCATCCAGCATACAAAACGGCGCTGGATTCAGTCTGAATATGGAAAACACCAATGATAAGGCCGTTAGCGCTTTTTCACCACCCGATAATAAATGAATTGTACTGTTTTTTTTGCCAGGTGGTCTGGCCATAATAGTAACACCGGTTTCCAGTAAATCATCTTCGGTTAGATCCAGATAGGCACTACCGCCACCAAAAACTTTTGGAAACAGTCCCTTTAAGCCTTCGTTTACCTGTTCAAAAGTTTCTTTAAACTTCTGTCGGGTTTCTTTATCAATTTTACGGATTGCGGTTTCCAACGTATCCAGTGCGCCGGTTAAGTCGTCGTGCTGACTATCGAGATAGTGTTTACGCTCAGCCTGTTGCTCATATTCGTCAATGGCAGCCAGATTTATGGCCCCCAGCCGAACCACTGCTTCAACAGTTTTATCCAACTGTTGCTGCCAGAGCGTTTCCTCAGCATCTGCTGCCAGCTGTGGCATGACCTCTTTTATATTGACCTGTTGTTCGCGCAGCAGTTCCAGCATATTGTTGGCCCGGACCCGACACCCTTCAGCATCAAGGCGCAGGGATTCAAGTTGCTGCCTTTTCTGATTCAGCTGTTGCATTATACCTTGTTGCCCCTGCTCCAGCTCACGCATTTTCTGCTCTAGGCCAGCCAGCTTATCAGTAGCTGCCACCATCGCCTGTTCGGCGTCCTGCCGGCTTAGCAGCGCCTGCTGTAATTGTTCCTGCAGCAGAATTTCCGGCTCGTCGTTTTCATTGAGCTGCTGCTCCAGGGTGAATATTTGCTCACGCAGTTGCGCCAGTTGTAATTGTGCCCGCTGCAGATTCTGCGCCAATCCCTGCTGCTGTCGTTCGGCCACAGTGAGCTGCGTTTGTAGTTGCCGGCAGAGCTCTTTATGCTGATCGACCCGTTCGCGGCTGTGTTGCAATGATAGCTGTGCCTGTTGCTGTGTCTGCTGCAGGTGTTGTTCCGCTTCGGCGTGTTCGTCTAAAATAAATTGTGCCTGTTGCTGGCGCTCGTCCAGTAATGCCAATTCAGCGATCAACCCGTTATGATTAGCACTAAGCTGCTGACATTCAGCCTCCAGCTGCACTTGCTGTTTATAAGCCAGCTGCTGTGCCTGAACGTGCAGCTGACGCTCGGTATCGGCTTGTTGTAACTGCTGCCGAATACCAGCCAGCAGCTGTTGTTGTTGTGCTAATGCCTCGCGCGCACGGCTTTGTGCCTGCTGAGCTACAGTTAATTGCTGCTCTGCCAGCGCCTGACCGGCGGCCAGCTCAGTCAGTTCAGCATTGATAGCGGCTAAGCGTTCACGGCGCAGTAAACCTGAGTCAGTACTGTCGTTACTACTGCTGTGGCCCCAGTTCTGTCCCAGCCACTGGCCGGCAGTCGTGACAACCGACTGCCCTGGCGCAAGTGCTGCAACCCGTTGTTGCGCCGCAGCCAGCGAGTCAGCCAGGAAAATATTTTGAAAATAATCCGGATAATGGCCGCTACTGATGACACTGGCCAGGGTATCAGGTGCAGCCTGCAAACGTAGCGGGCTGACATAATTAAAATCATCCTGCAGAGTATCAGCATTGCCAATGCTGGCGTGTTGCAGCGGACCAAGCGCCGCAGCGACCGCAGCAGCCCAGCCTGGTGCCACCGCCAAGTGCGACACTAAAGCCTGCTGGCTGTGTTGCTGACGTTCATCAAGCGCCGTTAACCGTTGCTGCTCCTGATTTAAAATATGCTGTCGGGTAACCAGCGCGGCCAGCTGTTGCTTTATTGCTGCAACTTGAGCGGCCGTATCCTCTGTGCTGACTAATGCCAGCTCAACCTGATGCTGTGTGGCGTCACGCTGCGTTGTTAATTGCTGCGCCCGAGACGCCATCTCGTCAGCATGTGCGGTAGGTTGTTGCTGCTGTAACTGTGCTAACTGTTGCTGGCGCAATGTCAGCTGGCTTTGATACTGACGTGCCTGATTGTCGGCACTTTGCCAGGCTAGCTGAGCCTGTTGCTGTTGCTGGCGCAAATTAAAATGGTGTTGCTGCCACTGCTGCCACTGCTGTTGATGCTCAACCAGGGTAGCTTGTGCCAGCTGCAACTGCAGCTCCAGCTCTGCCAATTGTGCTTCGCCTAACTCAAGTTCCGGGCCATATTGTTGCTGCTGATCAGTCAGCTCGTTCAGTAGTGCTTGCTCACTGGCGATAAACTGTTCGCTATCGCGCAGTGCCTGCTGCTTTTGCTGCAACTGGTTACTGAGTATTTGCTGCTGCTGGCGCTGATGCAAAATTTGCTGCTCGAGCCTGCTAATGGTATTCCCCAGCTGATAAAAGCGGCTTTGCTGTTGCTCAGCTTGCGCCCTGGCCTCTGTGGTTTGCTCTTTTAGCTCAATCAGGATGCGTTGCTCGCCCTGCATGCCAGCCTGATATTTTTCCAGCTCGGTTTCCTGGCTTGCTAACTGCTGCTCTAAGCCCACCAGCTGGTTATTAAATCGCAGCCACTTGAGAGTTGTTAGTTCGGCTTTAAGTTTGCGTTCCTGCGCTTTTAACTCTTTGTAGCGCTGCGCGGTACTGGCCTGGCGTTTAAGTTTCTCGATATTTTTGGCCAGTTCTTCACGCACATCGGCCAGTCGGTCAAGGTTTTCACGGGTATGTTTAATCCGGTTCTCAGTCTCGCGCCGTCGCTCCTTGTATTTGGAGATACCAGCGGCTTCTTCAATAAATACCCGTAATTCCTGCGGTTTTGATTCAATAAGCCGCGAGATCATACCCTGTTCAATAATGGCGTAGCTACGGGGCCCCAGACCAGTACCCAGAAAAATATCGGTAATATCACGACGACGGCACTTGCTGCCATTTAAAAAGTAGCTGGATTGTGCTTCACGGGTAACCAGCCGTTTAATCGAAATTTCACTACGATCGGCCATATTGCCGCTAAGCCGGCCCTGGGTATTTTCAAATACTAATTCGACTGATGCCTGCGATACCGGCTTACGCTGGCCTGAGCCGTTAAAAATAACGTCGGTCATCGCATCGCCGCGCAGATTTTTAGCCGAGCTTTCACCCAACACCCAGCGCACTGCGTCTATGACATTGGATTTGCCACAGCCATTGGGGCCAACTACTGCGGTCATTTGCTCAGGAAACGGCACCTGTGTTGGGTCGACAAAGGACTTGAAGCCCACCAGTTTAATATGTTTTAAGCGCATCAGTGCCCGGTATTATTGTTATTGGTATGCGTATCAGCAAAATGTAACAGCAGCAAAATAACCTGTCACGCAAAAATCAGTCAGACTTCGGCGTGCTAAAGCTCTTGCGGCGCCAACGCTGTGCTTTCTCTGCTACTGTGATTTTAACCGCTGCGCGGCTTTTTCGGGCGAACACCACTACAGGCCTTGAAACGAGCAAATTATTTGGGTAAATCACTTGTTCGTTATCTTTGGTTTGCAGCACCGTGCTAAACAGATTAATTTCGACAATCCGTCCTTCAAGGTGGTTGCCGCCATCAATCACCCGCACGTCCATGCCTTTGGCGAAGGCTTTCTGGCCAAGCAAAATAAAAAAAGCAGTGATATTGCTGAGTAAACTCCAGGCCGCAAATAATGCCACACCAATTACGGCGATCATGGATGACGCCAGTACCAGCAAGCCACGGATATCCACACCCCATATCACGCTGAGCACTACAATCAGCAGCAGCACCAGCAGAATATGAAATACCGCCGCAGCGCGCTTATTCATATCAGCCTTTAAACGGCTGTTGGCGATGATTTGATACAGTAGCGGCATAACCCGGTAACTGATAATAAAATACAGTATTACCACCGACACGGTGATAATAAGCTGTATGGTTACCGGGTTAAAATGGCGGAGCAAATTTTGGCTGTATTCGAAAAAAGACACGGTAAATTCCTTGCTACTCAATCTAAATCGTTCAGTGGCCAGCGGACGATATAGTCTTCAAAATTATCCAGATCAACGTGAGTTTCGCAAATCGCCTTATTACGTACCGACATTTGTTTTTTATGCATCAGGCTTTTTTTACCGTTATTAAGTAACGGATGCCAGCTTGGTAAGCCGCGACCTTCATGCAGCCGCCGATAAGCGCAGCTGGTGGGCATAAAGAAAATATCTTTCAGGTTCCCTTTGGTAAGTTGAATACAATCGGGTACCAGCACGGTTCGCTGACTATACTCGGTACATTCGCATTTGTGACTATTCAGATAACGACAGGCAATATTGGTATAGTGCACCTGCTCATCAGCTTTAATAACACTGGTTGGCCCCTGTTCTTCGTCATCGTCAATAAATTTATTCAGGCAGCATTTGGCACAACCATCGCAAAGCGCTTCCCACTCCTCGTTAGTCATTTCATCGAGGGTTTTTGTTTCCCAATAACGCTCTGCTAAAGCCATACCTAACTTACCTTTGTATTAACAATGAAAAAGTCGGCCAGTTGCAGTTGCAGCTGATCGCCTGATTGCAGCGGTCCGACGCCCGCCGGGGTGCCGGTCAGTACCATGTCGCCTGGCAGCAGGGTAAAATGTTGGGTCATTTCACTAATCAGTTGGCTTATTCCTTTAATCATGTTGGCACTGTTTCCATGCTGTCGCTCTACCCCGTTTACCGCCAAACTAAAATCCAGTTGCTGTGGATGAGCAACATCGGCAGCCGGCACAAAACCCGCAACCGGGCAGGCACCATCAAAACCTTTCGCCACTTCCCATGGCCGGCCCAACTGTTTCAGGCTGGCTTGCACCTCACGCAGGGTTAAATCGAGTGCCAGGCTATATCCCCAGATCGCCGCTGTCACCTGCTCCGAGGTTGCATTCGTCAATTGCTGGCTGATGAGTACCGCGATTTCCAGCTCGTTATGCACCGCGCCGCGTCCACCTGGTATAGTAAAAGCCGGCGCCAGAGGGCGTAACGCAGTACTGGGCTTGATAAAAAACAACGCTTCGGGCGCAGTTTTACTTTGCATTTCAGCAATATGGTCCTGATAGTTCTGACCAATGCACACCACTTTACCCACGGGCAACGCGATGTTGCTACCGTCAACGTGCTGATGAGAATAATTCATGGTTTACTCGGCAATAATCTGATCAGCCAGATGGCCGACACTGGTAACAAAATAATAAGAGCGGTTCCAGTGCATCAGGCTTTTATAGTTGTCATAGCCTAAAAAGGCCCGGCCTGCATCGCCATCTGGCAAAATTAATGCTGCCTGCATCTGACGCTCAGGCAACGCTGTGCCATTTAAGCGCCGGACACCTAATTCATTCCATTTGGCCAGACTGCGGGCCGAATCATTCCAGCGGCCTAACCAGGCACTGCGCGCCAGGCTGCCGCGCTGGATCGCCAGGCTGGTGTCAAACCCTTCGGGCAATATTACTTCCCTGCCCCAGGTAATGCTGTTATCCCAGTCCTGGTTTTTCAGATAATTGGCAATAGAGGCAAACACATCCAGCTGATTGGTCCAGATGTCTTTTTTGCCGTCACCATCACCGTCCTGAGCATAGGCTAAAAATGAGCTTGGCATAAACTGGCTCTGCCCCATCGCGCCGGCCCAGGACCCTTTCATATCGGCAAAGCTGATATGGCCCTCGGCCAGAATATCCAGTGCATTAAAAAACTCCTGCCGGAAAAACGTTTCGCGCCGGCCATCATAAGCCAGCGTGGCTAACGCCGATGGAATAGAATAAGTGCCCATAAAGCGGCCAAAACTGCTCTCCAGCCCCCAGAGGGCGACGATAAAGCGCGGCTGCACGCCATATTTCTCACCTATTTTTTCCAGCTGTGGCAGATATTGCTGATAAAAACCACGGGCCATCGTGATCCTGATCTCGCTTACCCGCTTCGGTAAGTAAGTGCTGAGTGTTTCCACAACTTCAGGCTGGCTCTGATCGGCTTTTACCACCCGCTCGTGAAAAGTTAACGAGCTGAATACGTCATCAAGCAGCGCCTTGTCATAGCCTTTCTGCTCAGCTTCCTGACGCAGGGCAGCGGTATATTGCTCAAAGCTTGGTTTTGCCGGTTGTTCAGCCGCCGCGGTTTCAGGCTGGCTAGTGGTTTCAGACTGATTAGTGGTTTGACTGGTAGCAGCGAAACTGCCGCCAGCCGTTAGCAGACCGCTAGCTATTAATACAGGTAAGCCAATGTGTTTTAGCGCTAATTTTAATTTCATATTAACCTTTTTCTGTCTGGATACTGGCTTTATGCTGAGCCAGCAGGTTTTCAGGTGGAGGTGGTAATTGCAAATAAAACCCCTGCTCACTAAGCGCAGTTCGTAACTTATGAATATCCACCAGGGCTAAATGTTCCCGCTTTGCCAGATTAAATACCGTCACCAGCTGCGGTTTACCAAATGTGGTCAGCAAAGCAGCCGGTACCGGGCCAAAATCATCACGGCGTTCAACATACAGGTAAGTGCCCTCTTTACGTGGGCTTTTATAAACAACACATAACATCAATAAAAGGTCTTCGCTACCTTGCCTAACAGAGGGCGAAACTATAACATGAAGCACAGGTAATGCGCACTGGCTCAACGGCCAGGCGCATAAATAATACTGCTTATCGCAGTGATAAAAATAACGCGTGCGCCGATAGTTTTATGTCTGATAATTCGTTAGAGCTGAAAGGAAGTTTATTTCCCATGTCAGTGTTGCATTGTGCTGATTTAAGCGCAGCAACCTTGCAGCAATTGTTAAGCGCCAAGCTGGCGCAAGCGCCTGCTTTTTTTTTGCAGGCTCCAATTGTGCTCAACCTGAGCAATGTTAACCAGATCCCTGACTTTACTGCCTTGAAAAACCTGTTTGTCGAGCTGAAACTGGTGCTGGTTGGCGTAACCGCCGCCAATCCGGAGCAGAAAACAGCCGCGCATGCTGCGGGCCTGGCAGTACTGCAAGCAGGCAAAGCGAATGGTAAAAGCCAGACATCCGCCGCCCCCCTGCAACCTGCCACACTAAGCACAACTGACGTTACTGATAACGCGAAGGTTAGTAATACCAGCACCACTGTACCTGCATCGGTAACAATGGACAGTAAAGTAGTGGAGCAAACTGTGCGCTCAGGCCAGCAAATCTATGCCAAAGGCACCGATCTCATCGTTAAAGGGGCTGTTGGCGCCGGCGCCGAAGTGATTGCCGATGGCAATATTCATATTTATGGTTCGCTTAGAGGCAAGGCTATCGCCGGCGCCAACGGCGATACCAGTAAGCGTATTTATTGTTATAACCTGCAGGCAGAACTGGTGTCTATTGCTGGAAACTACTGGCTCAGCGACAGTTTGCAGGACAAATTTTGGGGCAAATCAGCCTGCATTAAGATGCAGGACGATAGCTTAGTCATCACTGAATTAGTGTAAGGATCGTCACTATGGCAAAAATTATTGTGGTTACATCGGGCAAAGGCGGTGTTGGCAAAACCACATCCAGTGCGGCTATTGGTACCGGCCTGGCGCTGGCTGGCCATAAAACCGTTATTGTCGATTTTGATATCGGCTTGCGTAACCTTGATTTAATTATGGGCTGTGAGCGCCGGGTGGTATATGACTTCGTTAATGTGATCAACGGCGAAGCCAATTTAAAGCAAACTCTGATTAAAGATAAACGTACTGATAACCTGTTTATTTTACCGGCCTCGCAAACCCGCGATAAAGATGCGCTTACCCGTGACGGTGTTGAAAAAGTACTAAACGAGCTGGCGAAAGACTTCGACTTTATTATCTGTGACTCACCAGCCGGTATTGAATCCGGCGCCATGATGGCGTTGTATTTTGCCGACGAGGCCGTAGTGGTGACTAACCCGGAAGTCTCGTCAGTGCGCGATTCAGACCGTATTCTGGGTATGTTATCGAGTAAATCACGCCGTGCCGAACAAGGGCTGGAAGGCATTAAGGAGCATTTACTGCTCACCCGTTATAATCCGGAACGGGTCGAAAAAGGCGAAATGCTCAGCGTTGAAGACGTAAAAGAAATCCTGGCGATTGAGCTGGTGGGGGTGATTCCGGAATCACAGGCCGTGTTAAATGCGTCTAACTCTGGCCAGCCGGTTATCCTGGATAAAGAAAGCGATGCCGGCCAGGCTTATCTCGATACCATAAAGCGCTTACTGGGCGAGCAGGTACCATTCCGTTTTCTGAACGTGGAGAAAAAGGGCTTTATTAAAAGGATTTTTGGAGGTTAACTGATGTCATTACTGGATTATTTTCGCTCAACTAAGAAAAACACCGCCAATACTGCGAAAGAGCGGTTACAAATTATCGTGGCGCACGAGCGCAAGCGACGTAATGGCCCGGATTATCTGCCGCAGTTAGAGCGCGATATTCTGGAAGTTATCCGCAAATATGTCGATATTCCGGCTGATCAAATTGCCGTCTCGCTGGAGCAGCGTGGTGACCAGATCTCGGTACTGGAGCTTAACGTCACCTTCCCGGATGATAAGCGCTAAGCGTCGGACGACGCATTGAGAAAAGCCCGCGCAACGCGGGTTTTTTTATGTTTTTACTCTTCCATTAAGCTGCCAGCTCTGGCTTACCCCATCAGTTTTACCGCCACCTCATTTCGTTACCCACTTGCAAACTAATACAACATAGCCTATTTTAGACCAATCAGTCTAAATAAAGTAAAACCAGTAAGGCTACTTATGGACAGTCTAAAACGCGGTCGCGGCAGGCCAAAAACATGCACAGACGCGCCCACTGACACTAAAGCTGTGTTGCTTCGGGCCGGTTTAAAGTGGTTAACAACCTCGGGTTTTAATCAAAGCAGTCTTGATAGCATTTTGCGCTCAGTCCGGATCCCTAAAGGCTCTTTCTATCATCACTTTGATAACAAGGAAGACTTTGGTTTGCAGGTGCTTCAGGAATATCGGCAGTATTTTGAAACTAAGTTAGACCGTAGTCTTGCGGATGACAGCGTGGCGCCGCTGCAGCGGTTAAATAATTTTATGACGGATGCCAGCGCAAGTATGGCCAGATACGACTACAACCGCGGCTGTCTTATTGGCAATTTAGAAGGTGAGGTAACAAAGTTACCCACGGCTTTTCGCCAGGCCATTATGGATACTTATACAAGCTGGCAAAACAAGGTTGCCGCTTGTTTGCGCGAGGCGCATACAAGCGGCGAAATAACTGCCGACAAAGAGTGTAAATACCTGGCAGAAGTATTCTGGATAGGCTGGGAGGGTGCCGTATCACGTGCCCGCTTACTGAGCTCTGACTTACCGCTGCGCCAGTTTGGCCAGTTTTTTCTGCAGCAGCTGCAAAGCTGATTTTAACATTACATCCAAGCAAGCCATTTCAACGGAGAAATATATGTTTAAAGCCATTCTGATTAATAAAGACGAACAAGGGTATCGCTCAGTATTAAGCGACGTGGACGAACAACAACTGCCTGTGGCTGATGTTACTGTTAAAGTAATCGCCAGTACCATTAATTATAAAGACGCCCTGGCGATAACGGGTAAGGCCCCGGTGGTGCGTAGCTTCCCGCTGGTGCCGGGCATTGATCTGGTGGGTGAAGTGCTGCAATCTGACTCCGATCGTTTTAATGTGGGTGATAAGGTACTGCTAAATGGCTTTGGCGTAGGCGAAGGGCATTGGGGCGGCCTGGCAGAGAAAGCCTGCCTGAAAAGCGACTGGCTGATCCCACTGCCAGCCGGCATAACCCCGGAACAGGCCATGGCGGTAGGTACGGCAGGTTACACCGCCATGCTGTGTGTATTAGCACTGCAAAAGCATGGCATTACGCCAGCGCATGGTGAAATACTGGTAACCGGAGCGAATGGTGGCGTAGGCAGCTATGCTGTGCGTATATTAAGTAAGTTGGGTTACCAGGTAGTAGCGGCAACAGGCCGACCAGAGGAAAGCAACTACCTGAAAAAAATAGGCGCAGTGGATATTTTACCTCGCTCACAGTTCAGTGAGCCCGGCAAACCACTGCAAAAAGAGCGCTGGGCCGGTGTGGTAGATTGTGTGGGGAGCCACACCCTGGCTAATGCCTGTGCCAGCACCCGCTATGGCGGTGCCGTTGCGGCATGTGGTTTGGCTCAGGGTATGGATTTTCCGTCATCTGTTGCCCCATTTATCCTGCGCGGAGTGACGTTATATGGTATTGATAGCGTGATGCGGCCATTAGCTGATCGGGTGCAGGCATGGCAGCGCCTGAGTGACATACTCAGCCCGGAAGACTTTGACACTATCAGCCACGTTATTTCGTTAGATGAGGTAATAGATACCGCCTCTGCGTTATTAGAGGGAAAACTACAGGGCCGGGTCATCGTAAAAATCTGATTATTGTATTTACCCCGCTTCAGCCATAATAAAGCCCGCAATTGCGGGCTTTAGTGTTACTACTTAATCAGAACCGTTTATTCAGAACCGTGAAAGTGGTGTATTTGTTTGCAGCTTACTCAGCAACAAAACCATCCATTACTGTTAAACCTACCCCCATTAAGCCAGCACCATCGCGGGCAATAGCGGTGTAAATTTTATTGGCCTCCAGCATCAGGGCACCGGTTTCAATGGCAGCGGTTTTGGTACCTGTTGGGGTTACCGTTACAAAGTACTCACCCGCGGCCAGCGGCACATAACCCGTTTCAGCTTTAAAGGCTACATCACTGAAAGCCGGCATAGCGTCGCTGATATCACCATCGGCAGTAACATATATATCAACATTACCGGCCAGAGTAGAACCATGGATAATCCGAACCCGGGCTTCAGTGGCTACAGTACGGGTATTGTCGATCAGAATTAGTGGCTCAATCGCAAAGTCGTCAGCATCGCTTAATGAGCCTACAGCCAGCACTGTATAAAACGCGCCTGCATCCAGGGTTACATCAGCATCAATCACTGCGGTTTCGGTATTGGCTACTGTAACTTTTACATTGTAATCACCTGGTGCCGGAGTCACATAGCCGGTGAAATCAGGGAAAGCTAAGTCTGATACCAGTGGCTCGGTGAAGTTATCGTTTACCACGACATCAACCGCCGGTGCGTCAGACACATTGTGCACCACCCGCAGTGATGAGGTTGAACTATCGTCCAGAATAGGTAGTACCTCGCCTTCAGGTGTAACCGCAATAAGCGATACCGGTGATGCACCTGAGTACTCGCTGTTGATAGCCGCTACAACTAAATCAGTACCTCCAGCCAGCTCCAGGGTGTTGCTGTCAAATACCACGGTGTCAGTACCGGGTAAGGTGATCCGCACCCGGTAATCGCCGGCCGGCACATCCAGTGCGTCGGTAAATTCAGTAAAGGCCAGTGTGGTAAGCGGCGCACCCAGCTCTGCGTCTGGCGCAGTGACATGAATATCTACCGCAGGGGCAGTAGACGCTGCATGCACAACCTGCAACCGGACGTTGCCATCAGCCAGCTCAGCCACATCTGAGGTGACTACCAATGGCGCCAGGGTTTCATCGGCCACCAGGCCAACGGCAAAGACTTTGTAGTTGGTTGCTTCGGCAAGGGCCAGTTCAGGCACATCTATCACTGTCGCAGTATTACCTTCACCCGGCAATATTGCGTCGACCGCGACTGCATAATCAGCTGGCGGCAAACTGAAATTCTCCGAGCTGTTACCATAGGCCAGATTTTCAATAACGACATCGCCGTTAACACTGACATTGACAGCTGGCGCATCAAATGAGGCATGCACTACCCGTAAGGTGGCATCCACTACTGGCGGCGATGGCGGCGGAACCGGCGTTGGCAATTCTGAATCACTGTCAAAACAACCCGCAAGTGATAAAGTTAAAACAGCCGGTACGGCAAATTTTAGTATTCCTTTCATGGTTATTACCCTTCAGTTAATAGTTGCGTAAGGGTTACGCCATTAAAAACTGAAAAGGATCAGATTTTTTTATTGCAAATTTTTATCTGAATTAACCAAATTTTTCTACTGATCTGATTTATTAGCAACAACGTTTAAACAAGATTTTTGATCTACGGCTGTACGTGTAACGGTACCGGCAACTTTGGCAACAGCAGCTGCCGGCGCCAGCCCGTTAAGTATTCGGGTACCGGCAGTAACATTCGTTCTTGATCAGTGACCCGCCAACACCAGTTAAAATATTCATGCAGTTGGCGCCGGACCGATAAAAACGCTGCTGGTATAGCGGTTTCAGCAGCGGTTTTTTTGATAGCCTGGGTCAGTTCAGCCAGCGCGGCTTTCTCACCGGGAAAATGCTCAGGATAATAAAATGGCTGTGGACAATTCTCTTGCGGTAATTGCTTTGCCAACTCAATCAGTTCAATCAGGGTTTTGGCATGGCGGCGCAGATCGCGGCCAGTCATCCCGGGGATATTTAATAAACTTTCAACCGAGCCTGGTTTACGCTTTGCCAGATCCAGCATTTGAAAGTCTTTAATCACCAGGCCCAGAGCCAGATCACGACTGGCAGCATACTCCAGCCGCCATGCTACCAACTCGCGCAGCACGGCTAAATCCCGGCTACGCAGTAGGGTGCCATTCTTAATTTCCAGATACTTTAACCGTGCTGGTAACGGATTTGCCCGCCGTTGTTGCAGCTGTTGCCCTTCTGCCAGCAGTAACGGCAACAATGCGGGATCGGTAAACTGTGTCAGCAGATGTTGGTACAGAGGGAGCAGGTAAGTCACATCGTTTGCGGCATACTCCAATTGCTTCTCGGCCAGAGGCCGGGCCAGCCAGTCGGTGCGTGACTCACTTTTGTCCAACACAGCACCGGTTGCCTGCTCAACCAGCCTGGCATAACCAATACTACTACCCAGACCCAGTAGTTCTGCTGCCAGCTGGGTATCAAATAACGGCTGGATATGGTTAATACCAATAGTCGCAAGCGCTTCCAAATCCTCAGTACAGGAGTGCAACGTTTTAACGATGGTTTCATCGGCAAACAATTGAGCCAACGGCTGCCAGTCAGTAATGGTCAGAGGGTCAACCAACGCCAGCTGTTTACCATCAAATAGCTGAATTAAACCCAGTTTGGGATACAACGTACTCTGGCGAATAAACTCAGAATCAACAGCCAGCACACTCTGGCCCGCAGCATTCTGGCAATATTGTGCCAGAGCGCGATTATCAGTGATCAGGTAACTCATTTATCCATCTCATAAAAAACAAAACCGGCTGCTGCCGGTTTTGGGTTAATCACGCAGCTCGCGCCGCAGGATCTTACCAACATTGGTTTTGGGTAACTCGTCCCGGAACTCTACCATTTTTGGAACCTTGTAGCCCGTTAAATGTTGTTTGCAGTGAGTGATCACTTCCTGTTCCGTCAGCGATTTATCTTTCTTCACAATAACTACTTTTACGATTTCTCCCGAGGCTTCGTTCGCCACACCCACGGCAGCCACTTCTAATACTTTTTCATTCATGGCGACAACTTCCTCGATCTCATTCGGAAATACGTTGAAGCCTGAAACAATAATCATGTCTTTTTTACGATCCACAATGAAGAAAAACCCCTCTTCATCCATCGTGGCAATATCACCCGTATACAACCAGCCATCTTTAACGGTTTTAGCTGTTTCTTCAGGGCGGTTTAAATATCCCAACATAACCTGTGGCCCCTGCACCAGCATTTCGCCCGGCTCACCAACAGCGACATCATTACCTTCTTCATCAATTAACCGAATTAACGTTGACGGCGCAGGCAAACCAATACTACCGTTAAAATCGTCTAAATCGAATGGACTCAACGTTACCAGCGGGCAGCATTCGGTTAAACCGTACCCTTCGAGCAAACGGGTTTTCGTGACTTTTTTCCAACGTTCCGCAACGGGTCGTTGCACCGCCATTCCACCACCCAGAGACAATTTTAAGCGACTGAAATCTATCTCAGCAAAACCAGGAGTGTTCAGTAAACCGTTAAACAAGGTATTAACCCCGGTAATAGCGGTAAACGGAAACTTCGCCAGCTCTTTAACAAACGCGGGCATGTCACGCGGGTTCGTGATCAATAAGTTAGTGCCGCCATATTTAAAAAAGGTAAAGAAATTAGCGGTTAATGCGAAGATATGGTACAGCGGCAGCGCGGTAACAACATGCTCTTTGCCCTTGTCTAAAAAGCAATCGAGAAAAGCACTACATTGTTCCAGGTTTGCCACCATATTACGATGCGACAACATGGCACCTTTTGATACACCGGTGGTACCACCGGTGTATTGTAAAAAGGCGATATCGTCACCGATTATATCCGGCTTCTGATATTTTAAATGCTGGCCTTTTTCCAACACGTCATTAAAAGTAATAGTCTTATTCAGGGAGTAAGCCGGAACCAGCTTTTTAATATGTTTTACCACCAGATTGACGATACTGCCTTTCACCAACCCCAACATATCACCCATTTTAGTCAGTATAATATGCTCGAGCCCAACCTGTTTTTCAATTGACGCCAGAGTATGAGCAAAATTTTCAACGATAACAATCGCTTTTGCTTGTGAATCAGACAGCTGGTGTTGTAACTCACGCGGTGTATAAAGGGGGTTAACATTTACAACGGTGCAACCCGCTCGCAGTACACCCATTAACACTATCGGATACTGCAGTAAATTGGGCATCATAATGGCTACTGCATCGCCTTTTTTCAGGCCAAGCTCTTTTTGCAGATAAGCAGCGAAGGCTTTACTTAATTTGTCCAGTTCACGATAGCTAATGCTTTTACCCATATTGATAAATGCTGTTTTATCAGCAAACTGGCTAATGCTCTGGGTGAAGATATCGAGCAGGGAAGGGTAATGATCAGCATCAATTTCTGCGGGCACACCTGACGGGTAACGCTTTAACCAAACTTTATCCACCGTCCACTCCTTTCTTTTAAGGTTATTATTTTATAGTTATAAATAAGGCTACCCGCAATACTTTTTAGTATCTTATTGCCGGGTAATAAGCCTGATATTGAGTATTTACTCTAGCGCTAATCATCCCACAATTGCCCGTCTTGCACAATTAGCTTACTGCAGTTGGCGCCAATCAACATCAATTAGCCGGTTTAATAAACTTCAACGTCATTCTGTCGCTCTCACCAATGGCCTGATAAAGCTCCCGGTCATAATTACCCAGTGCCAGAGTTGGTGGCAGGGTATATACCCCTTTAGGATGGTCTTTAGTATCAAGTAAATTTGCATTAATTTCGCTGCGCTCAGCCAGCTCAAAGCCAACTTGCTCAGCTGCTGCAATAACATAAGCTTCGTCCAGATACCCCTCCACCGCCACACTGGTGGTGTCTGACAACGTTGCTGCACGGTGTTCAACCAAGCCCAGCACGCCACCGGGTTTAATCAGGTCATACAAGGTTTGTAAGGTAGCAGATAAGTGCCCTCTTTCATCCCAGATATGAGCATTACGAAACGACAGCACCATATCAAATTGGCCGGGGGCTAATGCAGGCTCAAAATAGGGAGGTTCGAATTCTACTTGATTTACCACACCAAAATATTGTTGCTGTTCAGAAATCCGCTCAGAGAGTCCGGCACTTAAGCGCGCCCAGAATTTTGCTCTCTCGTCCTTCAACGTACCATCATCACGACTAAACTGAGCAATAGTGAATTGCCCCTGCTCTTTCAAATAGGGTGCCAGTATTTCGGTATACCAGCCCCGACCTGGCCACACTTCAAGCACTGACATTTGAGGTGTTAATCCGAAAAAATGCAGGGTATCAGCAGGATGTCTATATTGATTACGGGCTATATGCTCTGAACTGCGCTCACTATGCAGCGCCAGTTCACTTAATTTTTGCCGCGGATCAGCTTCAGTTGCCTGTGTTTGCGCTGCCAGGCTAAATGCGATTGTCAGTACTACTGTCAGTACTATGTTTATTATTATTTTTTTCATAGCTTCCTTTTACCACTATTCAGCTTGCTATACATCACACTCGTTGGACCACAATACTACGTATTCGTTCTAAGATAGCCTGCCATGACGAAAATTGTCCAGCAAAACACCTATTTGACAGTCTTAAAGTAAAATGATGTTTGCCTGTCGCAAGGCACTTGGTCAACGTACACTGTTGCCGTACACTCTGCTTAATATCGAACACGATAAAGGTTTATACCATGCGTTCAGTCTTTTTATCTCTTGCGTTAACAAGTTTATTGCCGGTGATTGCCATTGCCGCACCGAAAAACATTATTTATATGATTGGCGATGGTATGGGACCGTCATATGTTGCAGCGTACCGTTATTACCAGCATCAACCTGACCAGACAAAGGTTGCCAATACGGTTTTTGACGATTTGCTGACTGGCATGGCCAGCACTTACCCGGATGACGATACTCTGGTAACCGATTCGGCGGCAGGCGCAACGGCCCTGGCTACGGGAGTGAAAAGCTATAATGGTGCGATATCTGTTAACCGGCAACATATACCTATTGGCACCATGATGCAGTTGGCAAAAAGACTGGGTAAAACCAATGGCATTGTTGCCAGCTCACAGGTGAATCATGCCACCCCAGCCTCATTTCTGGCGCACAGTAATAGTCGGCGCAATATGAACGATATTGCCGATATGTATCTGGATTACCGGATTGACGGCAAGCCCGTCGCTGATTTGATTATTGGCGGTGGCAGTAAATATTTTGCGCGGCAAGATCGAAACTTAATCGAGGGTTTTAGCGCGCTCGGTTATCAGTACACTGATAACTTTCTTCAGCTTGACAGTATAACCCGATTACCCGCGCTTGCTTTGCTTTCTGAAGATGCCCTGCCTGCAGCGCTTAACTCTGAGGTGGTTAACATGCTGGCCACCCTAACCGATAAAGCGTTGCAGCTATTGTCAGGCGCAGATAATGGCTTCGTGTTAATGATTGAAGGCAGCCAGATCGACTGGTGCGGCCACGACAATGACATTGCCTGTGCCATGGCAGAAATGCACGATTTCGCTCAGGCCATTCAGGTTGCCAGGGCCTATGTCGATGCCAATCCTGATACGCTACTCATTATCACGGCTGATCATGAAACCGGCGGCTTGTCTTTGGGTGCCAATGGGGTTTATCAATGGCGTACTGAGGTCATCCGAAAAGTTAAAGCCACGGGCCGGGCCATCGCACAGCAGCTGCGAAAACTCGAAAACCAGCAGGACATCAGCAAACGTTTTACCGAGCTAACGGGACTTAGTTTGAATAAAGCACAACTGCATTTGCTGCTGACGGCGCTTAAAAATGAAGACGAAAAAATTGGCCTAGGCCAGATAGTGCAGTTTATCAGTGAAGCATCATTGACCGGATGGACCAGCGGCGGCCATACCGCCGCCGATGTCCCGGTAATGGCCTATGGCAAAAATGCCAGCGAATTTAATGGCTTTATGGATAATACTGCTATTGCCAAAAAACTTATTCAGTATATCCAGCAGACTCAGCCCCATTAGCCAGCTCGCCAACCCGGTCAGCAGACGTGGCCGGGTTACTCTGCTGCCAGTAGCTGGCGCCGTAATTTTGGTGCCGTGGTCTCAGGATGAAGCCAGATGTCAAAAAATGCCGGCGCAAATGCAGTGTCCTCTACCACCCCGATATCGGTGCCATTAAAATAAAATCGAACCTGCCCCTGTTCAGTCAGCAGCGCTGCCAGCCGGTCTCCATCAGCAACGTCACGCCATAATTCATTCAGAGTAGCCGCCCAAGATTGCTGTTGTTGCTCCGTGCTGTGACCAAGCTCCTGCCATTGATCTACGGTGGCTTCTATAAACTCTTTCTTACTGATATCCCGCTTGTATGTCAGTTCCAGCATCAATGGCCGGCTTTGCTGATAATCACTGAAAGTACCATCTGTACTGGCCAGCCTGGCATCGTAAAGCTGCCAGAATAAATAGCGATAACTGCCCTCACCTATCGTTTTCAGATCTGGTGTGGCTACCACCAGGGTACTGAAACCCAGCGCCAGTAAACTAACTAATACCTTGTGCATAAAACCTCCTGCTATAGCCCAATGCCACCCCAAGGGAACCCCATACCAGCACCAGCACCACAAACGACCAATGAGCCAGTGGGAACTGTAACACCCCGCCACTGAGTGCCGCACCACCAAGGTAAGATAGTGGCCCTCCGGTGGCGCCCAGAATAAAGCCCAGCCACCACGGCCGTAAAAAACCTGCCATGGTTTCTACTGCTGCCAGGGCGAACAACACCCAAATCAACATAAACCAGACGGGTAATAATGTGTTGCCACTGAACGAAATAACATTCATCGTCATTAATAGGGTGTCTGTTGCCACACCCGCCAGGCCAATAAACAGCACCGCCATCCTGGCTCGCACCGGCAGGCAATAGATGCCATACATTCCGTAAGCAATGGCCGGAACGATAGCCAAACTCTGAAAATATACCAGTGCCAGCCATGCCAGCTCGAAACCAACAATGGAACGCCAGTGAATACCCTTAGGCGGGCTTAAATATCCGGTAGCCAATTGTGAAGAGCTGACATTACTCATTGCTGTTTCATCTTACTGGCAACTTTATTGCGCAGATTGTATGGCAGTAATCCCAGCGTTTTTAACAGAAAACTCAAGCGACGGGGAAAGCGTAACCGTGTTTTTTTATTGTTAATACCATTGAAAATGCGCTTGGCCGCATCCTCTGGTGCCATCAAAAACGGCATATCAAATTCGTTCTTGCGGGTAAGCGGGGTGTCGATAAAGCCTGGTTCAATTAAGCAGACGTTGATATCGGTATCTGTTAGATCAACCCGTAAACTTTCGGCAAAATAAGCTACCGCCGCTTTACTGGCGCCGTAAGCCTCGGCGCGGGTAAAAGGGAAGAAATGAGACATCGAACTGACAATAGCAAGGGTTGGTTGACTGCCTTTATTTAGCAGTGGCAGCAGATAGCGGGTGCAGGCAACCACTCCCTGCACATTGACCGCAAAGGTACGTTCAAATGCTGCCAGATCAAGATCTGCCACTTCGACATATTCACAGGTACCGGCATTTAGAATTACCGCATCTAATTTTTGGCCGGCCGGTAATCCAGCCGTCCAGTTTGCCAGCGCAACGCTGTCGGTAACGTCTAAACTTACCGGCTTAATGTGGCTGTTACCTTTAGCCAGTTCAGCTAATTTGTCGGTCGAGCGCGCAACTGCATATACTTGCCAGCCATTGGCGGCATAATGCAGCGCGGTTGCTTTTCCCATACCAGAACTGGCACCGGTTATCAGACATGTTTTAGCCATAATACATCCTTATAAGATCGCTGCATGGCAGCAGATAACAAAGTAGTTATAAGAGAGGTACGGCGCGATAGCGCGACTGGATTGGCTCAGGCGTAAAGATCTACACCTAGTAATGACTGAACCTCGGCGCGGCGCTGCTCATTCTGCTGGCTTTGATAAGCCGCAACAGCTTGCTGGCCGCGACTGGAATTAGCGTTTTGAAAATTGTTTTGCTTAGCTCTTTGTTCATTATCAAGCAGGTTAATCGCTTGCTGACTGGCTCTGATACCGTCACCCTGCGGCGTAACTACACGCTTTTCTTCCAGCAAGGGTGCACGACGCTGCTCTGTGCCAGCAAACACACTGGCAACATTGGCTGGAGCATTCAGGCTTTGATTAACAGTCAGGCTCATAACTTCTTCATAGTAAGCAAACTGGCTTAATTATAACCAGTTTACAGGTTTAACCAAGAACTTTATCGACCAGGCAGCTTTTTCCAGCTCACCTCATCCCTTACATACACCGGTTCGGCTTGATCAGCACTGACAAAGAGCCCTTGCACATAAGCAATTTGCGCCAGGCTGAGCATATCCTGTGCCGAAGGATACAAAATATCATTGGCAATCCTGGCCTGCTGGGCCTGCTGCAACGCGTTGGCATAGGTTTGCCAGCCGGTACCCACCGCAATCACCTCTCCCGTCAGGCCAAGCGGCGAAAGTTGTTCTGGTTTTACCGCCTGTTCCGCACTTAATTGCCGTAATACACCGTCAGAGTCACAGCTGAAACTGGCCAGATACACCTCCGCCATCCGGGCATCAATGGCGGCAACGATTTGTCTGGCCTGATATAGCCGCACCGCAGCCTGGGCCATAGCTGCCAGGGTAGAGATACCGTATACCGGTAAATCAGCGCCAAACGCCAGACCCTGTGCCACCGACACGCCAATCCGGACACCGGTAAAACTACCGGGCCCACGGCCAAACACAATGCCATCCAGCGCATGTAAACTAAGCCCTGCATCTGCCAGGATGCTATCAATCATTGGCAGCACCCGTTTACTATGTTGCTGTGGACAGACTTCGTCCAAGGCAATAATCGTGTTCTGATGCAGCAGTGCCACTGAACATGCTTCAGTTGAGGTATCTAATGCCAGTAACTTCACCTTATTGTTCCTGTCTGGTTTGTTGTAAAAACGCCACCGCATCATCAAGAGAACGACTACGACGCATCGGCGGTAAGCTTTTCAAAAATACACTGCCATAAGGCCGGGTTACCAGTCGGTTATCACAAATAACCAGTACGCCGCGGTCGGTGACATCCCTTATCAGCCGCCCTACTCCCTGCTTTAAGGTAATTACCGCCTGTGGCAACTGCACGGTGCTAAAGGGGTCTAAGCCGCGACGCTGGCAGTCTTCGCTGCGCGCCTGCAACAGCGGGTCATCAGGGGATGCAAACGGCAGTTTATCAATAATCACGCAGCTGAGGGTATCTCCGCGTACATCCACCCCTTCCCAGAAACTACCTGTGCCGAGCAGCACGGCATTATCCAGCGTCACAAACTGCTCCAGCAGTAAGCGTTTCCCTGTGCTGCCCTGCACCAGTACGGGCTGACTAATATGCTCAGGAAGTGCCGATGCCATCCACTGCAACATCCGATGGCTGGTAAATAAGAAAAAGCAGCGTCCGTTGTTAGCTTTAATCAGCTTTACTGCTAACGCCAGTAACGCTGGCCCCATTTGCTGCTGATGAGGTTCGGGTAAATAACGCGGCAGGCAAAGCATGGCCTGACTGGCGTAATCAAAGGGGCTTTCAAGCAGCAGGGTTTGCGCATCGTCCAGTCCCATCTGAGCGGTATAGTGGCTGAAACCTTCATTTACTGACAAGGTGGCAGATGTGAAAATCCAGCTCCGCTTGTCGGCTGCTACTATCGCCTTAAAGCGCGCGGCAATACTTAACGGGGTTAAATGCAAACTGACATGCAACCGAGTGGTTTCATACCATAGACTTACCCCGGTTTGCTGTAAATCCTGCATTTTCAACAACCGGTTTTTCAACTGCGCCAGCCGTTCAAATACACTGTCTACCGTGTCACTGCGGCCCAGGCTGCCTTTCAATACCTGATACAGCATATCCATTGCATCATTAACCCGGGTCAGTGCGGTTTGCATTGGCGTTTGCTGCACTAAATCGCGCCAGTTACCGCGGCTTGGCTCGGCGCTGAACACTAAGCGCCAGTCGCGAACTAAACTGGCCAGCTTTTCAGCCACTTTTACTAATTGCGGATGGTCGCGTAACTCTGATTTGCAAGCCAGCTCCAGATCGCGACATAAATCCAGCAGCAAACGACTTGAAACCTGCTCGCCAAAATAGTCACTGGCGATATCAGGAAGTTGATGCGCCTCATCAAAAATAATCACATCCATTTGCGGCAGCAACTCACCAAAGCCAGTGTCTTTTAAGGCCAGATCGGCAAAGAATAAATGATGGTTAACCACAACTAAATCGGCTGCCTGCGCATTTTTGCGGGCTTTCAGTAAATGGCAATCTTCATACACCGGACAATCTTTGCCAAGGCAGTTGTCCGTAGTACTGGTAACGTAGGGCAGCGCTTTTGAATCTTCCGCAATATAACTTAGCTCACCAATATCGCCAGACTGGGTCTCTGCAGACCATTTTTTGATCAGGCTTAAGTCCTGGATTAATTGCTCATCCTGTACCGGAACATGGTTATAATGTTGCTCTAAGCGGAACAAACATAAATAGTTTGCCCGGCCCTTTAACAGCGCAGTATGAATGGGGCTGGCCAGCGCCCGTTGCACTTTTGGTAAGTCACGCAAGAACAATTGCTCCTGCAGGTTTTTGGTTCCGGTCGACAGGATAACCTTTTTACCGGCAAGCAAGGCCGGTACCAGATAAGCATAGGTTTTGCCGGTGCCGGTGCCTGCTTCTACTACCAGCGTTGAATTAGCGCTAATAGCAGCGGCAACCGCTTCGGCCATCTGCAGCTGAGCAGCACGCGGATTAAAACCACTGATATTGCTGGCGAGCTTGCCTTTTACTGCAAACGCTGCCAGTACCTGCCTGGCCAGAGTACTAGTCATAGTTTTGCGAATACATCGTTTGGTAGGTAGATACTGGAATTCAAGATCGTCACTGCGGCGCCTGCACGTTAAAAGAGCGCTATTATGCCTTTTTCAGCAGAAAAAATCAGACAAAAATATCCAGATGACCATCTTTATCAACATGCTGATCTTCTTCCGGTGTGGTGTAGGGGGGCTCAGGATATTGCTCGTTCACGTTGCCCCGGCGTGGTGGCGGGCGGCGCAGGATCAGAAACTTCTGTTCGTGTTGTTTTATCGGACTTAACCTGGCTTCTTTAAATACCGGCACAACCTGTCTCGGATCAGGATCGACTGGCGTACCCGGTACACGTGGTATAAATGGCATAAAAGCATCCATAATTCCCCCCTGACAAAAGTCCCTGTTACTCTGACGTTAATTTATATATCGGCCTGACTAGCGATATCTTAAGCTACCAGTGCATTGACTATACAAGTTGAGCGCATTTTAACCTTTAAATTCACGTTTCCGCGAAACATTAAAAAAATAAATTCATTTATTTTTTTAACAACCAAATAATAATGCTTAAATATCATATCATTGCGATTTTTCACCGCTGCTCGTATTTTGCTGAGCACCCTTGCGCTTTTGCCGCTTCACAGGTAACTTGTATAACATATTAATTCGCAAGAAAGACAAAAATGCTAAACGTTATCGCGCTGCACCATCATCACAGGTACTAGCCGTCCGAAATTTCGGAGGGCAGAGGTCTGGCGCTCCGGTGGTAACGTAACAAAAACCCCGAGCTCAGGCCCGGGGTTTTTGTTTATTAATGTATTTATTTTTTCAGATATCGTCATGGAGACCATTATGAGTCCGGCAACAGAAAGTAAACGTTTACGTATCGCTATGCAGAAATCTGGCCGTTTATCGGTTGATTCTCAGGCTCTATTTACCAGTTGCGGTTTAAAAATCAACCTGCGTGAGCAGCGGCTGATTGCCCATGTTGAGAATATGGATATTGATATCCTGCGGGTTCGTGATGACGATATCCCGGGCCTGGTGATGGACGGTGTATGTGATTTAGGCATCGTCGGTGAAAACGTGCTTGAAGAAGAATCGCTGCAACGGCAGCTGGATAATGACAGTTTCGACTACACCGTGTTAAAACGACTCGATTTTGGTGGCTGTCGCTTATCAATAGCAATACCCCAGGAAGATGAATATCAGGGCCCGGCGTCACTTGCCGGTAAAACCATTGCCACAACGTATCCAAGACTGCTGGGCCGCTATTTAAAGCAGCAAGGTATTCAGGCCCGGGTTGTTAATTTAAAAGGCTCTGTTGAAGTGGCCCCCCGCGCTGGTTTAGCTGATGCAATCTGTGATTTAGTGTCAACTGGCGCCACGCTTGAAGCTAACGGCTTAAAAGAAGTGGATGTCATTTACCGCAGTAAGGCTGTGCTGATCCAGCGTAAAGCGTTAACCGACAGCAAGCAGCTAAAACTGATCGCCAAGCTGATGCCGAGAATTAATGGCGTAATGCAGGCCAATGAAAGCAAATATATTATGCTGCATGCGCCCCGCACTAAACTGGATGAAGTGATTGCCTTGCTGCCTGGTGCAGAAAACCCGACCATGCTGCCACTGGCTGGCAACGACAGTATGGTAGCGATCCACGTGGTAAGCAGCGAAACCCTGTTCTGGGAAACCATGGAACAATTAAAAGCACTGGGCGCCAGCTCTATTTTAGTGTTGCCGATTGAAAAAATGATGGAGTAACTATGGCAAATTCTATGGCGACTACTTCGGCTACCCTGATTAACTGGCCACAGTTATCGGCCAAAGAACAGCTATTGGCATTGGCCCGGCCGGATCTCGCTGACTCGGCTGGTTTAACTGAGCAGGTGCGTGCCATTATTAACACCGTAAGACAGCAAGGTGATAATGCACTTCGGGCCTATAGCCAGCAGTTTGATGGTCTAGATAATAATGCGTTGCAATTAAGTGAGCGTAAAAAACAAGCTGTGCTGGCGACCTTATTACCTGCACGCAAAGCTGCCATCGAATTGGCCTATGATAATATTCGTAAATTTCACGCTGCGCAGTTACCACGGGATATTAGCGTAGAAACCAGCGCCGGTGTGCAGTGTCAGTTAAAAAGCCGGGCCATCGGTGCGGTAGGGCTGTATATCCCGGGCGGCAGTGCCCCGCTGCCCTCTACCGTCTTAATGCTAGGGGTGCCCGCGCAACTGGCGGGATGTCCACGGTCAGTGCTGGTAACGCCACCAGGCAAACCCGCAGCTGATGATATTGCCCCGGAAATTTTGTACGCGGCTGAGCTGTGCGGTATCACTGAAATTTATACTATTGGTGGCGCACAGGCTATAGCTGCCCTGGCCTATGGTACTGAAAGCATAGCCAAGGTAGATAAAATTTTTGGCCCGGGCAATCGCTATGTTACCGAGGCAAAACAACAGGTAAGCCAGGATGTCAGAGGTGCGATGATTGATATGCCAGCCGGCCCCTCAGAGGTGTTGGTGCTGGCAGACAAAAGTGCTAATCCTGCTTTCGTGGCGGCCGACCTACTCTCTCAGGCTGAACATGGCCCGGACTCGCAAGTGATTTTAGTCAGCGATAGCATGGTACTTATTGAGACCGTACAGGCCGAAGTAGCACTGCAACTGGCGCAGTTACCGCGTAAAGACATTGCTGCAGCCGCGCTGAGTCACAGCCGTTATATTTTAACTGCGGATTTGGCTCAGGCCGTGGCGGTTACTAATGCCTATGCACCAGAGCACTTAATTGTGCAAACTGCCAATGATGATGCGCTGATAGACCAGTTTGACAGTGCCGCCAGTATTTTTGTCGGACAATGGACACCAGAGTCGGCTGGCGACTACGCCAGCGGCACCAACCATGTGCTGCCGACTTATGGTTACAGTAAAACTGTATCAAGCTTGTCTTTAACTGATTTTTATCGGCGCTATACGGTTCAGACGTTGTCGGCCAGCGGCATGCGCAATATCGGCCCGGCAATCGTGACACTGGCCGAAGCAGAAAGCCTGCAAGCTCATGCCAATGCGGTAAGGTTGCGCCTGGCAGCACTAGACGAGACAGCAGCGCTAAACACAATTATTGGCGGAGATAACGTATGACAGAGCAAAATGGTTCTGCAGTAAATACCCTGGCCAGAAAGCTCGTTAAAGATCTGGTGCCCTACGCATCGGCCCGCAGCAGTATGAGTGGTGGCGCCGTTTGGCTGAATGCCAATGAAAACGCGTTGGCACCGGCGTATCAACTTGACGGTACCTTTAACCGGTATCCTTCATGTCAGCCAAAAGCCGTAATTAACGCCTATGCCGCATATGCCGGGGTCAAAAGCGAACAGGTGCTGGTTAGCCGTGGGGCAGACGAGGGCATTGAGCTTCTGATCCGCAGTTTTTGCGAACCAAACACTGATAGTATTACCATCTGTCCGCCAACATATGGCATGTATGCGATAAGTGCCCAAAGTCACCAGACTGCAGTAAACAAGGTGTTGCTACTAAACAGTGAACGGCTGGATCTGGATGGCATTTTTGCTACCAACCCCAAGCTGGTGTTTATTTGCAGCCCGAATAACCCTACCGGTGATGTGATCCCGCACGAACAAATTATTGCCGTGCTGGAGCATTTTAAAAACAGCGCTCTGGTGGTGGTAGACGAAGCTTACATTGAATTTGTACCAGAAGCCTCAGTTGCGCCGTTATTAAACCGCTACCCGCATTTAGTGGTACTGCGCACCCTGTCCAAAGCCTTTGGTCTGGCCGGTCTGCGCTGCGGTTTCACTCTGGCCAACCCCGATGTGATTAACGCACTGAGAAAGATGATAGCGCCCTACCCGATTGCTGAGCCTGTAGCGCAAATTGCCGCCCAGGCGCTGTCCGCAGCAGGCATTGCCCAAATGAAACAAAGTGTGGCGACAATTAATACCCTACGCAGCGACTTTATCAAGCTGGCCAGTACCCTGCCAGGCGTGCTAAAAGTGTGGCCCAGCAACGCCAACTATGTGTTATTGCAAGTGGCAGATGCCGCAGACTGTGTCAACGCGCTGATCGATGCCGATATTTTGATCCGCAATCAATCCAGCCAGCTGGGGTTAACGCAGGTGGTAAGGGTGTCAATCGGCAGCCCCGACGAAATGCAGCGCCTGACAACGGCGATGCAGCAGTATTTTTTAACCAATCAGCAAATAAAGAGAGAACATGCATGAGTGGCCAGCCTATATTATTTATTGACCGCGACGGCACCATGGTGGAAGAGCCGCCAATCGACAAACAACTCGACAGTCTGGAGAAGCTCGCGTATGAACCTGATTTGGTTCCAGCGTTGCTGAAGCTGCAGGCTGCGGGCTACCGACTGGTTATGGTAACCAACCAGGATGGTTTGGGTACCTCAAGCTTTCCCCGTGATACCTTTGATGCGCCGCACAACAAAATGATGCAGCTGCTTACCTCACAGGGCATTGTTTTTGACGACGTGCTGATTTGTCCCCACTTTGACCAGGACAACTGCAGCTGCCGTAAACCAAAGCTGGGGCTGGTTAAAGACTATCTGCAGCAGGGCAAAATCGATTTTACCAATTCTTACGTGATTGGCGACCGTTTGACCGATGTGCAACTGGCCGACAATATGGGCTTGCCATCGTTTCAGTACAATCGGCAAACCCTGGGCTGGGCTGACATAGCAAAACAATTATTAAGCCGGGGACGTCAGGCCAGTGTACGCCGGACTACCCGCGAAACCGATATTGAGATCAGTGTTGATCTGGATAGCAGCGGTAACAACAGTTTTAATACCGGGGTCGGCTTTTTTGACCATATGCTGGAGCAGATTGCCACTCACGGTGGCTTTTCGCTGCAGGTAAGGGTTGAAGGCGATTTACATATTGATGATCACCACAGTGTTGAAGATACCGCACTGGCGCTGGGCCAGGCATTGAAGCAAGCGCTGGGCAATAAACGGGGAATTAACCGCTTCGGTTTTGTGTTGCCTATGGACGAATGCCGGGCCGAATGTATCCTCGATTTATCGGGCCGGCCGCTGTTTAAATTCGACGCTGACTTAGGTGAAGGCAGTGTTGGCGGTTTGAATCTGGAAATGGTGCCGCACTTTTTCCGCTCCATCAGCGATGCCATGCTGATCAGCCTGCACTTGTCGGTTTCCAGTGGTAATAAGCACCATATGGTAGAGGGGCTGTTTAAAGCCTTTGGCCGGGCGTTGCGCCAGGCAATTACCGTATCTGGCGAAGCGTTGCCAAGCTCAAAGGGAGTGCTGTAATGCAACTGGTTATTGTTGATACCGGCTGCGCCAATATCAGCTCAGTGTATTTTGCGTTTAAACGTTTAGGCATTGACGCCACCATCAGTCGTGATGCAGCCGTTATTAAAGCCGCCGCCAAGGTGGTGTTGCCCGGTGTTGGCACCGCCCATAATGCCATGGCACAACTGCAGCATCGCGAACTTATCGAGACGCTGCAAGGTTTACAGCAACCATTGCTGGGGATTTGCTTAGGTATGCAAATGTTAACCAGCCATAGTATGGAAGGTGACGTGCCCTGCCTGGATCTGATCCCAGGGACGGTATTACCGATGCAAAGTGCTGGTTTGCGCCTGCCGCATATGGGCTGGAATACCTTACATAACATCAGCAGCCACCCGATATTAAAGGGCTTTAGCAGCAGCGATTACTTATATTTTGTGCACAGCTTTGCCGCAGCTCCCAGTGAGTATTCGCTGGCGTTGTGTCACTACGGCAGTGATTTTTCAGCGGTTATTGGCAAAGACAACGTAGCAGGCGCCCAGTTTCACCCGGAACGTTCCGGGAAAACCGGCGCCCGCTTATTACAGAATTTTCTGGAGTGGCAGTTGTGATTATCCCGGCAATAGATTTAATTGATGGCACCGTAGTAAGGCTTTATCAGGGGCGCTACGACAGCACCACTGAGTATCAATTCAGCCCACTTACGTTACGTAATAACTATGCTCAGGATGGCAGCGACTGGTTGCATATTGTTGATTTATCCGGTGCCAAAGACGCCAGTAAACGACAGCTGGCACTGTTAACCGAGCTGATGACGGCCTCGCCTTTACATATTCAGGTGGGTGGCGGCGTTCGCAGCGAGCAAGATGTGGTTGATTTACTCGATGCGGGTGCTGGCCGGGTGGTTATCGGCAGCCTTGCCATTCGTCAGCCAGAGCTGGTGCAAAGCTGGATCCGTAAGTACGGTGGCGAACATATTGTATTGGCCCTTGATGTTGCCATTAACGACAAGGGTGAAAAAACGCTGCCCTCCCATGGCTGGATTGAACAATCGTCGATTACCTTGGAACAGGTGCTGGACCAGTATATTGCTGCAGGTGCCAGGCACGTGTTATGCACCGATATCAGCCGTGATGGCACGCTAAGTGGCTCTAATGTCGGATTGTACCGTGAACTTACGGCACATTATCCACAAATACAATGGCAGGCCTCTGGCGGAATAGGTTCGTTGAATGACATCAAAGCATTGATTGGCAGTGGTGTGGCAGGCGTTATTCTTGGGCGTTCGCTACTCGAAGGTAAATTCAGCCTGAAGGAGGCCATTGCATGCTGGCAAAACGGTTAATCCCCTGTTTAGATGTACGTGATGGCAAAGTGGTTAAAGGTGTGCAGTTTCGTAACCATGAAATCATTGGTGATATTGTGCCTTTGGCTCAGCGCTATGCCGAAGCCGGCGCCGATGAACTGGTTTTTTATGACATTACCGCCTCCAGCGATGGCCGGGTAGTGGATAAAAGCTGGGTGCGGCGGATTGCCGAGGTAATCGATATTCCGTTTTGTGTCGCTGGCGGGATCAAAAGTGTGGTTGACGCCGGTAAGATCCTGGAAATGGGTGCGGATAAAATATCTGTTAACAGCCCTGCCCTGGCCCGGCCGGAATTGATTAGCGAGCTTAATCATATTTTTGGACAACAATGTGTGGTGGTGGGTATCGACAGCTTTTTTGATGTCGCCTCAGGTCAGTACCAGGTATACCAGTTTACCGGTGATGAAAACCGCACTCAGAAAACCCGCTGGCTTACCCGTGATTGGGTAGAGGAAGTGCAGCAGCGTGGTGCCGGTGAGATAGTGCTCAATTGCATGAATCAGGATGGCGTGCGTCAGGGGTATGATATTGCCCAGTTAAAAAGCATCAGGGATATCTGTAAGGTGCCATTAATTGCCAGTGGCGGTGCCGGTACCATGCAGCATTTTAGTGACGTGTTTGAAAAAGCCGATGTTGATGGCGCGCTGGCTGCCAGTGTATTTCACAAAGCAATTATTGAGATTGCCGCGCTAAAAGCGAAATTAATAGCCGATGGTATCAGTATCAGGCCCTGACGTCGTAAATAAGGTTACTTATGAACAAAGATACAATTAATCAACTTAGCTGGCCCGAAAACCAGTTACTGCCGGCAATAGTGCAGCACGCCGTTTCCGGCAAAGTGCTGATGCAGGGTTATGTGAACCCGGCAGCACTTGAACACACATTCCAAAGCGGCCAGGTCACCTTTTACAGTCGCAGCAAGCAGCGGCTGTGGACCAAAGGCGAAAGCTCAGGTAATACTTTGCAGCTGGTTAGCATTGCCAGCGACTGCGATAGCGATAGCATTTTGGTGCTGGCCCTGCCCCAGGGGCCTACTTGCCATGTCGGCACTGAAACCTGCTGGCATGACAATACTGCCAATAGTCCTCAGCTCAGTTTTTTATATGATTTAGAGCAAGTGATCCAAAGCCGCGAAGGCGCCGATCCTGCAAGCAGCTACACTGCCAGCCTGTTTGCTAAAGGCGTAAAACGAATAGCACAGAAAGTAGGCGAAGAAGGCGTAGAGTCTGCGCTGGCAGCGATGGCTGGCGATAGAGAAGAGCTGGCGAATGAAGCAGCTGATTTAATTTTTCACCTGCTGGTTTTACTGCGCAGCCAGAAACTTGAACTGAATGATGTGGTAAAAGTACTGCAACAGCGCCATAAGTAAACGTAATGCATCAGGGAAGTGCTTAAGTTGCCAGGCACTTCCCTGTGTTTTTTAATCTATCGCCATCCAATGCTGTACCGCTGAGGCCAATTCATCCGGGTGAAACTTAGCAATAAACTGGTCGGCCCCTACCTTTTTCACCATGGCTTCGTTAAATACCCCGCTTAACGATGAATGCAACACAATATGCACATTCTTCAGATGCTCATGAGCTTTCACTTCAGCCGTAAGGGTATAGCCATCCATCTCAGGCATTTCAATATCCGAAATCAGCAGTGGTACCTGCTCGGATATATCGCCGCCCAACTCTGCAGATTTCGCCAGCAACCAATTAAGCGCCAGACGACCATCATTGACCAGCTCAACATTAATACCAATCGAACTTAACGCCCGCTTCACCTGATTCCGCGCCACCGCGGAGTCATCCGCGACCAGAACAGTAAGCTTAGACAGATCGCGTTCTGATTTTCGTTGCTTAATGGTTTCGCTTACTTCCTCATCAGGCGGTGAAATCTCAGCAAATACTTTTTCGACATCCAGGATCTGGATCAGTTTATCGTCCAGCTGAGTTACTGCCGTCAGGTAGTGATTGCGACCAGCGCCTTTCGGCGGCGGCATAATTTGCTCCCAGTTAATATTAACGATGCGATCAATACCACCAACCAGAAACCCCTGAGTGGTGCGGTTATATTCTGTGACCAGAATATAGGCTTTACTTAAATCTTCAATTGCCTTACCGCCCGTCGCTTTACTTAAATCGATAACGGTTACCGGCGTACCCCGCAAATGAGCAATACCCCGGACATGGGCATTGGCGCCGGGCATATCGGTTAACTGTGGACACTGGATAACTTCCCGTACCTTAAATACGTTAATGCCATAAGGTTGCTGACCGGTTAAACGGAAAATCAATAATTCCAGACGGTTTTGACCAACAATATTTGTTCTCTGGTCTACCGAACTCATTAATGAACTCATTGTGCTTCCTCACTGCAACCTGGGTTGCGTTAAAATCAAGTCTCAAATTTTGAGCTAACGGTCACCAGTGACTCGGAAAGAACCCGCAAATCATCGGATATACCATGCACACTCAATTGCAGGCTCTTGGTTTGAGCAAAGGACCCTATCATTTTAGCGGTATTACTGGCGATTTGCTCAGCCACCATCGTTTGCTCTTCCGTTGCAGCAGCAATTTGTGCGTTCAACATACTAATTTGCTGAACTTCCTGATTAATCTGCTCAATCGACGTACCGGCATCTGCCGCCAGACTGGCAGAGTGTTCCGCATTACTTACCGCCTGGCTCATAATACTGACCGCACCACTGACATTATCGTTAAGTTGCCGCAATACTTCCTGCACCATGGTAACGGATTTGGCCGTCTTCGACGATAAGTTGCGTACTTCATCGGCCACGACCGAAAAGCCTCTGCCATGCTCACCGGCTCTGGCCGCTTCTATCGCGGCATTTAATGCCAGCAAATTAGTTTGATCCGCAATGTCATTGATACTTTTCAGAATTTCAGTGACATTTTTGGTCTTCTCTGCCAGCTCGGTAATAACATCCTGCGCATGCTTTATTTCATCTGACAACCCCTGAGAGTATTTTACCGCATGGCTGGTTTTATCCAGGCCCAGCTTGGCCAGTTCGTTTGCTTTACCCGCCCCGCTGGCCGCATCATTGGCCGACCGACTGATATCCTGCACCGACAATTGCATCTCCGCCATACTATGGCTAACGGTTTCAGAATTATCAGACTGTTCCAGAGTCATCTTCTCCATGGTACTCATACCTGAAGCCAGATCTTTGGCGCTGCGATTTAATGGCTCGATTGTTTTGGCCAAATCGTTAAAAGAGGTCTGTAACATCTGAATAAACAAGTTAAATTGCTTAGCCACCACGCCAAGTTCATCGTTGCCGGTTACCGGTAATCGACTGGCCAGATTGCCCTTACCACTGGCCAACTCTGACAGCGATAGCCCCAGTGTTTTCGCTGAGTTACTGATCCTGCTGGCAATAAAGTGTCCCAGGCCAGCAGTGAGTATAATCAACACGCTACCTAATGCTAAAATAACGGTTAACGCCAACTCCATATTGCCAGACATATCTTCAATAGCTTGTGAGAAACGTTCGTCGGCCTGTTGTTCGAACTGAGCAAAGCGAGTGTTCAAGCTTTCAAATTGCTCGGTCTTCGTGGCGACGCTTGCCTGAATTTTCGAAAAGTCTACGTTACCATCGATAAATTGCTGGGCAATACCGCCCGCCAGACTGGCGTAGTTCCCGGCATCTTGCTGCAAATTTTCCAAAAATTGCTGCTGCGTGGGGTTAAGCGTTTTTAGCCGGTTCAGGTTCTGCTGCAATTTGGTACTATGTTGCTGCGCAGTAGCCAGTAAATCGGGATCAGATAAAGTAACGGCCTGGGTAAAAAATTCATCCAGAGAGTTAAAACCTGAATGAACCTGAGACGCCAGCTTCGACGTTTCATACATATAGTCACGCATACTCTGGGTGGTGGCATTATTTTTTGCAGTAAAAAACACGCTAACCGCCACTACGGTTGAGAATGCGATAACTGCCAGGCCAATTACCAGCCAGATTTTCATCACTATCGACATATTCTTCATAAAAACCTTCTGTTTACCGGCGCCAGAATTAATTAACTTATAGTTAATTAAGGGTCAGGACAACTTTAACTCCATCTGTTACGCTGGCAACATCAACATAGCCAATCGCATTCGGGTTCTGGGTAACATGCTCAATTACTGCAGCTTCCGTTGCTAATTCAAGCGGAGGCGTACCTTTGCCAGTAAATATCAGTTTTGACCAATGCGCTTTTAACTGAGCAGAGGACCGTCCCACGCCCTTTTCATCAAACTGGCTGCGAAGTGGCGAACTCTCTGCCAGGTTTACTGCATTCAACGCGGATGAGCGACCGGTATAGAGCCGGGTCAGTTCATCAGTTGTCAGGGTTGAGTTGTTGGCCGGATTTACAATAACGGCAATATCCGCGGTAGCTGGCAACGCACTAACCGCGCCGGCAACGACAAGCATAGTGACTATTAATCTGTTTAACATAAAGACTCCTTAAAAAACCAAGTCGACACCAAAGGCCAGAACACCATTACGCTGGTCTGTGGTTTGAAGATCTTCTGAACTGAACTGTGCTTTAAAGGCTGCCGAAGGATGGAAGTCATATCGAAAACCGACATTCCAGGTACTGGCATCACGTTCCTGGCTTGCTACCAACCCCTGCAATGGCACTAACAGTTGTGGAGGTAACACGTTGCTGTAGGGCTGATAAATGCTGACTACTGCATCATTGTTTTCGCGTTCATAGGAAATATAAGGAGTAAAACTATTAAAACGTTTGCCAATAGAGGCGTACCAGTTTTTCTGAGTAGCAATAAAACTGTTTTCGACTTCAACTCTGGTAAATTCAGCTACTGCTATCCAGTTGCTATCATCAAAAGTCAGGCCCACGCCGATAAAATTAGAGCTTTCGTCGTCAATATCAACCGCTTCAACAACCGGCGTCAGGCCATTGGCGTTAAGTGCCTGATATAAATTTCCGACAGTAAAACCCGGTGCCAGGGTTACTGGCGCCGTATCTATGCTGGTTTTACCGGCAAGATAGGCAAAACGGGCACTTAGCGAGTCTTTTGCCAGCTCCCAGGTGATACCTGTAATAGTGTCAATGCTGGCGTTTACTGAGTTGCCGCTTAGCGTGGCGTCGCCATCGTAGCTACCAAAAATCAGTTGCAAGGTTGAGTCGACACTACCCAACTGAGCCGTCCGGTAAAACGTCAGCCCCTCAATAGTGTCAAAACCCAGGCCGTACACACCTTGTGGCACCCGCAGCCAATCATAAGCATAGCCGACGTCTTTAAAGTCAGAATATTTATAAAATGGTGTGCGCAGCCTACCGGCATTAATTGTCATATTATCAGTGAGCTGATAACTGATAAACGCCCACTCGAAGCCAACATCAAAATCGTCCCGGCCCCGCCCAAGCAGCTGCGCTGTTACGGACAGCTTTTCACCTAAATCAGATTTGATCTGCAAGGCAATCAAACTTTCATTTTTAAAATCAATGGTATCGTCATAACCATACAATTGCTCATCACTGCCGGTTGTCATTCCAGCCTTGATTGAGGCAAAACCATTAATAGACGTGTCAGCGGATACGGCGGCGGGAGCCAGAATAACTGCAAGTGACAGGACGAGTAGACTTTTTCTCATTATTACCTCACTGAACTATTTATGCGCTGTGCCCAAGCTCGCGCACTATCAACGCTTTAAAGTGTAATTACCGGAATGAAACCATTACTTTAGTTTAATTTTACCATCATCTTGTACAGAGTAGGCTATAAAATGCGAAATTGGCATCAGACTCAGTTAACTTTAATCTGAATTAACTCAATTTGCCGAAAGCATCGAACAAAGCAACACCTCGAGAGTTACGTTTGAAATAGCAAACTAGCTCATAAAACAGCACACTTAACGGATAAATCTGCAACCGGGTTTAGCGGTATCTTGACAAGCCGTATCCAGGCAACGAGTATAGTTGGGTCTTGCGTACCATACGCGTTTAAAAGCTAAAAAAATAAAAGAGAAATCATGAAAAAATCTTTACTGATACTAGCGTTTGCCAGCAGTGTTGCTCTGGCCGATGAGGGCATGTGGATGCCACAACAACTGCCTGATATTGCTGATGAATTAAAAGCTGCCGGCTTAGAACTTGACCCGGCCAACCTGACTAAGCTTACCGAGTTTCCGATGGCAGCCATTGTCAGCCTTGGTGGCTGTTCTGCCTCATTTATCTCACCGAACGGCTTGGTGGTTACTAACCATCACTGTGTTTACAACAGCATTGCGCACAACTCCACTCCGGATAACGACCTGCTGGCCAATGGCTTTCTCGCTGCAAATATGACTGATGAAGTGCCCGCTGCGCCAGGCAGCAGAGTTTATGTTACCAAAGCAGTAGATAATGTGACGGCCCAGGTTATTGATGACAAAACAGCCAAACTTAGCGGTAAGCAACGGATTGATGCGATTGAAACAAACCAGAAGCAGTTGATAGCACAGTGCGAGCAAGACGAGGGACACCGCTGCCGGGTAGCTGCTTATTATGGCTCTCTGGAGTATTATTTAATCAAACAGCTGGAAATTAAAGATGTACGTCTGGTGCATGCTCCCGCTGAAGGCGTTGGTAAATTTGGCGGCGACACTGATAACTGGATGTGGCCGCGTCATACCGGCGACTATGGCTTTTTAAGAGCCTACGTAAGCCCGGAAGGTAAGTCTGCCGATTATCATGTCGATAACGTCCCTTACCAACCAGATCATTACCTGAAGCTGGCAGCTGAAGGGCTGCAGGAAGGCGATTTTGTGATGGCATTGGGCTACCCCGGCCGCACTAACCGGCACCGGTTGCCATCGGAGGTAAGTGAAACTTTCGAGTGGAGCTACCCTAATACTGTGCAGCAGTTCAAAGACACCCTGGCTATTATTGACCGGGTAACCTCGACCAACAAAGATGCCGAGCTGAAATATGCCAGTCGGGTTGCAGGTCTTAACAATTATATGAAAAACCGCCAGGGCATGCTCGACAGTTTTGCACAAAGCGACTTCTTAGCGCGCAAACAAGCTGAGCATAAAGCGCTTAACGCATGGGTTAACAGCAGCCGAGACAATAAAAAAGCTTACGCTAAAGACCTGACCACCATTGATAAGCTGTTAGCAGAACAACACCGTAAGGCTCGCGCAGATTATGCTCTTAATAATGCCACGCCGCGCCTGCTGAATGTAGCACGCTCATTGTACCGGTTAGCTCAGGAAAGCACCAAGCCTGACACAGAGCGAAAAGCAGGTTACCAGCTGCGGGATATTCCACGCTTTAAAGCCTATGTCGCCGGTATGGAGCGTAACTTTGATGTCAGTGTCGAAAAAGCCCTGGACTTACATAATCTGACCAAGTATGTGGCATTACCGAAGCAGCAGCGCAATGCAGACTTTGATAATGCCCTGGGTATAAAAAGTAAGATGAGCCAAAGCGAGCTGATGGCGCTTATTGATAGCTGGTATGCCAAAACCGGTTTAACTGAGTTAACGAATCGTACCGCTTTAATTGAGTCTGAGCCGGCACAGTTCAGCCAGAGTGCAGATCCGTTTGTTATGGCGGCTGTTGCGCTTTATAAAAGTGATTTAAAACAGGAAGCGGAGGAAGAGCAGCTGGCAGGTAAAATCCAGCAGGCTTATGCCAGTTATATGCGGGCAAAAATGGCGTTTATGCAGTCCAAAGGACAAGCAGTGTACCCGGATGCCAACAGCACGTTACGGGTAACGTACGGTAATGTTAAAGGCCGCGCGCACGGTAACGAAGACGGCAATGCCTGGGCACCCTTTACTACGTTGCGAGGCATTACCGCCAAGGCAACTGGCGAGGGTGAATTTAATGCCCCGGCCGAACAGCTGGCAGCAATTAACGCCAAAAATTACGGCCCTTATCTGGTGCCAGCATTAAATTCGGTACCGGTTAATTACCTTGCTACGCTGGATATTACCGGCGGTAACTCAGGCTCAGCGGTATTAAACAGTAAAGCTGAGTTTGTCGGACTGGCGTTTGACGGCACCCTGGATTCTATTATTTCCGATTGGGATTATAACCCGGCCAATACCCGGTCAATTCAGGTAGATTTACGCTTTATGCTATGGCAGATGCAACAGGTTGATAACGCCACTGCACTGCTAAAAGAAATTGGTGTTAACTAGCCAGGTAAACTTGGCGCGGTAAATACGGTATTTTGTTAAAACCTCTGCCTGTCAGAGGTTTTTTATTGGAAAAAATTAGCCAATGCTGGTTAACCTTAACTTTAGCAGCTAAGATTAAAATTCCATGGATAAACACAGTAAGTATTTGCTTAAAGAATCCAGCTTAATTCAAATGCTTGATCCTCTGGCCGCTGACTGGAATAATTCGCAGCGCTCAGCCCCCGACAATGCCGCCAGCAAACTTGCGGCAGACATCAATGTTTCGCGTTTAAATACATTATTTGACCATTTTTTGCAGGCAATAGGTATTGCCATCGCCCTGGTTGGACTGGACGGTAAAATACTGGCTTCGTCAAAATGGCAACGTGCCTGTATTCAGTTTCACCGGGTTAATGAAACCAGTCGGCAGCGCTGTCATGAAAGTGATATCGACTTAGCCAGCAGAATGCAGCAGGGAAATAACTATGCGATCTATAAATGTCGCAATGGTTTAACCGATTGTGCAACACCGTTGGTGATAAACGAGGTGCATGTCGCTAATTTGTTTATCGGGCAATTTTTTCTGACCGAACCCGACTTAACTTTTTTCAGAGCGCAAGCAACCGAGCTTGGATTAGATCAGGAAGACTACCTCAGCGCCATAGCAGAAGTTCCGATAGTGGCAGAAGAAAAACTGCCAGCGCTGCTAAACTTACTTACCGCACTGGCCCAGCAGATCGCTGAGCTGAGTATGGTTAATCAGCGCTATGCCCGAACCATTAGTTCCGTAGAGCAACAAGTTTCCGAACGTACCCAGGAACTGGAGTTACAGAATCTGATATTAAGCCAGATAAGCCGGGGTGCCAGTCTGGCTACAATTTTAACCGATATGGTGCAACAAATTGAATTGCTGCACCCGCAAATGCGCTGCTCCGTGTTATTACTTGATGAAACGGGTCAATATTTGAAACATGGTGCGGCCCCCTCCCTGCCCGACTTTTATAACCAGCAAGTTGATGGCCTTGCTATTGGTATTGGCCAGGGTTCGTGTGGCACGGCCGCTTTTACCGGCGAACCGGTGATTGTTGAAAATATTGACAGTCATCCTTACTGGCAACCTTTTTTGCACTTAACACAAAGAGCAAAGCTGGCAGCATGCTGGTCACATCCTATAAAAAATGCTGAAGGTAAAGTTCTCGGTACTTTTGGTATTTATCATAACCAGCCTTGCCAGCCGACGACCAGCCAACGTCAGAAAATAGCCAATTACAGTAATCTGGCAGAGCTGGCTATCAGCCGCAGCATATCCTCAGAAAAAATTCGCCGGTTGGCATTTTACGACGCGTTAACCGGTTTACCAAACCGCCGGCTGCTGGAAGAGCGGCTGCAGTTCGCCATGTTAAATAGCAAACGTCACCACAGCTACAGTGCCATGATGTTCGTTGACCTGGATAACTTTAAACCCGTCAATGATTTATATGGCCATAAAACAGGTGATCAGGTGCTGTTACTGATTGGCGAACGGATCCGTAATGTTGTGCGGGAAGCTGATACCGTGGCCCGCTTCGGTGGTGATGAGTTTATTGTAGTACTGCATGACATTGGCAAATCAACAGCACATTGCCGGCAGCGCACTGAGCAGGTAGCGACTAAAATCGCGGCAACGATTAATGAACCACTGGTTATTGAGCGGGAACAAAAACTGAGCCACCAATGCAGCTGCAGCATCGGTCTGGTTATGTTCAATGGTGACCACACTTCAGCCGACGATTTGTTACGGCAAGCCGATGCAGCAATGTATATGGCAAAAAGCCAGGGTAAAGATCAGCTTTGCTGGTATCAGTCCTGAATGTGTCCTTTTAATAACCTGGCGGCAAGCCTTACAAAGTCTGATGAGGTTAATATTCCGACAATGCGATTGGCGCTATCGACCACCGGTAAGCAACCATGGCGATTGGTGACAAAAAAATCAGCAACGTCAGCCAGCGATTGCTCTGGCGTCACCGTGGCAAAATCAGTCGCCATTAATTCACTAACCAACAACTGCTTTTCTTTGCGTTCCAGTGCTACTGCACCGTACTGGGCCATTAAAGACATGACTTTGGCGATCATGATTTTCTGGGTTAACATCCCTACCAGCTCGCCACTGCTATCAATGACCGGGATATGCCGCACGTTTTTGCCGCGCATTAAATCATGAGCATCTTTTAAGCGGTCACTACGCAGCACACACAAAGGATCAGCTGTCATCAGTTCAGCGACGTGGGTCATTGTCATAATAAATATTCCTTTTAGGTCTGTCATCGCGGTGTTAATTACAGGTATAGCGAAAAATTGACGACCTTGCCTGATTCAGATCACGTTTTGAACCGGCTTACCCGGTTTAATTGAGCAAAACTGACCTATCAACAGCAGACATCGTTAAACTGGACAGGTTTGACATGAGTATTATTAATATAGCTGCGCGCATTAGCGCACTCAGCACATAAAGTGTTACTAAAATTCACAATAAAAGGCTGCGATAGTCATTATACTTACTCCCGCTAATTTAAAAGGAGAACCCATGTTTAAGCGCATGTTGATAATGCTGATCGTTGCTGGCCTGATTTTTGGTGGCATTTTTGCTTACAAGGCTGTAGTTAATCATTATATGAACCAATATTTTGATACTATGCCAATGCCTGTCGCCACCATCACAGCGACGGAAGTCACGACGGCACAGTGGCAACCCTTTGTCAGCGCAGTCGGCAGCTTCGCTGCGATTAACAGCGCCGAGCTCTCCACTGAGGCCAGTGGCATCATTACCAGCATTCAGTTTGACAACGCCAGTGAGGTTCGCAAAGGCCAGCTGCTGATAACCCTGGACGACAGCGTCGATCAGGCTGATTTTACGCGTTTAAAGGCCGCGCAACAGTTAGCAGAGCTGGAATTAGATCGGTTGCAAACCTTGCTGCGCGACAAAGGTGTCTCTGAGCTGGATGTAAGACGAAGGGAGAGTGAAGCGGCGCAAGCCAAAGCAGCAGTTGCCTCCCAGCTGGCTCGGATTGCCCAGAAAACCATTCATGCGCCTTTTGATGGCGTGACCGGCATTCGCCAGGTAAGTCTGGGCCAGCTGGTATCTCCTGGTGATAATGTGGTGTCATTGCAATCGCTTGATCCTATTTATCTAAATTTCAGCTTGCCGGAACAACAACTGGCCAGCATCAGTCCAGGCCAGCAACTTAATGTGAACGTTGATGCCTGGGCCGATCAGCAGTTTAGTGGCGAAATTACCGCTATTGCCCCGGCAGTACGCCAATCCAGTCGCAGTGTTGAAGTGCAGGCTACCTTTGCCAACCCGCAACATAAACTACGGCCGGGAATGTTTGCCCGGGTACAGATGGACGCCGGACAAAGCCAGGAAGTCACCCTGGTACCGCAAACCGCCATTCAGTTTAATCCCTATGGTAATTCGGTATTTCTGATCCGCGACCAAGATGGCAAGCTTACAGCCCACCAGCGTTTTGTCAGCACCGGCCAGAGTCGTGGCGACCTGATTGCAATAACCGATGGCCTTAACGCGGGCGATGTTGTAGCGACCTCTGGCTTATTGAAGCTTCGCAATGGCGCTCAGGTGAAGATTAGTGACAATCAACAGGTAACGCCGACCGCAGATCCTAAGCCCAGCCCGGCAAACCAGTAAGGAACAATTACCATGCGCTTTACTGATGTCTTTATAAAAAAACCGATCCTGGCCTCGGTCGTCAGCTTATTTATTATTCTGCTTGGTTTAAGAGCCATCATGGATATGAATGTGCGGCAATTTCCAGAAATTCAGAACGCGGTTGTCACGGTAAATACCGTATACGTTGGTGCAGATGCCGATCTTATTCAGGGCTTCATTACCACCCCCCTGGAGCGCGAAATCGCATCAGCTGAGGGTATCGATTATCTGGTCTCGACTTCCGTCGCCGGTTCCAGCACAGTTGAAGCTTACCTACGGCTGGATTACGAGCCGAATGAAGCCCTAACCCAAATTGCAGCTCAGGTTAATAAAGTCCGCTCAGAACTGCCTGAAAATGCCCGCGACCCAGTTATTTCATTGAAGGTAGGCCAGGACACGGCGGCAATGTACCTATCGTTTTATTCTGAGGTGCTGGGTAATAATCAGATAACCGACTACATCGTCCGGGTGATTGAGCCACAATTGGCCACTATTCCGGGTGTGCAGCGGGCTGAAATTCTTGGTGCCCGTACCTTTGCTATGCGGATCTGGCTTGATTCGGCAAAAATGGCAGCTTTTGGCATTACCGGTTCAGACATCAGCAATGCACTGCGCAGTAATAACGTGCTGGCGGCACTTGGCCGCACCAAAGGCCAGATGGTGGCTGTTGATTTAAATGCTGCCACCGATTTACGTAGTGCTGAGCAATTTGCTGATTTGGTGATTAGCGCAGACAGCAATGCGCTGGTGCGCTTAAAAGACGTGGCCACGGTTGAGCTTGGCGCCGAAAGCTACAATAGCTCGGTCAGCTTTAACGGCCTGGCTGCAACCTTTATCGGCATTGAAATTTCACCGGATGCCAATGCACTGGATGTTATTGCTGAAGTCAGAAAAGTCTGGGATCGCGATATTATTCCACAGCTGCCTGAGGGACTGGACGCCGACATTCCGTACGACTCTACCGAATATATTGAAAACGCGATAGATGAAGTGGTTATCTCTATCGTGCTGGCACTGGTCATTGTTATTCTGGTGATTTATGCCTTTTTAGGTTCCATGCGTAGCGTTATTATTCCTGCAGTGGCCATTCCGGTTTCGTTGATTGGCACCTTCTTTTTAATGTGGCTGCTGGGATTCACTATCAACTTACTGACTTTGCTGGCAATGGTACTGGCCATAGGCATCGTTGTTGACGATGCCATTATTATGCTGGAAAACATTCACCGCCACATTGAAGAAGGTAAGTCGCGCGCAGAAGCGGCAATATTGGGGGCACGCGAACTGGCCTGGCCCATTATTACCATGTCGACCACCCTGGTGGCGGTATTTTTACCCATCGGCTTTGTTGGCGGCCTGACCGGCGTGTTATTTGTCGAATTTGCTTTCACTCTGGCGGCGTCGGTTATTTTATCAGGAATCGTCGCCCTGACGTTATCGCCGGTGATGTGTGCTTATATTCTCAAACCACACGATAATAACAACCCAAACGATAACTCATTAGAGCACTGGCTTGATCAGCGTTTTGAAACATTGCGCAGCGGCTATCAGCGCCAATTGCACAGCACCCTCAACTATCTGCCGGTGGTGTTAACCTTTGGTGCTATTGTGCTGGTATCCTGCTACTTTTTATTTATTACCAGCCCGGCAGAACTGGAGCCACCTGAGGATCAGGGTTTTGTGTTCTCGATTCTCGAGGCCGATAGCTTCGCCACTCTGGACTACCTGGAAAAAAATACCAGTGAATTAAATAAGCTCGGTACAGTAGCCCCGGAAATTAAAAATATTTTTATTATTAACGGTACCGGTAGCACTAACAATGCTATCGCAGGCTTTGTGCTGGCGCCATGGGATAAACGGGAGCGCACGACCGCTCAGGTACTGGAGCAGAATATTCAGCCTTTTATGGCGGATTTGCCCGGTATTAATAGTTTTGCATTAATCCCCCCTTCTCTGCCATCACCCGGCGGCGGTACCCCGGTTGAGTTTATTGTCGGCTCTACCCAGCCGTTTGCCGCGCTGGAAAGTGTGGTGCAACAGATACTGGGCAAGGCTATGGCTTCCGGTCGTTTTATTTTTGTCGACAGTGATTTAAAAATAAACCGGCCCCGGCAAACGGTTGAAGTTGATCGGGAAAAAGCCGCGTTGATGGGAGTATCGATGCAGCAAATTGCCGCCGATCTTGGCAGTTTAATGTCAGGTGCGGATGCGGGTCGTTTTGCACTCGACAACCGTTCCTACCGGGTTATTCCGCAGGTAGCACGCAACGAACGGTTAAACCCTGAACAGCTGAAAGACTTTTACACCCGCAATCGTGACGGTGAGCTCGTGCCACTGTCGGCGCTGGTTACCTTAACCGAGTCGGTGCAGCCTCAGGCGTTGAGAGGTTTTCAGCAGCTTAATGCAGTGAAAATATCCGGCGTGCCCCGTCCGGGCGTGCCGTTGGGTGATGCGTTAGCCGTGCTGGACCAGATAGCCGCTGAGGAAATGCCTGCTGGTTTTAGCGTGGATTACGCTGGCCAGTCCCGGCAATTTAAAGCCGAAGGCCAACAGCTGGTCGTGACCTTCTTTTTTGCACTGGTTGTTATTTTTTTAATTCTGGCAGCTCAGTTTGAGTCGTTTAAAAACGCCATTATTATCCTGGTAACGGTACCGATGAGCGTTTGTGGTGCGTTAATTTTTACCAGTTTAGGTGCCACCAGCATTAACATTTATACCCAGGTGGGCCTGTTAACCCTGGTAGGATTAATTGCCAAACACGGTATTTTAATTGTGGAGTTTGCTAACCAGTTGCAACTTGAGGGTCGCAGTAAACGTGAAGCCATTGAAGAAGCAACCTCCATTCGTTTGCGGCCCATTTTAATGACAACGGCAGCGACGGTGCTGGCAATGATCCCGTTACTGATAGCCACCGGCGCAGGTGCCGGATCGCGTTATGCTATGGGGCTGGTTATTGCCAGTGGCATGACCATAGGCACACTGTTTACCCTGTATGTTGTTCCGGCCATGTACCTGTTGCTTGCCCGTGACTATCAGCAGCAGCCAGAAGCTGTCAGCGAGGCATCATCTGCGCTCGGCTGACAATAGGTAAAGATCAGATTGTCGCAGCCCGCTGGTGCATACCCGCGGGCTTTTTTTTGAACTGACTGATCGGCTTGGCAGGCTGACGCGTTAATAGCAACGACACCTTTGTCCTGAATATTGTAACAGAAGGAAACATCATGAAAGTCTCACAAGTACTTACCGGTTCGCTGTTGCTCGCATCTTTAATGCTGACTGTACAGGCGCACAATCATAAAAAATCTGCTGATATTGTTGACACTTCGGTCGCCGCCGGCAACTTCACTACTCTGGTTAGCGCCGTAAAAGCAGCCGATTTAGTTGAAACACTCAAAGGAGAAGGCCCGTTCACTGTGTTCGCTCCTAACGATGCCGCGTTTGCCAAAATACCCGCTGCTGATTTAAATGCGTTGGTAGCAGATAAAGCTGCCTTAACCAAGGTATTAACCTATCACGTGGTCGCGGGTAAGGTGATGGCAGCAGATGTTGTCAAATTAGACTCAGCCACTACCGTGCAGGGTCAGGACGTTGCCATTGAAGTAAAAATGGGTAAAGTGTACGTCAACGGTGCTGAAGTTATTGCTACCGACATTAAAACCAGCAATGGCGTTATCCATGTGCTGGACAGTGTCATTATGCCAAAAATGTAATTAGTGCTCTTTAATTACCGGCGAGGCTATCCCGGCCTTGCCGGCAGTTAACGAGCTGCCAAGTGAAGCAACAATAACCAGTAAGATAGCCAGCCACTGCCACAGTGTTAATAATTCCGCGAGAAAAATAAAACCTGCCATTGCTGCAATTGCCGGCTCCATACTCATAAACACACTAAAATTTTGTGACGTCATATGGCGCAGTGCTACCATTTCCAGTGAATAAGGAATAGCACTGGATAAGATACCCACCAGCAAGCCCAGCGGCAGCACCTGCCAGGTCAACAGCGCCATACCCTGAGTCATTGCCCCGACAGGCACCAGAACCATTGCTGCAACAGTCATGCCCAGTGCCACCGTAATACCACCGGATGCCTGCGAGCCGGTTTTTTTACCAAATAAGATATAACCTGCCCAGCAAGCGCCAGCCGCCAGTGCCTGTATCACCCCAACCGGATCCAGCGCGTCAGCGCCGCGCATGTCAGGGAGCAATAGCAATATGCCGCCGATGGCACATGCTACCCAGAATAAATCCCGTTTGCGCCGTGACGCCAACAGCGCAACCGTCAAAGGGCCGGTAAATTCCAGTGCCACGCCAATCCCCAGAGGGATGCGGGCAATTGCCAGATAAAACAGAATATTCATGCCGCCCAAACACAGGCCATAAACAATAATGGCCTGCCAGTCATGCCTGCGCGGCATAGCACGCCATGGCCGGAACACCAGCCATAAGACAATTGCAGAAAAACCAAGGCGCAGCGCTGTGGTGCCGTCCGGACCAATCAGCGGAAAGAGCTGCTTAGCAAGCGACGCTCCGCTTTGGATCGTTATCATCGCCAGCAGCACGCAGCAGATAGCCAATAACAGGGGTTTATCGAGGGCGCGCGCCATAACAGAAATCCAGACCAAAGCTAAACGCAGGAAGGTTATTTTAGCTGACACTGCCCCATCTTGCAGCAATTTGCCATATTTTTGGGCGCACCACTACCAGGATAAGGCGTTTTACCGCTGCGCCATGGTTAAAACGTCACGACAATATCAACACTTTGCCACCGCAATGTCATAGCGCTGACACAACAAGCGGGAACACTGGAAGCTAACAGACAATAAGCAATAGCAGCAAGGCTTACTGGCACAGGACCTGCTTATTGCTAATGGATGCATTAACCGCTAGCCGACGTATTGCCTTTACGGTTTGCTGAGACTGAGGATCCAATGATGAGTAAACTTACCCTTAGAAATCACCCGCTACGCGATGTATTGGACAAAGAATTACGCCAGCGTACATTTCCTGCACTTAGCGCGCCCTGCCGACTCTGCCATTTTACCTTTACCGTGGCCAGTGCCTCCCGCCAGCTGGAATTTTCGCTGATGCAGCAGCAGGCAGAGCAACAGGGTACCCATTTAACCGAAACTGATCAGGATCTTAATATTCCGTTGTTTGCCGGTACCCTGCGCTGGGAGCGCCATGGTGAATTCTCCAGCTATACTTTTATTTTAGCAGGTAGCGCACCGGCCCTGTTTGATGATCCGCTTAGCTTTTTACCCAGTCGTGACTGGTTCGATGAATTACCAGGTCAGGTATTTCGGGTGGTGCAACTGACGATACTGCCTGCTAACGCCTTACCCGCGAAAGGCGAAATAAACCGCTATTTTAACGATGAAACCTGTATCAGCAGTATGCTGGCCGGGCAAAAAGCCCGGATATGGACGGATTTTCAGAAACATGCTGAAGGTGCTGGCAGGCTGTTGCTGGTGGACTACGGCTTAAGCTCTGCCCGGCTGGGTCGGCTGGTTCAGCACTTATTTGATCTTGGTAACTACCGTAAGTTAGCACTACTTGGCTGGCCGGTCGCCCGTCAGTCTTTGCAAAAACTGCACGATCTGGAACAACAATTGTCCGGTTTAACCCAACGGATCCAACAGGAACATGATAATGACGAGAGCCTGCTGAACCAGATCACTCAGCTGGCCGCGCAAACCGAGCATTTAATTGCCGAAACCAGTTCGCGTCTGGCCGCCACCTCTGCTTACTACCAACTAACGCAGGACCGGCTAACCGCACTGGATGAAACACCGATCAGCGATCTGATTTCGCTCCAGGACTTCACCGAGCGTCGGTTAACGCCGGCGTTTCGGACCAGTGAATCGGTGCAAACCCGGCAAACCGCCCTAAGCGCCAGGCTCGGGCGCTCTACCGAATTATTACGGACCCGAATAAACCTGAAATTGGAACAGCAAAACCAGCAATTGCTGGTCTCGATGGATAAAAAAGCCAGATTACAACTAAAACTGCAACAGGTGGTAGAAGGCCTATCCTTTGTCGCGATTAGCTACTATGCGGCACAACTGGCCGATAAAGCGGTGGTAGCAGTCGCTTTCTGGTTGCCAGGGCTGAATGTCAGCTTGTGGCGCAGTATCAGCCTGCCGCTGGTATTAGTGACAGTGGCATTGCTGCTGACCTATCTGAGCCGGCAACTGCAAAAAGAGCAGGCGTTGCATGATAAAGCACGCTGAACCCATGTTTTATTATTGACGTCGCTTAAGACTTAAGCGGCTTGAGATTTAAACCGCTTAGTGCTCTACTGGCAGTTCACTGCCAGATGGATGATACCAACGTGCAACAAACTGTAGTAACGCTTTGTTGGCTCTGCCTGCTACTGAGCGCACCGCTGGTGGCCAGAGAGCAGACAGCCGCTGAGAACGAGCCAAAGCGTCAGCTGAAACTCAGCCCTAATCAGCAACCACTTACTGTGCCAAAAGCGGTGCAAGCCCCTGCGCCCGCCAACAGCATTGCGGTGTTCAAATCTAACCAGGCTGATGGCACTACACTTTTTTCAGACAGAAAGCCAGTTAACCGGCCTTATCAGCAATTGCATTTCGATTGTTTTGCCTGCAATCCAAACTCGGCAATTAACTGGTATAAAACACCATTATTTGTCCGATCTTACAACCGGATTATTGATCGGGCAGCGTCAGAGCAGCAGCTCGATGCTGCGTTAATCCGGGCGGTTATTCACGCTGAATCTGCGTTTCAGGCTGCGGCCTTGTCTAAACGCGGGGCGATGGGCTTAATGCAATTAATGCCGGATACGGCGGCAATGCTTGGTGTCAGAGATCCATTATCACCGGAGCAGAATATTAAAGGGGGCAGCGCCTACCTGGCCAGTTTACTGAAACAATACAATGGTGATTTATCCCTTACTTTGGCCGCGTACAACGCCGGACCTGGCAATGTCAGGCGGCATAAAGGCGTGCCCCCGTTTGCTGAAACCCAGGCATATATTAAAAGGGTATTAATTTTACATAAACGCTATCAGCAAGCCGCCTGAAGGCGGCCTGCACTCGCTAAAATGGCAGCGTTGCGCTCAGTTAAGGTTGAGGTACCGTATTACTTATCGTCTTTGTTTTCAAAACCTTCCAAAGTAACTCCTGAGAGGAACCCCGCACCTTTAGTTTCATTATTACGCAACTTAATCATCAGGCGTAAATCATTTGGCGAGTCGGCATGATGAATGGCATCGGCATAGCTGATGTCACCTCGCTGATACATGTCATATAATGCCTGGTCAAATGTCTGCATTCCCAGCTCGCGCGATTTACTCATTACCGCTTTTATCTCACCTACCTCACCGCGGGCAATTAAATCAGCCACCAACGGCGAATTTAACAACACTTCGATTGCCGCCAGCCGGCCCTGACCATCAGCCGTGGGTATCAGTTGCTGGGCAACGATCGCGCGCAGGTTCAGTGACAAATCAAAACGCAACTTGGCATGCATTTCTTTGGGAACCAAATGCATAATGCGGTCAATGGCCTGGTTAGCGTTATTAGCGTGCAACGTCGCAATACACAAATGGCCGGTTTCGGCAAACGACAACGCATATTCCATGGTGTCCTGACTGCGGATCTCACCAATCAGAATAACGTCTGGAGCCTGTCGCAGCGAGCTTTTAAGCGCTGCCTCAAACGATTCGGTATCAATGCCGACTTCCCGCTGGGTAACCAGGCTTTTCTGATGTTCATGCACAAACTCAATTGGATCTTCAATAGTGAGAATGTGGCCTTTTGAATTGCGGTTGCGATAGCCCAGCAGCGCCGCCAGTGAGGTTGATTTACCGGTGCCTGTTCCGCCGACAAAAAGCACCAGCCCGCGTTTTGACATGATAATGTCTTTTAATATCGGAGGTAGCCCAAGCTCATCAGCATTAGGAATAGTGGTCACAATGCGCCGCACCACCATGCCGGCCTGATCCCGTTGCCAGAACGCCGAGATCCTGAAACGGCCGGCATCATTGGCAATCGCGAAGTTACACTCTTTGCTGTGGTTAAACTCATGCTGCTGCTTTTCATTCATCGCATCGAGCACCAGCTCCAACGAGGCGGCATCAGTTAACGGGGTCTGATCGATGGGCGTCATTTCACCATTGATTTTTGCTGCTACCGGCATACCGGCAGTAACAAACATATCTGATGCGCCCATTTTGACCATTTTGCTTAAAAAATCTGTCAGTTCCATGCCGTCGTTTCCTAAATACTGCTCTACATACGTCCCATCGCACCAAAGCTGTTTTTGTCCTGAGCTTTGGCTTGCGCATCTTTTTGCGAAATTAATCCCCGGTTTACCAGGTTAAGCAAGCACTGATCCATCGTTTGCATACCATGGCCCGCACCGGTTTGAATCACCGAATACATCTGGGCAATTTTATCTTCCCGGATCAGGTTGCGGATAGCCGGTACCCCAACCATAATTTCATGAGCAGCAATCCGGCCGCCCCCTATTTTCTTCAATAGGGTTTGCGAAATAACGGCTCTGAGCGATTCAGATAACATTGAACGCACCATGTCTTTTTCTTCACCCGGGAATACGTCAATTATCCGGTCAATCGTTTTCGGTGCAGAGGTCGTGTGCAGGGTTCCAAACACCAGGTGACCGGTTTCTGCTGCGGTCATCGCCAGGCGGATAGTTTCTAAATCCCGTAATTCACCTACCAGGATCACATCCGGGTCTTCCCGCAATGCTGAACGTAGTGCGTTGCTGAAACTATGGGTATCGCGATGCACTTCACGCTGGTTCAACAAACATAATTTGTTGTTGTGAACAAATTCTATCGGGTCTTCAATGGTCAGAATATGGTCATGGCGGGTGGTGTTAATGTAATCTACCATCGCTGCCAGGGTGGTACTTTTACCTGAACCCGTTGGTCCGGTTACCAGCACCAGGCCCCGGGGGTTTTCTGAAATGGTCTTGAAAATATCAGGCGCGCCCAAATCATCTAACGTAAGAACTTCACTGGGGATGGTACGAAACACAGCTGAAGCACCGCGGTTTTGCACAAACGCATTAACCCGGAAGCGGGCTAAATTGGGCACTTCGAATGAAAAATCCGATTCAAGATTTTCTTCGTATTCCTTACGTTGCCGATCAGTCATAATTTCGTACACTAAGGCGTGTACTTCTTTATGAGTGAGGGGGGGGATATTCAGCTTACGAACGTCACCATCTACCCGGATAAGTGGCGGTACGCCAGCAGAAAGGTGTAAGTCTGACGCCTTGTGTTCAACACTAAACGCTAATAATTCGGTAATATCCATGACAATATCTACTCCAACATGCCAACAAATATGAATAACATAGCAGAACAACTGAACGCCGCCTATCACAACATAACAGAAAATTGCCAGAAGCTTGGCCGCGAACCGGCGGATGTATGCTTAGTAGCCGTCAGTAAAACAAAACCCATTGCTGCGCTAATGGCAGCGTATGAGGCTGGCCAGCGCCAGTTTGGCGAAAACTACCCCCAGGAGTTGCAAGCAAAGGCGACGACGCTATTTGCGCTACCAGAGCTTGAGTGGCATTTTATTGGCCCACTGCAATCGAACAAAACCCGGCTTATCGCCGAGCACGCCAGCTGGGTCCATAGCATTGACCGGCTGAAAATCGCTGAGCGATTGTCGGCTCAGCGTCCTGCCGATCTGCCTCCGCTGCAGGTGCTACTACAAATTAATATTAGTCACGAAGACAGTAAAGCGGGTATTCATCCGGATCAGCTGCCAGGTTTGGCTGACGCCGTCGCAAAGCTACCGCAACTGCAGTTGCGTGGTCTGATGGCCATTCCGGCACCAAATGACAGTAAACGGGCGTTTGAAGCCATGGCACAGTTATCAAAAAGCCTGCAACAACAGCATCCTGGCGCGACGGAGTTATCGATGGGTATGTCAGATGACTGGCCGCTGGCTCTGCATTACGGCGCAACTATGATAAGATTAGGCACCGCAATTTTTGGCGCAAGGACTTATGAAAGAAATGAATGACAACACCGTCGCCTTTATCGGCGCAGGCAATATGGCACGCTGCGTTATCGCTGCCATGGTAAACGCAGGCTATCCGCCCACCAATATTATCGCAGCCAACCGCAGCCAGCCTAAGCTGACGGCACTGGCAGCAGATTATGGTATCAATACCACGCTGGATAACATCGAAGCGGTTAGCAAAGCCGATATCATCGTATTAGCTGTGAAACCACAAATGATGGAAGCTCTTTGTCAGAATTTGCTGCAAAGCGCACCTGAAATTCAGGAAAAGCTGTTTGTTACTATTGCAGCCGGCATTGAAGTAAAACGCTATGAGCAGTGGCTTGGCGAGGTGCGGCTGGTTCGCGCTATGCCCAACACGCCATCTCTGGTGGGTCAGGGTGTAACCGGCTTATTCCCAAGCCGCTGTTCCAACTATGAACGCGCCTTTGTCGATCATATGTTCAGTGGCACCGGCATGAATGTCTGGCTGGAGCAGGAAACCCAGATTAACCATATTATTGCGGTAACCGGCAGTTCACCGGCTTATTTTTTCTATTTTATGCAGTCGATGCAGCAGGTTGCCGAAAAACTGGGGTTTGCGCCGGAGCAAGCAAAGGCCATGGTCGCTAAAACGGCATTAGGTGCGGCAACGATGGCATTGCAAAGCGATGAAAGCTTTTCGCAGCTGCGCGCCAATGTTACCTCCAAAGGCGGCACAACCCATGAAGCGGTAACCACATTTGCTGAGCAGGGCTTGGAAAAGATGGTTGCAGACGCCATGTATGCGGCTATTAAGCGTGCTGAAGAAATGGCACAACAAATTTAAGCTGTCGGAGATCCCATAATGCAGGCCATGCTGTTTTTAATAAATACCGCTTTTAATTTGCTGTTAATGCTGGTTATTCTCAGAGTATGGCTGCAACTGGCCAGAGCCGACTTTTATAACCCTTTTAGTCAGTTTATTGTTAAGGCAACAAACCCCGTCGTGTTGCCACTTCGCAAGCTTATTCCCAGTATCGGCAAGCTCGATACCGCTACCGTGTTGTTGGCGTATTTGGTGGCAGTAGCTAAACTTATAGTGTTACAGATGGTGCTGGTTGGCAGCATTCAGATCCCTGCAACCTTCATTAGCGGCATATTGGTGCTGATTAAAGAAACCCTTAACCTGGTGTTCTGGATTTTAATTATTCGCGCCTTATTGAGTTGGTTCAGCCAGGGTAACAACCCGATTGAAATGGTAATGCATCAACTGACAGACCCGCTGCTAAGACCCATTAGGCGGGTAATTCCGCCGATGGGTGGCCTGGATTTATCGGTATTCGTGCTGATTATTGCCATTCAGTTTATAAATTTGCTGTTTAGTGATCTGTTCCGGGGCATTTAGCCCATATCAAGAGTGCCATTGCAGGCGTGCTGAACCACCGCTCGGTAGTTTAACTGTTCGACAGGAGTAATATGATGAAAATATCAGTTTTTTCAGCACTGTTTTTTAGTTTCTGCACCCTACTGGCCAGCTCACAGCTCAGCGCTGAGCAAATGAAACAACTGGGGAGCTGGGATGTGCATTATATTGCTTTACCAGCGACCTTTTTAACGCCGGAAATAGCGGTGGAATATGACATTCAGCGTAGTAAATTTAACGGTGTTATTAATATCTCGGTGCTGGACAGTAAAAGCCAGCAGGCACAACAGGTTGCTATTAATGGTATTGCCAAAGACTTATTTGGCCGCCAGCGCAAACTGGAGTTTAATCAGGTGGTAGAAGGCGACGCCGTCTATTATCTGGCCACGGTGCCCTATCAGAATGAACAACTTTATAATTTCAGTATCAATATAGGCCAGGGTGAACAACAGCAACAATTGACGTTCAGCCATACGTTTTTTGTTGATTAAACCGTTCACTTTTAAATTTAAGCCCGGAAAATATGCAAAAACTTGTTCTCGCCAGCTCAAACAAAGGCAAAATTAGTGAACTCCAAGCTCTGCTGTCACCTTATCAGTTGCAGGTAGTACCACAGCAGGAGCTGGGGGTAACTGATGCCGATGAAACCGGCCTGACCTTTGTCGAGAATGCCATCTTAAAGGCGCGTCATGCTGCACTGGCAACCGGTTTACCCGCGATTGCCGATGATTCCGGCCTGGCGGTCGATGCTATTGGTGGCGAACCTGGCATTTATTCAGCACGCTACAGCGGGGAAGCCGCCACCGACGCGGAAAATATCAGCAAGTTATTACATGCGTTGCAGCAGGTGCCGCCAGCAAACCGCAGTGCTCAGTTTCATTGTGTGCTGGTTTACTTGCGCCACGCCAGCGATCCTACCCCGCTAGTGTGCCATGGTGTCTGGTCTGGCACGATCAGTGAGCAGGTGCAAGGTAGCGCTGGTTTTGGCTATGATCCGGTATTTATACCCACCGGCGACACCCTCAGTGCGGCAGAGCTAAGCAAAGAACAGAAAGCCGCTATCAGTCATCGCGGCTTGGCATTACGCCAGCTGGTCGCGCAAATGCAACGATTATCAACAGAGCAGCAAGGTTAAGTGGGCCTGCAATTACCGCCGCTGTCGCTGTATATTCACATTCCCTGGTGCATTCAAAAATGCCCTTATTGTGATTTTAATTCCCATGCAGTGAAACAAGGTATTCCGGAGCAGGAATACATCGCGCATTTACTGGCAGATCTAGACCAGGATCTGAAGCTGGTGGCAGGCCGCACGGTGTCCAGTATCTTTATTGGGGGGGGCACGCCCAGCGTATTTTCCGCCAACGGCATAGGTCAGATCTTGCAAGGCGTTAAAAAGCGCCTGGCATGCAGCGCTACTATGGAAGTCACGATGGAGGCCAACCCGGGTACTGTTGAGGCCGAGCGCTTCGCCGGCTATGTCGCCGCCGGTGTTACCAGATTTTCGATTGGCGTGCAAAGCTTTCAGAGTGCACAGCTAAAGGCGCTTGGCCGTATTCATGACTGCAACGAAGCTATCCGGGCGGCTGAATTGGCCGCCGCCCTGCCCCTGCAAAGTTTTAACCTCGATTTAATGCATGGTCTGCCACAACAGGATATCGCGGGCGCCCTTGCCGATTTAAGTCAGGCTATTGACCTGGCTCCGCCGCATTTATCCTGGTATCAGCTAACCATTGAACCTAATACCGCCTTTGCCTCACGACCGCCCGTATTACCAGCCGACGATACCTTGTGGGATATTCAGCAACAAGGCCTGGCACTGCTGCAACATCATGGTTATCAGCAATATGAAATATCTGCCTACGCCAAACCAGGCCATCAGTGTCAGCACAACCTGAATTACTGGCGATATGGCGATTATCTGGGCATTGGCTGTGGTGCCCATGGCAAGATAACCCTGCCAGGTCGCAATACGATTTTGCGCACGGTTAAAATTAAACACCCAAAAGGTTACATGGATATCAGCCGGGGTTATCTTGACAGCAAAGAGCAGGTGTTGGCAGAAGATCGGCCTTTTGAGTTTTTTATGAACCGGTTTCGCTTACTCGAACCCTGTCCGCAGGCAGACTTCACGGCTTATACCGGCCTGCCCGTCAGCAGCATCCAGCTGGCGATTGATAACGCAGTGCGTCAGCAGCTATTGCATAGCACTGAGCAGCACTGGCAAATTACCGATAAAGGTGCCCGCTACCTGAATGACTTGCTTACACTTTTCATTGATTAACCGTGATAAGAGGCATCGTTTCATGACAACAAAACAGGACCTAATATGAAAAAAACAACGTTTCGCGCCCTTGCCCTTATTCCCCTTGCAGTCAGCCTGGCGCTGCTTGGTGGCTGCGGCCCGAAAACCAATCAACCGGGGCAAAGTGCTGAGCAAACAGCAGCAGCCCAGCTTGATGTCAACGAGCAGGCGAATCAGCTTTTTGAACAAATTTATATGGATCGGGTGCGCCAGGATCCGGTGCTGCAAACCCGGCTTGGTATTAAAGACGACTATGACAAATGGCAGGACTTAAGCGAAGCTGCTTATCAGGCTGAACTTGCTATGGTTCGTGGTCATCTTGACTTGTTAAAGGCAATCGACCCGACCAGGCTTGATCCAAACACAGCCTTAAGTTATCAGCTGCTAAAACAAGATTTACAAAACAGCCTGGATGACAGCAAATGGCGCTGGTACAGTTATCCGGTTAATCAGATGTATGGCATTCATTCTTTGGTGCCTTCACTGCTGATAAACCAGCATAAAATTGATGATATTAGTGATGCTAAAGCCTATATCAGCCGTCTGAATAATGTGCCGCTGCTGTTCAGTCAGTTGCAACAACAACTGACTGAACGTGCTGAAAAAGGCATTATCATCCCCGAATTTGTATTTGATCATGTCATCACCGCCAGCCAGAACGTGATAAGTGGAGCCCCTTTTAACCAGGGCGATGACAGCACTTTGCTGGCCGATTATAAGAAAAAGCTGCAAGCGCTGGCACTGAGTGACGGTGAAGAGAAACTGTTACTGGATGAAGCAAATGTGGCCTTGCTAACCAGTGTTGGCCCGGCATACCAAAGCCTGATTAGCTATCTGCAAAACCTGCAGCAACAAGCCACTACCGATGATGGTGTATGGCGCTTTACAGACGGCGCCGCGTTTTATAAACACCGGCTGGAACGGATCACCACTACCGATTTAACCGCCGAGCAAATTCATCAACTGGGACTAAAAGAAGTTGCCCGCATTCATGATGAAATGCGCGCCATTATGCAACAAGTTAATTTTGATGGCAGCCTGGCAGAATTTTTCGTGTTTATGCGCGAAGATCCCCAGTTCTACTACCCCGATACCGATGAAGGCCGCGCTGCCTATCTGGCGGAAGCCACCCGGGTTATCGACGATATGAAAGGCCGGCTGGATGATTTATTCCGGGTAAAACCCAGCGCAGATATGATCGTAAAAGCGGTAGAACCCTTTCGTGAAAAAAGCGCAGGCAAAGCGTTTTATCAGCGCCCGTCAATGGATGGCAGCCGCCCTGGCGTGTACTACGCTAACTTGTATCAAATGCAGGATATGCCAACTTACCAGTTAGAGGCGTTGGCCTACCATGAAGGTATTCCGGGCCACCATATGCAGCTGGCCATAGGCCAGGAACTGGAAGACATGCCGAAATTTCGTCGCTTTGGTGGGTACACCGCTTACATTGAAGGCTGGGGCCTGTACAGCGAAGTGCTGCCTAAAGACATTGGTCTTTACCAGAACCCCTACTCTGACTTTGGCCGGCTTGCTATGGAGCTATGGCGTGCCTGTCGCTTAGTGGTTGATACCGGTATCCACGCGAAAGAATGGACCCGCGAACAAGCTATTGACTATCTGGTAGAGAATACGCCTAACTCGGTAACCGATGCCACCAAAGCCATTGAGCGCTATATTGTGATGCCAGGCCAGGCTACCGCCTACAAAATTGGCATGATTAAAATGCTGGAGCTGCGCGAAAAAGCCAGAACGGCGCTGGGCGATAGCTTTGATATTCGTGATTTTCACGATGTGGTACTCCGTAATGGTGCCGTGCCGTTAGACGTATTAGAGCAACTGGTAGACGAATATATTGCCGCTGCCAAGCCTTGAGAGCAGGTGCGCTTCACTAAGTATTAAGCGCTAAACACAATGCTGAAAAGCCGGACTCTGTTCCGGCTTTTTTTATACGATTTGTCTACTTAGCTGCCGCGTTTACCGCGAAGATATGATTTTTGTGCTACGGTTTACCTTTAACATTCAAAGCCTGCACAGGCTATCTCAGATAATAAGGAGACCCTATGTCTAGCCCGGAGCACAAGCAAAAAATCTGGAACCTGATCAAAGACATTAAAACGGCCATGCTAACTACCCACCACGGTGGCGAACTGCGCTCCCGCCCGATGGTTCTGGTGCAGGATGAGTATGACGGCACCTTATGGTTTTATACCGATCTCGAGTCAGAGAAAGTGCTGGAGCTGGAGCGCGATAGTGAGGTATGCCTGGCCTTCGCCGATCCTGAGAGCCAGACCTTCGTTTCTCTTACCGGCACTGGCCGCGCTATTCAGAACAAAACACTGGTAGACAAATACTGGAATTCGTTTGTGGCAGCCTGGTTCCCGCAAGGCAAGAACTCACCCAATGTCGGCATGCTGGAAATTAAAATTCATAAAGGCGAGCACTGGGATAGTAGTAGTAATGCCATGGTAAAAAGCGTTAAAACAGTTGCCGCTAAAATGAAAGGTGAGCAGCCCGATTTAGGCGAGCATGAAAAGTTTGGCACCAAAAAAGACAATTAGACACCCGCTTGAATTGGCGTGGTAATGTCTTTGCCCTGACGCTCCTAAACGTGTTCAGGGCAACGTTAAATTGCCTCCACGCAATTACACGCTTTTGCGAATTTCTGAATGCAGCTTTAAAACCTGGTCGCCGTCTGATTGTTCGATTAGATAGGCAGGATCGTTGTCACTGGCATCTCTGGTAACCTCGGTACCTTTTATGGTCTTGGTTATTTTCTTTCTGAACACTTCCCGGGTATAGCCCTCGGCAGTGCCGTTACCCCAGTCCCACTCAATCTTAGTATTAGTTTGATATGCATCATTCATCGTTCTGTGCCCGGCCTGTTCTCAATTTCACTGTGCTTACTGCAAAAGGCCAGCACAAACGCTGATGAGCTGAATGTTAAAATAACCGTCTTGAAAATTAAGATACCTAATTGGTTTATACCAATAAAACTGACCAGCAGCGCAAGCAATACAACAAGCACCATAATAATAACGAACGCTAGTAATTTATAACCGTTAACATGTCTGATTTTAACCAGACCTTTGCTAAACAACCCATAAGCTAATAACACACCCAAAACGGCAGAAATAATATATGACATTGCAGAGAATATATTTGGCTGAGCATCACCAGCAAAAAGCTCAACAACGTAAAAGGTCACTGGCATTACAACCAGTAACGTCCAGAGCCACTGCCTGGCTGATAAATCTTTCATCTTACTCTCCTCAAATTTAAATGCTAAGGCCGGTATTGCCTCGGCAGCGGTGTAAGGCTCGTAGAAGCGAATCAGCTTTTATTTGACGCTGTGTTGGCTATCAACGACGATGGTTCCAGCAATATAGTCGTGCACACAGCGCTTCTGTTTGCCAAATATAAATAAAACGTTTGCTATGGAAATAAGCTGTCCTACTACCGGTATTTGACCTGGCAGAAAAAATACCGCATATCGTTTTACCAGATGTTGGTTAAAGGTTGGTTTCTCGCCATTCAAATCAACAATTTTAATCCCTAGTGCCAATTTCCCGACAGTTTGCCCGGATTTAATTAACAGATTAGTGTTAATGGCAAAAAATATGATTAGGCCAATTGCACCCATTAACAAGTTATAACTTAAGGATGGGCCTACGCCTTCCGATACGCCATCAAACCCACCCGTTAAAATCATAACCGGAATGGTTACCACCATTATCGTTAAGGTGTCGATTAGTGATGCCCAGAGCCTTTTCCACCTGGAGGCAGTTGCATATTTATTATCAATTATTTCAACTAACTCTGATTGTGGTGGGGCGTATAAATTATCACTCATAAGAACTCTCTATGGTTGCAGGTAATACAATTTACCTATTAATACTTTTAATGGCTACGACCTATTGCATGGCCTGAACTATTCTGACTGCGTCAGTACAATAACCCGCTCGCCGGTTTTTTTGTCTATTACCAGCAGCTCTTTGAGCTGCCATTGGTCGGCTGAGCTGGTGGCGTAAACATAAACATCAGCACCGGATTTTGTGCCTTTAATCGAATAATTTAAGTTGGCACTACCACCTGTTCCACGGTAAGTAATTTGGCCCAAAACAAAGAATCCCGGTTCAGGGTTCTCCCCCACCAGTGATATTACCTGCGAATTCGCTTGAACCGCTTTTACTGATAAATCATAAGCTTCACCTTTCATAATGCTCATCAGTGGCATGACCATTACAGGAAGGATGATAAAGATAAGAACAAACCCGGCATTACGCCATTTTCGCTGCGTAGATTTGAAATGCGCTACATCACGCCAGGTGCGGTTTCGCCATGCCCACTCGTTCCCTTTTGCCCCCAGCACAAAAATCATCACCAAATTTACCAGTGGCACCAACATCAGGAGAGCTATAAAGGTGCTGTTACCGATACCCCATATCCAATTGAGTAAGAAGGCCCCCCAATTCCACCCTTTAATTTCCTCAGGTACAACCGAATCCTTGCCCATTCCTGAAATGTATTCTTGTGCCATATTTTTTATTTTTCCAGCTTTCACTTGGCCTTTTGGTTGCTGAGTCTATTCTTGCACCTGAATGTAAATCAAGCATTTTTATGCTGTAACATTTTTTATTTCAGAATATTTCCGGTGTAAGTCATTTGCCCGGCACCGTGGTTTGTTAGTATGCTGACAACCTGAAGAACATACTGCTGGCATTGGATAAACAATATGATTTTGCTCAATTATTTTGAACCAGAAACCCAAAGTTGGCAGCAAATGAACTTTGCCAAGCTACCCGGCCAGCTCAGTGCCGATGCCAGGGTGTGGCTTAACCTGAACGAAGCCACCTCTGAAGAGCTGCAGCAGGTACTGCGACGATTTGCTATTGCCCCTACTCTGGCAGAAGATTTCAGCCGCCAGCGCCACCCGCCTAAACTGGAAACTCAGCCCGATTTCAGCTTACTGATTATGCGGGGTTACGCCGACCCGGATTTTAGCGAATACAGCAGCAGTGCTCAGGTTAACTTGTTATACTCTAAGCAGGTTTTAATAAGCTTGGTGCATTGTCATAGCACTACCTTGCTGGAGCAACTTACCCCGAAAATTACGGCTGGCCAAAGCCTGGCAGTAACGGATTGGGTAAAACAGCTTATTTTGACCGTATCGGGAAGCTATCTGGAAAAGCTGATTGCCTTTGAGGATGTGTTGAGCGAGCTTGAAGACAATATGTTGCAACGGGGCAGTGACGAACAAATGGCGATGATGATGCGCTACCGTTCGGTACTTCGGAAAATTAACCGCAACCTGGCATATCAGAAAGACATTTTTGCCGACGCGCTTTATGAAGAACAAAACCCGCTATTGCAGCAGTTTACTGCGGCGGATGTCCGTGATTTTTACGAAAAATTTGAACGCCTGCACAGCATGACCGATTTATACTACGATCAGCTGAGTGATTTGGTTGAAGGATATATGTCGACCACCTCGCATCAAATTAACGAACGAATGAAAGTACTTACCATGGTTAGCACCATATTTATTCCGCTGACCTTTATCGCCGGTTTATACGGGATGAACTTTGTCAACATACCGGAATTAGCCAACCCCCATGGTTATTTTTATGCGCTGCTGGCCATGGCCTTACTGGGAATAGGCGGCTTGTTCTGGTTTAAGTTTAAAAACTGGTGGTAATAAGGATTTGTAATGGCAGATAACTCGCTACTGGATATTGAGGATATTGTCCGCGACAGCTTTACTGATGAGGACAGCAGCTCGCTGATTGAAAAAATCAGCCAGCTGGAGCCGGAAGAAATTGCCCTGGTACTGGAGGCCATGCCGGTTGAGCAACGGGTTAGCACCTGGCTTGATTTGCACCCCGATGATCAGGTTGCCGCCCTGACCTACATGCGGGTAGACGCCCGGGATAACATTTTTAAGCAACTGGATGAGCAACAACTTCGCACTCTGGTAGAGGGAATGGAAGTTGATGATTTAATTGAGTTACTTGATGAGCTACCCCAACGTATCTATGCCTATGCCTGCTCACGACTTGATGCCAGTCAGCGCAGCTGGTTAGAAACAGCATTAACATACAGCGAAGATCAGTGTGGTCGTTACGCCGACCATGATTTACTGATTATCAATAAAAATGCCAAGGTACGTGATGCGATAAGAATGTTTCGCAAATTGGCCGATGACGCCGAGTATCAGGATGCGTTGTTTGTCATTGACCGCACTGGCCGTTATGCCGGGCTGGTGCATGCTACGGCGTTGCTGGGTCAGCCGAGCCATTTGCCGGTAGAACATTTTCTGGATAAAGAGGCACCGGTGGTAACCGGCGAAATGGAGCTGGAACAGGGCTCGGAAATTGTATCGCGCTCTGGTTATACTGCGCTGGCCGTTGTCGATACCGACGACAAATTACTGGGCCGGTTATCTATTGGTGAAGCGCTGGAAAACGTGCGTAGAGCGCTGGAAAGCCAGTTTATGCATACCGCCGGTCTGGACGAAGAAGAGGATTTATTTGCACCGGTTTTTGACAGTGCGAAACGCCGGGCGTTGTGGCTGGGCATTAACTTGCTAACGGCGTTCCTGGCCGCGTGGACCATTGGCCTGTTTGAAGCAACGTTGCAACAAGTGGTTGCTCTGGCAGTGCTGATGCCGATTGTTGCCAGTATGGGAGGTATAGCAGGCAGCCAGACCCTAACCCTGATGATTCGCGGTTTGGCGTTGGAGCAGATAACACCACGAACCTATCTGATGCTGTTTCGCAAAGAGCTCGGAGTCGGTGCTATTAATGGCGTGCTATGGGCGCTGGTGATTGCCGTTATCACCTATTTTTGGTTTGGAGACTGGATTATCGGCGGGGTAATTGGCCTGGCTATTGTCATTAATATTATTGCGGCGGCAATTTCCGGCGTATTTATTCCTATTTGGCTTGAAAAGCTGGATATCGACCCGGCGCTTTCTGGCTCGGTTATCTTAACCACCGTTACCGATGTTATTGGTTTTTTTGCCTTTTTAGGCTTGGGTTCTTTATTTCTGATGACTTAGCTCTAATGACTTAGTTCCGATAACGTAGTTATTAACACCCTGATCAATAATGGTTTATTTTTAACTGGCTTGGTTTTAAGGCATTGGCAGGCCACAAATTCACTAATGTTACGGAGCGTACATGAAAATTGCGATACTATCGCGAAACGCTGAATTATATTCGACCAAACGGCTGGTTGCTGCAGCCGAAGCTGCGGGTCATCAGGTTCAGGTTATCGACCCCCTAATGTGCTATATGAACATAAACCGCACCAATTCTTCTATTCATTACAAGGGGCAAGTATTAGATGGCTTTGATGCCGTGATCCCTCGCATTGGCGCTTCTATTACGTTTTATGGCACCGCAGTGCTGCGCCAGTTTGAAATGATGGGCGTATATTCACTAAATGAATCGGTAGCCATTGGCCGGGCCCGCGACAAATTGCGATCGATGCAGTTGCTGGCCCGTCAAGGTATCGGCTTACCTATTACCGGTTTTGCTGATAAACCCGGTGATATTCCCGATTTAATTGACATGGTAGGCGGCGCGCCACTGGTTATTAAATTGCTGGAAGGTACTCAGGGCATTGGCGTCGTACTGGCGGAAACCCGCACCGCTGCCGAAAGCGTAATAGAGGCCTTTATGGGGCTAAATGCGAATATTTTAGTCCAGGAATACATCAAAGAAGCCAAGGGAGCCGATATACGCTGTTTTGTGGTGGGTGACAAAATTGTTGCCGCGATGAAGCGCCAGGCCAAAGAAGGTGAATTTCGTTCTAATTTACACCGCGGTGGTTCTGCCACTGTGGTGCGCTTAACCCCGGAAGAGCGCAGCACCGCAGTGCATGCTGCTAAAACTATGGGCTTAAATGTGGCCGGGGTGGATTTGCTGCGTTCAAACCACGGTCCGGTGGTGATGGAAGTAAACAGCTCACCGGGCCTGGAAGGGATTGAAACCGCAACCACTAAAGATGTTGCCGGATTGATTATCAGCTTCTTAGAGAAAAAAGTAGCTAACCATAAAACCCGGCGCAAAGCCAAAACAAAAGGAACGGGTTAATGGAAAGCCGCCCAGCGTTTACTCTTGGTACAGACAGAATTGCCGCAGGTAGCCGGGCTGTGGTGGATATTCCGTTTGGCAAGTTGTATACCCATACTGAACTCAATATCGGCGCGCATGTGATCCACGGTCGGCAGGACGGGCCGGTATTGCTGATAACGGCAGCATTACATGGTGATGAAATCAACGGCGTGGAAATTTGTCGGAGGTTGTTAAAATTACCCAGGCTCAACCGGATTAAGGGCACCTTAATCGTAGTACCCATTGTTAATACTTATGGTTTTGTGCAGCAGTCGCGCTACCTGCCCGACCGGCGCGATTTAAATCGTAGCTTTCCCGGCAGCGAAAAAGGCTCGCTTGGCAGCCGGATGGCCTATCAATTTACCGATAAAATACTAAAATGCTGTACTCACGCCATAGACTTGCATACCGGTGCGATTCACCGGGCAAACTTGCCGCAGGTTCGGGCCAGTGCCAAAGATAAAACTGCCCTGCGTATGGCCGAGGTGTTTAACGCGCCGGTGATTATTAAAGCCGCCAGCCGCGATGGTACCATGCGTGGCACCGCCAACAATTTAGGCATCCCCCTGCTGCTGTATGAAGCTGGCGAAGCACTGCGCTTTGACGAGCAGTCTATTAAAATTGGTGTGCGTGGCATTGTCAATGTGATGCAGGATTTAGGCATGCTCAGCGGCAAAACCAAAGCACCAAAAAATCGCTCGGTATTCTCAAAGAAAAGCAGCTGGGTAAGAGCGGAACATGACGGTATTGCCCGCTATTACGTGACGTTGGGACAAACGGTGAAAACCGGCGATATTATGGCGCATATTTATTCGCCTTACTCCGACTTTGAAGTAGCGATCCCCGCTACCTTTGACGGCGTAGTAATCGGCCGCAATAACTTGCCCCTGGTTAACGAAGGTGAGGCGTTATTTCACGTGGCTGAAGTGAGCTCGCTGGATGAAGCAGAAAAGACTCTCGATGCAATTAGTGACGAGGTAGATAACGCCATGCCAGCAGCGCTTAGAGACGAATACGGTGTGGTTTAACTGCGCTAGCAGTTGAGCACAAACCTAGTTTTTCTCGGTGACGACATCATACTGGCTTAGCAACGGGATCCGCTGTTGCAAGCTGGTTTCAATTTCGTCGAGCTCGCGCATTCGCTGACAAAACAGCGCAGATTTTTCTTCAAGCTCTATAGCCTTTTCATCCAGACCAAAACTGATGTTATCAACCAATTGCTCAACCGACTCCAGCCCCTGGCTGTCAGTACGCTCAAAGTTGCTGTCAGACTGGCGCAGCGCATCACGCAATGCGCCCCATACCGCGCCTACCGTGTGGCGGGCTAAATTGTTCAGTTGGGGTTTCAGTTCACGATTTAAAAAGTGGTCAAGTTCATTCAGGCTCTGCGGCGCCAGATAAAAATACTCACCGGTACGCACGAAACGCGACATAAACTGAAACGTGGTTTCGCGAATTAGCGCCTGCCATTCCGCCTGCTGCGACTTGCTGCCAAGGCCAGATAGCATTGACTCAATACTGGATAACCCTAGCTCAACCCCATCTACCGCCAGACTAACAATTTCGGGCACAAACTTACGTAACCCCTGGCTGTATTGTTCAAGCAACTCGGTATCGGCATCATTTAACTGTACCCACTCGCCCACCACAAACAGCTGGCGATTTTCATTGATCTGAACATAGGTACGGGTATTCTGCACGAACAAGATATGTTCCGGGCCTATCACCAGGCCATAGCGAAATGCCATATTGCAGTCGGCCAGCGCCGAAGCAGGAAACAGTAGTAACAATACAAGTAGCAGGCTTTTCACAACCACAATCTCTTAAACCACACTGTTACAGCCTAATAGATACCGCTGAAATTGGCACTACCTTATGCCGCAACACGACTACCGCTGGTCGCGTATTCACTACTACAGCGGCTCAATAGCAGGATGACCGTCAACCAGCACCACTTTGGATGGCCCATATTCACGGCGGCTTTTTACCAGTTCTTTGCCAAAATGAATTTCTACCGCAGAAAACAATTGTTGGCGTACCACAATCAGCAGTTCAGCCAGCTTTTCCTGCCGTTGTACCTCAAGAATTTTAATATCGTTAATTAATGATACTGCCAGTTCTTTATGCTCTTCAAATTTTGCTATCAATTCAAGCCGGCGCATCTCAATTTGAGCATTACCTTCAATTTTTTTCAGTTTTTCCAGTTGCTGGCGTATGTCTTCCATTTCGGTACGCTCTATTGCCACACTGGCCCGCAGTACCTCTTGTTTTTCAATAATGGGGTCGAGCTGCCGATTTAATTTTACCAGCACGCTGCTGCTTGATGGTGCACCGAGATTGCCACAGAATAACCCCTGGTCCAGATAAAAATAACCACCAACCAGCTTACCATTGGGATTATCTTCCGGCCCCGCATACACAATGGCGGCCTCCACTGAGCAGTGCATCAGTTGTTTATTAACATAAAGATTGCTACCACAGCTGATCCGGCTGTACTGCGCCAGATTACATTGAATATCACCCGCGGCTTTTAGCTCGGTACTGTATTCACTTTGCTGATCAGCCTGAGCCAGCTGATGGCCAATCACCGAACCATTAATAGTGATATCACCGCCTGCCTCAATTAACGTGCCCTCAACCATGCCCCTAATAAAGATATTACCGCCGGCAACGACTTTCATCCCCTCATTAACGTTGCCATTAACCACTACTGAGCCGCGAAAAACAATATGACCGGTAGCTAAGTCAACATTTTTAACAGTAAACACTTCGTCAACCGTGGCACCGGCTTCGATCACCCGGGGTAATCCATCCCGCGCCGCCAGCAGTAAATCTTTGTCAGTTGGCGCAAGCTCCACCCCCTCACCAAGTTGCCATTCCAGCGGTAACCCCGGGGTGGCCGGAATCATTTCACCAGTAACCAGCATACCTGCGACACCAGCCGTCGGCGGATGACGCCGCATAATGGCTTCACCGGTTCTGATGGCAGGAATAACCCCAAAGTCGCGCAAATCTGCTTTTTCATCAGTTTTAACCACCGGCCGGTTGCGGCGACTTTCCATCTCCGCCAGTAGCGGCTTAAAGCGGGAGTTGGCGCCCGGCACCATCACCCGCCCCCGTGCGATCAGTAGTTTAACCTTGCTGCCAGGCTCGGCTTTTGCGGCATAGGAAACCAGTTTAATGATTTGTTCTTTACTAAAACCAAACACAATACCTGCTGCCTGAGCACTTTTAACCAGTTCATTGGCTGAAACAGGCGCTCCGCCCCAGGCCGCCGTAATAATGGCTGTTGCCATCATTTTATCTTCACTGATATCAAAGATGAGCTCAGCATTACGTTTTTCTGCAATACGGTAGCTTATTTCTTTGCTGTGCTCTGTTAGCACGTTTTCTTTAATTTTTTGCTGGATTTGCTGATATTCGACCAGCAGATTAGTCAGTTGATCTTGCAGCACCAGGCAACGCTCGTAGCCATGATTAATTAAATGCTGTTGAATTTCGGCCGCACTGATGGACGCTAACGAGACCGGCACCGTTATTTTTATTGTATTATCGTGCTCAGTAAATTGCATGTAAGTTGTCTGCTTGTACTACGACAAAAGTATGATGCCTAATGAAGCAAAAAATGGATAGAAAGGCAAGCCCTTACTGTATTTCAGGGCCTTAGAAGCTGAAATAATTAAATATAATTGTCCTGGTGGATCCGAATAAATAGATCTGTTCCCGATTTACTATAATCAACTTTATATTCTTTGTTGTTAAGCGCCTGGACAAATAATAGTGTTTTAGTTTCACCAAATACTTCAGTACTGGAAATATCAACAATTTCCATATAACGTTCTTTCGCTTCAACCTTATTAGCGGGTACCGATTCCTGAAACATCTTTACACCATGCCGGGTAATGATCAGCGGCGGATCGTTATCGTCATTTATGACGATTAAATCTAGTTTTTTATTTTTATGGATCAGGGTATTACGCCCACTAACCAAAAATGCTTTATCGTAGCTGTTCATGCACCATCCTGCCAAAAAAGAGGTTTTGCTTATTATGATACACAGTCGGCAGTGTGTCTAGGTCGCTGTATTCTGGATCATTTGCAGGCGCAGCTGATTAATTTGCTGACATAGCGCTGCCGTTTGCTCTGCACTTAATGAACTGCTGACAAATACTTCAAAGCCACTGGCTTGCGCCAGACGACGCATTCTCTGGCCAAAAACGGCTTTCACGCCGTTATAAGTGTGATGCTTGGTGCTGAACAGATCTTTTTCTACCAATAATTCGCTGGCGCACTGGCCATCGGCACAGCCTTGTTTTATTGCCGATAAAAATAATGGTCGTTGCTCTGTCATCAACCGCACCGCCAGGCGCAAGCGCAACGGTTGCAATAGCGCATCGTAATCAGTCACTTTAAAACCAATAAAGGATAGATCCTGGTGTTCCAACTGCGGTACAGCGCAGTACTGAAAACTGTGCCATGGCAGCAACCAACTGCCATAACGATGATAGAAATGAACGCCGACCTCATCACATTTCAGAAAATGCCTTGGCTCTGCCAGCTTAGCAAAACCCAGAAATATGGCCATTGCGGCGGCAATATAAGCCAATGCCAGCCACAAATTAAATTGCTCTGCAAATAACACCGTAAATATTACCAGGCCCAGCAGGGCGCCAAGGCCGGATAATAACAATCTGGCTCCCCCCTGATGGCTGGACTGACTAACTAACATTGGCTCCATTTAACCCTCGTTGCCCATGGTAAGCTCTGATTTTTACGCTTTAACGGTCAATACTGTGGCAACTGTTATACTGGATCAGCACGAGGCACCACAGAATACGACCAACGCCGCCGTGATTGCGATAACGGATAATCTGTTCCACCATTTAAAACATACAATACGCATTAAGTATTTTATGCAGTAAGCGGAGTCACTGTGACAAAAACTCATTCACGTCTCATCTGGGTAATCATGATAGCGTTAGCAGTGTTTCTTGGCTATCTGTATTGGCAGCAACAACAGGAGCCCGCAGCGGGCAGAGGCGCTGGGGCACCGGTTGCTGTAAGTACTGCTGAAGTATCGGTAAAGCCATTAATCCGGCAAATTACCTCGCTGGGCAGTGGCATTGCCAATAACTCAGTGCAAATAGTGGCACCTGCCAGTGATTTTTTAATTGAATTAAACATTCAGGAAGGTAAGCAGGTTAAAGCCGGCGACGTTATCGCAAGGCTTAATAATGTACAACAGCTGGCCAGAGTAACCGAGTTATCAGCGGTACTAACTGACCAGCGCCGGCAGCTGCAGCGGCTGGAGAATCTGGCCAACACCCAGGCTACGGCCCAGTCGCTGCTTGATGAGCAACAAACCCGGGTAAATACCACCTTAGCCCAACTTGATATTGCCAAAGCTCAGTTAAACGAATTAACAATTCGTGCGCCATTTGACGGCTATCTTGGCCTGCGTCAGGTCAGTCAGGGCGCTTACGTTAATGCGGGTACGGTACTTACCACCCTGGACGACTTAAATACCCTGAAAGTAGAATTCAGTGTAGCTGAACACTATCTGGCCGAGATTAAACGTGGCATGCCGGTGCATGTTACTAACGTTGCCTACGGCAATGTAGATTTTAAAGGTGATGTCAGCGCTATCGATACCCGGTTGGACCCGGTAACCCGCTCTGTCAGAGTACATGCCACCCTGGATAACAGCGATCTGCGTTTACGTCCTGGTATGTTGCTCAATGTCAAAGTTGAGCTGGCCAACGTGCCGGCGTTGCAAATATCTGAACGCGCATTGATACCACAACAAAACAAACAGTTTGTATTTGTGGTTAACGCTGACAACACGGTGAGCCAGCGTGAAATTGAAGTGGGTCAGCGGGTCCCGGGCTGGGTAGAGGTCGTAGCAGGCCTTTCTGCAGGTGAAGAAATTGTGGTTGAAGGCATTCAGAAGCTGAGACCTGGTCAGGTCATTAACCGGGTCGGAGCGCGATAATGCTGTTATCAGATTTATCAGTAAAGCGTCCGGTCTTTGCGACCGTTGTTAACTTGCTGCTGGTGGTGTTCGGTATTGTTTGCTTTACCATGCTGCCACTGCGAGAATTTCCAGACATCGACTCGCCGATAATCAGTATCAATACTAATTATCCGGGCGCCTCTGCTGAGATTGTTGAAACCAAGATTACTCAGTTGCTGGAAGACAGAATCAGCGGTGTTGAGGGTATTAAAAGTATCAACTCGAACAGTCGTAATGGCCGCTCCAGTATTACCATTGAATTTAACGTTGAACGCGATATAGACTCGGCTGCCAATGATGTAAGGGACAGAGTGTCACGGGCTCTGAATAACCTGCCTGACCAGGCCGATCCCCCTGAAGTATCCAAAGCCAATGCCGACGAAGATACCATTGCCTGGTTTGTGCTTAACAGCGAAAACATGACCACATTGGAACTGACCGATTATGCCAACCGTTATATTGTTGAACGCTTTTCGGTGGTTGATGGTGTAGCCCGCATTCAATTAGGGGGCTCGCGCGATTATGCCATGCGGGTCTGGCTGGACCGGGATGCAATGGCTGCCCGTGGCGTTACGGTGCAGGATATTGAAAGTGTCCTGCGTAATGAGAACGTTGAACTGCCAGCCGGTAATATAAAATCATTTGACCGCGATTTTACGGTAAGAGTTATCCGCACCTATAAAACAGAACAGGATTTCCGGCGGCTGGTGATTAAACGGGGCGACAATAATTATCTGGTGCGTCTTGGCGAAATCGCTGATGTGATGCTCACCTCAGAAGATGAAGAAAGTGAGTTTCGCGGTGACGGCAAAAACCTGCTTGGTATCGGCATTATTAAACAGTCTAAAGCCAATACGCTGGAGGTCGTTAAGGGCGCCCGCGCCGAAATGGAGCGAATTAAAGCCCAGCTGCCACAGGGGACCACCATAGAACCAGGCTACGATTCATCACTGTTTATCGCTGAATCTATTAAAGAAGTGTATAACACCCTTGGTATTGCGATGGGCATGGTGGTGTTGGTTATCTTCCTGTTTCTTGGCAATATCAGAGCCACTTTTATTCCCGCTATTACAGTACCGGTAGCACTGGTTGCCGCGGTAACGGTGTTGTTTGCGCTGGACTTTTCAATCAACTTGTTAACCCTGCTGGCCATGGTGCTGGCGATTGGTCTGGTGGTGGATGACTCTATCGTAGTGCTGGAGAATATTTACCGTAGAATAGAATCCGGAGAGAACCCTTTACTGGCCTCTTATCGCGGTGCCAGAGAAGTAGGTTTTGCGGTTATCGCCACCACACTGGTACTAATTTCAGTATTTGTGCCACTGGTGTTTATGCAGGGCCAGCTGGGCAAACTTTTTACTGAGTTTGCCCTGGCGATTGCCGCTGCTGTAGCGTTTTCCAGCGTAACTGCCCTGACCCTGTCACCCATGCTATGTAGCAAATTATTACGCCATCGCAAACGTGAATCTAAATTAGGCCATGCCTTACACCAGGGGTTCGCCAAGCTGGAAAACGGCTATCGGAAACAACTAGATGTGGTCACCCAAACCCGTTGGCCGGTGTTGGTAGTGGTGGTGCTGTGTTTTGCTGCCAGCTATCAGCTGGTTAAAATGTTGCCATCCGAACTGGCACCGACCGAAGATCGCGGTACTTTTTTTATCTCGATGACCCCGGCTGAAGGCGCCAGTTATCAGAGTAACAGCCGTAATATGCGGTTGATTGAAGATATTTTGCTGCCCTATTACGAAGATGGCGAATTTAACCGCTTGCTGATCCGGGTTCCTGGCTGGGGAGGGAGTGGTGGTATTGCCATTGTTGGTGCCGAAAACTGGAATAATGGCAAACGACGTACCGCCGAACTGATGCCAGAGGTCGCGGCAAAAATCAACGAATTGCCCGATGTCCGAGCGTTTACCTTTATGCGCAGTGGTTTAGGCGGCGGTGGCGGTGGCGGCCGGCCGGTGCAGTTTGTATTGCAGGGCAATACTTATGAGGAGCTGGCTCGCTGGCGCGATACCGTCATCAATAAGGCAAGTGAAAACCGTAACCTGCTGATGCTGGATCATGACTATAAAGAAACGGTGCCACAGATACTGGTAGAAATTAACACAGAGCGGGCTGGTGATCTTGGTATCTCTGTTGGCGCAATTGGCCGGGCCCTGGAAGCAATGCTCGGTGGCCGACGGGTGACCACCTTCTTAGATCGGGGCCGCGAATATGATGTTATTCTGGAAGGCTGGGACGATGATTTCCAGGCGCCAGGCACCATTAAAGACGTGTTTATCCGCTCAGACAGTACTGGCCAGTTAATTCCACTTGATAACCTGGTTACCCTGCGCGAAGAAGCAACCTCGGCTGCCCTGAATCGCTATAACCGGATGCGCTCTATTACTATCTCGGCCAGTCTGGCACCCGGCTACAGTCTGGGTGAGGCGTTAGAATATCTGGAAACGATTGTACAAACTGAAATCCAGGATACGGTGGGTATTGATTACAAAGGCGAGTCGCAACTGTTTCAGGAAAGTGGTGAGTCAACCTTACTGGTATTTTTACTGGCATTGGTCATTACCTATCTGGTACTCGCCGCCCAGTTTGAAAGCTTTATTCATCCGCTGGTGATAATGATTACCGTACCACTGGGGTTGGTTGGCGCCCTGTCCGGCCTGTATTTCTTCGATATGTCACTGAATATCTATAGCCAGATTGGTCTGGTCATGCTGATCGGCCTGGTAGCAAAAAATGGTATTCTGATTGTCGAATTTGCCAACCAGCTGCGGGACGCGGGCGTCGAATTTGAAGAGTCTGTCCGCCGGGCGGCGATTCAACGCTTACGGCCCATTACCATGACCTGCTTTACCACGATTATGAGCAGCTTACCGCTGATTATCGCCACCGGCCCGGGCTCTGAAAGCCGCATGGTAATAGGTATGGTGATATTTTGCGGTGTGGCCCTGGCTACCTTACTAACGCTGTATGTGGTGCCGGTAACCTATATTGCTCTGGCCCGCAACACCGGTTCACCGAAAGCGCTCAGCCTTGAATTGGCGCGACTGGAACAACAAGCACCGGATGAGCATGCGGCCGATGAGGTAGGGTCGAAGTAAATATTAAAACGGTAAAACAGTCCCATCCCAGTTCAGCAGTTTACCGCTGAGCTGGGGGGTTAAGCCTGATGCCACTGCCGCCAGCCGCTCGGCAGTGGCCGCAGTGCTTTGCAGCTGTCCGGACGGGACATTGGCCTGAAATGGTGCTGATAGCGCCGTGTTGGTAGTACCAGGATGTAAACTCACCACAGTGGCCGTTTTATTATAACGGCTAACTTCAATACTGCTGGTTTTCACCAGCATATTAACCGCAGCTTTAGTTAGCCGATAGCTGTACCAGCCCCCTAACTCGTTATCTGTGATGCTCCCGACCTTAGCACTTAGCACCAGCACTTTCACCTGAGGTTGTCTGGTTAAGTAGCTGAATAACGCTTTTAAATATAAAGCGGGTTGCAACACGTTAATGTCAAAACTTTTATGCATTTGCACAGCGTTCAGCTGACGCAGGGTTTTCTCCGGACCATGCTGATTATCATGCAACCAGCCCTGGCAAATAAAAATAATCGCAGGTTCAGCGGTAAGCGCCTCAGCAACCACCTTATGAACCGCTTGCTCGCTTACGCCCTCTGTAACATCGGTTTGATCGTCGGCAGGCGACAGCCAGCTAACGTCAGCCCTTTCCATCGAAACAGGACAAGGCTGACGGCTAATTGCCTGCACCTGATGGCCCTGATTACAGTAATGTTGCACCAGCCCAACGCCAATACCACTGCCGGCACCAATAATCAGAATATTTTCAGCCATGGGTCATAATCTCCTTTGCTGCAGCCACGCCGCTTAACCAGGCGTTCTCAATCCGGCCACCTTTTAACCAGTCGCCGGCAAAAGCCAGCTTTAGCCCCGCATGATAATCAGGCGTACTCTGAGTAACAGCGGGATTAATCTGCGCGTACAGCCATCGATGGCTTAGTGTATCGATGACATTAAGCTGCTGGTCAAAAATCAGCTCCATTTCGGCTTTAGCCAGCGCCGCCACCTGGGCTGGCTGTGCTTCTAAATGCAGAATTGAACACTGCGGACTAAAATGTACTAACCAGTTTTCCACCATGTGATCTCTACCTGGTTTAGTGTTTTGTCGCGCCAGCCAGCTGATATTACCTTCTTTGACAAAAATGGCATCGGCATCGGTTGTCAGCGGTCTGGCCAGCTGCAGATTTACCGCCCAACATGGCAGTAAAGCCTGGGCCTGGGCCTGCAACTGGTTCATTATCGGTATAATCTCACGGTATCCCAAGCCATCCGGCGCAGCGGCAGTTGCCAATAAGGTATGTAGCTGCACCGGTGGCAACGCTAATATCAGTGCCGTATAAGGGCCAAAACGTTTGTTGTGCTGGTCAAACAGATACCAGCCAGAATCTGACTGAGCATTTTTATTAGCAACGTTGTCAGTACCATTTTTGTCAGCAGCATTTTTGTCAGCAGCATAGTGCAGCCGGCTTATCCGGCAATTTAACAGCACGGGAATATCTGCCAGCAGTGCTTTTACCGGTGCCTGCATCGATGGATTGCCGACCAGACGAACGGTGCTATCAGATGACTGCAACAGCTGGCCTTGCTCATGCCGATAACAGACGGCCGGCCATTTACTGACCAGCCCATTAGATAGCCACTGACCAACCTGTTCGTTAAATGATTCACTGCGAGCAGTAAAGTACTGAGCGCCTAAATCCAGATAATGTCCGGCAACGCGTTTAGAACTCATTCTGCCGCCAGCAGAGCGCCCTTTATCAAAAACATCTACCTGCCAACCCGCCATAGTGAGCGTTTTGGCTGCTGCTGCCCCGGCCATACCGGCACCAATTACTGCCACCGTCATAAAAAGCTTTCCTGATTAGCAAACCGCTGTGGTACTTATTACGTTATGCTTAGACATCCCGATCGGTAATATCGTAATCAAACTTAACGGAGTACCAATGAGCATTGAGATTGCCACTTTTGGCGCCGGCTGTTTCTGGTGTCTGGAATCCGCACTGAACCAAATACAAGGCGTAGAGCAAGCACTCAGCGGTTATATGGGGGGGCACACCGATAATCCTGATTATCGCAGTATTTGTACCGGGTCTACCGGCCATGCGGAAGTGGTGCAGGTTCGGTTTAACCCGCAACATATCAGCTTTGAGCAGCTTTGCCAGATTTTTTTCGTGTTACACGACCCCACCCAGCTTAATCGGCAGGGCAACGATGTTGGTACCCAGTATCGCTCAGTCGTGTTTACCCATAACCAACAACAGGCCGATACGGTAAAGGCCATCATTGACGAATTAACCGCCGAGCAGCGGTTTGCCAAACCGATAGTGACGGAGATAAGCCCGGCCAGCACTTTTTATCCGGCTGAAGATTATCATCAGGGTTATTTTTTGCAAAACCCCCAACAAGGTTACTGTCAGGTGATTATTGCGCCGAAAATGGCAAAGTTCCGGCAACTGTTTAGCAGTCTGCTAAAATAAAAAAACCGCCATTTAAGCGAAAATGACGGTTTAATAAGGCTTATATCACTTAACCAGAACAAGGTTTTACGTCCAAACCTTGCCAGGCAGCGATGTTCAACCTTTCAGCACAGTGGCAACAGAACGGGCGAAATAATCAATATTGTTATGGTTTAAGCCGGAAATGCTGATCCGGCTTGAACCCACCATATAAACACTAAACTCAGCTTTTAAGCGGTCTATTTGTGCTTTAGTGATCCCCAGAAAACTGAACATTCCATGCTGACGGCTAATAAAACTGAAATCGTCTGTAACGCCTTCTGCCGCCAGTTTATCAATGATCAGCTGCCGGTAGTCATTGATCCGGTTGCGCATGTCAGCCAGCTCCTGATGCCATAATGTGGTGAGTTCCTGACTATCCAGAATATGGCCAACGATAATAGCGCCATGGGCCGGCGGCATTGAATAAATACTACGTACCACACTGAGTAAATTAACCCGGGCAATTTCAGCCACTTTACTATCAGTTGCTACGATGCTAATGGCTCCAATACGCTCACGGTATAAGCCAAAGTTTTTAGAACAGGAGCTGCATAGCAACAACTCCGGTACATGATCAGCCAGATAGCGCAGACCGGCGGCGTCTTCGTCCAGACCACTGCCGAAGCCCTGATACGCCATGTCGACCAGTGGGGTAAAACCACGTTCGATGGCTATGGCAGTAAAACGCTGCCATTGTTCAAAGGTTAAATCCATACCGCTGGGATTATGACAACAAGCATGCACCAACACGACATCACCGGCAGAAATGGTATTTAAATCGGCAAACATTTGCTCGGTTTGCAGGCCTTTGGTGGCATAGTCGTAGTAGGCGTATTCTTTAACTTTTAAACCCGCCGCCTGAAATAACGAAATATGATTAGCCCAGGTAGGAGTAGTTACCCAGATGGTGGCGTCAGGGTTGGCTCTTTTAATAAACTCTGCCGCTACCCGCAATGCACCTGTGCCGCCTGGGGTATGAGCGGTTGTTACCCGATTTGCCAGCAACACCTGATGCGCAGGCCCGAATGCCAGTTTTTCTATATGGGTATTGAAATTCAGATCCCCCGCCATACCAATGTAGGTTTTGCTGTCTTCCTGGCGTAAACGTAAGGCTTCAGCTTCTTTTACACACTTGAGTACTGCGGTATGACCCTGCTCGTCTTTATATACCCCTACGCCCAAATCAACCTTGTTCGGATTAGGATCGGCTTTGTATTCGGCCATCAGGCCAAGAATGGGGTCAGTGGCAACCGTTTGTAACTGAGAAAACATAAGGTTCTACCTGATTATATAGTGTTGCAATAAAAGTAAGCCGACAGCCTACTTGCTAGGGTAACTTGTTAGGGCAAATAATCCGGCACTACCAAGCACACCGCTACCAGTAACGCCATGGCAGCAGGCGTAAAAATAGCTTGCTGAAAATGTTCAGCATCGACAATACCGGCTATTTTGCCTGATTGGTCAAACAGAGGCAAACATGCTTCGGCCTGCACTTTCGGATCGCAGGTGTAATACTCGCCGCCAGCCGCTAAATATTCAGGCACACTATTGATAACCCGGCCCTGACCGGTTAGGCCCACCGTACTATTGTTGCTGATTTGGGCAAACTCGCTGTTCAGCGGAAACTCAGCCCGCGATGCCGCGCCATAATAAGCCAGTTTAACCAGTACCTGCTCACCATCAGTATTGGCGCGGGCCTGGTAAATACCAAACCAGTCCTGGTTGCTATGCTGCTGATAATAGCTGGCAATAGCACTGAGTTTGCTAAGTGCCAGCGCATTGACCGGGGTTTCGCCACCCAGGATAGGCGCCAGCCTATAGGGCTCCGCAGCCAGGTGACCAAACAAGCTGCACGCGCCCCCTTCGCCCAGTTCCGGCACCTGAAAATGCCAGCTAACCGGGCCCGTTGCCGTTTGCAGATAGTGCGAAAGCGCCACCCGGTTTTGCTCAATATCAGCGCTGATATCGCCATACTCAGCCAATAAACCACTTTGTTGTAAATACTCAAATGCCTGCATACTTCACCGGGCTAATAGCCGTCCAGATTTCTAAAATTCGGGCTATTTTAGCAGAAGCGATTAAAAAGCCAAGCAGGACCGAGAAAAACTTGCTGGTCGTCAATCCGCTCGGTAAGCTGGCATTAATGCATTGTAACCTCTGAATTTTACGGCGACAGTTATGGCACAGAAAATTTCGCTTGACGACTGGCAGCAGCAACTTGGTCGGCGCGACAGCAGCACAGACACCGCCAGCAACAGCAATCTGGTATACAGTACGGAAAGTGGCAGTATTGCCAAACCCAAAGCCGCAGAACAGGGTGGCACAGCTTATCCGGATGGTGCTGTCCGCCTGCGCCGGGAAAAGAAAGGCCGCGGCGGCAAAACCGTGCTAACGATAAGCGGCATCGCTAAGTCGGCGGCAGAGCTGGCAGAAATTTGCGCCGGATTAAAGAAAAAATGCGCCTGTGGTGGCGCAGTTAAAGACGGTATTATTGAGATCCAGGCCGATAAACGGCAACTCATAGAACAACATTTAAGCCAGTTAGGCTTTAATGTGAAATGGGCCGGCGGGTAAGCCCGGAAAATTTTTTGCAGCATAAGCAAAACAACAGGAATTTCTATGCAACAACTGTCACCTGCTGATCTACACATTTTACTGGTTGAGCCGTCAGATACGCAGCGAAAAATTATCAGCCGCCACCTGCAGATGGAACAAGTACAACATATTAGCGAGGCCAGCTCGGTTAGCAGCGCCATTGTGCAAATTAGCGAACATCAACCCGATTTAATTGCTTGTGCCCTGCATTTTGCCGATGGCACCGCACTTGATTTACTGCAGAATATTAAACAACAGCCCACACTGGCAGAAATACCCTTTATGCTGGTATCCAGTGAAACCCGCAAAGCAATGCTGGAAGAATTTAAGCAATCCGGTGTGGTCGCTATTTTACCGAAACCTTTTACCACGGCGCATTTGGGCAAGGCACTGAATGCCGCCATCGATTTACTCAGCCCAAGCGAGCTGGAGCTGTCATTATTTGATGTGCATGATATTCGGGTGTTAGTAGTAGATGACAGCCGGTTGGCCCGCAATCATATTAAAAGGGTATTAACCAATTTGGGCATTCAGCACCTGACAGAAGCTGAAGATGGCCAACAAGCGATTGAAATTTTAAAGCAAAAAATGTTTGATTTAGTCGTAACCGACTACAACATGCCGGAAGTGAATGGCCGTGAGCTGACCCAGTATATTCGTGAAAACAGCCAGCAATCTCATATTCCGGTACTAATGGTAACCAGCGAAGCCAATGACACCCACTTAAGTAACATTGCTCAGTCCGGGGTTAATGCCATGTGCGACAAGCCTTTTGAACCTGAACTGGTAAAGGCACTGCTCTATAAATTACTAGAGCAGTAATAGCTCGTTGGCAGCCAGCAACCTGGCTGCCAGCAGCCGCGCTTTATTCCCGATTGTAATCCTTACCAAAAACCTTATTAAAAAAACTGTCTGCTTTCCATAAAGGTCGCTGCGGCGTATTGGCAATATCCCGCGCGATATTAAAGTTAATATCGGCAAATACCGCACCCGCGTCATACCGCAGCGGGCCATACTCTTTCGTTAAGCTGGCAATATCGTCAGAAGGCTTATGATAATGTTTGGCAAAGAAGCTGCCCCAGATTTTGGCGCCGTCCTGCTCTGGATCTTTCGACGTAAAGCCAGTCATCAGAAATACCGCCGGCACGCCTTGCTTGACCAGGGTAAAGTGATCTGAACGGGTAAATATCGCCTGCTCTGGCATTGGATCCGGGCTGAGCGCGATACCTTCTTTAGCAGCGGCCTCAGCCACGACCTGGCCCAGGGTGGAGTGATTTGCCCCAAACGCAATTAAGTCAGCAAACGGATACAATAATACCGGCATATCCAAATTAACGTTGGCGACCAAGCGCTCTATTGGCCGGGTCGGATTAGTGGCAAAATAATCTGCACCCAGTAAGCCTTTTTCTTCTGCTGTGACCACCACAAATAAAATGGAACGTTTGGGCTTAACCGCGAGTTCACTGAACATCCGCGCTGTTTCCAGCAAAATCGCCATTCCGGCAGCGTTATCCATGGCACCATTATTTATTTTATCTTCGCTGCGTAAATCGTTACTAAAACCGATATGGTCTGAGTGGGCGGTGATCACCACGTATTCGTCAGCAAGCGTTGGATCGCTGCCTTCAAGCACAGCGATAACATTAGGGCTGCTGATCTGCTGATGACTGCTGCTGGCGCTTAAACTGGCGCCACTGCTTAAATCAAAGCCTGCTGGATGCTGGCCGGCGTCTAGCATACCGAAAATATCAGCCAGACTGTGTTGCTCCTGCTCAAATAAGCCGGCAGCAGCATCAGGGTGCAGGTATGCTGCAGCTTGTAACTGGCTGTTACCGTTACCCGGCTCGCCGTCGGCAGTTAACCAGGCCAGACGCGGTGTGTTTAGATACAACAAGCTATTGGCGTAAGGGCGGTTTTTTTCCTGCTGCGGCGTGTGGATAGTAATAACCCCGATTGCACCACGCTCTGCGGCCAGCTTGCCTTTAATACTGCCAAGATAAGCCCGTTCTTCGCTTGGCAAAGACGCCGGCAATCCCGCCAGCTGCACCACGATTTTACCGGTCACATCAAGCCCGGCATAATCATTAAGCCCAAACTCTTCTGATACTAAACCATAACTGACAAATACCAGTGGTGCGCTAACCGCCACCTCGGTTTGATTGATCGAGGCACCGCTGAAAAACTGCTGCGGATAACTCAGCTGTCTGACGGTTTCACCCCGGCTAATACTAAGTTTGACACTGTCCTGTTGCACCCGGGCAGAACGCAGTGGTACCTGCTGAAAATAACTGTTGTTATCCCCGGCAGGTGCCAGACCCAATGCCTGAAACTGACTGGCAATATAATTTGCGGCAATTTGATGGCCGCGGCTACCGGTATCCCGGCCTTCCAGCTCATCACTGGCTAAAAACTGCAGGTGGGCCTCTATTGCTGCCGGACGGGCGCTAAGCTGTTGCTCAGACGGTTCATTAGGGGCTGAGCAGGCACTTAATAACAGCGCCAACGTGACACTGCTGCTTAATTTATACAACATGGACTCTCCAAAAATAAAAGTGCCAGTACGTACTGGCACTTTTTCTAATGACTATTCACTATTTACTATTCAAACGAAGAGATTAATCAGCGCGGTTATAGCGCTGTTTAAACCGTTCATGCAGTTGCTTGTGATGGTTGGTTAAATCTACGGCACGGCCATCAATCCATAAATGCTCAATTTTATGACCCCGGTAGTCAAAAATATCGCCATCTGAGACCACCAAACTGGCGCTCTTACCCACTTCAATACTGCCTAAGCGGTCGGCCACCCCGGCGATTGCCGCGGCATCCAGCGTTAATGCCCGCAGTGCATCTTCACTGCTCAGGCCGTAGCGGGTAACATGGCCAGCGGCAAATACCAGGTTACGGGTATCCCAGAAGCCATCCAGCGATAAGGCGATCCTGACACCCGCCTGGCGCAACTGGCCGGGTACCGAAAAAGCCTGGTCGTATGCTTCATCGCCGCGGGTTGGCAAGCCATAAGGTGCGGTATAGATCACATCTACCTTAGCGTTAGCCAGCTCATCAGCTAAACGCCAGCTATCGCGACCGCCAACAATGACCAACCGAACCTGGTATTTTTCGGCTAGCAACATGGCCTGACGAATTTGTCGTGGGTCATCCGCATGGACAAATAAAGGCAGCTCACCGGCAAAAAATTCAAGCATGGCATGCCAGCGTGAATCTTTTCCTTTGTTCAAACCAGCTTGCTCCGCCAGATAATAAGCATGGGCCTGTTGAAAATACTGATGCAGCTCTGCCAATTGTTTCTGCTGCTTCTCACGCTGTTTCTCTGCACTGTCCCGCACCCACCAGCCACTTTGCACACTCATCCGTGGCCAGCTTACATGCAAGCCGACATTGGCCTGTACGGTAGCATCCTGCCAGTTCCAGGCATCCAGCTGCATAAAAGCAGAACGTCCGGTTAACATGGCACCATCAGGATAAATTAAACTATGGCTAAAACCATTACTACGGATTGTTGGGATCACTACCGAATCTGCGTTATAGGCGACCTGCACCTGCAGATCCGGATTGGTGGAACTGGTCTCACGATCATCCCGGGTAGCGCGCACCGCTTCGACTTCAATTAACCCTAGCTGGTTAATCAGCGCAATTAAGCCCGGGTAAACATGCTTACCCGTTAAATCAAGCTGCTGCGCATCCGCCGGTACGTCTAAGTTAGGGCCAATCGCCGCAATTTTACCGTCTACCAGCAGCACATCCTGTTGCGCTGGTGCCGAACTTACGCTGTGTACAGTAGCATTTTGCAACAACAGCGGTTGTTGCTGTTTGCCACCGGGTACCGGGTTTACTGCCGCAACCGATGTTGAAGCCAGTGCTGTTGCCAGCACTATTATTTTCGTCAATTTTTTCATTACAGTCGCTACTCCCTAGTGCTGCAGATACTGATGGTTTTGGCTATCAGCATGACTGGCATGGTCAGCGTGCTGACCAAACCGCAGTTGTAACCAGTCGGCATTGTCTTCACAGTGCCAGATAGGATCGTCTTGCTTGTACGCATGCTCAGCACCGCTACGGGCAGAATCGCCCCCGGTCAGCACTTTCTGGATAAGCTGCTGCTTTTCAGCAGCCTGGGCAGCACGTAACGTCAAATCTTCGTTACGATCAAAATAACGGGCACCGCCAATCCAGGTTTGCTGTACCTGAGCATAAACTGACAGTGGATGGCCATCCCATATGACAAAATCAGCTTGCTTGCCTTCTGCTAATGACCCTACTTTGTCATCAATTCTCAGCTGTTTTGCCGGGTTAATGGTCACCATCTTCAGTGCTTCGTGCTCGTCCATATCACAATACATCGTCGATTTGGCGGCCTCCTGATTTAACCGGCGTAACAAGCCCGGATCATCAGAATTAACACTAACCAGCAGCCCCTGCTCATGCATCAGACAGGTATTGGTGGGAATAGCATCATTGACTTCCATTTTAAAACCCCACCAGTCGGCAAAGGTTGATACGCCGGCGCCATGCTTTTTCATCTCACTGGCGACCTTGTAGCCTTCCAGAATATGAGTAAAGGTTTGAATATTAAAACCCATTTCCTCAGCTACTTTAATCAGCATTAAAATTTCTGAGGCAACATAAGAGTGGGTGTGAATATGGCGTTTGCCTTCCAGTATTTCGACCAAAGTCTCTAACTGATAGTCACGCCTTGGTGCCAGTACATTACCTTGCTGACGCTTGGACAATTTGTTATAGGCCTGCCAGCTGGCCTGATACTCTTTTGCCGCCTGGAAGTTATCCCGGATAAAGGTTTCAACACCGATCCGGCTTTGCGGATAACGGCTGGTAAACTCACTGCCCCAGTTCGATTGCTTGACGTTTTCACCCAGCGCAAATTTAATGCTGCCGGGGGCTCCGCTAAACTTCATACCTTCTGCTGACTCCCCCCAGCGCAGGCTGATAATCTGTGCCCGACCGCCAATAGGGTTGGCACTACCATGTAACAATTGCACCGCGGTAACACCACCAGCCAGGCCACGATAAATATTGATATCATCAGGGTTAACTACATCCCCTATATGCACTTCTGCGGTATTGGCATGGCTGCCTTCATTTACCCCCTGCTCTGTCGCGATATGGGAATGCTCATCAATAATACCCGGGGTAACGTGCAGCGCTTTACCATCGATCACAGCATAACCACGAGGGGTACTTAGTTGCTGGCCAATCTTGCTTATTTTACCATCACGAATAATCAGATCAGTATTTTCCATTACCCCCTGCTCGGTTGCTGTCCACAAGGTTGCATTTTTAATGTGCAGGTTTTGTTGGGTTGGTAAACTCTCCCGGCCAAAGGCGCGGTTAGGATACGTCAGTTTTGAGAGCATCGGCGCCGGCGCTTTATCGGCTTTGCCATCAGCTGCTGTGGCTGCCGTGCGGTTGCTTGTTACCGCCAGCTCACTACCATCGGCTTGTTGCCATTGGCCGGTTAATTCGCTACCGCGCAATATACCACTGAACTGTGCAACTTCGGCTTTACCGGTCAGTTTTTCAAGTGGTGCACTAAACTGCAGGTTCTGGCCTTGCACCACCAGATGTTTTAATTCAACTTTGTCTTCACCGAGCTTAAGCTGCCCTTTCAGTTCAGGTGAATGACCGGTCAAACTTAACGTGAAATTATTGTCCGCGACAGTCAGCGGGTAATTGCCGGCAAACTGCGGGGCATTAAGTGGCGCAAATTGCTGTAACTGGCCGGCGAGCCAGGTGGCAACAATTTCACCATCTTCAAATAAATCACCGCGGCTTACCACAATATCGGCCTGATAGCCGCTGGCGATCTTACCAAGCTGTTGTTGCAGCCCGAGCATGCTGGCAGGAACGGTAGTTAACGCCGCCAGCGCTTTCTGTTGACTCAGGCCATGTTTTACGGCTTGACGCAGGTTGGGTAAAAAGTCTTCTTTTTTCTTTAAACCATGGCTGGTAAGGGCAAAGCGCACGCCAGCTTGCTCCAGCGCAGCGGCATTAGCAGGAGCTCGTTCCCAATGGCGCAAGTCTGCCAGGCTAACATCGATATGCTGATCTGGCAGCGTTACTTCTGGTGCGGCCGGAAAATTCAGCGGTAACACCAGCGAACGCCCGCTCGCTTTTACTTCAGACAATCGATTGTACTCATGTCCGGAACCTAAAATAACCGCATTACTAATATTAAATTCTGCCAGAATTTTATCCGCTCTGAGCAATGCACGCTCGTCATTGGTGTCGAACAATACCCCAAGGTTGGCGGCTTTTGCCACGTTAGCTAGCGCGGCGTTGTATTCAACGCCGCCACTGACAAAACGAAAATCTTGTTTGGTTTGCGCAGCCTGATACCAATTTGCATCGGCAAATGTCTGGCGAATAAGCGCGATGCTGCCCATCAGCGACGATGGGTAGCTCTGTTTAGAGCTGCCTTTGCTAAATGACATAAACTGCTGACTGTCAGCTTTGAGTACCAGATCATTTGGTAAACCTGGAGCCAGCGAGGCCACAAAGCCTGTGCCGCGAAAGATACCGTCATGGCGGGCGCTTTGCACTGCAGTAAAGCCCTGTTTAAGCAGTTTTTCTGCTGCTTCCGGGTCAGGTTTGAACTGGTCGACCCAACGCTGCTGGGCATGAATAGCAGCGTTAGCCGCATTGCCGCCAATACGTTCGTTCTCATACACTGGCTTAGAGCCGAAGCTGTAACCTTCAGCTTTAGCCGCCGCTGGCAGACCATACTGCGTATAAGGATCAATAAAACCAGGATATAAATGATATCCGGCTAAATCGATGCTCTGGTAGCCCTTTGGTACCTTGACATCACGGCTAACGGCTTCAATTTTACCGTCTCGGATAAGCACCATAGCACCAGAAAGGGCCTGGCCTGGCTCGGTGACTACAGTGGCGTTGATCAACGCAATCAAATTCGGCGTTTTATCGCGAATTCCCAGTTGCGGTGAGGTCTGATCGGCAATACTACCTGTGCTAAAAGCACCAAGCAGAGCCATGCTGAACATGGACAGGCGGGCTGGTGTCATAGAAGTTTCCTGATGTTATTGTAATACAATATTTATTATGTAATTAGGTATTAACAGTGAAATTAAGCTGGCTCAGTTCCTGCTCGGCCAATGGCATGCTGTAAAAGTAACCTTGCACTTCAAAACAGCCATTAGCGCGCAGAAATTCAACCTGTTGCAGTGTTTCAACACCTTCCGCCACTACCCGCAAATTCATCTTCTGGGCCATCGCAATAATGGCGGCAACGATATCCATATCGTTTCGATCTTGCGGTATGTCCTTGACGAAAGAACGATCTATTTTCAGCTCATCAACCGGAAAACGTTTTAAATAACTGAGCGACGAATAGCCTGTACCAAAATCATCGATAGATAAAGAGACACCGAGGCGTTTTAACTGATTTAACTGGTTAATAGCCGCATCGGTATCGCCCATCAGCATGCTTTCGGTAATTTCAAAGATAACCGCCTGTGGTTTTACGCCAGTTCGTTTTAATATACGCTCGACAATAAGCGGTAAATCCTGATCATTGAACTGGCGCACCGATAAGTTTATCGACGATGTCACGTCATAACCGCGACTTTGCTGCCGGGCCAGAAAACGGCAAGCTTCCCAGATTATCCACTCGCCAATCTGCACAATAAGGCCGGTGCTTTCGGCTACCGGAATAAATTTAACGGGGGGCACCAGGGTGTTGTCGGGACGCAGCCAGCGGATCAGGGTTTCATAGCCGGTAATAATATCCGTCCGGATATCGATCTTAGGTTGGAAATACAGTAAGAACTGATGTTCACGAATGGCCTCTCGCAACTGATTTTCAATTTGCAGCCGTTCATTAGCAGCATCATTCAAATCCTGACTGAAAAAATGAAAGGTATTTTTGCCACGGGCCTTAGCTTCATACATTGCCAGATCAGCATGCTTTAGCAACAGTTCCTCTTCTGAGGCATCTTCTGGTGCTACCGTGATACCGATACTGGCGCTGATCGCCACGTCGTGATGGCCTAATTTAACCGGTTCATGAAATGCTTGCTGCAGATTGGCAGCAATAGTCGAAGCCTGTTGCCGGTCTTTAATGCCACTTAAAATAACCGCAAACTCGTCGCCGCCTAGTCGCGCTATGGTATCTTCTTCCCGTAAGCGTGAGGTGAGCCGTCTCGCCACTTCTTTTAGCAACTCATCACCCGCATCATGGCCAAGGGTATCGTTGATCCGTTTAAATTCATCTAAATCAAAATATAACAGGGCAAAGTTGTAATAGCCCCGATGCGCCATGGCGATAGCTTTGCGCAACTGATCCCGAAAATAACTGCGGTTTGCCAGCCCGGTTAAAATATCGTAATAGGCCAGATGCTCCATTTGCTTCTGGCTTTGCTTGATAAAAGAAATATCCTGCATCGCACAGACATAATTAAGCAAGGAGCCAATATCATCGCGGATAGGGGCAATTGCCAACGACACCCAAAATTGTTTGGCTGGCAGCTTTTGATGTTGCAGTAAAATATCACCACGCCAATGCTGACGTTCATGCAGTGTCTGGGTAATTTCAGCGCTAAGTTGTTCCATCTCATCTGCCAGCAGCATATTCAACGGCTGGTTTACTACGCTGCGTTCATCACACCCCAATAGCTCAGTCAGAAACGGATTCAGGTATTCTATACTCAGATGCGGATCCGTCAGCATAATACCCGAACTGGAGAATGACACGGCCTTGCTTAGCTTACGGGCAGCCCGTTCGGCTTGTTCCTTTTCAGCAATCCGGTCATTTAAACCTGTTACTAACTGGCCAATTTCTGCTGACATTCCGGTAAATGCCCGGTTTAACGCACCAATCTCATCATTTTTGTTATCCAGGGCAACCTGTGCCAGATCGCCCCGACTCAGTTTTACTACCGCGGCAGAGAGCCGGTTTAGCCGTTTTAACCCAAACTGATAGCTGATCAGGTGTAACAGTGCAGCTAACGCAACCGCCACCACAATAAATATGAAGGCTATGCGCCCGCGATATTGCTGACGCGCGGTCACAATGTCGGCTTTATCCAGATAAACGGCAGCATGCCACTCAAGATGTTTTAATGGCGCCGCAGCAAATAAATATTCGCTTGCTTGGTTATTCGCTGCGGCAGGTTGGATAATATGTGTGATGTGTGCTCGAAGCACAGAGTCTGCCACCTCTTCTCCCGGGTAAATCATATTTTTAGTCATGCCATTTTCCTCGCGCAGCGCGAAGGACTGGTCTGTAGTATTACCAGAAGAGGTATTTAAATTGTTCAGCGGCGGCTTAATCGCTCTGCCCTGAGTGTTGAAGAGCAAAACCTGAGCATGGCGATGCCAATAGCCAATATTATTAATATTGCGAGTTAACTCGCTTAGCTCCAGATCAGCCACGCTAACACCGACAAACTGCTCTCTGACATAAACCGGTACCAGAATACTTACTACCCAATCCTGCCAGATAGGATGGTAATAAACGGATGTCAAGCGAGATAGCCTGGCAGGGTTATTTTCAGGGGTTGCTTCAAGATAATACAAATCTGTGCGCAGATCGTGTTCTGGCGCTAACTGCTGCAACATTGCCGCCGGCGCCACCCGGATAAACTGGTGTTTGCTGACAAAATAAAATCGTGAGAATTCCTCCAGCATAAAAGGTGACAACTGTTGCCAGACAAGCTGACTATCACTGAATACGGCAATAGCATCAGATTTAAGGTTAGCAGCGGGTATGGCGGCTGCAGAGAAACTATCCTGTTGGCGCACGATATTATCGCTGTCGGGCCGCGGAATATTGCGGGTCGAACGAGATTGCTCAGTCAGATAACGGCTAATAACCTGACTGGCTGATATGGCTGTCTTTTCTTTATTATCCAGTTGTAAATCCAACTGGCGCGCATAGTTTTTTGCGGTGCGCTGCAAGGCGCTTTGCTGTTGTTCGAACTGGGCCAGCTCTTGCAGCCAGATAACAGCATAAGCAAATAGCAGCCCCGCCACTACAATTGCGAGAAACGCTACAACTGAGAATTTAAGCCCCAGTGAGTTCATCCCTGTTGGTTTTGTCGTGTTTACATCCTTCAATGAAGCGACCTTGCTATTGTTATAATAAATTCACTCTGGTACAACAGACTCTAGCCGAATACTATTGTAAATACCTCAACATTATTGCATGCAAAACCAACAAAAGAGAACGCACAAATGAAAAAAGCCTTATTTGCCGGCCTTACTGCTCTTATCATATCTGCACCACTGGCTGCAGCAACGGCATTTACCGACGCTAAAGACGCTGTTCAATACCGTCAGGCAGCGTTTCAGTTGATCCGTCATAATATGGCGGATATTAATGAAATGATTAAAGGAGAAGTAACTTTTGACGCAGCCCGGGTGCAGAAACGAGCTGACGCCCTGGTATTGGTCACAACGCTGCCCTGGGAAGCATTTCAGGTAAGCGGCACCGAGCAGGGTGGTGGTGATGCTAAAGCTGATATCTGGCAGAATCTGGATGATTTTCTTGAGCGTGGTGAGAAGCTGGCAGCTGATGCCAGCCTATTGCAGACTGCCGCACAAACCGGTGATAAAAGTGAAATTCGCAAGGCCTTTGGCAACTTTGCCCGAAACTGCAAAGCCTGCCATGACAATTACAAAGAGTAATACACTGCCCGAAAGTATTACCGGGGCGCTGTGTTAAAGCAGCGCCAATAACGCCCGTCCCTGCCAGTAATACAATAACCACAGCAACACCAGCAGCAACACAAAAAAGCTCCAGCTATGGCGCAAAGTAGGTTGGCAGGCATCGTCGCCTGACGTGTTGCCGGTAAACAGGGTTTTAATCACATTGTCATGCCGCCAGCTATGCCACAGCGCAAAAAACACATGCACCGCTACCAGCACCAGAATAATATTAATATTAAATTTGTGTACCGCCGATGCGACATCAACCCAACTGGCCGGCAATATCGCCACTAACGGACCATCACTCATGTAGCTGTTATCAAAGGTTGCCAGACCACTGATAATTTGCAGTGCCAGCAACGCTAACAGGGTAAATATCATATAAGATGAGGCCGGATTGTGGCCTACCACTGGTTTAGTGTGCCGCAAATAGTTTATTGCCGCGCCCGGAGTAGCCACAAACCGGCGGAATCTGGCGGTTTCACTACCCCATATTCCCCAGCCTATCCGGGCAATTAATAATGATGCCAGGCCATAAGCAAATAACTGATGCAGGGCGATATAGCCTTCACTGCCGCTATACCACAGGCCGGCAACCAGCAAAACCATGGTCCAGTGGAAAAACCGCACCGCGCTATCCCATACTTTTATTTTTTGCGCCATTCGGATCGCTCCTGCTATGCTAACTTTTTGGTTTTTATGATAACGGATCAAGTCGATGAAAGGAATTAAATGGCTACTGCTCACGATCGCACTCATTAGCCTGGCAATAGTGCTGGCAGGCTACTTCTGGTTGCGCTTGAGTTTACCCCAATATCAGGGTGAGCAACGTGCCGCAGTGGCTAATCCGGTAACGCTTGACCGTGATGCGCTCGGTTACCTTAGTGTCAGCGCCGCAGATCGGAATGATGCCGCATACGGCATGGGTTTTGCCCATGCGCAGGAGCGCTTTTTTCAGATGGATCTGGCCAGACGCAGTGCCGCTGGCACATTAGCTGAGTTGTTTGGTAAACGGGCATTAGCCACTGATATCGAACGGCGCAGACACCGTTTTGCTGAGCGGGCTGAAGCCACTTTAGCAACATTTTCTACTGCTGACGTGCAACTTCTGAGTTCATACAGTCGCGGGGTGAACGATGGCCTGGCTTCATTAACCGTTGCGCCTTTCGAGTATACGTTGCTCGGAAGCCAACCTGCGCCCTGGCAAGAAACCGACTCAGTGCTGGTTATTTACAATATGTACCTGGAGCTGCAGGGAAAGTTAGGTCGTGACGAATATGCCATGACAATATTGCACGAGGCAATTCCTCTGCCCTGGTATCAGTTTTTACAACAGCATAGCAGTGACTGGCAGGCCGCTATTGACGGTTCCGTAGTAACAGCCACTGCAATGCCTGACAGCCCCTACCCGGAAATTCTGCGTCGTACCGGTTCTTGTCAAGCGTGCACCCCAAAAGACAGTGCCGACCTGGGTAGCAACAATATGGCAGTGATGGGCCGGTTAACCAGTCATGGAACGGCAATAGTGGCCAATGATATGCATTTGACCATAAGAGCGCCCGGCACCTGGTATAAAGTACAACTAAACTGGCGCAATGACGGTAGCTGGCAACAGGTAACGGGTTTAAGCCTGGCAGGCGCGCCAGCCATCGTGGTCGGCAGCAATGGCCATATCGCCTGGGGCTTTACCAATAGTACGGCAGACTGGCACGATTTAATTAAGCTGCAGCTATCGGACGATGGCAATTCCTATTTAACGGCACAAGGCTGGCAGCCGCTGCAACGCTACTACCAAACCATTACGGTCAAAGATGACCAAGATTACCCGCTGCAATTGCAGGAAACGCAGTGGGGCCCTTTTATCACTTACGGTAAGCAAACCTTTGCGCTGCGCTGGGTTGCCTATGATCCCAGCGCGGTAAATTTTAATTTGCTGCGATTAGAAAACAGTAAAAATACGGCCCAGGCGCTGGCGCTGGCGCCGATAACGGGAATTCCAACCCAGAACATGCTGGTTGCTGACAAAGAAGGCAATATCGGCTGGACGCCACTGGGGCCTTTACCCGCACGACAGCTAAGCGACTGGGACACCGCGCAAGACTGGAGCGATGGCAAGCAAAACTGGTCTGCCAACCTCAGTGCTGAGCAGTATCCAAAGATATTGAACCCTGAAGCGGGCGTATTATGGACCGCGAATGCCCGCAGTGTCGGTGGCGAGGCTTATAAGTTACTTGGCAACGGCGGCTATGATCTGGGTGCCCGTGGTCAGCAAATACGCAATAACCTGTTAAGTCAGCGTCCATTGGATGAACAAGCGCTGCATCAAATTCAACTGGACAACCAGGCGCTGTTTTTAAGTCGTTGGCAGCAATTGCTGCTTGACGTGTTAACCCCCGAGGTTACTGCTGAACATCAACTGACAGACTATCGATTACTACTGAGCCAAAGCAGCCGCTATGCCGCGCCCGACGATATTGGCTACACCCTGGTACAGCAATTTCGCCAGCAAACGATTGAGTTAATGTTCCAGCCGCTCTCTGCACTGCTGGAGCAACACAGTAGCCGCAGTGCCTATTTAAAATATTCCCTTGAAACACCAGCCTGGGCCATGCTGCAGGAACGCCGGCCCGACACCCTGCCCGCAGACTTTACTGACTGGTCGCACTTATTGTTGCAGGCAGTACTGAACAGCAAGCAGCAGCTGGAGCAACAGCATGGTAGTGTTCAGGCAAGTCGCTGGGGGCGGCATAATCAGGCAAAAATTAACCATCCGCTAAGCAATGCCATTCCAGTACTCGGTGACTGGCTCAACATGCCGACCTCAGAGTTTGCCGGAGATCGCCATATGCCACGGGTTCAATTGCCCTCTTTTGGGCAGTCACAACGAATGGTTGTCGCGCCAGGTCAGGAACAAGACGGTATTCTTACCATCCCCGCAGGCCAGTCTGGCCACCCGTTGTCACCCTTTTACCGGGCTGATCACCAATATTGGTTAAATGAAGTCGCTTTGCCATTTTTACCCGGCCCGAAAAAATATCAACTAAGGTTAGTTCCCGACGCTTGACTTTAGCCATCCAGACGGATTATGGTGCTTAATATGAAAACATATTACTGCACACTCGGTTTTTTTAGCTTTACCACCCCATAGGGGAGGTAACTGGCCGTGCGTGCACAATTGGCAAGAAACCTCCCTCCGCAGGGAGGTTTTTTTTTGCCCGAGACTTTTACCTAGTGATTACTTTGCTGATAGCAGCCCGATAAAAGGAAACATCATGGAACTTGACGATATTCGCCAGGCAATCAGTAGTACCGATCAACAATTGCTGCAATTGCTGGCAAAACGTCGCCAACTGGCGCTGAAAGTGGCTGAGGCGAAGCTGAACCAGAACAAACCCATTCGCGATCAAAAACGGGAACAGGAATTGCTGGTGTCACTAATTACCCAGGGCAAGGCCCTCGGCATAGATGCTCAGTATGTTACCCGCATTTATCATGTCATTATTGAAGATTCGGTGTTACAACAACAAGCCAAAGTACAGGGACAGTTAAATGGCGAAAACGGTCCCAGTGTCAGGGTGGCATTTTTAGGTGGCCAGGGCTCTTACAGCTATTGGGCGACCCAGAAATATTTCACCCGCCGGGCTGAGCGGATTATTGAGCTTGGCTGCGACAGCTTTAACGAGATTGTCCAGGCGGTAGAAACCGGCCATGCCGATTATGCACTGCTACCGATTGAAAATACCTCTTCAGGTTCAATTAACGAAGTGTTTGATTTACTGCAGCATACCCGCTTATCTATTGTTGGCGAATTAACCCATCCTATCGCGCATTGTTTGCTGGGCATTGCCAAAGCTGAGCTTAGCAAGGTGCGCCAGGTGTGTGCACATCCGCAGGTTATTGCTCAGTGTAGTCAGTACTTACTGGGGCTGACAAACGTGAAAATTGACTATTGTGACAGCTCATCGGCGGCGTTTGCTAAAGTAAAAGCGCTGCAAGACCCCACCGTTATTGCCATAGGGGGTGAAGAAGGTGGCCAGTTATATGGCCTGGAGGTACTGGCCCGCGATTTAGCTAACCAGAAAGATAATGTCAGTCGCTTTATTGTCGTGGCCCGCAAGCAAGTGGTTGTCGCTAAAGCCATACCGGCAAAAACCACCTTTATAATGTATACCGGCCAGCAACCTGGTGCGTTAGTAGAGGCGCTGCTGGTATTAAAACAACATGGCATCAGTATGGCTAAGCTGGAATCGCGGCCGATACCGGGTAACCCATGGGAAGAAATGTTTTATGTTGATGTCTTTGCCAACCTGGCAGACTACGCCATGACCAGGGCGCTGGAAGAACTAAATAATATTACCAAGTTCGTCAAAGTATTGGGATGTTACCCCAGTGAAGATATTAAGCCGACCCAGGTAGCCACAAACTAACAACATCCAGATGAAAGTTGCCACTGGCTATCAGCAGCAACTTTCATCTTTTTTACCCGTTTTGCCAGTAGCCAATACTTTTGATCATTAATTAATAAAATTAAAATTGATGGTTTTAATATCAACCCATTTTGCCTGGCCATTACTCAAATCGTTAGCGGCATCCAGCATTTGCATATTTGGGTGCAGAGACAATCGGGTAAAGCCGGTATCCGGGTAACGGTCTTCGTGAGTTTCAGACGACCAGTTCCATGGACCATCTGACCAACCCGGGATTACCGCCGTTTCCGGCTGAGGATAGTTAATATAACTATAAAGAAACAGCGGCGTATCAGCACTAATAAACCGAAGTAAAGCATGCTTTGTCATGTCTACGCTAAATACCAGCTTTTTGTCTTCCTGATTTAATTGCACCATAGCTGCGCTGTTACTGTTGCTGGTTGAACCATAACCCTGCGCCTGTTGCCGGGGCACAAAACTCCAAATATTAGAGCCTAAGTCCGCCAGCGGCTTTTCCTCTTGAACACCAGAATTTGATTTAAAGTGCTGAACTTGTATCGCAACATCGCCAGCATCGACAATATTATTTTGATTGATATCAAAATGCACGCCATAAGAATACTCTACCCGGCCTGTTAACTGCGCATTGCGGTTAATGAGTACAACAGGGGGCAAATATTCCAGCTCGATGTCGAAATTTAAGCGACGGGCATTGTCAGAACTGTCACAGCCATTTGAAATATCGGGCAGGTCACTGCTGAAGAACTCCAGGGTTACGTTGCCTTCAGTAACACGCAAGTTCGAACCATTAAGTGAAAAAAGCGACGTCGAACGTTCGCCAGTCGTAACATCTTCAGATACCATTGAATTAACAGTACTGGACACCGTTTTAAATAAATCAACGACAAAACAGCCGCGACCGGGGTCCCTGACATAAGTGCTGATTGAGCGCTCAGAAATACCCACATACGTGTCACCGTCTAACTGCCACATGCCATAGTAATTTGCATTTAATGGAGCCGTTACACCACCACCTCCTCCGGCGTCTTCACCAGAACCGCCACCACAGGCGCTTAACAACCAAACACTGCCCAATAATGTCAAAGCGTGCTTAAACTGCATCAGGTATTCCCTTAACTTAGATTAACTACGGTATTCGTTAAATAAATAACGAGCTGTGAAATTCTTTGCGGAATATAGCTGTTTTCATTCTGACAATAAATGGATATTTTGAGTTTACAAAAAATAAATATAAACCCTGGAAAGGATAATCAAAAAAATAAACTATGCCCATAATAACAAGTACTTATGGTAATCAGCTGTTGTTGAAAGGCCAGCAAAACACGGCAGTAAATACTGAAAGATTAAACAAGGTTGTATCTTAAGACTGCAGAGCAAAGACAGCGATAGCAATAGCCACCAAAGACACAACGGTGCTGCCGATAACTAACAACTTATACGTTCTGATCTGGCGCTCGGCTTCGGCTGAAGCTTGTTCAGCCAGGGCTATCACTTTTTGTAGCTGTTCTGCCAGAGTATGTAATGACTGGGCATTTTTGGTTACCGCCTGCTGCAGTTCACTGATTTGTTGCGCCTGTACCGGGTCGGTTTTTGTTTCAGCAGGCTTAGCAGTAAAAGCAGGGATAGCGGTGGTAGCAATAGTGGTAAGGTAAGGTCCCAGCACTTTGATTAGTGGAATAAGTTGTAATGCCATATATACTCCCGTGCTATTGCTGATACAGCTCCAGTGGCAAGCCATCCGGATCCTGAAAAAAGGTGAAAGATTTACCGGTATATTCATCAACCCGAACCGGCTCCACGCTAACCCCATTTGTTGTTAAATACGCCACGTAATCAGCCAGATTTGTCACCCTGAATGCCAGATGGCGTAAGCCCTGAGCCTCAGGTTTGCTGGGCCGTGGCGGTGGCTTCGGGAAGCTGAACAGCTCAAGCTGGCTGCCATCGGCCAATTGTAAATCCAGCTTCCAGGAGTCGCGCGCTGGCCGGTAATTCTCGGCGAGAATTTGCAGCCCCAATAGCTCACTATAAAACGCTTTGCTACGCGGATAATCGCTGCATATTATCGCTACATGATGAATACCTGTCAGTTCTGCCGCCACTACGTTTGCTCCATTGCGTTTACTGCGTTGTATTAGAGAATTTTTTTAATTTCTGATTTAAGATTGTCATCTGCTGTGCTGGCCAGTAAAGGGGTCAGAATTGCCTCGGCCTTGGCACGCTGATCCTGCGCCAGGTACAACTGACTTAACCTGAATTGTGCCCAGTCGTTAAAATCAGCCATACGGCCATCGGCTAAAAATTCATTTAAGGCATCAATACCTTGCTGTGGCTCAGTTTTGGCCAGCACGCTCGCCCGGCCCAGCTGATATAATGCCAGCAGGCGGTTTCGCTGACCTTCTTCATCAGCTACCTGTTTTTCGCTGGCTCTACTAAATTCCAGCATCGCTGCCTGATAGTCCCTGTTTTGCGCCAAACCAACGCCTCGCATAAAATACGGCTCTGGCCGGCTTTGTAACAAGGCACTATTTTCAATTAACTTTTCAGCGGCTGCGGTATCTTCAGCGCTAAATAGCACTTCGAGCTGTAACAATTGACCTTGCAGGGGATCTTGTTGTTCTAACCTTGCCGCGATAGCCAGTGCCTGCTCTTTATCACCACCGGCAATGCCAGGGGCCTGGGCATAGTATTTTCCTAATGCTTTCAGGTAACCGGTATCTGCAGGAGCCAGCGACACTGCCTGCTCAAAGGCTTTGCGACAGCGCTTGGCATAACCCAGCGCACTGAACATACTGGCTTGCTGAGCATTATCGCAACTTGCCCTGCCAAACCAGAACTGATAACGGGCGTTATCGGCTTCAATTTTCACCGCCCGGGCTAATAGCTCTTCAGCGGCATCTGCCTGCCCCAGCTCAAGTTCGCTGCGACCCAGCGCTGCCAGCAACCAGGCATCTTTGGTTTTTCGGTTTACTTTATCAGCCAGTAGCACTTTGGCAGCTGCAAAATCCTGTTGCTGCCACAGGTCTGATACTTGTTGTTGCAGATCTGCCGGCGCAGCAGTTAGCCCAAAGCTAAGCAGCAAAGCAGTAAAAGTTACTTGTTTCATGGCTGTCCTTAATTTAAGTGTTAGCAGCATTGTAACCGCTGACAGCCATTTGCCAATGCCCAATACTATCTGGTTACAACTTAATACTGTCTCCTTTAGCCGGGATCAAGGCGTTAATTCCCAGAGCGTGCAATTCCTGCTGCAATACCAGCTGCGCTTCAGGCTCACCATGCACCAGATAAAATTGCGGCTGACCACCAATTGCTTGCGCCCAGGCTAACAGTTCACTCTGGCCGGCATGCGCGGAAAAACCCCCAATGGTATGCACTTTGGCTTTAACCACAATATCCTGACCAAACATTTTCACCCTTTTTTCACCGTCAACCAGCCGTCGGCCTAACGTACCTCGCGCCTGAAATCCAACAAAGATCACGTGATTAGTGTTTTTCCAAAGATTATGTTTAAAGTGATGGACTATCCGACCACCATTACACATGCCACTACCCGCGATAATAATAGCGCCATTGGTTACCCGGTTTATCGCCATTGAATCTTCGACTTTTGGGGTCAGCTTCAGCATCGGCAACAGTTGTTGCAAACTGCGGCCGGCACCAATTTTGTCTAAATCAGCCTGATCAAGCGCATGCAAAAAATCGTTGTAAATGTTGGTAATGCTGATTGCCATTGGGCTATCCAGAAAAATTGCCCGCTGCTTTAACCGGCCCTGATGGTGCAACAGGGCCAGATAATACAGTACTTCCTGTGAACGGCCGAGGGCAAAAGCCGGGATAAACACATTGCCACCTTCCTTATCAGCCTGTTCCAGCGCACTGGCAAACTCCTCCACGGTATTATCCAGACTCTGGTGGTTGCGGTTACCATAAGTACTTTCCATCAGCACAATATCGGCCTGGCCAATTTCAGTCGGATCATACATCAGTACGGTAGCCGGGTTACCTAAATCACCGGAGAACACCAGCTTACGCATGGCCTGGTTGCCCTTGATCCAAAGCTCGATAATCGCCGAGCCCAGAATATGGCCGGCATCGGCGAATTCCAGCTCTAACCCCGGCATTGGCACCAACCTTTTGCGATAAGCCAGTGGCTGCACCAGCTCACTGACCCGCTCGGCATCAGCTACCGTCATTACCGGATCGTGCTGCTTTTTGCCACTACGGGCGGCTTTTTTGTTCTGCCACTCTAAATCTTTCAGGTACAAGCCGACAGAGTCTTTCAGCAATACCGGTAAGATTTTAGCAGTACCGGGGGTGCAGATAATTTTGCCTTTAAAGCCGCGTGCAACCAGCAGTGGCAGTAAACCACTGTGATCAATATGCGCATGGGAGAGAATAACCAGATCAATGTCTTTCGGTTTAAAGGCAAAGCGGAACTTATGCCACTCCCGTACCTGATCCGCCCCCTGCGTCATGCCGCAATCGAGCAGGATTTGCTGCTTATTATGCTCGATAAGATAGCAAGATCCGGTAACCTGACCGGCAGCACCTAAAAAGGTTAAATTGGCTACAGACATAGTGTTGTCCCTGTGATTAGCGAATTAAGTTTATATCGCATCCTGACTGCTAAAAGATTAGTCTATATCAAACATATTGTTAGTTTGTGCTAAATACCACTTTGCAGGAGCCGTTATGTCAGACGCGCATAAGCTATATAAACGCCATTTCACTTCAGCGGAAGAATCACAGGCCGCGATTGCCAAATTACAGGATCATGAGTCCTACAAACTGGCCTTTGCCGACAACGATTTTTTAATGCAGGACGATTTGCGTCATGTCAGGTTGCAGCTGGAATACCTGAAACCGCAACTGGTACTGGAGCAGCACGGCGTTGAAGCCACCATAGTGGTTTTTGGCAGCGCCCGCTTTCTGTCACCTGAGCAGGCGGATAAAAATCTGCAGCTGGCCGAACAGAGTCTGGCTAAGCAGCCAGAGGACAAAGCGTTACAACAGGCCGTTAAACTGGCCAAACGCAACCAGAAAAACAGTGACTATTATCTCGCCTCGCAACACTTTTCACAGCTGGTGACCGAACATAGCAATAAACATCAGGACAGTGCCTTAATGATCATCAGCGGCGGCGGCCCGGGGGTAATGGAAGCAGCCAACCGCGGCGCGATGGCAGCCGGTGGTGAAAGTATCGGCTTAAATATTGTGCTGCCCAAAGAGCAACACCCCAACCCCTACATCACGCCAAAATTTTGTTTTCAGTTCCACTATTTTGCCATTCGTAAAATGCACTTTCTGCAACGCGCCCGGGCCTTAGTTGCCTTCCCAGGTGGCTTTGGCACCTTAGATGAGTTGTTTGAAACCCTAACCCTGATTCAAACTAAAAAAGCCGAACGGGTGCCGGTTATTTTGTACGACAAAGCGTTCTGGCAAAGGCTGATAAACTTCGACATGCTGGCCGACGAGGGCTTAATCAGCCCACAGGATTTAAAGCTTATTCAGTTTGCTGACACCCCGGAACATGCCTGGCAGCTTATTTATGATTACTACGAGCTGGGGCAAACGCAGTCAAAGTAACCCTGAAAAAGGGCCATTAATAGCTGGTCATGCGGGCAGCTGCATGCCTTGCCGTTTTAGACTGGACCAGCAAAGCGGATTGCGCTAATAGGTCTGCTGCTGGTTGGTAGCTTTTAGATTAAAAGCTCACAAACTAAATATTGAGATTTATAAAAGTGTTAACACCAGTTATCCTGCTATTACGCAAAAATACCCAGTACAAATCATGTTCCCTTGAGTCTTTTCTTAGTGAAAAAGAAATAGAAAACAATTCGCTTTGAATCGTTAGCGTAATTTTCTCAAGTGGGTGCGAACCGCTTAGTTTTGTTTGTTTCCTATTTTTAAACGCGTAAATTAACTTCTCTCGAATTTCATTAGAAACTTCAATTCCGTTAAATTTCACTATAGAACTTGGTTGACTTATTGCCTCAACCGAAAACTTAAATAGGTAATATCGGCTAACCAACTGAGCAGAAAAAGTAACAAACAGCAATGACATAATAACGGGGACAAAAAGTTTAACGCGCCTTACATTCCCTGTACGATAACAATATAGAAGATAGGCGGATGATACAAAAAATAGCATAACTATAGCCAAAAACATCATCATAAAAAAATCAAAATTTTCAGCCATCATCAACGAAAAACTCATACTTATTACCTGTCAGAATCAATGAGCAAAGCGATAAGGTCTTGCTTTTTGCCACTACTCTGCTTACCCGAGAATAATACAGGCCGGAATAATCGCCAAGCGTTTCAAACGTAAAGATAAGTCCTGTCCCGAACAAGCTAACTGCGGCTATCGGCTGCTTTCTGAAGTAACTGCTTACTTTCTTGCAAAAACTGGCCGGCCAGCTCACCAAAGAACTGCTGGCCTTTAGCAAACTGAGCCATCAGGCCGGCTTTATCCTGATTTTTCAGCAATTGCAAAAGCTCACTAAAGCGCTGTTGATAACGCTCTAGCAAGGCCGTTACATCAGCCGATGACAGCATAATATCGGCATACAGCTCGGCATTCTGGGCAAATAAGCGCCCTACCATGGCCAGCTCTAACCGGTATATTGGTGAGCTTAGCTGCAGCAACTGGCTGAGATCAGCTTGCTCTTCAGCCAGGTGGCTACCGTACACTAAAGACGAAAAGTGACGCATCGCCTGAATAAGCTGCATCGCCTTATCGTGCTCTGCTGCGCTCTGGCTGGCGAGCTCGGCGCCCCAAACCCGCAGCTGTTGTAGTAACCACTGATACTGCGGCTCTGCCCTGCCATCACATACCACCACTACCTGCTTTACCAGGTTAGTGATATCGGGGCCGAACATCGGGTGTAGCCCCACCACCGGGCCAGCATGTTTGGCCAGCATCGCATTTAATGGTTGCTGCTTAATACTGGTAATATCGGCCAGCACGCAGTTATCCGGCAAAGCAGGCAGCTGGCTAATCACTTGCTCTGTTAATGTAATCGGCACCGCTATCAGCACCAGCGCAGCATCAGCGCATAACATACCGGCATCTGGCCAGTCGGCCTGCTCCAGCACCAACACCTGATAACCAGAGCGCTGAAATAAACTGACAAAGCGTTGGCCCAGTGCGCCGGCGCCGCCTACCACCACCACTTTACCGCCCTCAGGCCGGCAACAGACAAAATGGTTTTCCTGGGTGGCGTACGACTCCCGCATTATCCGGCGCAGCACATCTTCTACCAGCTCAGGTGATACTTGCTGTGCCCGGGCTTGCTTACGCCTTGCAGATAGCAGCATTTGCTCACGCTCGGGTACGTATACCGGTAAAGCAAACTGCTGTTTTACTTTACCAACTTGCGCGGTCACTTTGGCCCTTTCGGCCAGCAGTTGCACCAATTGGCTATCGATAGTGTCAATTTGCTCGCGCAGCGGCGCTAACTGCTGCTGGGCCTGCTGTTGTTTGTCCATGCTGTTACTTATCCGTGCTTTTATTGATACATCTTAAGCTGCTGCCACCAAACGTTGCATTTGTTGGTGCAAACTAGCCAACAGCTCTGTGGTCGTTGGCCAATCGATACAAGCATCGGTTACCGAGACACCATAATGCTCTGCTTTGCCATTGGTTAAGTTCTGGCGGCCACCAAATAAGTGGCTCTCCAGCATGATACCAATAATGGCCTCGGTGCCAGCGAGTCGTTGCGATAACACCGCTTCTGCCACCGCAGGCTGGCGGTTATGATCTTTATTCGAGTTACCATGGCTGCAATCTACCACGATACCGTGTGGCAGATTCAGTTTATCCAGCTCTGAGAGCGCAGCATTAATACTGTCGGCATCGTAATTAGGCTTAACGCCGCCGCGCAAAATAATATGGCCATCGGGGTTGCCGGCGGTTTGCACCAGGCTGACTTCACCGCGCTGGTTAATCCCAATAAAACTATGACCGCTGGCCGCCGACTGCAAGCCATTTAACGCCACATTCAAATTACCATCGGTGCCGTTTTTAAAGCCAACCGGCATTGATAAACCACTGGCCATTTCGCGGTGGGTTTGCGATTCAACCGTACGCGCGCCAATCGCGGCCCAACTGATCAGATCGGATAAATATTGCGGGCTGATTGGGTCCAGCGCTTCGGTGGCGGTGGGCAGTTCCATTTCAACCATTTTCAACAACAGCTCACGGCCCCAGGTTAAGCCGGTTTCCAAATCGAAGGAGTCATCCAGGTGTGGGTCATTAATAAAGCCTTTCCAACCGACTGTGGTGCGTGGCTTTTCAAAATACACCCGCATCACGATATATAAACTGTCGATATATTGCTGTTGTAAGGCTTTTAGCTTGGTGGCGTATTCAATTGCTGCTACAGGATCGTGAATAGAACAGGGCCCCGTCACGACTAGTAAGCGCTTATCGCGGCCATGGACAATATTAGCAATATCAGCCCTGGCGCGGGCAACAAAGTCAGCGCCCTGCTCTGATAATGGCAGTACTTTTTTCATTACCGCAGGTGGGCTCAGTGGCTTGGTCGCCACTATTCTTAAATCATCGACAATCTGGCTCATGCTATCTCCATGGGTGGGCTGATGTGCTGGTGATTAAGCATAGATAAAAACGACGATAACAGTGGTCAGACGCCTTGATGTAAACTTAATAATACAGCACGTAATTAATTAAATACAATTTATCCATAGTAAAGATCTTGCCGGACAGCGTCAACCCGCTGCAGCCCAATAAATACGAGATAAAAAGGATTTATTGCCAATAAATTAAACGTAAACTATTTAATACGAAATGATGTGGGTTATTAGAACTGCCGCAGTAGCCGCTGATAAGCCTGCTGAATTTGCCTGAATTTCTCAGTATGGCCACTGGCCCGGTCGGGATGAAATAACAGAGCCTGAGTTCGATACGCCTTTTTCAATTGTGCCAGACTAAAGCCCGGATGCAAGTTTAGCAGCTGTTGTGTCTGCTCCGTCGATAACGCAGTTTCAGTTACTGCGCCTTTACTAAAATGCTGCCAGAACTGCCGCAGGTAGCTATCGAGCAGCTGCTCGCTCATCGCATAAAAGTTGTGCCAGTTACTGTAGTATTCAGCCTTGCTTTGGTTATCATCGTGCTCCGCCATACTATTAGCAGTCTCACGGCAGTCGCTAATCAGCGTAACCTTCGCCAGGCCAATGCTCAGAAACCCTTCGTTTGCACTACGCCAGTCGGTTTGCAGGCGATACAGCAAATGATACAACACAAAGTGTTGCTGAAAACGTTGCAGGTCAGGACTCAGTTCGGTGTCAGTGGTTAATTTAAGCTCTAAGCGGGACAGTAAATACTGCTCAGTAAGGCTGCGCTCTGGCGCATCAGGTATGGCAGAGAGGATCAGGCTTGCCAGTTGGTTTTGTAACAACTGGAGTACGGGTTCGGTAAGGGGCGGCTGAATAGATGACATAATAAAAAGGCCGGCAATCGCCGGCCTTTAAGGTTTGCTTAGTTAAGCTTTTCGCGGATACGCGCTGATTTACCTGAACGATCGCGTAAGTAGTAAAGCTTAGCACGGCGAACCGCACCACGACGTTTAACGGTGATGCTGTCTACCAGCGGGCTGTGCGTCTGGAATACACGCTCAACACCTTCGCCATTAGAAATTTTACGGACGGTGAAGGCTGAATGAAGACCACGGTTACGCTTAGCGATAACTACGCCTTCAAATGCCTGCAGACGGCTTTTGTCGCCTTCTGTCACTTTAACCTGAACCACAACAGTGTCGCCCGGCGCGAACGCTGGCACGTCTTGCTTTAACTGTTCTTCTTCAAGTTGTTTGATGATGTTTTGGCTAACTTTGCTCATAACAATCTCACTTTACCTGGAATTAACTATCTTGCTGCTGCAACGCCTGGTGTTCCTGTTGAAACTCAGCCAGTAATTTGCGTTGCTCCTTAGTCAGAGCCAGGGGTTTTAATATATCTGGCCGTCGTAACCAGGTCCTTCCCAGGGCCTGTTTCAAACGCCAGCGTCTGATTTCTTCGTGGTTACCGCTCAGCAAAACTGACGGCACCTGTTTATTGGCTAACACCTCAGGCCGGGTATAATGCGGACAATCCAGCAAGCCTTCAGAAAATGAATCCTGCGCTGCGGATAAGTCGTGCCCAAGTACACCAGGTACTAAGCGAGATACTGCATCAATCAGTGTCATCGCTGGCAACTCGCCCCCACTTAACACGTAATCACCCACTGACCATTCTTCGTCAATTTCGCTTTCAATTACGCGCTCATCAATGCCTTCGTAACGGCCAGCTACTAATAGTAGCTTATCGTGCGTGGCCAGCTCAGCTACACCTTGTTGATCTAGTTTACGACCTTGCGGCGATAAGTAGATGGTGTGAACCTTGCCCCCTGCAGCCTGTTTGGCCGCCCGAATTGCTTCGGTTAAGGGTTGAACCATCATTAACATGCCCGGACCACCGCCATAAGGCCGGTCATCAACGGTACGATGCTTGTCCGAGGTAAAATCCCGCGGGTTAAAGCACTGTAACTGCATAATGCCCTGCTTTACTGCCCGGCCGGTTACTCCGTATTGCGTTATTGCATCAAACATCTCTGGAAATAACGTTACTACGCCAAGCCAGAGTTTAGCGTTTTGCTGCATTAAAACGCCGGATCCCAGTCAACAATAATCCGCTTTTCAGCCAGGTTGACGCTTTTCACCACTGTATCGGTTAAAAACGGCAACAAACGCTCTTTCTTACCAAATGCATCTGTCCGGTTGGCTTTCACCACAATAACGTCGTTAGAGCCCGTTTCCATCATGTCCGAGACTTCACCTAAGTGATAACCCGCTACGTTTACCACAGCCAGACCCATCAGGTCTTTCCAGTAGTAATCGCCATCTTCTAACGAAGGTAGCGTTTGCGCGGTTACCGCTATTTCAGCGTTAACATAACGCTGCGCGATATCCCGATCACTAATGCCGTCCAGTTTTGCTATCAGGCCATTGCTATGGCGCTTCCAGCTTGCAACCTGCACCGGTAGCCAGTTACCCTGCAATTTGATTTGCCAGGGTGTGTAGTCAAAAATCCCTTCCGGGATATCGGTGTAAGCAACTACCTTAAGCCAGCCATTAATGCCGTAAACAGCACCAAACTTACCAAGGACAACTAAGTCTTTGTCGTCTTTGTCACTCAAGGCTACTACTCCACACCAATTTGCTAATTAAGCAGTTGCTTTCTTAGCGGTTTTTACCAGGTTTGCAACGCGGTCACTTAATGCAGCACCTTGTGCTACCCAGTGATCAACACGCTCCAGGTCCAGACGCAGTTTCTCTTCAGTACCGCCAGCGATTGGGTTAAAGAAACCCACGCGCTCAATAAAGCGGCCGTCACGAGCAAAACGGCTGTCCGCTACCACAACTTGGTAAAATGGACGCTTTTTCGCGCCACCACGTTGTAAACGAATAGTTACCATACCGTCCTCTAAAAATAATCGTTCAGGTTTTAAAAAATAATAAAGCCCCCAGTCAGACTGAAGGGCTGCTGCATTGTACGGATTTTTGCTGCAAATGCAAGGCATTTCAGGCTTTACAGCGAGTATGTTGGCCTGTTTAGCGCGGAGGTAACATGCCCGGTGGCAGTTTGCCGCCCATGCCACGCATCATTTTCATCATGCCGCCTTTACCCGACATCTGCTTCATCATTTTCTGCATTTGCATAAACTGTTTCAGTAACTTATTGATATCCTGTACCTGACAGCCAGATCCCGCCGCAATTCTTTTTTTACGTGATCCTTTTAGTAAGTCAGGATAATTACGCTCTTTCGGGGTCATCGAATTAATTATGGCTTCCATCCGCACGAACTGTTTATCATCCAGTTGGCCCGCTGCACCAGCCGGCAGGTTTTTCATGCCGGGCAGTTTATCCATCATTGACATCATGCCGCCCATGCCACGCATCTGCACCAGCTGTTCCCGAAAATCTTCCAATGAAAAGCCTTTGCCTTTCATCATTTTCTGGGCCATCTTCGCGGCTTTTTCTTTATCGACTTTCTGTTCCAGATCTTCGATTAAGCTCAGCACATCGCCCATGCCTAAAATGCGCGACGCTATCCGGTCCGGGTGAAAGGGCTCCAGGCCATCAGTTTTTTCACCGGTACCCAGAAACTTAATCGGCTTACCGGTGATATGACGAATGGATAACGCCGCACCGCCGCGGGCATCACCGTCTGTTTTAGTTAAAATAACCCCGGTCAGCGGTAGCGCTTCATTGAATGCTTTTGCGGTATTAGCCGCATCCTGCCCCGTCATCGCATCAACCACAAACAGGGTTTCTATTGGCTTGACCGCTGCATGCAGCGCTTTAATTTCGTTCATCATATCGCTGTCGATATGTAAACGCCCAGCTGTATCCACCAGCAATACATCAAACATCCGGGTGCGGGCATGCGCAATAGCGGCATTAACAATGGCCACCGGCTGCTGGCTTAAATCGCTGGGGAAAAACTCTACGCCCACATCTGCCGCCAATGTTTGCAGCTGCTTAATGGCTGCGGGTCGATAAATATCAGCCGATACCACCAGCACTTTTTTCTTTTTGCGTTCTTTTAAGAATTTAGCAAGCTTAGCGACAGAAGTGGTTTTACCGGCGCCCTGTAAGCCTGCCATCAGCACCACTGCCGGAGGTTGAGTGTTTAACGCCAGTTCTTCATTGGCTTCACCCATCGCCTCTTCTAATGCAGTACGGACAATCTTAAGAAACTCCTGGCCCGGGGTCAGGCTTTTACTGACTTCCAGCCCTACTGAGCGCTCTTTGACATTTGCCACAAAGTCACGCACTACTGGCAAAGCCACGTCTGCCTCTAATAAGGCCATCCGTACTTCACGCAAGGTGTCTTTAATATTGTCTTCCGTCAGCCGGCCACGGCCACTGATGTTTTTTAAGGTTTTACTTAACCGATCGGACAGGTTCTCAAACATTTTTTTTACCCGTATTCAATTATTGCAGCGATTATAACGCAGCCAGAGTGTTACGTCAGCCGCTTATCACGTGCTAAAGTGGCCAGCTATAACTGCTGGGCTTAAGCAAACAGTTACCATACAATAACCAACACACTGAAACACAGGATTGTTAACAATGACCGGACTGCTTCCTTTTTTCGCATTAGCGGCCTATTTGCTGGCGACAGGCTCAGTATTGCTGCGGTTATTTCACCCCAAGGGGCCCCATTTTAAATTAATGTTCAGTGCAGGCATTGTTGGTTTAGTGCTGCATATGCTGGCTCTTACTCAGACCCTGTTTACCCCCGAAGGCCAGAATTTCAGTTTAATGAATGTCAGCTCATTAGTGTGCTGGCTGGTTACCGTGGCAGTTACCCTTACCGCGCTACGCACGCCCACTGTGCTGTTGTTACCGGTGGTATATGGCTTCGCTGCACTGATGCAAATCGCCATGCTGCTGGTTCCGCAGGATTTACAGCTACATCATTTTGAGCAGAACATCAGTTTGCTGGTGCATATCACTATTGCTTTTCTGGCTTATGTGGTGCTTACCATGGCAACCTTATACTCGTTCCAGGTTAGCTATATAAGTGCCAGGCTAAAGCAAAAAGATATTACCCCGGTCAGCCAGTTTCTGCCGCCATTAATGCAAGCAGAAGCAATTCAGTTTCGGCTACTGATGGCTGGCACCGTGCTGTTAGGTCTGGCACTGCTTATTGGTATGCTATTTATCGATAACTGGTTGGGCAAAGCTAATTTACATAAAACAGTACTCAGTGCACTGGCTTTTATGGTTTTTCTCAGCCTGTGTTGGGGCCATGCCCGAAAAGGCTGGCGCGGCAGAACGGCTATTACTTTAACGGTAATAGGTACCAGTTTGCTAACCCTCGCTTATTTTGGCAGTCGCTTTGTCAAAGAGGTAATAATTGAAAGGCTTGGTTGAAATTAACGGTTTTTGATAGCGCCGGGCGTTAAACTGCTGTTAAGATGCAAATTGATGTTTGGCAATAAAGGTATTTAGCTCTTGGACGACATATCGACTAGTACGCTGTTTATAATTCTAGGCGTGCTTATTGTGCTTTCTGCTTATTTCTCAGGTTCTGAAACAGGCATGATGTCTGTTAACCCCTACCGTCTGAAACATCTTACCAATGAGAAAAACAAGGCTGCACTGCGGGTCAGCCGGCTGTTAAAACGCCCAGACCGATTGATCGGCCTAATACTGATCGGCAACAACCTGGTTAATATTTTTGCGTCGACTGTGGCCACTATTATCGGTGTCAGATTATATGGTGATTATGGTTTAGCAATAGCACCAATTGCTTTAACGGTTATTATTTTAATTTTCGCTGAAGTTACCCCCAAAACCCTGGCCGCCTTACACCCTGAAAAAGTAGCACTACCCACTTCAGCAATACTGTCAGTACTATTGAAAGTATTTTATCCCTTCGTCTGGGCATTAAATAAGATTACCAATGGTTTGCTTAACTTACTCGGTGTCAGCCCGGAGAAACATCAGGGCAACAGTTTAAGTGCAGAAGAGTTACGCACAGTAGTTTATGAAGCGGGTGCTCTGATTCCCGAGCAGCACCAGAATATGCTGGTGGGTGTGCTTGATCTGGAAAATGCCACGGTTGAAGATATTATGATCCCGCGTAATGAGATTGTCGGTATCGACATTAATGACGAATGGAAAGACATTGAACGACAGCTGGCTAACTTTCAGTACAGCCGAATTTTGTTGTTCAGAGATAACATTGACGATGCCATTGGTTTTGTTCACCCGCGCGAATTGATGCGCCTGCTGATTAAAGAGCAACTGACTAAAGCTTCCCTGCTGCGCGCTGCCAGTGAAGTTTACTTTATTCCGGAAGGTACGCCGTTAAATACCCAGTTACTGAAATTCCAGGGGGCTAAAGATCGCATTGGTCTGGTAGTCGATGAATATGGCGATATACAGGGGCTGGTTACCCTGGCAGACATTTTAGAGGAAGTTGTTGGTGAATTTACCACTGATATTGCCGAAGATACCAACGAAGATATCCTGGCCCAGCCTGATGGGACTTTTTTAATTGACGGCAGTATTAACTTACGGGATTTAAACCGGGAAATGAAAATGAACCTGCCAACTGATGGCCCTAAAACCTTAAATGGCCTGATCCTCGAATATCTGGAAGAAATTCCGCAGGGCCGGTTAAGTGTTAAACTGGCAGGTTATCCAATGGAGATAGTCGATGTGCAGGACAATATGATTAAAACTATTCGCCTGCTGGTCAATCCTAAAAAAGCAGGTTCAAAAAAGCCAGCACATTAAAGCAGTGCCAACAGCACAGTAATTCCAGGCTAACGGCGGCGCAGTTAATCGAAAAACAGCCGCCATAACCAGCCACGCTGTAAATCCTTTTCACACTTTTTCAGCTGGGCACTGTATATCTTTGCCCGATCATCTACCCGACGCGCTACCGTTGATAACCAGGCCTTATTTTTATAGCTGCCCCGACGGTAGCCGCCCCAACCTTCATGATAATTAAGGTACTGATGATAACCATCCCACTTCGACACTTTATTTAGGCGGTAGGTTTTATCAATATACCAACCCATAAAGTCGATGGCATCAGCAAAGTCGTTGCGGCTGGCCCAAAAGCGATCGGCTTCTTTAACATACTCGTCCCAGGTAACCGTTTTCGCCTGCGAGTAGCCATAAGCTGAGCTGCCGCGGCCATAAGGAATAAAACCAATAAACCAACGCATGGGAGGCCGGGCATTATGTTTGAAGCTGCTCTCCTGATACATAATACTCATCGGCAATGCGATTGGCATACCCCACTTTTCGCTGGCAGCGGCAGCCGCATGATACCAGGAGCGGTTCTCTCTGAAAATTTCGCAGATATCCGAGGTGTTTTGTGGTGGAGGTGTACTGCAGCCACTAAGCACTGCCGCCAGGGAGAGTACAACAATTTTTTTCAGATGTTTATGAGGTGTTTGAACTTTTTTCATCATGATGATTCTAACAGCTTGAACGGACGCAAACCAAGTTTTTGTTATTCCCTGGTTCCTCCTTTTTACGGCTGTCTCCTGACAGCCGTTTTTTTATCGTTAAAGCGCTGGACGCCCGGTTTAAATAGGTTATTTACAGGCGGGTACTTCTGCAAAATACTCTTCAATATAGTGGTCAAAACTCAAGCTGTCGTGCTGCTCAATCTGCTGCTGATCAGCAATTGATGTTGCTGCCGCCTGCGCGAAGTCTTCGGCCTTATAAAACTGATATTCTTCGCTGCGCAACTGCGCCAGATACTCGCCGGCTTTTGCCAGCATAAAATGGCCATTATCTTGTTGGGTACTCAGCAGCTGGTTCAGTAACTGACCTGACAAAGTTTGCGCCGGATCCAACAAACAGACATAGTACTTCTTCAATGCGCCCTGATACTCTGTACTCTGATATGCCTGATCCAGCCATTTCGCAATTGGCATCATATCGGCAAAAATCTGCTCGGCCCAATCCAGCATCAACCTGCTGTTACCATCCTGCAATAATTCAAGATTAACCCGTCGGCCGTCCGTAACGACCTTGCGCAGGTTTTGCTCAGTAACAGTTTGTTGATCATCTGAAAGCGACGGGCTGTCTTGCAATAAACAGTAGAGTAAAAACACATCCAGTAAGCGCATTTGCTCAGCAGTAATGCCAATACTGCTAAAGGGATTAACATCAAGTGCTCGTACTTCTATATATTCCACCCCGCGCTTTGCTAGCGCACAAGTGGGTCGCTCACCCGACTCTGTAGTTCGCTTGGGACGGATCGTCGAGTAAAATTCATTTTCTATTTGCAGTACATTGCCATTGAGCTGTTGATATTCTCCATTTTGCTTAATGCCAATATTCTGATATTCGGCAGACGGCTGACTGACCGCATTATGTAAACCCGCAATGTACTCCGGCAAACTATTATACGTAATGCTCAGGCTGGACTGGGCACTGTTGGTATAGCCTAAATCACTCATCCGCAGCGACGTGGCATAAGGCAGATATAAGGTGCCCTTGCCCAGCTGCTGAAACGGATATGGCGAACGCCGACCGGCTATAAACGATTGGCACATTGCCGGCGAAGCACCAAACAAATAGACGATAAGCCAGGCATGGCGTTTGTAATTGCGAATAAGGGCAAGGTATTGCTCTGAGATAAAATCTTGCAATGTGCTCTGATCAGCAAGCTGCTGCTGATATAAGGACCAGAAACCGGATGGCAACGAAAAATTATAATGTACGCCGCTAATCGCCTGCATCATGCTGCCATAACGATTGTGTAAGCCTTTGCGGTATAAGGTTTTCATCCGGCCAACATTTGATGAGCCATACTGCGCTAACGGTATGGTGGTATCCTGGCCAATAAAACAGGGCATGCTCGACGGCCAAAGCCGCTCTTCGCCCAGCTGTTTTACCGTATAACGGTGTATATCTGCCAGTTGCGCCAGTGTGGTCTCTATTTTGTCAGTCGCCGGCGTAATAAACTCAAGCAGCGATTCTGAAAAATCAGTTGTGATCCAGGGGTGCGTTAGTGCCGCCCCCAACCGCTGCGGATGAGGGGTTAATGCCAGACTACCATCCTGGTTAATTCGCAGGGTTTCGCGCTCAATACCCCGCTTTATCCCAACTACCGCCTTTAAATTTTGTTCAGTCGCCAGCGCGTGCAGGCGTTGTTGCAGGATATCAGCCAAGTGAGGGCCCTTACTTTTATTGTTGCCATCGGACATGGGGTGGCGGTCTCAAAAACTCAAGCGTGTTGGCTAATTTACCGCGCTGACGGAAAATCAGGAACGGGGCTCATTATCCGGTTCATTTACTTTAACTGCGTCATTGCGCTCCTGCAGCTCATCAGCAAAATCTGCGTCGTTGGTATCACCGACCACATGCTCCAGTTTTAATTTTCGCACGCTTCGAATAGTAGTAACGGGCCCCGAGCATGCATAAATAAAGAAGATACCGAACAGCATCTCTGCCGGACGCGCTGCGATAACCACAAACACCAGCACCACACATAATATCGTCAGAAACGATACCCTGTCACGCCAGTTCAGGTCTTTAAATGAATGATAACGGAAATTACTGACCATTAGTAAGCCGGTTATTATGGTTAACAAGCCGACCAGATAACCAATATTGTCGCCATCAACCTCGTAAATAGAACCGGTCCATACCATACCCGCAATAATGGCCGCCGCTGCCGGGCTGGCCAGCCCCTGGAAAAAACGGCCATCAGTCACACTTAAGTTAGCATTAAAGCGCGCCAGGCGAAGCGCTGCGCAGGCTACAAAAATAAACGCTGCCAGCCAGCCAAACTTACCTAAATCGGCCAAGCCCCAGTTGTAGGCCACCAGCGCAGGTGCCACGCCAAACGACAACATATCCGACATGCTGTCATATTGGGCGCCAAACTCACTCTGGGTATTGGTTAAGCGGGCAACCCGGCCATCCAGACCGTCAAAAATCATCGCTATAAAAATAGCTACCGCTGCCGCTTCAAACCGACCATTCATGGAGGAAACAATTGCAAAAAAGCCGGCAAAGAGGCCCCCTGTAGTCAACAGGTTGGGTAACAGATAAATGCCTTTGCGCGGGCTGGAGTCAGTATGTTTTGAGTCTGTCATAAAACCATCTTTTCTAATTAGCAATTGTTAGATTATAAGGGACTTAGCTTAACATGGATAGGTAAACGGCAAAAGTTGCTGCTCTGCCAGCCATCACGCCACCGCGCAAATAGAAAAAAGCTACAGCATGACATCACTCGCACTGCAGCTTTGTTGTTGTTATTGCCAATACCAATTAACGCTATTGCAGCAGCTTAACTGGTAATAACAAATTGCCCGCCATCATGGTCAACGTTAATGGTGGCGCCCGGCATCATGCTGCCCTGCAACAGCGTTTGCGCTAACGGGTTCTCCAGATGCTGCTGAATTGCCCGCTTTAACGGTCTGGCGCCAAACAGCGAGTCAAAACCAACTTCGGCCAGTTTATCCAGTGCGGCCTCCGTTACGTTTAACTCAAAACCACGAGCTTGTAGTCTTTGCTCCAGCCGGCCCAACTGAAAGCGGGCAATTTGTTTAATCTGTGTAGTATCCAGTGGATGAAACACCACAGCCTCATCCAGACGGTTTAAAAACTCCGGCCGGAATTGTTTGCTTAGTACTTCCATCAACATATCTTTCATCTGCTGGTAACTGTACTCCTGATAATGCTCCTGAATTAAATCTGATCCAAGATTGGACGTCATAATAATCACAGCATTTTTAAAATCGACAGTCCGGCCCTGACCATCAGTTAAGCGTCCATCATCCAGCACCTGCAGCAAAATATTAAATACGTCCGGATGGGCCTTTTCGACCTCATCGAGCAGGATCACGGAATAGGGTTTACGTCTGACCGCTTCGGTCAGATAGCCACCTTCCTCGTAACCAACATAACCCGGAGGGGCACCAACCAGGCGCGACACTGCATGTTTTTCCATAAATTCAGACATATCAATCCGAACCATATTATCGGGGCTATCGAATAAAAACTGCGCCAGTGATTTGGTAAGCTCAGTTTTACCAACGCCGGTTGGCCCCAGAAACAAAAAGGAACCAATAGGTTTATTCGGATCAGCCAGGCCAGCCCGGGAGCGACGAATAGCATTTGCCACGGCAGCAACGGCCTCATGTTGCCCTACTACAGTATTGTGCAGTGCATCTTCCATTCTCAGTAACTTGTCTCGTTCACCTTCCAGCATCTTGCTGACCGGAATGCCGGTAGCTTTTGACAGCACATCAGCGATTTCCTGCTCGGTTACTTTATGGCGCAACAGCGTCATTTCCTGCATTTCTGCCTGACTGGCTAAATCGAGCCGCTTTTCCAGTTCTGGAATACGACCGTATTGCAATTCAGACATCCGCTGCAAATCGCTAACCCGACGGGCAACTTCCAGATCCAGGCGCGCCTGCTCTAACTCTGCTTTTATATTCTGGGTACCCTGCAGGGCAGCCTTTTCTGACTCCCAGATTTCATCCAGTTCATTATAATTGGCATCCAGCTCCTGGATTTGTTCCTGAATAATGTCCCGGCGCTTTTTGCTGCTTTCATCAGATTCTTTTGCCAGCGCATTGTCTTCCAGTTTTAACTGAATGATTCGTCGCTCCAGCCGATCCAGTTCTTCGGGTTTTGAGTCCATTTGCATCCGGATACTGGAGGCGGCCTCATCAATTAAATCTATGGCTTTGTCTGGTAACTGGCGATCACTAACATAGCGATGCGACAATGTTGCAGCAGCCACGATCGCCGGATCGGTAATTTCAACGGCATGGTGTAACTCGTAGCGCTCTTTTAAACCACGTAAAATAGCGATGGTATCTTCCACCGTGGGCTCTTCTACCAGTACTTTCTGAAAGCGCCGCTCCAGTGCCGCATCTTTTTCTATGTACTTGCGATACTCATCTAAGGTAGTGGCACCAAGACAATGCAATTCACCACGTGCCAGTGCCGGTTTTAGCATATTACCGGCATCCATCGCACCTTCAGCTTTTCCGGCCCCAACCATGGTATGAATTTCATCAATAAATAAAATAACCTGGCCTTCTTCTTTCGCCAGTTCGTTTAATACCGCTTTTAAACGTTCCTCAAATTCGCCCCGGTACTTAGCACCAGCCAGCAAAGAGCCCATATCAAGCGACAGCACCCGCTTACTTTTTAGCCCTTCAGGCACTTCTTTATTGATTATTCGCAGTGCCAGCCCTTCAACAATAGCGGTTTTACCGACCCCGGGCTCGCCGATTAGCACCGGGTTATTTTTGGTGCGCCGCTGCAGCACCTGAATACAGCGACGGATCTCTTCATCCCGACCAATAACCGGATCCAGCTTGCCAGCTTCAGCCCTGGCCGTCAGGTCAATGGTATATTTGGTTAATGCCTGACGGCTGTCTTCCGCGTTGGGATCATCGACATTCTGGCCGGCCCGGATGTCTTCAATAGCGGCATTTACCTTTTCTTTGCTTACCCCAAGTAAACGCAGAATATTACCAAGCTCAGTTTTATCTTCAGTTGCCGCCAACACAAATAATTCGCTGGAGATAAACTGATCCTTGCGCTTTTGAGCAAACTTGTCGCACTGCTGTAAAAGCTGAGCCGTCGCGGTTGACAGCTGCAGATTAGTGCCTTCGCCCTCAACTCGCGGTAAGCGCTCGATTGCTTTACTGACTTTCGCCCGCAACTCATTAAAATTTATTGCGATTTTGTTAAGCAAATCGCGGACAGTCCCCCCCTCCTGATTTAACAGGGCAAACATCAGATGGACGGGTTCAATAAATTGTTGATCCCGCCCCAATGCCAATGATTGCGCATCCGCAATCGCTTCCTGGAATTTACTGGTAAATTTATCTAAACGCATGGCTGGCTCCACATCATGTAACGTTGATGTGATGTAAGATTGGGGGATACCGGGCAAATATCAAGCAATAAACGTCAAAAAATTGACTTAGATCAGCAAAACCGCAAATCCGGACTTAGCTGAGGGCTTAATCAAGCCAGATGGCGGTAGCCATGCGGCCGGTTTGGCCATCGCGTCGGTAGGAAAAAAAATCTGCCGTTTGCTGGTAAGTACAATACTCAGCGCCGTAGATGGCGTGGATACCGCTGGCCGTCAGACGCTGGCGAGCCAGTAAATACAAATCGGCAAACCATTTACCTGATACGCCGGGTACAAAGGCGGCGCCAGCGCCGGGGTCTTGCTGCATAAAAGCAGCACGAACGTCGGCACCAACTTCGAAAGCCTGCTGGCTGATAGCCGGTCCTAGCCAGGCCATACAGTCGTCTGGCCTACTGAACAGCTGCAAGGTATTTTCAATTATGCCGTTGCACAAGCCACGCCAGCCGGCATGAATTGCAGCCACTTCGGTGCCCTGCCGGTTACAGATTAGTACCGGTAAACAATCAGCAGTCATCACCGTGCAAATAAGCCCTGGCTGGACGCTGAAACTCGCGTCGGCATCGCAATTGGTAATAGCCACCGACGACAACGATATGCAATGCGTACTATGAGTCTGATTAAGCCAGACCGGCTGGCCTGGCATGGCAGCGTTGGTTTGAAACTGTTGACGATTGCGCCTGACAGCATCGGCGGAATCACCGACATGATTACCTAAATTTAAACTGTGAAAAGGCCCTGCAGAATACCCGCCATGGCGGGTAGAACTGATCGCTTTAACGTTTGCCGGCGCCGGCCAGGCGGGCTTAATCAATTCAGACTTAATCAATTCAGACCTGATCGACTCAGACATTGGCAACTCAGGCTTCGTCCATCCCGTGCAACAACGTATCAGCCCGCAGCGCCGCATTGAGCTCAACTAAATCATCCGGTAGTGGCGCGTGCCATTCCAGAATTTCACTGGTGATAGGATGAGCCAGCCGCAGCATCGCCGCATGCAGAGCCTGACGCTTAAAATTACGCATCATCACCAATAAACTTTCTGCCGCTTTGCGCGGTGGCCGCGGCCGGCCGCCATATACCGGATCACCCACCAGAGAATGATTAATAAATGCCATATGTACCCGGATTTGATGAGTTCGCCCCGTCTCCAGACGCAGGCGGAGCCGGGTATGGCCACGATATTTTTCCATTACGCGGTAATGCGTCACGGCTGGCTTGCCGCCATCAATCACTGCCATTTGGGTTCGTTTAGTCTGGTGACGGCCAATCGGCTGATTAACAAAACCACCTCCGGTCATTTTGCCGTAACAAATGGCTTCGTATTCGCGGGTAATTTCCCGGGCTTGCATCGCTTCTACCAGATGGGTTTGCGCCGGAATGGTTTTCGCAACCACCATTAAACCCGTAGTGTCTTTATCCAAACGATGAATAATACCAGCCCGGGGAACTTCCGCAATTGACGGACAATGATGTAATAAGGCATTAAGCAGTGTGCCATCAGCATTACCCGCACCAGGGTGCACCACCAGGCCTGCAGGTTTATTTATCACCAGAATATGCTCATCTTCATGCAGGATATCCAGCGCGATTTGCTCGGCACCAAAGCGTTGCTCTTCGACAATATCTGCAATAATATCAACCTGCTCGCCACCAACTACTTTAAACTTTGGTAAGTTTTGAATGCTCTGATCAAGCTGCACGGCATCCGCGAGGATCCACTCTTTTAAACGAGAGCGTGAATAATCCGGGAACATTTCGGCTAAAACCTGATCTAAGCGCATACCATAAAAGTGGTCCGGGACGATTTGTGAAAGTTTTATCTGTTTTGTCATGACGGAAGCAGTTATCCTGTGTGCAACCCCAACTTATCTGGGGTAGAATCGCATTAGCGGTTATTTTAGCGATTTTACTCCCGACTAGACAGCCATTTAGCCAAGTAGTTACGGATTTTTACATGAAAGCGAATTTTTTACTGATAGTAGTGGTTTCTTTAGCGTTAAGTGCCTGTGCTGGCAAGCCTGCCCAGCCAGATCCAAGCAGTCAGACTGCTCAGGCAATGTATCAACAGGCAAAAGAAGTATTAGATAACGGTTTATACAACAGAGCCGTTGAATTATTGCAGGCGGTAGAATCACGCTATCCGTTTGGACCCTTAGCTCGTCAGGTGCAGCTGGACTTAATTTACGCCTACTATAAAGCTGGAAATTTGCCGCAAGCAATAGCCAGTATTGACCGTTTTATCCGACTTAACCCGAATCAACCGGATCTGGATTACGTTTACTATATGCGGGGTCTGGCGAACTTAAAAGCCGACGAAAATAGTTTTCAGGAATTCTTTGGCGTTGACCGCGCTGACCGCGATTTAAGTAGTACCCGACAGGCATTTGATGATTTTAAAATTCTGGTCAGTAATTATCCAGAAAGCAAATACAGTGCTGAAGCAAAAAAGCGAATGGTACAGATTAAAGACACTCTGGCCCGGCATGAATTATTAGTTGCTGACTATTATATGCGCCGTGGCGCGTTTCTGGCTGCAGCTAACCGCGGCAAATATATTGTAGAGTATTATCGCGACTCACCTCATGTGGAGCAGGCGCTTGAGGTTATGGTTGAAAGCTACGACAAGCTGGGTCTGGAGAAACTTAAAACTGACACCGTAAAGGTTTTAAAACACAATTTTCCCGCGAATAATCGCTTCTGATGTCATCAGGCCCCGGTTCGCCGGGGCCTGACAATGCGGTTGAGCAGCTTTGTTTAAATCGCTTCCAGCGCATCTGCCAGTTTTGCCACCGCTACAACTTCCATACCACTGATTGGCTCTTTGGGCTTATTGCCAAGCGGCACGATAGCCCGTTTAAAGCCATGTTTTGCCGCCTCTTTCAAGCGCTCTATCCCACTGGGCACCGGTCGGATCTCTCCAGCCAGACCTACTTCTCCAAACACCACCAAATCATTAGGTAGGGGTCTATCCCGAAAGCTCGAAACCAATGCCAGTAAGGTGGCTAAATCGGCACTGGTTTCATTAACCTTTACGCCGCCCACCACATTAACAAACACATCCTGATCCGCCATCTGAATACCGGCATGACGATGCATTACAGCCAGTAGCATCGAAATCCGGTTCTGTTCCATGCCCAGGGTGACCCGGCGTGGGTTATTTAAGGGCGAGTGATCAACCAGCCCCTGGATCTCCACTAATAATGGCCGGGTGCCTTCCCATAACACCATAACAATACTGCCAGACTGATCGTCTTTGCCCCGGGTTAAAAAAATCGCCGAAGGGTTTTTCACTTCTTTCATACCCTGCCCGGTCATGGCAAATACCCCAAGCTCATTTACCGGACCAAAGCGGTTTTTGTTGCCTCGCAAAGTGCGATAACGGCTATCTGTATCTCCTTCCAGCATTACCGAACAATCAATACAATGCTCCAGCACTTTAGGGCCAGCCAGCGAACCATCTTTCGTGACGTGGCCAACCATAATAATGGCAATATTATATTGTTTGGCGAAACGGGTTAAAAACGCGGCGCTTTCTCTTACCTGCGATACACTGCCAGGTGCCGATTGGATATCGGCCAGATGCATCACCTGAATAGAGTCGATTACCATAATCCGCGGCTTTTCCTGCTGCGCCAGTAAACACACCGTTTCGACATTCGTCTCAGCCAGCATATTCAGCTTACTACTGGGTAAACCCAAGCGCTGAGCCCGCATTGCAACCTGTTGCAAAGATTCCTCGCCTGTTACATATAACGCATTGCCCTGCTCTGCCAGGCCACACATCAATTGCAGCAGCAAGGTACTTTTGCCGGCACCGGGCGCGCCGCCAATTAGGATTGCCGACCCCGGCACAATGCCGCCGCCGAGCACCCGGTCAAACTCGGCAAAACCCGAACTAAACCGCGGTACGTCCTGCAAGTCAACTTCATCCAGCCGCATGACTCTGGCCTGAGCAGCACCGGCATAGCCCTGGCGGGTTCCAGTGGTTTTAACCGCGCCAAGCCTTACCTCGGTTATGCTGTTCCAGGCACCACATTCGCTGCACTGTCCTTGCCAACGCATAAAGTCGGCTCCACATTCATTACAAACGTATGCCGTTTTTGCTTTTGCCATTATCAAAAATCCTAATTTGAAAGAAAGGCATAGATATTGCTTTTCAATTTATAACCACGTAGCGTACTACCATTATAACCAGAAGGCGCCTGAATTTTGGCATCTGAATAACGAAACTATGACCACTGACGACCTGAAAGAGTATGTTGGCATAATTGAGCGCATGAAAAGTCTGATCAACTCTGCTGAGTTTGATCAGACTTTCAGCTTGCTCACAGCAGACCTACCGAAATCTAAACAGTTTTTATTAAAAATGGAATTAAAACGTCTGGCACAACCATGCGATTATTTTATCGATTTGCGTGGCCATGTCGATGGAGAAGTCCGGCCATTCGTCTACCGTGGAAAAACTCATTACATGGATGATAATGCCATTCAGATATTTGAAAATGGTATTAAACAATATGGCGGTTACACCCTGGGAGTCTACGAAGACGTTATGAACGCCGACAATAACTTTCGGGTTATGCACAAAAAAGAAACGGCGCAACGGGTCAAATCAGTATTAGAAGGCAATGAGCCCACCGACGATGTTCCTCAGCTTACCCCGGGTGAGCAAGCCAGAGCCAAGCTTATTACCTTTGGTCATTACGTCAGCCGCACTGAAGAGCGCATGAATTTTGGTATAGATGTCGACGTTAAAGTAAATAACAGTCGATTTGTTGCCACCACCAGCGATTTATCAATTTCTGGTTGTAAGTTAAAAATCCCTAAAGGTCGAACAGCAAGCCCCGGTGATACGGTTACCATTAATTTTACCGGTCTGGAACAAGAGTTCACACTCGATACCCCTGACGGCATTCAATATCAGCTGGTAGAAATTGAACAGCTTAATAAAGTCAATTACTGGCGTTTGAAAAAACTGCCATCCGAACAAGATCAGGTTTTCAGTAACTTTCTGCAAAAATTTATTCATGGTAATAAACGACGCTATAAAGTCAATCTCGATAACACAACCGATGCGGTTACTACTAAAGGATATGAGCAGTTCTATCTGCCTAGGCTGAACAGTCTGCCAGTATATCTGGCGGTTAATGATGGAGCTGTCAGCCCACGTTTTGCGTTGACAACGGATTATAATAAGTCAGTGTGGCATTATTTTCTGGATGAGCAACAACGTTCAGTACTGATAACGTTACTTAGTGTCAAACGCCTTAAAAGTTTGCTTGGCCAACCCGGCCCTGAACGCTCTACTATCCTTTATTGCTTTACTCATGCTGCCAAAGGAAAACTATATTATTACTCTGCCACGGCTGAAGAACTATTAGCCGCGCCAGAATTGCGTGATACTTTTTTTGGCTTTGGCGCCGCTAAACCGAGCTGGCGGGTGTTCCATTTAAACCTTATTAAAACAACAGCTCAGCATGCTACTACTCATTTTACGTTACCGGAAGCGCAACAAAATACGGAAACGAGCCCGGCAAAAGCAACCATCACCCCGCTGATACAGGGCGTGATACAAAATCTGCGCTATATTGCCGGGCTTACCGATATTACTTCTAATAATGCGACGAGCTATCAGCAATATAGTTATAACCCAGCCCATCTCGGACAGTTAAATCAATTTGGCCACAGAAAATTGCCGCAAGTACCGCCATGCGAGGCAGTGCCGGTCCAGTATATTAATCTGCGGGCAGAATCACGCTATTTATATAAAACCTCGGTACAGCTGCAACAAAACGAGCAATTGGTTGCCGGGTTCAGTCGTGATTTCTCTACCGGTGGTTTACAAATTGAAACTGTGCAGCCGGTGCAATACCAAAAGGGTGATATCGTTGAGCTGGATTTAGTCGACCTGCAGAAAATCACTAATAAGCACCAGTTAACCAAGTTGCCCTACGAAGTGATGGCCGTGAGCAAAAGTCAGAGCATCATGAATTTGAGAGCGCTTGCTACTGATGCAGGTCATACGGGCAAGCAGTTCTTCCAACAGTTAATTCAAAATAACCGGGCAAAACTGACCCTGGCAGAAGAAACCCCTAAATATCCGGGTTTATCGGAAGCGTTGCGCAACATGTACTTAAAAGCGCTGAATAACTTTGCTTTTTACCTGCACCGAAAAGGCATTCGTTACGAACTGAATGTGGTCGCTCAGGGGGCCTCACCAAACGCGCTGCATACCTTGCTATTGCAACACAGTAATCAGGGAGCGCTTGATTTAGAACTGTTACTGAAAAACAGCACAGCCAACCTGCAATTTGCTCAACAGCTTAAATCGATGAAACGCTTTGATCCCCCTAAAAGTTATGAGCTGTACATTAAAGCGCCACGTGCATCATCTGGATCTTCTGCGGCTTTAGAAAGCTACTATGATTACGAATTCAGCGATGAACAACAAAAGAAGGCATTTATAAAGAACGCGTTGCGCGAAGCAACACTATTTGCGTTCCGGTTATTTTTATCCCGGACAGGGCGACCCGATACCGACTATATTGCCAAAGAAATTAGTTACATCAGTGTTTATGCTATTCACAGGGCAAAAACTCTGGAAGAAGAGCTATGGAGTGTGGCAGGTGTGGGTGATGCGGTAGATATCAGTAAAGAACTTGCCTGGCGTTACGGTATCACAGCGCATGCTGACGATAATGCTTTCCGCCAGCAGTGGTTAAACAACAGTAAAAGCCGGTGATAATAGCCGGATTTACCGCCTGGATCAGTTATCCAGACGTACCAGCCACTGGTTAATCTGGACAAAGTGATCTTCGCTGGCGCTCGGGTGCGTTAGCATAGAAATATGGTCATAGTCCTGTAAATGTCCTTGCGCACGTCCCAGTAACGTATATTTACTCTGCTGCTGGCCAGTTTCATGAATAAATTGCTGAACGTCAGCTGGATGGCCAAGTAAGGTATCTTTTACTGCAGCAAAGTGCCAACTTGGCGGCCACCGTGTTTGCTGACTGGCGCTGGCATAATCAAAACCATCCGTGATATCAGCAAATGGCGCTCCTTTAATCCAACTGATCGTATCGGATAAAAATGCTTTTGGCTCATTGTCCGCACCGAGCCGCCATTTTTTGGCAGGTACATAGCCATATTTTTTGCCCAACCATGGCGCAAAGCGGTTCCAGACCCAGTCAATTTTAATTTTGCGCTCCAGGCTCTGGACGCTAATCACCCTTTTGGTTCCAAAATAGATTTTAGCCCGTACTTTACTGAGTAATTCCGGAAAACGTGCCAACGCGGCAGCTAAAAGTACCCCACCCCAGGAGTGAGCAACAATGGTTAACGGCTGCTGATGCTGCTGATAGACAAAATCAATTAACGCGGGAATATCCCGGGTAATAACCTGATGTTGATTTTGGTCGAACCCCGTAACCAGTTGCGGTTACGATAAACCACGGCCGGCAAAATCCGCACAGTAGCCAATAAATCCCTGATCGGCCAGAAAGCAGGCTAGGCCTTTTCCTGAATGACTGTAGAAAATACGGCCATTTTCAATGGCGCCATGTAAAAACAGGATCGGACTTAAAGAGTGTTGCAGTGGGATTAAACGTCGTATATGCAGCTGATACTGCTGCAAATCAACATACATTGAGCTTTGTTGATGCTTCATGCAAGGTCCAGTAAATATAACAGCTGCAACAGTGAGCCGCGATTAATTCGGGCCGATACTGCCTGCTGTACCTTGGGTTTTGCATGAAACGCCACCCCCAACGCGGCGGTCTTCAGCATTGGTAAGTCATTGGCACCATCCCCTATCGCCACGGTTTGCTCTGCCGTTATTCCATAACGTTCGGCTAGCTCAGTAACAGCGCGTGCTTTGCTGCAGGCATCGACAATATCGCCTGACACCTTACCGGTTAATAATCCGTTCTCAATCTCTAATACATTGGCAAAAGTAGCATTTAATCCTAAGCGTTGTTGCAGCACATCGGTAAAGTAAGTGAAGCCTCCTGAAGCAATAGCCACCCGCCAGTGCTGTTGCTGCAACCGGCTCACCAGAGCAACTAACCCAGGCATTAACGGTAAATCTGTCGCTACTTGCTGCAATACTGATTGCGGTGCACCTTTTAATGTTGCTACCCGCGCAATTAAACTGGCAGCAAAATCCAGTTCCCCGTTCATAGCCCGGGCCGTCACCGCCGCCACCTGAGGACCGACACCGGCCAATGCAGCAATTTCATCTATGCATTCAATAGTAATGGCCGTCGAATCCATATCCATCACCAACAGACCTGGTTCAGACAATTTTATCTGCCTCTCAAGATATACCAGTTCTATCTGTTGCTCAGCAGCAAAGTGATATAACTGCTGTTGCAGCTCTAGCGGCAACGTCGCAGTAAGCTGAATAAGCAACGCTGGCGGCAAATCAGGATGAGGCTGCAGCAGTGATGCTTTTAGAACGCTGCCGTTAGCTAACAACTGACCAAGCTCATAAAGCAGGGCGCCATCTACCGGTTTACCAAACAAACGAATTGAACAATCGCTTATTGGCGGTGGATTAAACGCAATAAATTCAGCCTCAGCAAACAAAGGGCTTATCTGCAACGTTTGCAAATGAAGCTGTTCGCCCTGGGTCTGAAACCAGAAAGCAGTTTGCTGAGCCAATAGCCCGGCAATATCAGCACTGGTCAGCTGCGCCGGGCTGACGGTTATCAAGAACGACAATGGGTAACCTATACTTGGTGTTAATACCATGGCATGCTTAGCGCATCAGAGCCAGCAGCAGTTTATTTAAAAAAATATGCAGAACAATATCGCAATACCGAGTTCCACTTCAAGTTTTATTAAGCTGGTTCAATTAGCTATTGCGGTTGCGGGTGTCTGGTTTGTGTTGCATAGCTGGGTAAACACCAGTAATCAGGGCCAGGCTATTCTGCAAAGCCAGGCTGAACAACTGATGCGGGAAAACCTGATCACGCTTTCTCAGGCGGCAGCCTATCTGATTGAGCATGATCAACTTGATGGTCTGGAACAACTTACTCAGAATATTGCGGCCAGTCCATTTTTATACGATGTGGTCTTTTACGATAGTAACGGCGTGCGGATCAGCTGGTCTGAAGCCAGTGCGGCAGCAAGACTAATGTACGGTAAATTCGCCAGCCAACCGTTGGTGCCTATGGTTCAGGAAATTCGTAGTCAGCAACAATTACTCGGCTATATCAAAATTAGTCTGCAACCGGATACCAAACTGAACCCCAGTTTTGCTCGCTGGCAAAACTTAATGCAACAGCTGCTGCTGTTGTTACTAATCACCGGTTTAACCGGCTATTTGCTGCGCCGCAGTTTCTCCCGTCTGTCACGACATGGTTTTCGTTTACATAAGCCTTAACACGTCTGTCGTATTTTGCCAAAGTGCGGCTGCCAGCTCAGCCCGGCTTTCAGTTCGCAATTGACAAAACATATCAAATACATCAACCAGCCTGGCGGGTGTATTAATCTCTCCCTGTGAGCCAGCCAGAGGCATCGCTGGCGCATCGGTTTCCAGCACAAAGCTGTTTGGTGGCAACTTTTGTACGGTGTTACGGGTTTTCTGAGCTCGTTGATAGGTGATGGTACCGCCAATTCCGAGTTTAAAACCAAGGTCCAGAAACGCTTTAGCCTGCTGCTGACTGCCAGAAAATGCATGCAAAATACCGCCCTGGTGAAACCGCTGTCTTTTAAGCTCTGCCAGCAATTGAGGCTGGCTTTTCCGATGATGCAAAATTACCGGTTTAGCATGCTTTGTTGCTACAGCAAGCTGCGACTCAAACAACTGTTGCTGTAAGACAAAAGTATTTTCGGCTATGGTGAAATCCAGGCCAATTTCGCCTACCGCACACACGTTATCTGCATGCTGGCGGATTAACTGATCTAACCGCTCTACATTAAGCAGAGTATGTTCAGCGGCCCACCAGGGATGAATACCTAACGCAACATGCCAGGCGGGTTGTTCAGCGTGTAATTTAAGTAAATTAGTCCAGGCGGTATGTGCAACCGCCGGAATAACCAGGGCTGCCACACCCACTTGTTGCGCTTGCTGCCAATAGATGTTCTGCTGCCGGGCAAGCTCGGGTAAGTCAAAATGACAGTGACTGTCAATTAGCCGGAATGATTTTGCAGGTTCAGCAATCAGGGACATAGCCGTTCAATGTGCCAAAGGGGGGCTTCCTGCGCATCATCGGCTCTGCTATACATAAAGCGATCATGGAGCCGGTGCTCACCGCCTTGCCAGAATTCTATTTTATGGGGTCTGATTAAAAAGCCGCCCCAGAATGAAGGCAGCGGTATTTCACCCTTTGAAAATTTATGTTTTATCTCAGCAAATTTTTGTAGCAGTGCCTGGCGGGTAGACACTGGCCTGCTTTGCTCTGACGCCCAGGCTGCCAATTGGCTTTCTTTTGGCCTGGATAAAAAATATTTCATGACCTGGCTATCTGGTACTCGCTTGGCGATGCCAAAGACAATGACCTGGCGCTCCAGCGGATGCCAGGGAAAGTGCAGCGATACCTTAGGGTTAGCAGCCAGCTCAGTTGCTTTGCGGCTACCCAGGTTAGTGTAAAACGTAAAACCGTGCTGATTAACATCTTTTAGCAACACCAGCCGCTGGGATGGCTGGCCCTCACTATCGACACTCGCCACACACATCGCAGTTGGGTCCGGCAATTCTGCCGCAATCGCATCTTTTAACCAGAGTTCAAACTGCGCAATCGGATCGCTGTTAAGCGTGTTCAGCTCCAGCTTATCTTTGGTGTAACTGCGGCGAATATCGTCAATTTTCATTACATACGCTCCATTACCTCTATCCCAAGCAAATCTAAACCTTGCTGCAGTACTCTAGAGGCTAAAATACTGAGCATTAAACGGCTGTTTCGCAACTCTGGTTCAACGCCCTCTTTTAAGATTGGACAAGCTTCGTAAAAGCTCATGTATAAACTGGCGAGTTCGTACAGATAATTACAAAGCAAATTAGGTTGGGCGTCTTTTATCACCATTTGCAGGGTTTCTTCTAAACGCAGTAACTTTACAGCCAGCTGTTTTTCTTGCACAGACTGTATCTGTATCGCGGCATTAAAGGTATCCGCCACCCCAGCTTTACGCAAAATACTGCGAACTCTGGTATAGGCGTACTGTAAATAGGGGGCGGTGGCCCCTTCAAAGCTTAGCATCGCCTCCCAGCTGAATATATAATCGCTGGTGCGGTTTTTCGATAAATCGGCAAATTTTACTGCGCCAATTCCTACCTTGTTAGCAATTTCTGCAACTTCTTCAGCGGTCAACTCTGTCGCTTTTTCCTGCAGCAAGGTATTAGCCCGAACTACGGCTTCTTCCAGTAAATCAGCAAGTTTTACCGTGCCACCGCTGCGGGTTTTGAACGGTTTACCATCTTCCCCCATCATGGTGCCAAAAGGACAATGATCGTAAGCCGTACTATCGCGCAAATAACCCGCTTTACGTGCTACCAGCTCTACTTGTTTAAAATGCAGCGCCTGACGGGCATCAGTAAAAATAATAATTCGATCGGCAGATAACTCGTGGCTGCGGTACTGACATGCGGCTAAATCAGTGGTGGAGTACAAAAAGCCGCCACCGGTTTTCTGGATAATAAAAGGCGACGGATTGCCCTCTTTATCAGCTAGCTCCGCTAAAAACACCACCAGCGCCCCCATACTTTCCACGGCAAGTTTTCGCTGCTGCAAATCATCCACTATGCCATGTAACATGCTGTTGTAAGCACTTTCTGGTTTGATATCAGCGTGCTTTAGGGTCACATTAAGCTTGTGATACACCTCGTCGCTGTGTTTAATCGAGGTATCGATAAACAACTGCCATAATTTCTGACAATGTTCGTCGCCGCTTTGCAGCTTTACCACATACTGACGCGACTTATCCGCAAAGCCGGTTTCATCATCAAAACGCTTTTTCGCTTCGCGATAAAAATCTTCCAGATCTGCCAAAGCTACCTGTTCTAAATCGATCCCGGCGGCAATTTTATCTTCCAGGTGTGCTATCAGCATGCCGAACTGGGTGCCCCAATCACCCATATGATTCTGGCGGATAACTTTATCGCCCCAGAACTCCAGAGTACGAACCACCGCATCTCCGATTATAGTTGAGCGTAAATGCCCGACATGCATCTCTTTCGCAAGATTAGGCGCTGAGTAATCCACCACGACGGTTTGCGGTTGCGGGTTTATGCTGACCCCCAAGCGTACGTCTGTAGCGGCTTGTTTTAGCTGCGAAGCCAACCAGTCGGCTTTCAGCGAAACGTTAATAAAGCCGGGACCGGCGATCTCTGCTTTTTCAGCGATATCGCTTAAATCCAGCAGCGTCAGCAGTTTGCCGGCCAGTTCCCTCGGGTTAGTTTTTAATAACTTTGCAGCGCCCATAGCACCATTAATCTGATACTCACCAAATTCAGGCCGGGTACTTTGGGTAACAGCGGGATTAGTGCCTTCCGGCAATCCCAGTGTGTTGAAGGCGACTAACGTTCTGTCATTAAGAAGTTGCTTAATATTCATAATACCGGCCTGTTAATGTTCACGGGTCTTCTGGAAAGAGATTTTCGGGTAGCGTTCAGTGGCCAGATTAAGATTCACCATCGTCGGCGCAATATACGTCAGATTGTCACCACCATCGAGCGCCAGGTTAGCGCTGGCTTTGTTTTGAAACTCTTGTAAGGCTTTGCCATCATTGCTATACACCCAGCGAGCGGTCGCGACGTTAACGCTTTCGTAGATAGCATCAACATTATATTCAGATTTCAAACGGCTAACCACGACATCAAACTGCAATACCCCCACTGCGCCAACGATTAAATCATTAGTATCCAGGGGTCGGAAGACCTGCACTGCGCCTTCTTCAGATAATTGTACCAACCCTTTGAGTAACTGCTTTTGCTTTAAAGGATCACGTAAACGGATCCGCCGGAATAATTCAGGGGCAAAATTAGGAATACCACTAAATTGCATATCTTCACCAGTAGTGAAGGTATCGCCAATTTTAATGGTGCCATGATTATGTAAGCCGATAATATCGCCAGGATAAGCCACGTCCAGATGCTCCCGGTCGCCAGCCAGAAAAGTCAGTGCTTGCGGGATCAATACATCCTTACCGATCCGTACATGTCGTACTTTCATACCCTTTTCATATTTACCGGAAACAATACGCAGAAAAGCGACCCGGTCACGATGTTTCGGGTCCATATTGGCTTGTATTTTAAACACAAAACCACTGAAACCTGGCTCAACGGGGGCAACTTCACGGCTGTTGGTCAGGCGGGATTGTGGCTTCGGCGCCCACTGCGTCAGACCATCAAGCATATGATCGACACCAAAGTTACCCAATGCAGTACCAAAGAAGACCGGCGTTAATTCACCTTTTAAAAATAGCTCCTGATCAAACTCATTGCTGGCGCCCTGAACCAGCTCCATCTCATCACGTAATTGCTGAGCATAATAGCCAATACGTTTATCCAACTCTGGGTTATTCAGGCCCTTAATCACATCTACTTCCTGGATAGTGTGCCCCATACCCGATTTATACAAAATAATTTCATCACGCAGAATATGGTAAACGCCTTTAAATTCCTTACCTGAGGCAATAGGCCAGGTAATCGGCGCACAAGCGATTTTTAACACACTTTCTACTTCGTCCAGCAGATCAACCGGGTCGCGAATGTCGCGATCCATTTTGTTCATAAAGGTGATAATAGGCGTATCACGCAGCCGGGTCACTTCCATCAGTTTAATAGTGCGGTCTTCAACACCCTTGGCGCCGTCAATTACCATCAGACAAGAGTCTACAGCCGTCAGCGTACGGTAAGTGTCTTCCGAGAAATCTTCATGACCAGGAGTATCAAGCAGGTTCACCAGACAGTCATTGTAAGGAAACTGCATAACTGAAGTGGTGACAGAGATCCCACGCTCTTTTTCCATCTCCATCCAGTCTGAGGTAGCAAACTGGCCGGATTTCTTGCCTTTTACCGTACCTGCTTTTTGAATCAGGTGCCCGAACAATAATACTTTTTCAGTAATAGTCGTTTTACCGGCATCGGGGTGCGAAATAATCGCGAAAGTGCGTCTGCTGTCTATTTCATGCAGAAATTTATCTTTAGTCATGGTATCCAATATCAGTTAACAACCAGAGAGCTGGCTGACATAGCAATGAAAAATAATTGTCGGGGATTATAGCAGCATCACTGGCGCTGGCACAGCGCCGGATTAATTTGAAAACCGAAGTGGCAGACACATCATGATAGCGTCTTCTTTACCGCCAGCACTACTGTAGTAGTTTGGCCGACGCCCGGCTTCAATAAAGCCAAGTTTAGTGTACAAATTAATGGCAGAAACATTGGACGCCCTGACTTCCAGCCAGGCTTCTGTTGCCTCACGCTGCTCAGATTGGGCAATAAAATGCGTCAGCAACTTACCGCCAAGACCATTGCCTTGCTGATCACGTCGGATGCAAATGTTAAACAGCTGACTTTCAATAGCAATAAACTGGCCGAAATAAAAACCCAGCAATTGATCATTTGCAAAAATACCAAAATTGAAATATTGACTGCCAAAACAAGATGTAAATACACCTTCTGTCCATGGATAGCGATTGGCCACCGTTTCAATTGACAGTAAAGCAGGTATATCAGCAGTTGTAAGCGCTTTAATCAACATCATTAACCAGCAAAGGTTGTAGTAATATCCATAGCTGTTGCTTAAGGCCGGGCTGTTGCAGCGCAGTAAGAGCGGGGGTTATCAGTATATTATTATTTAGCTGGCATTGAGTCGCATCAGGGTCAATCTGCCAATCAGTAACCACAGATTGTCTCAGCAACAGAGTAATATCCGCACTTAGTACGGTAGCTTCTGGTTGCAGCAAGCCAGCTGTATCCCTAACACTGGTCAGATTTTCTGAACTGGTATTGTGGGTGAAAAAACCTGAGCGTGCCTGAAGTGGCTTGATATTAAGCTGACGGAGTAACTGAGACTGGCTTGCTGATATATTCATAATAAAGAAGAGTGGCAGGGGCAGAGGGATTCGAACCCCCAACCATCGGTTTTGGAGACCGCTGTTCTACCAATTGGAACTATGCCCCTAGCGTTGGAGGCGCCATTATACAAAAGCCTCTCCAAAGGTAAAGCAAAAAGCTGCACTAACGCATTCAATTGCATATAAAACGAACATCCACCTGTATATTGGCTTTAAACTTAACAGAAACCCGGCAGTTTGCCTACCGGGCTGAACTCAGCTAATGCGATGTTGCTGTGGTACTGTCTCCATTATCTTTATCATGTCGATACTTATCAAACCAGTACAGAATATATGCCGTCTTTGCCATTAAATTGCTGGGCCGGCTATAAATGGAATGCGACGCTTCGGGGATCCTTACCATCGCTGTCTCAATGCCACGTAATTGCAATGCCTGATAAAACTGCTCTGTTTCTGAGATGGGTGTACGATGGTCCGCCTCACCAGTCATCAACATAGTGGGTGTAGTTACGTTGCCAACATAACTGATTGGTGAATACTTTAAATAATGTTCAGGATTTTCCCATGGCATAGCAGGGAACCAGTATTGGCTGAAGTAACTGTACATATCGGCATTTAATACAAAGCTAATCCAGTTAATAACCGGCTTTACCGATACCGCAGCGGCAAACCGGTCGGTGTGGCCAACTATCCAGGCTGTTAATGCACCGCCACCGCTGCCGCCGGTAACAAATAACGCTTTTTCGTCGATAAAACCTTTCGCAATTACTGCATCAACGCCGTCCATCAGATCGTTAAAATCCTGACTGGGGTAATTATGATGAATAAGGTTAGCAAAGTCTTCACCGTAACTGGTGCTACCTCGCGGGTTGGTATAGAGCACAACATATCCCTTAGCTGCCATCAGTTGCAGCTCCATCGCAAAATGCGGGCCGTAGGCGGTGTGCGGGCCGCCATGGATTTCCAGGATTAACGGATATTGTTGTTTTGGGTCAAACTCTGGCGGATAGATAATCCAGCCGTGCAATTTGCGCTGGTCAACTGATGAATTGTACCAAAATTCTTCTACCTTACCGATATCACGCGCAAACAGCAGGTCAGCATTCAGTTCGGTTAACGTCCGTTTTTTACCTTTGATAATCACCGCCAGCTCAGCCGGCTGCTGGCTACTCATCTGAGTGTAGGCAACCAAGCCGTTATTTGCTGCGGCAAACTGACCACCACTGTACGGCCGGCCGTATGAGCCACCACCCAAATCTGCAGTAATAATGCTGCGTTTACCGGATAAGGCTTGTTCAGCCAGAATACCTTTACCTTCATTATCATAAGAGATATACAAGGCTTTGCTGTTGGCTAGCCACTGAAAATCATCAATAGATCGGTCCAAATCCTCAGTTAAGTTGCGGATATTACTGCCGTCAATATTCATCACATACAACCGATCAGCCTGATGGGCCAGTTTTCGATCGTCAAAACCTACAAAGGCTATGTGTTTGCCATCAGGCGATAATAACGGGCTGTTATCGGGTCCATTACGATCGGTCAGTTGGGTCAGCTTACGTTCGTCCAGCGTTAACTTAAAAAGCTCACTGTTTAACGGTTTAGACTGCCACTGAGGATGACGATTGGCTGAAAAATATATTGCTTTACTATCATTGGCCCAGCTAATTGTACCAGAATGATTAAAATCGCCCTCAGTCAACTGAATGGCTGAGCCGCCGGATGAAGGCATTATATAGATATGCCGGAAACCGGATTTGGTATAGCCGGCACCATCAACCCGATACTGTTTGCTGTCAATATAAACTGCGGCTTTCGCCCAATCTGCGTTTTCAGGCTTACCAGGCAGGGTTAGCGGTGACTTTACCGGTTTTGGGCTAAACATGCTAAAGGCCAGCCAATTGCCATCCGGTGACCAGCTTAAATTGGCAGGGCTTTGCGTTAATTGCCCCAGCTGCGATGTCCGCCCTGAATCCAGCCATTTAATATGGATCTGACCATTGGCAATAAACGCCAAACGTTGATTATCCGGTGCCCAGCGTGGCGAGCTGGCATTGATATCTTTATCTGTTAACGGCTCTAGCTGCTTACCATCTGCAGAGCTTAACCATAACGTCATACGCCGACGATCTGCTTGCTTATCCATCCAGTTGCGCACAAACACAATCTTATTGCCGCTGGCATTTGGCTGAGGATCCGATACAAATTCAAGTTCAAACACATCTTCATATTGCAGCGGCTTAGCGGCAACACTAAAGCCAGAAAGGCTGAATAGCAGCGCTGTGGTAAAACACAGGCGGCTTGTTAGCTTAGTTAAACTCATCCGAATATCCATTTGTTGAAAATTATCGGATGATACTAGCCTATTTTTGCAGCGAGGTGAAAATGTTGCGCTTAAGCGGGCAAAGACAGAGATAAGCCGGCGGTGTACTACAGTGCTCACACTTACGCAAAGCTTGCTTGTCGCCTGGGGTCGCCCTACTCTCGCATGGCGACAAAACTGCCGGGAGCAGTTTTGGACTGCCGCAGGCAGGCCCGAAGGGCGAAACACAGGGAAGTGTTTCGCAATGCCACCAGCGAAGCGCTGTGGCTGGGGTGGGAGTGTCGTACACCCGCGCAGCGGATAAAGCAAAAAGCCCACTCGATTGAGTGGGCTCTTTGGATTTATTGGGAGCCTGGCGGTGTACTACTCTCGCATGGCGAATGCC
>TARA_R100000656_G_scaffold21836_2_pt1 | contig 164386 bp, 153 predicted proteins | sample TARA_R100000656 | Tara Oceans TARA_R100000656 (sample SAMEA2622517) | marine metagenome | biome: marine biome (ENVO:00000447); feature: mesopelagic zone (ENVO:00000213); material: "saline water (ENVO:00002010), including plankton (ENVO:xxxxxxxx)" | depth 350 m
TTCTCCCTTAAGTTAAAATAGCGCGCCTGGTTTGGGTGTTTTTTGATCCCACGCGTCGCAGGTTCAAATCCTGCATCACCTGCTTTGACCTTCTACACCTAACCTAATTTTCTATCCTGCTAAATAAATCAGCTTTTTTGCACCCCCGATTCTTTCATTTCCTTATTTTATATCGTTTATACCAGGTATTCATCAAATCTATAATGGGGGCTTTTATGCATTCGTATTTGTCTTTGATCATAAGGCACAAATATTGGCTAAAACGGTAATTTAACTACAGTTTTACCGGTTAAAAAGCAATCAGTTGCTTGTCGAAAAGTGCCTGAATAAATGCTAAATTAATGAATATTAATGCTTATTTTCCGCTGTCATGCTTGGGTTGATGTTGCTAGCCGGTGGTGCCGGGTGGGTGTTTTTGCTATACTGCCGGCGGTCAAAATACCGGAGGAGTTATGATAAACCCAAGCTGGCGTAGGGTCGTACTAAAGGTGGGTAGTGCCCTGATAGCGCCAGACAACGAAGGATGTAGCGAACAATATTTACGTCCAATCGCTGAATTTATCCACCAGTGCAGAGAGCAAGGCCGGGAAGTTATCCTGGTGTCCTCTGGTAGTGTGGCGGCAGGCCGTCATCATTTTAATTTTTCGCATCAACGGGTGCCGATGGCTCTGAAAAGGGCGATGGCTGCTGTCGGTCAAAACCAGATGATGAACTTCTGGACCAACTGCTTTGATTTTCCTTGTGCTCAGGTATTGCTGACTCATGGCGACCTCAGTGACAGAGTGCGTCATGTCAATATTCAAAATACCTTACGCCGACTGCTGGATCATCAGGTCCTGCCTATTGTTAACGAAAACGATACCATTGCTACGGATGAGCTGAAAGTCGGTGATAACGATAATCTTGCTGCGATGGTTGCAACCGTTGTTCAGGCTGACGCGCTGATTATCTGTTCTGATGTTAAAGGACTGTATACCGCGGATCCGAGTAAAGACCCGTTGGCAACGCTTATTCCGGAAGTAAACAAAATTGATGCTGCTATTTATAGCCTGGCAGGTGGTGCTGCTTCTGCAGTAGGCACCGGCGGTATGCGTACTAAAGTGGAAGCTGCTGAAAAAGCCACCGCGCAGGGTGTCGATACCCTGATCGTTGATGGTCATCAGCTGGAAACCTTTGAGTGTCTTTTAGCGGGTGAGAATCCTGGCACAGTATTTTTTGGCCAGCACAAACCGTTACCGGCTAAAAAGCATTGGGTACGCCATACCCTGCGGGCTAAGGGTGAAATATGGGTTGATGACGGCTGTGTGGAGGCATTAAGCCAACATGGGGCATCATTACTTAGCAGTGGTATCGTTCAAATTAGAGGTGAATTTGATTCAGGTGATGCCGTGATTATTCGCTGTGCTAAAGGTACGCGTCGCATTGCCAAGGGTGTAAGCCGTTTTAGTGCTACGGAACTGTTTTCTATTAAAGGGCAACAAAGCCGGGATATTCCAAAATATCTGGGCTACTGTCCGGCAGGCAGTGATGCAGTAATTCACCGTAGTGAAATGATGTTATTGGAGAAATTATGATTTCTGATGTTGCAGCCACGTTGGCTGCTCAGGCAGCTAAAGCTGCCAAAGCTGTTGCTATCTTATCAACAGAGCAAAAAAACTTTGTACTACAAAGCGTTGCTAATCGTATACGTGAAGCTACCGGTGCGATTATTACCGCAAATAAAGATGAAGTTGCCCAGGCTGGCAGTAACGGAACCAGTGCGGCGATGATAGACCGCTTAACCTTAAACCCTGAACGTATTGAAGCGATGGCGCAGGCGATTGAACAGATTATTCAGTTGCCTGATCCAGTCGGGTCTACCCGGCAAATTGAGCAGCGGCCTAATGGGATAAATATTGCAAAGACACGCATTCCTCTTGGTGTTATTTGTATGATATACGAAGCCCGGCCAAATGTTACTGCTGATGCGGGGGCATTGTGTTTTAAATCAGGTAACGCGGTGATCTTACGCTGTGGTCGTGAAGCCATTAACACCAGCCTGGCTATTGCGTCTGCAATGCGTCAGGCGTTACGCGACCATGACTTGCCAGAAGAAGTGATTACCATCGTGCCGGATCCTGATCGGGATTTGTTACTCGCATTGCTTAAACAGGATCAGTTTATTGATTTGGTTATTCCTCGTGGTGGTGAAGGCTTAATTCGTTTTGTTACTGAGCAAAGCCGTATTCCGGTCATTCAGCACTTTAAAGGCGTTTGTCATCTGTATGTTGACCAAAGTGCTGATTTAAACATGGCACTTAACTTATTGATTAATGGTAAGGTGCAACGGCCCGGAGTATGTAATGCACTCGAAGGCTTACTGGTAAATAAGCATCAGGCGGCCGATTTTTTACCAATGGTTGCTAAAGCACTGGCCGAGCATCAGGTTAAAATACATGCCTGTAAACAAAGCGTCGGCTACTTTAGTGGTGCCTCGGCCATTGCTGACGATGAATTTGGTCAGGAGTACCTGGCGCCGGAAATCGCTATCAGAGTGGTGGATGACATGGACGCGGCCATTGAGCATATTGATCAGTTCGGCAGTCAGCATACAGAGGTAATCTGCACTGCAGATCAAGCCAATGCTGATCGATTTATTCGCACTGTTGATACGGCCGTGGTGATGCATAATACGTCTTCGCGTTTTTCTGACGGCGGTGAGTTGGGATTAGGTGCTGAAATAGGCATATCGACCAGCAAGCTGCATGCTTATGGTCCGATGGGCCTGGAAGCGCTGACCACTGAAAAATACGTCGTTACCGGTAGCGGTCAAATTCGCAATTAGTGTGGCAATGCTGTATCAATCGCTAAAACTGGCAGGAAACGCTAATAGATAATTAGTTAACGTATTGAACAGACTTAACTTTAATAGGTTAAGTCTGTTTTTTATTTTTTGTCAAGATTAACAGCGAAAACAAGCAGGGCTAAAGGCTCGACTATGAGGATTTAGCCCGCTATAATGCCGCGTCCAATTTTATAACAGGTCAGGTTCAGCTTAAGTTTTTCGAGTCCCGGCCATACAAGCACGGCGTATTTCAGACGCCTGATTTTGATTTCGAGGTAGCAAGATGCAAGTTTCTGTGGAAACCACCCAGGGTTTAGAGCGCCGTTTAACGATTACTGTACCGGCTGATAAGATTGATTCAGAAGTAAAAAACCGCTTGCGTGATCTGGCAAAACGCCAGCGTATTGATGGCTTTCGCCCGGGTAAAGCACCGGTGTCAATTATCCAGAAACGTTTCGGTCAGGCTGTATTGCAGGAAGTTGCATCAGAACAAATGCAACGTTCATTTTACGAAGCCGTCATCGAAAACAAATTAACCCCAGCCGGAGCACCAACTTTTGCTCCAGGTACCTTAGCAGCGGGTAAAGATTTAGAATTCGCAGCAACATTTGAAGTTTATCCGGATGTTACAGTAGCAAATCTGGAAAAAATTGAAGTTAATAAGCCAAAGGTTGAAATTGGTGAAGATGATCTGGCAAAAATGCTGGAAACGCTGCGCAAGCAACATGCGAAATGGCAGGAGAAAAAAGGTGCCGCGGCTACTGGCGACCGGGTAACAATGGATTTTGTCGGCTCTATTGACGGTGAAGAGTTTGAAGGCGGCAAGGCAAGCGACTTCCAGTTAGAGCTGGGCCAGGGCCGGATGATTCCAGGCTTTGAAGATGGCGTTGTTGGTAAAAAAGCGGGTGAGCAGGCCACGGTTGAAGTGACATTCCCTGAAGATTACCATGCAGAAAACCTCAAAGGTAAAGCGGCCAGCTTTGCTGTTACCGTTAATACCGTAGAAGAGCAGGTTTTACCGGAGTTAAACGATGAGTTTGCCACCTTATTTGGCTTAGCAGAAGCCAGTGTCGACGCGTTGAAAACTGAAGTGCGTAAAAACATGGAACGCGAGCTTAAGCAAACGATTAAAGGCAAAGTAAAAGAGCAGGTGATTAAAGGCTTACTTACCAATAACGAAGTGGAAGTACCCCAGTCGTTAATTGGTGGCGAAGTTGAAGTGCTGCGTAAGCAAGCATTACAACGTTTTGGCAATAACGTTGATCCTAAACAATTACCTGAATTACCTGCATCATTGTTCGAAGAGCAGGCTAAAGATCGGGTTAAAGTAGGTTTACTGTTAGGTGAAGTTATCAAAACTAATGACCTGAAAGTAGACAATGCCAAAGTTGAAGAATTAATTGCTAACGTCGCGTCTGCTTATGAAGATCCGGCTGAGGTTGTTCAGTATTACCATAGCAATAACGAATTAATGCAGAGCATGCGTAATGTGGCACTGGAAGAGCAGGCAATAGAATTAATTCTTACTAAAGCTAAGGTCAATGAGCAAGCTGCTGCTTTTGACGAGATAATGAACCCGCAAGCCACCAACTAAGATTGACTTATCGTGGTATGACGGTTTTAATGGCTCGAACAGCAGTTCGGGCCATTTTGTTTTCCGGCCAAACAATTCCGAGTTTTCATTAAGGGACCCTATTTTATGCCAATGTCACGTGAGATGACTGACATCGTTAACGCTTTAGTACCGATGGTGGTTGAGCAAACCGCGAAAGGTGAACGTTCTTATGATATTTTTTCCCGGTTGTTAAAAGAACGGGTTATATTTTTGACTGGTCAGGTTGAAGACCATATGGCTAACCTGATTGTGGCACAGCTTTTGTTTCTTGAATCGGAAAACCCGGAAAAAGATATCTACATTTATATCAATTCGCCAGGTGGTTCTGTGACCGCGGGTTTATCAATTTACGATACAATGCGCTATATTAAACCAGATATCGCTACAGTGTGCGTTGGTCAGGCTGCCAGTATGGGCGCTTTTTTATTGTCAGGCGGTACCAAAGGTAAGCGCTATTGTCTGCCCAATGCCCGGGTGATGATTCATCAACCATTGGGTGGTTTTCAGGGCCAGGCGACCGATTTTGAGATTCATGCCCGCGAAATTCTGGGTATTAAGGAAAAATTAAATCGTCTGATGGCCGACCATACAGGCAAAACGTACGAAGAAATTGTTAATGATACAGAACGCGATCGCTTCTTAAGCGCACAGCAAGCCTTGGATTATGGCCTGATTGACACCATATTAAGTAAAAGAGACGCGAAATAATTGAAGCCGGGTGGCCAGTGTTGAGGCCGCCAGCGACGTAAAAAGAGGTAGTTACATGTCTGATCACCGCAATGACGGCGATAAAAGCGGCAAATTATTATATTGCTCGTTTTGTGGCAAATCACAGCATGAAGTGCGTAAGTTGATCGCAGGCCCGCAAGTGTATATTTGTGATGAATGCGTTGATTTATGCAACGACATTATCCGTGAAGAAATTAAAGATATTTCGCCTAAACGCGAGTCTGATACGTTACCCACACCACGCGAGATTCGCTCACATCTGGATGACTACGTCATCGGTCAGGAGCATGCCAAAAAAGTATTGGCCGTGGCAGTATACAATCACTATAAACGTCTGCGCAGTGCTCAGCATAAACAGGAAGTTGAACTTAGCAAAAGTAATATACTGCTAATTGGCCCAACCGGAAGTGGTAAAACATTGCTGGCTGAGACACTGGCAAGATTGTTGGATGTGCCGTTTACCATGGCGGATGCTACAACGTTAACTGAAGCCGGTTATGTAGGCGAAGACGTTGAAAATATTATCCAGAAGCTGCTGCAAAAATGTGATTACGACGTTGAAAAGGCACAGCGCGGTATAGTCTATATTGATGAGATTGATAAAATTTCTCGTAAATCAGACAACCCTTCGATAACCCGCGATGTATCCGGTGAAGGTGTACAACAGGCGCTTTTAAAGCTGATTGAGGGCACCATCGCCTCAGTACCGCCACAAGGTGGCCGTAAACACCCTCAGCAGGAATTTTTACAGGTTGACACCTCTAAGATCTTGTTTATCTGTGGTGGCGCTTTCGCAGGGCTGGATAAAGTCATTGAGCAGCGCAGTGCCAAAGGCGCCGGGATCGGTTTTGGTGCCACGGTCAAGAGTAAGGAAAGCACTCGTAGTTTAAGTGAATCGTTCCGTGATGTAGAACCTGAAGATTTAGTTAAATATGGTTTAATTCCAGAATTTATTGGCAGGTTACCGGTGGTGGCTACCTTAACTGAACTGGATTTAGATGCACTGGTACAAATCCTTAGTCAACCAAAAAATGCGTTGGTTAAGCAGTTCGCTGCGTTATTTAAAATGGAAGATGTTGAACTGGAGTTTCGTGACGATGCCTTAAAAGCAATTGGTCAAAAAGCAATGGAGCGCAAAACAGGCGCCCGTGGTTTGCGCTCAATTGTAGAAGGTGTGCTGCTTGATACTATGTATGAACTGCCGTCGATGGAAGATGTCAGTAAAGTGGTCATTGATGAAACGGTGATCCGTGGCGAAACTCAGCCGATACTGATTTATGAAAACAGTGAGCCGGAAGTCGCACAGTCAAAATAACGCTATCAAACTAACAAAAAGGAGCTGAATCAGCTCCTTTTTCGTATACACAATTGAAGTTTGCCAAATTAACCCCATATACTGGCTATCAGGTGTCGCCCGCAGTATTAATTCGAGAGATAAACAATGACAGTAGAACAAACTGAACGTTTGCATATGCCGGTATTGGCGTTGCGTGACGTCGTCGTTTACCCCCACATGGTGATCCCCCTGTTTGTTGGTCGGGCTAAGTCTATTAAGTGTTTAGATGCGGCAATGGACAATGACAAGCAGATTTTTCTGGTCGCGCAAAAAGACGCTACCCTGGATGACCCCAGTGCTGATGATTTGTATCAGATAGGTACGGTTGCCACTATTCTGCAATTGCTTAAGTTACCAGATGGTACTGTCAAAGTACTGGTCGAAGGTGCCAAGCGTGCCAGACTGACCGAGTTTACCGAAACAGAAGACGCTTTTGCTGCGCACGTTGAGCTTATTCCTTCCATTGATATTGATAGCAGCGAGCAGGAAGTGTTTCTGCGCTCTGCCATTAACCAGTTTGAGGGTTACATCAAGCTTAATAAAAAAATCCCGCCAGAAGTGCTTACTGCCTTAAGCGGTATTGACGATGCGGCACGCCTTGCCGATACCATGGCTGCCCATATGCCACTTAAGGTCGATGATAAGCAGAAGGTACTGGAGCTGGTTGATGTAACCGAGCGTCTTGAATATCTGATGGCCATGATGGAAAGCGAAATTGATATTTTGCAGGTTGAACGGCGTATTCGTAGCCGGGTCAAAAAGCAAATGGAGAAGAGCCAGCGCGAATACTACCTTAATGAGCAGATGAAGGCGATTCAGCGAGAGCTTGGCGATCTGGAAGACGCACCAGACGAGTTTGAAGCGCTGGCAGCAAAGATTGAAAAAGCGAAAATGCCGGTGGAAGTGGCAAATAAAGCCAGGGCTGAGCTGCAGAAGCTGAAGATGATGTCGCCGATGTCAGCTGAGGCCACAGTCGTGCGCAGCTATATTGATTGGCTATCCACCGTTCCTTGGAAAGCCCGCAGCAAGGTGAAAAAGAATCTGGCGGCCGCAGAGCAGGTTCTGGATGCTGATCATTACGGGTTAGAAAAGGTCAAAGAACGCATTATTGAATATTTGGCAGTGCAACAGCGGGTAAATAAGTTAAAAGGCCCGATTTTGTGTCTGGTCGGCCCTCCTGGCGTAGGTAAAACCTCTTTGGGGCAATCAGTAGCAAAGGCAACCGGCCGCAAATATGTGCGGATGGCCTTGGGTGGTGTGCGTGATGAGGCCGAGATCCGCGGGCACCGACGCACGTATATCGGCTCTATGCCTGGCAAAATTATTCAGAAAATGGCAAAAGTGGGCGTTCGTAACCCGCTTTTCTTACTGGACGAAATCGATAAAATGGCGTCTGATTTCAGGGGAGATCCTGCGGCAGCGTTGTTAGAAGTGCTTGATCCTGAACAGAATGCCACCTTTAGTGACCATTACCTTGAAGTGGATTACGATTTATCGGATGTGATGTTTTTTGCGACATCAAACAGCCTGAATATTCCGGCAGCATTGCTAGACAGAATGGAAGTTATTCGTTTGTCGGGCTATACCGAAGATGAAAAGCTGAATATCGCCAAACAGCATCTAATTTCCAAGCAAATCAGTAGAAACGGTTTAAAGCCGCACGAACTTACTATCGAAGACAGCGCAATTATCGGTGTGATTCGTTATTACACCAGAGAAGCCGGCGTGCGGAGTTTGGAGCGCGAGATTTCTAAATTGTGTCGCAAAGCGGTTAAGCAAATATTGTTGGATTCAGATACCAAACAAGTTGTGATTAACGCCGATAACCTGGAAGAGTTTCTGGGGGTGCAGCGGCATGATTATGGTAAAGCTGAAGACAGTAACCGGATAGGGCAGGTGACAGGCCTGGCCTGGACCGAAGTGGGTGGTGACTTACTTACTATAGAAGCTGCATCTGTGGTTGGTAAAGGCAAGCTTACCTATACCGGTTCACTGGGAGACGTAATGAAAGAGTCTATCCAGGCCGCAATGACCGTCGTTCGCAGTCGCGCTGAAGTATTGCGGATAAACGAAGACTTTTACGAGAAACGTGATATTCATGTTCATGTGCCGGAAGGGGCAACACCCAAAGACGGACCCAGTGCAGGTATCGCCATGGTTACGGCCTTGGTTTCAAGCCTAACTGGTAATCCGGTGCGGGCAGATGTGGCAATGACCGGCGAAATTACCCTGCGTGGTGAAGTGTTACCTATAGGCGGTTTGAAAGAGAAGTTGCTGGCAGCGCATCGTGGCGGCATTAAACGGGTTCTGATCCCTCATGACAATATCCGTGATTTAAAAGAAATACCGGATAACGTTAAAGGGGATATTGAGATCAAGCCGGTGAAGTGGATAGAAGATGTGCTTCAATATGCATTGCAGGAGCCTACAGACCGCATTAACGTGGTAAATACGGCAAAAAATCCAGCAAATAGCAAAAAAACCACAAAAAATCCTGCTTAGGGGCTTTTCATTCCTGTTGGCTGTGCTAAGTTATGGTCAGTTTCGACCCAGCCCTTATAAAATAAGGGCTGCGGTTAAAGCAAAAAAATATTAGTTTGAAAGCGTCTTCTGCTTGCAAGACATCAAGATGCTTGTTATAACGAAGCGCAGTCTAGAAAAGCTAATAACTACTAGTTGTAGAAAATAATAACAATTGAAGGGGATGATATTGTGAACAAGTCTCAACTTATCGACAAAATTGCTGCTAATGCAGATATCTCAAAAGCGGCAGCTGGTCGTGCACTGGACGCGTTCATTGACGCTGTTACTGATGCTCTTAAAGAAGGCGACTCTGTAGCTTTAGTTGGTTTTGGTACTTACAGCGTACGTGAGCGTGCTGCCCGTACAGGCCGTAACCCGCAAACCGGCGCTACTATTCAAATCGCTTCTGCGAAAATTCCTTCTTTCAAGCCAGGTAAAGCGTTAAAAGACGCCGTAAACTAACTGGTTGCTTGCCCCGGCGCGCCGGGGCAGCCTGTAAAGCCCGGATGAGTTATCGGGCTTCATTAAAAAAGGCGCATCTGTTAAGATGCGCTTTTTTTTTAAGACAACTTAGCGTAAGTTGAATATAGAGATGTCCCGAAGATGTTAGAGAGAATCAGAGAAGGCTCCCAGGGGGTTATTGCCAAAACCATTTTGGGTTTGGTCATTCTTACTTTTGCCCTGGCGGGCGTTGGCAGTTACTTAAGCTCGCCAACCGAAGTTGCGGTGGCAGTAGTAAATGGCGAAGAAATTAATCAGACTCAGTTTGAACAAGCACTACAACGTGACCGTGCCCGTATGCAGCAGCAATTTGGTGAAATGTACGAGACCATTGCTGCCGATCCGGCTTATAACAGCCGGTTTCGCGGTGAAGTGCTGGAGCGACTGATTGATGAAACGTTGCAACAGCAATTTGTGCGCAAACTGGGCATTCGGGTTGGTGATGATCAGGTGCGAGATACTATCCGAAACCTGGGTGAGTTTCAGGTAGACGGTACCTTTAACAATGACCGTTATATCGCCCTGTTGCGGCAGATGGGCTATCAAAGCGCTGATTTCCGTGAAATGGTGCGGGAAGATATGGCGGCCAGTCAATTCCGTGCTGGTGTATTTGCCAGTGAGTTCTATTTACCCTCTGAAATCCAGCAAATTCGTCAGCTTGAACAACAAAGCCGGGACATCAGCTATTTCGTGGTAAAAGCGGCAAACTTTGCAGAACAGGTAACAATCAGTGAGCAAATGATAGAAGACTACTATCAAATGCAACTGCAGCGCTTTGAAACCGAGCCCAAAGTGGCTGCCGAGTATGTGGAGTTATCTGCAGCAGCTATTGCCGAAGATATTGAGATAACTGAACAGCAGGTCCAGACTTACTATGACGCCAACCAGGCACGTTTCAGCACTGATGAACAGCGTGAGGTTGCTCATATCATGTTGGAATCTGAAGGTGCTGACGATGCCGTTGCTGCTGAAGCAGCTGCGTTGTTAAGCCAGTTACGCCAGGGCGCAGATTTCGCCGAGTTAGCCAAAACACGTTCTGCGGATACCTTCTCAGCAGAGAATGGCGGCGTACTGGGCACTGTGGAACCCGGACAAATGGATCCTGACTTCGAGCAGGCTGCTTTTGCCCTGACTGAGGCCGGCCAGTTAAGTGAGGTCGTACAAAGCGAATACGGTTATCACATTATTAAACTGGTTAGTTATACCCCGGGACAGCAGCAGCCATTAGCTGAAGTTCAGGAAAGCATTGTAGAGCGGTTAAAACAGGAGCAGGCGACAGAGCAATTCTATCAGCTGCAAACCCGAATGGCTGAAGTGGCGTTTGAAGTACCTGACAATCTGGATGAGACTGCAGCCGTGCTGGGTGAGCGTGTACGTTCAACGCCATTGTTCAGCAAAGAGCAGGCCACTGAGCCTCTGACCCATCCAGCCGTGATCAACAAGCTTTTTGATCAGCAATTTATTAGTGATGGTTTGAATAGTGATCCTATAGAAATTGGGAATCAGCATTTGTTGGTCGTCAGGGTAAAGGAATTCCAGCCAGCCCGAACCTTACCGCTGGCAGAAGTTTCAGACCAAATTACTCAGGCTCTGAAAGTTGAGCAACAAGCTCGTTTGGCTCAGGAGCAAGTTGCAGCACTATTGGCTGAACAGGCCGATATCAGCAGTATGGCAGAGCAGGCTGGTGTAACGTTGCGAACCGCGGCGGCAACCCCACGCTTCGGTGGCAGCTTAGATCCGCAGATTCGCAGTCAGGCGTTTAAAATGGCGCGGCCGGTTGCGGGTAAGCCTAGCATTGACTCGGTAACACTAGCCAGCGGTGATGTTGCAATCGTTGCGGTGTCTGGCGTGCAGGACGTAGAAGTTACGACCGTCCCCTCAGAGGAAGAACTCGAGAGCATGGCGCAGCGACAGGCTGAGCAGGGTTATCTTGCGTTGGTTGCCGCATTAAAAGCTAATGCCGAAATCAGTCGTAATTTACGAGCAGCTACCCCGGAACAAAACTAAGTGGATTAGTAGCGCTTAGCTAAAAAAACCGTGCTTTAAGCACGGTTTTTTATTTTTGGCTGACAATTACTGCCAGGCTAATCTGCATCAGACCCCAGAGCTGTTAATAAGCTTTCTAGTGTATTCATGGGCCGGAGCAGCAAACACCGCTGCGGTAGTACCGTAATCAACGGCGTGTCCTTGATGGAGCACCAGAATGCTGTCGCTGATATGGCGTACTAATCGAAGTTGGTTACTGATAAGCAAATAAGCCAAGCCTGATTTTTGCTGTAACTCCAGTAGCAAGTTAACAATTTGTGCTCGTAACGTCGGGTCTAACGCGGTCAGCGCTTCGTCAAGGATCAGCAGCTTAGGGTCTAAGATCAGTGCTCTGGCTAACGCCACACGCTGCAACTGACCGCCCGAAAACATATGAGGGTAGTATTCAGCGTGTTCGTCCAGTAAACCCAGTAATTTTAAGGTTTGCCCAATTTTAACCCGGCGTTGTTGTTGATCAAGTACTGTACTGAAACATAATACGTCTTCGAGCATCTGACCTATTTTTTGTGATGGATTTAACGAACGTCCCGCGTCCTGAAAAATAAATCGGATGACATGGTTGTACTTCTTATAGTGACTGATTTGGACCGGTTTACCCGCCAGCAGAATGTGACCACTATCAGGTTTTTCAATACCGACCAATAGTTTAGCAAGCGTGCTCTTGCCTGATCCGGTTTCACCTACAACCGCCAGCGTTTTTCCCTCTGCCAGGGTAAAACTGATGTTCTCCAACGCAGTAATATGTTGACGGCCAAACCAGCCGCGCTGTTTACTGTACATTTTGCCCAGTGCCTGAACTTCCAGTAAATCACTCATTAACTACCCTTCGTCGTTAATGGAAAATGGCAGCTAAAATAATGATTTTGCTGGCGCTCCAATGCCGGAGTTTTCACGCACTCTTTGCGGGCATTGGGACAGCGTGGTCCCAGGCGGCAGCCGATTGGTACGTGTTGTAACGTTGGTATACTACCCGGTAGCGCATAAAGCGGCGTTTTGGCGGCTAAATCTGGTTGAAACTCTGGCACACTTTTAATCAGAGCATCGGTGTAAGGATGCAAGGGGGCGTGCAGTAGCTGACGGGTTTCACCGGCTTCAACCAACTGGCCACAATATAAAACACTGAGCTTTTGGGTATAGCGGGCCACGCTTTCCAGTTCATGGCTTATCAATAGCACTGACATCCCTTTTAGCTGATTAAAACTCGCCAGTAACCTGAAAAGCTGGGCTTGCGTGGTGCTTTCCAATGCCGTAGTCGGCTCATCAGCAATCAGTAATTTGGGATTTTTAGCGATAGCCATCGCGATCATGACTTTTTGACATATCCCTTCTGACAATTGATAGGGGTAACTTTGCAATACCCGTTGATGTTCACGCACACCAACTTTATGCAGCAGGCCTATCGCTTTTTTGCGTCTGAGGGCTCTGCGGCGCCACCAGGGGCCATTAAGCAGATGATCAGGAATCGCTTCTTCCAGTTGTTCTCCGATAACGGCGGTAGGATCAAGGCTGCGGCTTGGTTCCTGATAAATCATGGCGATATCCCGGCCAATAATTTGCCGTCTTTGTTCTGAGCTAAGCCGTAGTAGATCTTTACCCAACCAATGAAAGCGGTCTGCTGTAACCTGCCAGCGGCGGTTCAGAACGCCAACAATGGCTTTAGCTATCAGACTTTTACCCGAACCTGATTCTCCAACCAAGCCTCGGGTTTCACCTTCACGCAGACTCAAACTTACTCTATCAACCGCCCGCACCAAACCATCGGCGGTTTCCAGCTCAATGGTCAGGTTCTTTATATCGAGCAATAACATTTAGCTTTGCCGCCTTTTTAAAATTGCGGTTTTTAAACCATCACCAACCAGATTAACAGATAACACTGCAGTGAAAATAAGTAAACCGGGAATAGCCACACTGCTTGGTGCCAGATAGATCAGATCAAGTGAATCACTGATCATCGCACCCCATTCCGACAATGGCGCTTGCGCGCCGAAACCGAGAAAGCCCAGGGCGGCAATATCTAAAATGGCAGTAGAAAGGGCCATAGTGGCCATTATCGTTAGTTTTTCCCAAATATTGGGTAAGATTAATCTGCTTAAAACATGCCAGTCGTTTGCACCGTCTAAGCGGTACGCTATTACATAATCCTGTTTTAGCTCTTCATCAATCGCATTGCGGATGCCGTGCACAAATTGGGGCAGTAATGCCAGCATAATAGCCCAGGTAGTATTGATCAGCCCCGGGCCAATAATAGCGACGATAATTATCGCTAACAGCAAGGACGGAATCGTCAGTGCTAAATCGAGAATATGATTGAACACGCTGGATTTAACACCCTTACTCATGCCCGCCAGTGCACCAAGCAACAAGCCCATCAGCAAGGCGCCGGCTACCGTTATAAGGGCAAAACCAAAGGTATAGCTGGTACCTTTTATCATTCGGGACAGCAGATCCCGACCAAGATCATCGGTACCAAATGGATACTGTACCAGGCCAGCCGCATTCCAGGATGGGGGCAATAACAGCAGTTCATCAACCTGTAAGTAGGGATCATGCGGTGTAACTAAAGGCGCCAGCAAACTGATAACAAAGAATCCGATAAATAAGAATAAGCCGGCCATCGCCGAGTGTTGTCGCCTGAATTCCCGCCAGAGCTGTTTTAGCGGTGAACGATTGTTTTCTTCGAGGTATAACCGGAATTTACTCAAATCAACCTCGCCTGGCTAACGGGTTAAAAAATGCATGTAAGATTTCAGTCAGCATATTTATGGCGATTACCATCGTGGAGATCACTAGCAATCCCGCCTGGATTGCCGGATAGTTGCGCTGATAAATACTGTCGATTAGCCAGCGGCCAATTCCAGGCCAGGAGAAGATTACCTCGGTTAGCATGGCCAGGGTGATCAGGGTACTGAACTGTAAACCAATCTGACGGATAACAGGGAGTAGCGCGTTACGCAGTCCATGCCGGTACAAGACTTGTCCCCGGTTTAACCCCTTGGCCCTCGCTGTTTTAATATAGTTTTGTTCCCATACGTTTAACATGGCATCGCGAACAAAGCGAACCATTACTGTTGTTGGAAACGTTGCCAGTACCACGGTTGGCAGAAGTAAATGCTGGAGTGCATTGTGCAGCGCTTCCTGGCGGTAGCTGATGTCTGCTTGCAAAATGTCGTACAGCATAAAGCCACTGTGGTGTGGAATTTCATACAACACGCCGATGCGGCCGGCTGAAGGGAGTACGCCCAGTGCCAGCGAAAAAAACATGATCAGTAACAATCCCCACCAGAATATCGGCAGGGAATAGCCAATCATTGCCAGAGCAGAAATAGATTTGCCAATGATGCTGTCGGGTTTAAACGCGGCCACGATTCCCAGCGGTATGCCAATAATAAATGACAATAACAACGCATAGGCTGCCAGCTCCAGGGTGGCGGGTAACAGCAACTTTACTTCTTGGAGCAGCGGTTGCTGACTGGCAAAAGACAGCCCCCAATCACCGTGGACAATTCTGTTTAAAAACGCCAGGTACTGCTGCAGGTAATTTTTATCAAGTTGATAATAAGCAACAAGTTGCTGACGCTGGCTTTCGTCAATCTGACGCAGACCGCTAAGGTTCTGTACGATGTCACCGGGAAACAAATAGCCGAGACTAAACGCCAGCAGGCTCAGTGCCAAAAACACAAACATCATCAGAAACAGACGTCGGAATAAATAGCGGGTCATGGCTCAACCCTTTTAGCATGTTGCAGGGCTATACCACCATAGGGGTTAATACTGACTCCGGTTACCGAACTACTGATTGCCTGAAAGCGCTGTGAATGGGCAATGGCAACGAGAGGCTGTTTTTGATGCAGATATTGTTGTGCTGCTAAATATAGTGCCCGTCGCTGCTGTTGGTTTGCTGTTAACAGGGCTTGACTGATAATGTCATCAAACGCGGGATCACACCAATTTGCCCGGTTGCTGCCGCTATCTCTGGCCGCGCAGCTCAGCAGCGGGCGGAAAAAATTATCAGGATCCGGGTTGTCGGCAGCCCAGCCAATAAGTACCGAATCATGCTCAAAGTTGCCCAGCTTCTGACGGAAACTATTCCATTCATAAGATACGATATTAGCTTTGACACCAATCTGGGCTAAATCGGCTTGCATCAGTTCTGCCATTTTTAACGCATTGGGATTATACAAGCGTTGCACCGGCATGGCCCAGATATCCATGGTAAAGCCATTGGGATAGCCCGCCTCGGCCAACAACGCCCGCGCTTTGGCCGGAGAATATAGTGGCGCAGGTAAACCATCATTGTAAGCCCATGACGTGGGTGGCAAAATGCCATATGCAGGCGTTGCCTGGCCGTAATACACTGCTTGCAAAATGGCCGCTCTGTTAATGGCCATTGCTAACGCCTGGCGAACAGCTAATTGATCAAAAGGCGGTTTTTGCGTGTTAAATGCCCAGAAACCCACGTTCATACTGGTACTTTCCTGCACCGTAACATCAGGCCTGGCCGCGATCAGCTCTAACTCTGCGACCCTTGGATAAGACACGATATCGCACTCGTGAGTAAAGAGTTTGGCCATGCGCCTGGCATTATTAGGCACAATGTCAAATACCAATTGCTCGGGTTGGGTATCACCGCGCCAATAGTCGTTGTTGCGATACATTCTGACCAGGATATCCTTCTGATATTCGCGAAAACGAAATGGCCCGGTACCAATTGGTAAACGATCCATCTGGCCGGGTTCACCTGCAGCAAGAAGTTTCTGACCATACTCAGCAGAAAGGATGGCCGCAAAATCGGTTGTCAGATTAGATAAAAAAGAACTGTCAGGGCGTTGTAATTCAAACACAACAGTATGTTGATCAGTTGCTTGTACCTGTTTTACTAACCCGGCCCAGTCAACACTTTGAAAATAAGGATAAACCCCGCCGCCCTGAAAATGAAACGGATGCTCAGTACTGGTAATCCGATTAAACGTAAATACCACATCTTCAGCATTGAAGTTACGGCCTGGAGAAAAGTAGCGGGTAGTATGGAATTCTACGTCCTGACGCAGGGTGAATTGGTAACGGGTTCCATCTGCACTAACTTGCCAGTCAGTAGCCAGACCGGGAATAATGTTACCATTGGCCGGATTTATATCGACCAGCCTGTCGTATAACTGCTGGCTGATAATATCAATAGTGGTGCCGGAAGTGACCCGTTGTGGGTTAAAGCTCTCTGGTGAGCCTTCAGAACAATAAACCAGGCCACTGCGGGCTGTTTCAGGCAGGTATGGCTTGCAGCTCGCAAGCAGCAGCAAGATGCTGAGCATAGCGCTGCTAAAAACCAGAGCACGAGTACCATTGTCAGGTAGCTTCATCCCTGCTGACTTTCCAGCAATTGATACTTTTTCATATAACCACGCAACTGATGATAGGTAAGATTTAATAAATCTGCCGTTTTTTTCTGATTGTACTGACTGGCGCTGAGCGCCTCTTTAATCAGTTTTACTTCAAAATCCTGTGCCAGGGTTTTAAAATCTACGCCGTTGCTAAAATCAATACTGGGATTAGCAGGGCTACTTGTGTTGCCCGTCTCCTTATTATCGGCAGTATCAGGCGGGGTTACCAGCGGTTCTGTGGGTTTTTGTGGACCATTTGCCCGGGTTTTAATGCGTTGGGTTGGCCGGTAAGCCGATTCAAAAGGATTCAGCTGGATATGGTGCACCGGTACGTAGGGATTATTAGTGCGATAAACGCTGCGTTCGACCACGTTTTTCAATTCCCGGACATTGCCCGGCCAATGATAGTCAAGCAGAGTGTTTTTGGCTTTTTCACTAAAGCCACTAAACAGCTCAAAGCCGAGCTCTCTGGCCATATTCATCGCAAAATGCTCTGCCAGTAATAATATATCTTCACGGCGCTCGCGCATTGGTGGCAAGGTAATAACATCAAAGGCCAGCCGGTCAAGCAAGTCAGCCCTGAATTCTCCATTGTCGGCCATCGAAGGTAAATCTTCGTTGGTAGCGCATACCAGTCTTACATCAACCCGCACTGGCCGGCTACCGCCAACGCGCTCAAATTCACCATACTCGATTACCCGTAATAACTTTTCCTGCACCAGCGCCGGCGTATTGGCCAGTTCATCTAAAAATAATGTTCCGCCGTTGGCTCGCTCAAATCGGCCTTCATGCCTTTTGCCTGCGCCGGTAAATGCGCCTGCCTCATGCCCAAATAACTCGCTCTCCAGCAGGTTTTCATTTAATGCTGCACAGTTAAGGGTCAGATACTGCTGATCCCAGCGCTGTGATAAAAAGTGTAATCGGGCAGCGATCAGCTCTTTACCAGTGCCCCTTTCGCCAATTATCAGCACTGGCTTATCGAGTGGCGCCAACTGTGACACCTGATCCAGTACATTTAAAAAACTGTTGGCCTGACCAATCAGGTTATCTTGTTGATATTTTTTATTCATTGACAGCTACAAAGTAGTTAATTTCGCTAATAAATAGTGTATTTCATAAAGGGCAGGAGCTAAAGCTTTTGTTTTAAATAAATAAAGTTATTAAATATTAGTATGTTATGGTAATTTGCAAAGTTGGCAAGAAACCTGAATAAGCATTAGCGTACTAACATCAACATACAGAGGTAACTAAGATGGGTATTTTTTCACGCTTTTCAGATATTGTGAACTCAAACATCAACTCGCTGCTGGATAAAGCCGAAGATCCGGAAAAGATGGTCCGGTTAATTATTCAGGAAATGGAAGATACGTTGGTTGAAGTGCGTTCGTCTTCTGCCAAAACCATTGCTGAGAAAAAAGATTTACAACGGGTGGTCAGCAGGCTGCAAGGTGAAGCAGATGACTGGCAGGCCAAAACCGAACTGGCATTGAGCAAAGATCGCGATGACCTGGCCCGGGCTGCATTAATTGAGAAGCAAAAAGCTGCCGAGCAGGCAGATGCTTTACTTCACGATATTTCAGTGTTGGATGAACATATCAGTAAGTTGCAGGATGAAGTGTCGCAACTGCAGGAAAAACTGGCTGATGCCAAAGCTCGGCAGAAATCGATGCTGATGCGCCGTACCACGGTTGAAAATCGGCTGGAAGTGAAAAAATCACTTGATAGCAACCGAATCAACGATGCCATGTACAAGTTTGAGCGCTATGAGCAAAAAATTGATTCGCTGGAAGCACAGGTAGAGTCGTATGATCTAGGTAAGAAAACCTTGAAAGACGAATTTGCACAGCTGGCAGCGCAAGATAAAATTGATAATGAGTTGGCTGAACTGAAAGCCAAAGTAACCAAGAAAAACAGCAAAGGAGACGCCTGATATCAGGCGTTGCAGGAGCAGCTAAATGGATATTCATGAGTTAATTTTTGTGCCCCTGATTTTATTTATGATCTTTGTGGCACCACTGTGGGTCATTATGCATTATCGCAGCAAAGGTAAAATGCAACAGGGTTTAACTGATGTTGAACTACAACAGTTAAACAACCTGGCGGCCCGGGCAGAGAAAATGGCTGAGCGCATCCATACCCTCGAAGCGATTTTAGATGCGGAAAGCCCGAAATGGAGAAACCAGCATGACTAAGCGAAAAAGAGAGTTATTGCGCGACGATAGCAACGGCAAACTGGCAGGCGTGTGCGCCGGGATTGCCGACTATTTTGGCTGGGAGTTGTGGTTGGTACGCATTATTACCGTATCTGCCTTTTTTCTCGGGGCCGGTGGTTTTGTTGTTGTACTGTATATTGCCGCCTGGGTCGTTCTGGAAAAAAAGTCAGTGGTCGCTGCGAAGCGGCCGCTGGGCAGCAGGGCAGACGCTGACGAGCCCGGTGTTGAGGTAAAAACACGAGTATGGCAGCGCGGCGAGCCGCCAAAGCAGGCCTTGCAACATCTGGCAAATCGCTATAATAGTCTGGAGCTGCGGCTGCAGGATATGGAGCGTCACGTAACATCAAGCCGCTTTCAATTAAATCGGGAATTTAATAACTTATAAACGGAATACTATGACCTGGCTTGATAAGCTGCAACATCAAAGTCGTCAGTTACGTCATCGCGCCCTTGACCGGCATGTCCGGCTGGGCGTGACAGGGTTAAGTGGCGCAGGTAAAACAGCCTTTATTACCTCACTGGTACATCAATTGACGCAGGGCGACAGTCCACAAAACCTGCCTTTTTTTACTGTCGTGCAACAAGGTCGTTATCTGGGAGGCCGGTTGGCCGCCGAACAGGCATTAACTATTCCTCGTTTTCCCTTTGAACATAATATGAGTTATTTACAACAAGCCACCCCACAATGGCCACCCTCAACCACGGGTTGGAGCCAGCTTAGTCTGGCATTACGGTATAAAGCGGGTCAGGGGCTTCGTGCGCATGTGCAATCATACAGCGAGCTGGAACTGGACATCGTTGATTACCCCGGAGAGTGGCTGCTGGATTTGCCCTTGTTACAGCTTAATTATCAGCAGTGGTGTGAGTTCAGCTGGCAATTATTTGCAAAACCGCATCGTCAGGCACTGGCGGCAGATTTCAAAGCACTGACGGCCGCAACAGACCTGAGTGACGCCAGTGAACAACAGTTGCACCGTTTAACTGACGCTTACAAAGAATTATTGCAGCAGTTCAGTAGCACCGCCGGTACCTATTTAAATCAGCCTGGACGGTTGTTAGTGCCCGGTGAACTCGCTGGTGCGCCAATGTTACAGCTAATTCCGCTGCTACCAGAACAACTTAATGACAACAGCGCGTTATTAAAAAAACTGACAGATCATTATCAAAGCTATCGCGACTATGTAGTCAAACCATTTTATAAACAGCATTTCTCTCAACTCGACCGCCAGGTCGTGTTGGTCGACTGTTTAAGTGCACTAAATGCCGGAGCCGCGGCAACCGCGGAACTCAGTCAGGCCCTGCAATTAATTATGCAGAGTTTTCACTACGGACCGTCCAGTCTGCTGCGGCGCTTGTTTAAGCCGCAAATCAGCAAAGTGTTGTTTGCGGCAAGTAAGGCAGACCATGTCACCCCGGAGCAACATCAAGCGCTGACGTTGCTGTTACAAAATTTATTAAGACAGCCGTTAAAGCAATCAACCTACCAACTGGCAAAAACAGAAGCAATGGCGATAGCCGCTCTTAGTGCCAGTAAATCGGGGTATGTTGAACAACAGGGCCAGCGTCAACCATGTTTGACAGGAACCGACAGCAGCAGTGGTAAAAAAATCAGTTTATTTCCTGGTGACGTACCGTCCGAGGTGCCGGATGATCTGGTATTTTCCCGTCATAAGTTTAGTTTTCCATCATTAATGCCATTGCCCTTGGCCGCGAACGCCAACCTGCCCCATATCCGGATGGATCATGCGTTACAGTTTTTATTGGGAGATAAGTTACGATGATACCGCTAAAACCCGCTCAGTTGTTTACTATGCCGGACGACAGCGATGAGCCCGTGAAACCACAACTGAAGACCCGGGCCGAGTTTGCGACTGCGGACTGGCAGACGGATCCTGAAATACCCGCTGCAGTGGTGCCGGACAAGCCTGCGGTCTTCACCCGATTGGTTTGGCTGGCCGTGGCCAGCCTGTTGGTATTGGCTTGTTGGCAGTGGGTCGATGCGTTAACGGTTAGCTGGCAGCAAAATGTGGTGAAGGGGCTGATTTTTAGCGTGTTAAGTGCTGCAGTGCTTGGCGTGCTTAGCTGGTTGTTATGGCGAGAGTGGCGACTATGGCGCCGGCTGCAGCAAAACAGCAACTGGCAACGCAGCGCAAAGCGTATTGCGCAGAGTGTGCAGTACGGTGAAGCCGACGCACTTTGCAGGGCCATTATTGGCCACTTGCCTGATACTCCTGCCAGACAGATTACAGCGCAGCAATGGCAAACTGCTGCACAGCCGCAACATAGTGATCTGGAAAAACTGCAATTGTTAGATAAACTGGTACTTGAACCGCTTGATGCACAAGCAAAAACCATAATCTGGCGGGCCGGAACTGATACCAGTCTGGCCGTAGCGGTAATTCCCTTTGCGTTAGCTGATATGTTAATGGTGATCTGGCGCAGCAGCACAATGATACGCCAGCTGGCATCATTATATGGCGCACCGGTTGGCCAACTGCGAAGTCTGGTCATGTTAAAACGCGCTTTGGCGGCTATTTTATGGGCCGGTGGCAGTGAGCTGGCGCTGGATATGGCGTCTGATGTCATGAGCAGTGAACTGACGGCAAAATTATCGGCCAGGGCCGGTCAGGGGGTGATCGCGGGTTTACTGGTAGCCCGGCTTGGCAACATGGCGATGCAACAATTAAGGCCGTTACCGCTGGCCGAAAAGCAACGGATTAACGTTGCCAGACTAAGCCAAAGCCTGATCAAACGGTTGCGGGGGCACAACCCTGCCAGCGAAAGTTGACAGTTAATCTTTAATTATATGGTTGCTGCCAGACTGCAAGATGTCTGGCATGCTTCCAAAAATTTAAATTTCTGCTAAATCTGTGCAGGACTTCCATTACCTGACGCAGTTATCCAATGCATACTAAAAATGTTCATCCGCATACCCTGTGTATCCACGCAGGCAAAGAAAAAAATCAGCATGGTACTTTAGCAACGCCACTTTACCAGACGTCAACTTTTGTGTTTGAAAATGCCGAGCAGGGGGCTGCCCGGTTTGCCGGCGAGCAGGAAGGTTACATCTATACCCGGCTGGGTAATCCTACTACCCGTGAACTGGAGCAAAAGATTGCGGCGCTGGAAGGCATGGACGATGCCGCCGCAACGGCCACTGGTATGGGTGCAGTGGCAGCCAGCACCATGGCCTTTTTACAACATGGCGATCATCTGATCGCCAGCAAAGCCATTTATGGCTGCAGCTTTGCTTTATTTAATCATATGTTTGCCCGCTATGGCATTGAAGTCAGTTTTGTTGATATGACTGATCATGCTGCGGTAGCTGCGGCACTTAAACCCAATACCAAAATGTTATTTGCTGAAACACCCATCAATCCCAATCTGGTGGTGCTTGATTTGGCGTTTCTGGGGCAGTTTTGCCAGCAGCATCAGCTGATTTCGGTTGTGGACAATACGTTTTTGACCCCGCTACTACAGCAACCTGCCAAATATGGCATTGATATTATTATCCACAGCGCTACCAAGTACCTCAATGGTCATGGCGATGTGGTGGCTGGCATTATCGTGGCCAATAGCGAAAAAATTGCTACCATTAAAATGACAACGTTAAAGGATATGGGGGCGACGATTAGTCCGCACGATGCCTGGTTGATTATACGTGGTTTAAAAACGCTGGCGATAAGGATGGAGCGTCATTGTCAGAATGCCCAGCAGGTTGCTGAGTTTCTTGAGCGCCATCCAGCGGTAAAAGAAGTGTTCTACCCCGGCTTGCCCAGTCACCCAGGTTACCGTTTTCTGGGGGAGCAAATGCAGGGCGCCGGCGGTGTACTGGCTTTTGAACTTAATGCCAGCCTGGAGCACAGTCGTTATTTTATCAATCAGTGCCGGTTGCTAAGCCTGGCAGTGAGCTTAGGTGATGCCGAATCACTGATCCAACACCCTGCCTCCATGACTCATAGCCCTTACACGCCTGAAGAGCGGAAAATGGCCGGGATCAGTGATGGGCTGATCCGGGTATCGGTGGGGTTGGAGCATGTCGCGGATATTATCGCCGATTTAGAGCAGGCCCTTGCAAAAATGCAGCAGCAGAGCTGAAACCCTGCTTTGCTGCACTCTGGCCAGTCGTTGTATTGTTAACTTTACAACAGTGGCGCCAGCTTTACAGGGCTTTTGGCGAGCGCATGATACACAGGAGTTGTCATATCCACTAGTATCCGCAGTACCTTTACGGCAGTGCGAGCTGCCCATTTATTTGCAACAGGTTGTTTATGAGCAAGACAAGTCAGTATGTATCCAGACAATCAGACGAAAACGGCATTATTGCCTGGTCGGATGAAGAAAATCAGATTTGGCACGAACTTATTACCCGTCAGCTTGGTGTGATTGAAGGCAAGGCATGTGATGAGTTTCTGGCTGGGCTTGAAAAATTACAACTGCCCACTGACCGGATCCCGCAACTGGAAGAGGTAAACAAAGTTCTGCGGTCGACCACAGGCTGGGAATGTGCTGAGGTACCGGCGTTAATCAGTTTTGATAAATTCTTCGAGTTGCTGGCTAATAAACGTTTTCCGGTTGCCACCTTCATTCGCTCCCGCGAAGAGTTTGATTATCTGCAGGAGCCTGATATTTTTCATGAGATTTTTGGCCACTGCGCCATGTTGACCAATCCGGCTTTTGCCGAGTTTACCCATACCTATGGTAAACTTGGTTTGGCAGCAAACAAGCAAGATCGGGTATTTCTGGCACGTCTTTATTGGTTTACCATTGAGTTTGGCTTATTAAAAACGCCCGATGGTCTGCGAATTTATGGTGGCGGTATTTTGTCATCCCCGGGTGAAACCGTTTATGCACTGGAATCTGATATTCCCGAGCGCAAACCTTTTGATGCTGTTGATATGCTGAGAACCCCTTATCGAATTGATATTATGCAGCCGATTTATTTTCTATTGAATAATATTGACGATTTATTCGATGTCGCTCATCTGGATATGATGGCCCTGGTAGAGCAGGCTAAAGCCCTGGGTTTACATGCGCCACGTTTCGAACCCAAACAAAAACAAGCAAGTTAGGAGTTGTAATGACAGAATTAACAGCAATGAAATGTGAAGCCTGTAAGGCAGATGCGCCAAAAGTCTCTGATGCTGAGCTACCAGAGTTAATGCGGCAAATTCCTGACTGGACTCCTGTTTCACGCGACGGTATTTTGCAACTTGAACGGTTATACAAGTTTAAAAATTTTAAGCAGGCCTGGGCATTTCACAATAAAGTAGCACAGCTGGCAGAAGATGAAGGCCATCATCCGGCATTATTACTGGAGTGGGGCAAGTTGACGGTAACCTGGTGGTCTCATTCTATTAAAGGGTTGCATAAAAACGATTTTATCTGCGCCGCCAAAACGGATAGCTTACTCGGCGATTAAGCTTAATACGCCCCGCGCTTCGTGCAACTAAATTCGATAATAGTGCCAGTGAGCAGCAGCTCGCTGGCGTTAATTTCCTCTGTTAATCATTCCGTTATGGTTGCTGCTTATCGTATCAATGGCCGCCTCTGGCGCATTTGTTCATATATCTTTACAAATTTGCTGGTCTGACAATAGCCAGATACCGTATTATAGCGTTATTAACTGGTATCGGGGTACATCGCTGCTATGCGTTTAGAAATTCAATGTCAAAACCGCCTGGGGCTCGCGCAGGAGGTGTTAAATATACTGGTGGGTTATCAGCTGGATTTGCGTGGAATTGAGGTAGACCCGTCACTCAACCGGATGTATGTCTCTTTTCCTACGGTAAACTTTGAAAAATTTCAGGAGCTGATGGCCAAGATACGACGGATTGCCGGCGTAGAGGATGTCAAAACCACTGCGTTTCTGCCATCCGAGCGCGAACATAACGAGTTGACAACGTTGTTAAAAACGTTGCCTGATGGTTTGATAGCTATTGATATTAAAGCCAATGTAACTGTAATTAATGATGCCGCGCTGGAAGCATTGTCCGTAGCGCAGTTGGATATCCAGGGGCAGTCTTTGCAGGGCATGGTAAAGGGATTTAACTTTCAGCGCTGGCTTGAGAGTGATGAAGTGTTGGCGCAAACCCGCCGTTTTGAAATTCATGGCAAGCGTTTTATCGCTGATATCCTGCCGGTGATGGTGCCGGACGAAACCGGGCTCGAGATCCTGGCCGGTGCGGTAATTAATTTAAAATCAGAGAGCCGGCTCGGCCAGCATATGGTGGCCTTTAAAAAAGGCGACCAGGAAAGTTTTAATACCTTGCAGGCTAACAGCAACCTGATGAGAAAAGTGGTACGAGAAGCGAAAAAAATGGCTCAGCTTGATGCGCCAATTTTAATTATGGGTGAAACCGGTACCGGCAAAGAACTACTGGCTCGCGCCTGTCATGCCGCAGGCAGCCGTGCAGCCAAGCCCTTTCTTGCCGTTAATTGTGCTTCATTGCCTGATAATGTCGCCGAGTCAGAATTATTTGGTTACGGCTCAAATGCTTTTGCCGGTAGTACTGAAGGCAAAAAAGGGATATTTGAGCAGGCAAATGGTGGTAGCGTTTTTCTGGACGAAGTGGGGGAAATGTCGACCCAGTTGCAAACTAAACTTATTCGCTTTTTACAAGACGGCAGTTTTCGCCGGGTTGCAGATGAAAATGAAGTTAAAGTAGACGTCAGAGTAATTTGTACTACCCAGAAAGATCTGCCTGGAATGGTTCAGGAAGGGCGTTTTCGTGAAGACCTGTTTTATCGTCTGAATGTATTAACGCTGACGTTGCCGCCCTTGCGCGAGCGCAAGCAAGACGTCGTGCCGCTGGCCGAGTTTTTTATCGCCCGGTTTGCAGCACGACTAGGTCGCAAAGTGCCACGCTTAACCGAGAGCTGCAGTCAGTTTTTACAGCAATATCCATGGCCGGGTAACGTGCGGCAACTGGAAAACGCGTTGTATCGTGCGGTTACGTTATTAGATGGCTATGAACTGGAAAAGGACCATCTGCAATTGCCAAGTTACACCAGTGATTTCGGCTATCTGGAGCAGGACTTCGATGGCACGCTGGATGAAGCCGTAAAACGCTTTGAAGCTAACCTGCTTCGCAAGCTTTATCCCGCTTACCCCAGCTCACGCCAATTGGCGAAAAAGCTTGGTTTAAGTCATACCGCAGTCGCTAACAAGCTGCGTGATTACGGTATAAACCGCAAGACTGTAAAAATATAATTACGTCTTCGTCCTTAATAGTTTACTAATGGCGGGCTGGCAGGCCTATCTGTCGGCCCTTGCGTTCGGGCAGCCAGCAAAAGGGCATTTTGTATTTTTTTCTGTACAAATTTTGCGATAGAGCCGTTACGGACTACTGCAACCTCACCTCTTTCTTTTTTTATTGGTAAGCGCATGATAGCGCCCACATTCGTTGTTTGGAGAATTTATAAATGACAACTACCAAAAATACTATTAATCCGTTGGGTACAGACGGTTTTGAGTTTGTTGAATATACCGCAGCAGATGCCGAAGGCATTAAGAAGTTAAAAGCGTTGTTTTTCTCGCTGGGCTTTACAGAAGTCGCTAAGCATCGCTCTAAGCAAGCCTGGTTATATAAGCAGGGCGACATTAATTTTATTATTAACGCCGAGCCCAATTCACAGGCAGAAGAGTTTGCAAGATTACATGGACCTTCAGTATGTGCCATGGCTTTTCGGGTAACCGATGCGGCCGCTGCATTAAAACATGCACTGGCCAATGGCGCGAAAGAATACAAAAACCAGGTAGGGCCGATGGAGCTGAATATTCCAGCTGTCTACGGTATTGGCAGCAGCTTGCTGTATTTTGTGGACCGCTATGGTGCCAGCTCAGTTTATGACATTGACTTTAAATACTATGACAACTGGCAAGCTGACATGGCAGAACATAGTGTGGGCCTGGAAGTGCTGGACCATTTAACCCACAATGTGATGCGCGGCAATATGAACCTGTGGGCCGGCTTTTACGAGAATATCGGTAATTTCCGCGAAATTCGTTATTTTGATATCGAAGGAAAGCTAACCGGTCTGGTCTCTAAAGCGATGACTGCACCTTGTGGTAAAATTCGTATTCCAATCAACGAGTCATCTGATGATAAATCACAGATTGAAGAGTTTATTCGTGAATATAAAGGTGAAGGGATCCAGCATATCGCGCTGACCTCAGACGATATTTATGAAACTGTACGCACTTTGCGTAGCCGGGGTATGGAGTTTATGCCCACTCCTGAAACGTATTACAACAAAGTTAACGATCGGGTAGAAGGCCATGAGGAAGATCTCGACCAAATGCGTGAGCTACGCATTCTGATCGACGGTGCCCCGATGAAAGATGGTATTTTGTTGCAGATCTTCACAAAAACGGTTATTGGGCCGGTCTTTTTCGAAATCATTCAACGCAAAGGCAATGAAGGTTTCGGCGAGGGCAACTTCAAAGCACTATTTGAATCTATCGAAGAAGACCAAATTCAGCGTGGAGTGTTAAGCAATGCGTAAATGGGCATCTTTTCCGTTAAAGGAAGGCGATGTATCACGGCAGGCGCATGCTGATTTCCCGGAGCAGGCAATATACGAGCGGGAAACCGGTCGCAGTGGCTTTTTCGGCCCGGCAACGCATTTTCACCATACTCACGCGCCAACCGGTTGGAGTGACTGGCAGGGGCCATTGCGACCTCATCTGTTTAACTTTAACGAAATTGAACAGGATAAAGCGCAATCGCCGTGGACAGTGCCGGACTTACTGTTTAACAGTCATTGTAAGATGCGGACCTGGCGCCTCAGCGATAGCATGAGCCGTCTGGCGCGCAATGCTGATGGTGACGAGCTGTTATTTATTCATGAAGGCAGTGCAGAACTTTATTGTGATTATGGTCACCTGAGTGTACGTGATGGCGATTATGTTGTGATCCCGCGCTCAACAATGTGGCGTCTGGTACCCAATGAGCCGATGTTTATTCTGCTGATTGAAGCAACGAACGACAGCTACCAGCTGCCGGAAAAAGGCCTGGTGGGCAACCACGCAATCTTTGACCCGGCAATGCTCGACACGCCAAAAATTAATGATAAGTTCAAATCGCAATACAGTGAAGACAGCTGGCAGGTTGAGGTAAAACGCCACGGCCAGGTGTCAGTGATTACTTACCCCTATAATCCGCTGGATGCGATTGGCTGGCATGGCGATTTGACGGTAATGCGGATTAACTGGCGTGATATAAGGCCATTAATGAGCCACCGTTATCATTTGCCACCTTCTGCCCATACCACATTTGTGGCGCAGCGCTTTGTAGTGTGTACCTTTGTCCCCAGGCCAATTGAAAGTGATCCGGGCGCATTAAAAGTGCCGTTTTATCATAATAATGATGATTACGATGAGGTACTGTTTTACCACGCTGGCGATTTTTTCAGTCGCGATAATATTGAAAAGGGCATGGTAACCTTTCATCCTGCTGGTTTTACGCATGGCCCTCATCCCAAAGCGTTTGCTGCCGGGCGCGAGTATAAGAAGAAGTTTACCGATGAAGTGGCGGTAATGCTGGATACCCGTGATGCGTTAGCGTTTGGTGACGCCGCGTTGGCGACCGAAAACCCGGATTACGTAAACAGCTGGAAAACCAAGCCATAGGTATGAACTCAGTTAAGGATTGATATGAAGCTAGCAAGTTTAAAAAATAATACCCGCGATGGCCAGTTGGTCGTGGTGAGCCGTGATTTAAGCCGGTGTATCGCTATCAGTGATATCGCAAAAACCATGCAGCAGTTACTGGATAACTGGGCGAGCCTGGCGCCAGAAGCTGAGCACGTGTCAAAAGCGCTGAATGCCGGCAAACTGGATGGCGAAATGGCATTCAATGTCCAGCATTGTGAGTCGCCGTTGCCACGCGCTTATCAGTGGGCGGATGGCAGCGCGTATGTAAATCATGTGGAACTGGTACGAAAGGCACGTAATTCTGAGATGCCGCCAAGTTTCTGGACCGATCCGCTGATGTATCAGGGCGGCTCAGATGATTTTATTGGTCCGCGCGACCCGATTGAGGCGATTAGCACCGAGCATGGCATCGACTTTGAAGGCGAAGTGGCGATTGTTACTGATGATGTACCGATGGCAATTAGCCCGGAACAGGCGCTGGAAAAAATACGACTACTGATGCTGGTTAATGATGTGTCTCTTCGCGGTTTAATTCCCAACGAGTTGGCCAAAGGCTTTGGCTTTTTCAACTCGAAGCCGGCGTCAAGCTTCAGCCCGGTTGCCGTTACCCCGGATGAACTGGGCGATAAATGGCAGGATGGCCGGGTGCATTTACCGTTGTTATCCACGTACAATGGCCAGCCATTTGGTAAGCCGAATGCCGGTGTTGATATGACTTTTCACTTTGGCCAGCTGATTGCCCACGCGGCGAAAACCCGCAATCTGGGTGCTGGCGCAGTGATTGGTTCAGGTACCGTGTCGAATAAACAAGGCACTGAGTATGGTACTGCCATTACCGAAGGTGGTGTAGGGTATAGCTGTATTGCGGAGATCCGGATGATTGAAACCATTCGCGATGGCAAACCCAGTACCGCTTTTATGCAGTTTGGTGATACCATTAAAATGGAAATGCTGGATAGCGATGGCCAGAGCATTTTTGGTGCTATCGACCAGCAAGTGGTTCAATATAAGGGTTAACCACAGGCCCAGCGGATGCGGATGTACTTTTTTCTGTGACCGTTGAAGCCCTGGACGGGTGGAAACGAGCCCCCAAGGATGGGTTCACGGCGTGTCGCAGGAAAATGTACGTAGCAGCAGCGGGTTCTAAGCGCTAAAGGTAACACGATGAAACTCTACAGCTATTGGCGGTCTTCCGCTGCCTACCGGGTGCGTATCGCACTGAATTTAAAGCAGCTCAGCTTCGAGACCATTCCTGTACATCTGTTAAAAGACGGTGGCCAGCAGCACAGTGCTCAGTATCAGCAGCTAAACCCCAATCAGTTGGTTCCCACCTACGTGGATGGTGAGCTGACGCTGAATCAGTCATTGGCGATTATTGAGTATCTTGAAGAGATGTATCCTGAGCCAGCATTGCTGCCTGAAGACGCTGCAGCAAAAGCTCAGGTACGCTCACTGGCGCTGGATATCGCCTGCGATATTCACCCGTTGAATAATTTGCGGGTGCTGCAGTATTTAACCGGGCCGCTAACACTGACTGACGATCAGAAAACCGAGTGGATCCACCATTGGTTACATACTGGCTTTACCGCGTTGGAGCAGCGTTTGCTGCGGACCTCTGGCGAGTTCTGCTATGGCGACAGCATTACCCTGGCCGATGTATGTTTGGTACCACAAGTTTACAATGCGCTACGCTTTAAACTCGACACGCTGGAGTATCCTACTATCAGCAGGCTATACCATCATTGCCAGCAGCTGGCCGGGTTTGCCCTGGCAGCGCCAGAGCAACAAAGCGATGCTCAGGTTTAAGCCATGACTGGTTTAAAGCAACGGATAAACGTGCAGCCGAAAAAAATGCCCACGATGCCAAAACGATTTCTTAACCGTGCGCTGGTGTATATCGGTGTGTTTGGTATTGTATTTCAGTTAACGGCTGCACTATATGCTTTATGGCACGGTGTGCAACTGCAACCATTATGGTTTGTAACGTTGCTGGCGCCCCTGCTGTGCGTTGCTTCAGGTATGTTGCCCGCGTTACAATTGCAGCGCGAACCGGATTAAAGCCGTCGTTTACTCCTGCGGTTTGGTGTTCGGAAGCTTAAACATACCTTTAATTTCTACCCTGGCAATGCCTTCATCATTAAAAATGAAATTAACTTGTCCCGGGCCGCGGTCGAAACGGTAGCGGCCGCCGTCATAATGTAAAATAAAATTACCCCGACCGTCTTTTAATTCAGGTTCCTGAGTCAGCGTAATCTTAAAGCCGCTTATTTCGTAGTCGAATGCCACTATGGGCGAATTGACGAAATCTGGTACCCAGACTTCGTCTTCATTTTGCAGAATGAGCGACAAAGCGTATTTCTGTGGCAGGCTGCTTACGGTCAAGCTTTGTTGACCGGCGCTGAAATGAAACTCACCGTCTTTTCGGGTATAGCCAAAGCCGTATTGCAAGGGTACTGTTTCTCCGCTTTGCAGGGTATAGCTGCCATTGCCCATTAACTGAAACTGGGCAAACGCAGATAGGCTAAACAGTAAGCTGATAATGATCGTTAATACTTTCATAGTGCTGTTCCTTAAACGGTGATGAATAGCCTTACTTTAGCCACAGTTCGTTATCACACCTGAGTCACATCAACAATCAGCTTCAGCTGCTGACCTGGTTGCAGATAACGTTCGGTATTAATATTGTTCCATTTAATTATTTCAGCAACTGACACACTAAAACGTTGGGCTATCCTGGCCAGTGAATCACCTTTGCGGACTTTATAGTTTACTGTTCTGGTTATGGCGGAGACCGGGCTGGTTTTACTGTCTTGCCACATGACCAGTTTCTGACCAGGTTTTAACGGATCACGTTCTACCATACCATTCCATTTTGCCAGCTCAGCAACCGTAACTTTGTGCATCCGGCTAATATCCCACAACGTATCACCATTTTGGACAATATATTCGATTTTTATGTCACCGCCAGTGCGATTCTGTGCTTTAGCAATGCGGTTTTGCTGGCTAAGCTGATAGCTGCCGGCGGCTTTGGCTGACGTAGGGATAAGCAGATGCTGACCAATACGGATGGTATTGGTATTAAGTTCGTTTAAACGGCTGATAGCATCAACCGTGGTTTTGTGTTGGTGGGCGATTTTGCCCAACGTATCGCCGCTGACGACGGTGTAACGCTGCCATTGCAAGCGGTCTTCGCTGGCAGTTTGTGCCAGCAATCGGCTGAAACTTTCTGCTTTAGCTATCGGTAAAACCAGTTGGTGTGGGCCGTCAGGATCGGTAGCCCATTGATTAAATCCCGGATTCAGCGCCTGCAGTTCTGCAACACTTAAATCAGCCAGTTCGGCCGCAATCGCTAAGTCTATCTGGCCTTCGGTAGCGACCACCGTAATTTTTGGTTCATTGCTAATAAATTTCCAGACGATATCAAAATCGTCCGGGCGTTTTAAAATATCAACCAGCGCAAGTAGTTTCGGTACATAAACCGTGGTCTCTGCAGGTAAATCCAGTGACCAGAAATCTGTTGGCAAGCGTCGTTTCTGATTGGCGCGAATGGCACGACCAATCCGGCCTTCACCTGCGTTATAAGCAGCGATAGCATTGAGCCAGTCATGTTCCAGGGTATTGTACAGATACTGCAGATAATCCAGTGCCGCCCGGGTTGATTCGATAACGTCACGCCGACCGTCATACCAGAAGTTTTGTTTCAGACCAAAACGGGTGCCGGTGGCTGGCATAAATTGCCACATTCCTGAGGCTCTGGCGTGCGAATAGGCGAAAGGGTCAAAAGCACTCTCGACAATCGGTAATAGTGCCAGCTCTAACGGCATATTGCGCTTTTCAAGCTCTTGTACAATGTAATGCAAAAACGGTTGTGCCCGATTGGCTACCCGATCAAGATAACTTTGGTGCTGGCTGTAAAAATTGCGTTGTTCGACGATGGGTCTGGTTTGCGGCACGTCAAACGTTAATTGTAATTGAATGCGTTGCCACAAGTCTTCCAGCTCGGTAGCGTCAAGCGGCGCAAGTTGTTCAGGCGGCGCACCGCCATACCACAAGCGGCTGGCAATTTGCTCTGCACTGGCACCTTTGACCTGGACGAGAGGTGGGGTGTTGGATTTTGGCTTGCCGCTGACTGGGGCAGGCGTTTCTGTCGTGCTGACACAGCCGCTAAGCAGTGCAACTAACATGACGGCAGAAATTTTCAAATGCATAAGGTCATTCCGCGAAAAAAAATTCATGTTACCTGTTCAAAGCCCGATTGCAAGTCAGGATTTAAACTGATCTTTCATTGCTCTGAGCCGGGTAAACAGGCTAAGCGCATCATCTTGCTGGAACTTGCGTTGCAAAGCACTGTTTTCGCATCGCAAAAACGGGTTGACCCGTTTCTCCGTGGCTAAACTTGCTGGCAATGTGGGCCGGTTTTTCGCACGTAAATTCAGACAATGTTGCTGATAATCCTGCAGTGCCTGATTATCGGGTTCGACGGTTAGGGCGAAGCGCAGGTTAGCCAAAGTATACTCATGAGTACAATACACTGCGGTATCCTCGGGAAGCGCAGCGAGTTTCTGCAATGAGTGATGAAGTTGTGCCGGGGTGCCTTCAAATAACCGGCCACAGCCGGCACTGAACAAAGTATCGCCACAAAATAAATACGGTTTGCTATAAAAACCAATATGGCCTGAAGTGTGGCCGGGTAAATCGATTACCTGAAACTGACAGGACAAAGGTGTCAGTTCAACGATATCATCCTGTTGCACACGTTCGGTCAATAACGGTATTTTGCTTTGCTCGGCGGCAGGACCAATTATTCTTACATCAGGGTAGGCACGTTGCAATTGTGCAAGGCCGCCGGTATGGTCAGGGTGATGATGGGTAATGAGTATGGCATACAGTTTTTTTTGCTGTTGCTGCAAAAATTCTAACACGGGCTTGGCATCGCCGGGATCAACCACAACACAATGTGAGCTTGCTGGCTGACACAGACACCAAATGTAGTTATCCTCAAAGGCAGCCAGCGGACTAATACTCAACATCAGATTTTCTTTTAACATTAAAGCGCCCCCATCTAAAAGCAGGCACCAGATTATCATGAAACCAGCATTGAACGAAAATGAACCGCAGGTACCAGCAAGCTGGCAGGCATTTTTGCAAGGCCCGGCTTTAGCGCAGGCGATTAGCAGACAGCTGCAACCCTGGTGGCAACAGATATTTGGGTATTACCTGCTTAAAGTTGGCGATTTGAGCAGTGATTTAGACTTGCCGGGCTGCAACATAAAAAATCAGGTGCGTTTAGGCAGCAGTGACAACGGTAAAAGCCATCTGATAGGGTTACCTGATACGTTGCCGATAGACAGTCACAGCATTGATGCCGTGTTGCTGAGCCAGTGTCTGGAATATCAGGCCGATCCTCACCATATCGTGCGGGAAGCGCATCGGGTACTGATTTCCGATGGCTACCTGTTGTTAACGGGATTTAATCCAGTAAGTTTATTGGCGTTGGTGGGCATTGCGCCTTGGTTAAAGCAGCGTTACCCATGGCAAGGCCGTTTTTTTTCGCCTGGTCGGATAAAAGACTGGTTACATTTGATTGGTTTCGAAGTGCTTGCTGAACAACGATTTTTTTATGGCAGCATGCTGGTAAATGAATATGCTGATAGCTCTGTGCAACGTTTTGCAGAACAATATCTTAATTATTTTGCCGGTTGTTATCTGTTGGTGGCCCGGAAACGCGAATTGCCTCTGACCCCTATCCGCCAGCGATGGCAACTGGCGCCGGCCTTTGCTGACGGGGTCAAAGGCGTTAGCGCCCGTCAGGGCTGTCGCTAATGAGCACAGGCCTGTTCAATTACCCCATGTTTTTATTCATTAAGCTGAACTAAAGTATAGCCTTGTTGTTGCAACAACTTCAGCAGACCGTCTTCGCCCGCCAGATGCAACGCACCTACAAGTACCATCGTGGTATGCTCATTGCCGGTTAAAGATTGCAGCATGGGCATCCAGGCATGATTGCGGTTAACCAGTAAAATCTCATACATTTGTGGTACCTGCTGCAGATCTTCAACAAATAATTGCTCTAGTTTTTCAGTATTACCACTGCGCCAGGCTTGTTTCATGTCGACTAACTGCCCCTCCACTTTGGGCATATCCTGCAACGTGGAGCGAATGATGACATCCGGATCTAATAGGTTCATACCATCTAGCACTGCCAGATGCTGATCTGTGGTCTCAAGCCCGCTAATTTTCTTATCCTGCTGCTGGCCCAACTGCAGATAATGCATGTCGACCCCCGTTTCTGCTGCTCCTAAACGTTGCATTTCGACACTGGCAAGCATCATGGCAGCGAAGCCTGGTTTGAACCGGCTGACTGCTGCAATGGGCATGTTACGCTCTGTGGTGTAGTTTTTCAGTTGCTGATAGACCTCAGCTGATAACACCTGCTCCAGGGTTTTTCCATCGCTGTAGGTATTTTGGTGCATCATTTTGCTTAAGCCAGCCGGGCTGGTTAACGCGTTCAAATCCGTTTCAAACAGCAACTCGCTGCTCTGATTAAACGCGGTGTCGTATGCCGCAGGCAGCGGGTAGTCATTTTTACTGAGTAAATGAACGGTACCTGCCAGATAAAAATGCTGGCCATCTTTACTGACTTTCCAGACGCTGGCTGCCCACACCGAGCTGCTTACAAGCAATAGGGTATAGCACAATAAATAAGTAAATAAGCGCATGATGTTTCCTTTTAAGTGCATGATTACCAGTTGCAAATTACCACATCAAATCATCAGGGATCTGATAGTCGGCATAGGGATCATCTTCATCAGGTTGCTGTTGTTTGGTATTGAGCAATACGATGCTATTGGCATCACGTTGCATAATTTTTTCTGCCACCGGGGCCGGTATTACCTGGTATTGGTCGGCCTGACGGGCTATGGCGACTAACCCGCGGCTGAGCTCGTCATGCAATTTCTTACTGACGTATAACTTTTTAACCAATTTACCGTCGACAAAATTAAAACCCAGCTCGCCTTTGCTGCTAATCGCATTGGTTTCAATCATTTGTTTTACCTGGGCTGCGATGGCTTTTTGCGCTAACTCGGCCTGTTTTTGCTTGTTAAGCTCTTTATCCCGAGCTACCTGTTCCGCTTTAGCTTGTTGTGCCAGCGAAGAGGCATCGTTGTTTAGCACTGCACTTTTTCCAGCCTGAGTCTTTTGCTGGTGTTTTTCTTTTTTCACTTTTTTCACTTTTTTGGCATCGGCCAAACCAGCTTTTAGCAGCTGGTCACGAAACGCATTACTCATGATTGGGTTACTCAATTTACAAGGGAAATTACTCGGCTTAGTGTACCCTAAGCAATCTTATTAACTCAAATGAGCCAGTTCGGTTATCATATAGCAGTACTTTAAGGTCATGAGGTTCATTTTGCCATTTAAAGATTTAGCATTAGACCCGCGCTTACTCAGGTCAATTCAACATTTGGGCTTTGATAAGCCAACTGAAATTCAGCAAGAGGCGATTCCGGCAGTAATGGTTGGCCGTGATTTAATTGTGTCTTCACAAACGGGGTCGGGTAAAACCCTGGCTTATCTGCTGCCGATGATGCAACGTTTGCTGAAAAGCCGGGCCTTATCGAAGCAAGATGCCAGGGCCCTGATTTTAGCGCCGACCCGTGAGCTGGCCAAACAGGTTTACGCCCAGCTTCGCTTGCTGGTGGCAAATACCCCGATTAGTGCCGCATTGATTGTTGGTGGCGAAAACTTTAACGATCAGGAAAAAATTCTGAAGCGGCAACCGGCAATAGTCGTTGCGACGCCAGGAAGATTTGTGGATCATCTGGAGCACAAAACCCTGTTTTTACAAGGTTTGGAGATGCTGATTCTGGACGAAGCAGACCGAATGCTCGACCTGGGTTTTCTGCCACAACTTACCACCATTAACAAAGCTGCAGATCACCGCTTGCGTCAAACTCTGTTGTTCTCTGCCACTCTTGATCATGCAGAAGTTGATAATCTGGCACTGGCGTTATTAAAGAATCCGCATCGGGTTGCCGTGGGGGCTGGCTATCAACCCCATCAGGATATTGAACAGCGGTTTTTCCTGGCCGATAATCTCAGCCATAAGGAAGCGCTGTTAAGTTATTTTTTAAAGCAGCAGAATATTAATCAGCTGATAATGTTTACCGCTACCCGGGCCGATGCCGAGCGCTTGACCAGCGTTTGCGAGTCTGCCGGCTATACTGCCGTGGGCTTAAGTGGCAAATTAAGCCAGCAACAACGAAACAGCGTGATGCAGCAATTCGCTACCGGCAAATTTCAGGTGTTGGTTACCACCGATTTGGCATCACGTGGCCTGGATTTGCTGCAAGTGTCACATGTGATTAATTTTGATTTGCCTAAGCATCCCGAAGAATATGTCCACCGTATTGGTCGCACGGGCCGGGCCGGGGCAAAGGGACAGGCTGTTTCTCTGGTCGGCCCGAAAGACTGGCCAAGTCTGCAAAATATTGAAGCATTTTTGCGCCACGCCATTTCATTTTCGGTTGTTGACAGTTTGCCAGCTAAGTTTAGCGGTATTACTCCGCTGATCGCTAAGTCAGACAGCAGGACTAAAGCTAAAGGTGCTGCCCCGAAAAAGGTCGCCAGGACGTCTCAAAGTAAGCCTGATACGGCAAAAAATAAAGCGCCATCTTTTTTTGAGGGTGGGGATGATGGCAGCGGCCCGGTGCGCCGTAAAAAATAATTGGTTGCTGGTTAAATGTTCAGCAGTTTTACTGCTACACTAAAAAAGCTTAAGTCGTGCCAGCTGGTGTTAACCCTTTCTGGCGAATACGATTTAGCTGGTACGGCTGGCTGGAAAATATATTTTCTGCTCGTCCGGTATTTATATTGACCGCATGATCAGCTTAACTGATAATGCGTTTGAATATTTAGCCGCTCGATAAGCTGGCCGAGAATATTTAAGTCGCCGAGATTTCGGCAAATTTAGTTAAAGTAAGAGAGTGTTATGTCACAGTTAATTTCTGGTACAGTTAAGTGGTTCAACGAAGATAAAGGTTTCGGTTTTATTGAGCGCGAAGGCGGCAAAGACGTATTCGTTCATTTCCGCGCTATCAATGGCACAGGCCGTAAAACTTTAGTTGAAGGTCAGCGTGTAACTTTCGAAGTTACCGAAGGTCAGAAAGGTCCACAGGCTGAAAACGTCACTGTAACCGGTTAATCTGATAGTTTTCTTGTAAAGAGCCAGCCACAGAGCTGGCTTTTTTATATCTGCAGCTCAGCCAGAGCAATTAATCGCTGACGCCTTAAAAAGGCAATGTAAGCTGGCCTGGATTAGGAGCAGTAAAACCCAGCTGTAAGCCGACCAGCCGCACCCCTTGCTGTTGCCGGCGTTGCCATGCTTGCTGTAATAAGGGTAAAAACTGCTCGAGTTTGGCGGTTTGCGCCTGACATTCCACCGTTGTTTGTCGAAAGTCACTGAATTTAAGTTTAACCCCAATCTTCTGCAGCCCTTTATCGCCCTGATTTGCCAGTCGTGATTGTAATTTTGGCCATAAAGCACTCAAGGCCTCTACACAGTCCTGATAAACGTCGATATCTGTTGCCAGGGTATGTTCCACGCCGACGGATTTGGCATGACGTTCAATTCGGACCGGCCGCTCGTCGATACCCTGGCTGCGCTTTAATAAACTATCGGCCATTGCGCCAAAATGTTTGACCAGTACTGCCAAATCGCAGCTGGCAATATCTTTACACTTTGTTAAACCTAGCCGGTTAAGGCGTTCGGCGGTTTTATCACCTACTCCGGGAAGTTTAGCCAAAGGTAAGTTGTCGACAAAAGCAGTGACTTGTTGTGGCGTTATTACAAATAAGCCATCAGGTTTGTTTTCATCGCTGGCAATTTTTGCCAGGAATTTATTTGGCGCTACCCCGGCTGAAGCGGTCAGTCCGGTTTCGGCCAGAATAACCCGGCGAATATCTTCAGCGATGCGGGTCGCACTGCCGCCAAAATGTCGGCTATTGCTGACATCCAGAAAGGCTTCATCCAGCGACAGCGGTTCTACCAAATCACTATAGCGCTGAAAGATCGCCCGGATTTGCCTGCTGACCGTTTTATACTTCTCCATATTGCCGGCCATGAGATGCAATTGTGGGCATAGTTTCAAAGCTTGACCTGTCGGCATGGCAGAGCGAACACCAAAAACCCGGGCAGGGTAATTACAGGTGGCGATAACGCCCCGGCTACTGCGGCTGCCGCCAATCGCCAGTGGAATGGTGGCCAGCATCGGGTTATCGCGCATTTCTACTGCGGCGAAAAAGCAATCCATGTCGATATGAATAATTTTACGCTGACTGACCATGGTATCAAAAAGAAACTGTATTGATGTACAGTATAGTAGTGTTAGGGTTTTGCCTTGTAAAGCTCTGATACGTGTAAAGCAGACCATCCAGATATTAATACAAGTCATGCACTCGATATCGTGGATGGCTGGATGGCTATATTTTCGGTGCATCCTGAATAAAATCAGGGTAGAATAAGCGCCAATTAACAGTCCCCATTTATTTAACCAGTAAGCGTGACCCGCGCCCAGGAGAAAGCATGTTAAAGCGTGAGATGAATATTGCCGATTTTGACCCGGAATTATGGCAGGCGATAACAGATGAAACCGACCGTCAGGAAGCGCACATTGAGTTAATTGCTTCTGAGAACTATGCCAGTCCACGGGTTTTACAGGCACAAGGTTCACAACTTACCAATAAATATGCTGAAGGTTATCCACACAAACGTTATTACGGCGGTTGTGAATTTGTTGATATCGCTGAAGATTTAGCGATTGACCGTGCTAAGCAATTGTTTAGTGCTGATTACGCTAATGTGCAGCCTCATGCGGGTTCACAAGCCAACGCGGCGGTATTTTTAGCCCTATTGGAAGCGGGTGACACTATTTTGGGAATGAGTCTGGCACATGGTGGCCATTTGACTCATGGTTCACATGTCAGTTCGTCTGGCAAGCTCTATAAGGCTGTCCAGTATGGCCTGCACCCAGAGACGGGTGTCATAGATTATGATCAGGCTGAAGCACTGGCTGTTGAACACAAACCAAAATTAATTATTGCCGGTTTCTCTGCGTACTCTGGCATTGTTGACTGGCAGCGGTTTCGCGATATTGCGGATAAAGTAGGGGCGTATCTGCTGGTAGATATGGCGCATGTTGCTGGCCTGGTAGCGGCTGGTCTTTATCCAAACCCGGTGCCGCTTGCTGATGTCGTGACGACAACGACGCATAAAACACTGGCCGGGCCACGTGGCGGTTTAATTCTGGCGCGTAAAAATGAAGCTATTGAGAAGAAACTAAACTCTGCTGTATTTCCGGGGAGTCAGGGTGGTCCGTTAATGCATGTCATCGCTGCTAAAGCGGTTGCGTTTAAGGAAGCGTTAGAGCCTGAATTTAAGGTGTATCAGCAGCAGGTGTTAAACAATGCCAAAGCCATGTGCGATGAAATGATTAAACGTGGTTACAAAATCGTCTCAGGCGGTACCGAAAACCATTTGTTTTTAATGGATTTAATCGATAAAGACATTACTGGCAAAGCAGCGGATGCCGCGTTAGGCCGGGCGCATATTACTGTTAATAAAAACTCGGTTCCAAATGATCCGCGCTCACCCTTTGTCACCAGCGGCCTGCGAATCGGCACGCCGGCGATTACCCGTCGTGGTTTTAAAGAAGAACAGGCGCGTCAGGTGGCTTGCTTTATTTGTGATGTATTGGACAACATTGATGATGACAGCGTAATCGAGCGGGTTAAAGCGGATGTTGCTCAGTTATGCAGTCGTTTTCCGGTTTATGCTTAAGCATTAATTTAGTGCTATTATGGCCGCATTTGCGGCCATTTTTATCTCTGAGAACTGTCCATGTATTGTCCCTTTTGTAATGCTGATGACACCAAGGTTATTGATTCCCGCTTAGTGGCGGACGGTCATCAGGTTCGCCGCCGCCGCGAGTGCCTGGCGTGTCATGAACGTTATACAACGTTCGAGGTTGCTGAGCTAGTGATGCCGCGGATCATTAAGCGGGATGGTTCGCGCGAGCCTTTTAACGAAGACAAGCTGCGAAATGGTTTACTAAGGTCGCTGGAAAAACGGCCGGTATCAACCGAGCAGATAGAACAGCTTATTCAGAAAATTAAATCACAGTTACGCGCTACAGGCGAGCGCGAGCTTGGCAGTAAAATGCTGGGCAATTTAATCATGGATGAACTGGTTAAGGTCGATAAAGTGGCTTACGTCAGGTTTGCCTCCGTGTACCGCTCGTTTAAAGATATTCGTGAATTTGGCGAGGAAATCGCCCGCTTAGGAGAGCAGTAGTGGCATTCACCCCAGCCGACAACCAGTTTATGACTCTGGCGCTGCAGCTGGCAGCAAAAGGCCGGTTTACTACGGACCCTAACCCGAATGTCGGGGCGGTAATAGTCCAGAACGATCAGGTGGTTGGCCGTGGCTATCATCATCAGGCCGGCCAGGGCCATGCCGAAGTTTATGCTCTGGCTGAGGCGGGCGATAAAGCGTGCGGCGCCACTTGTTATGTGACACTGGAGCCCTGCAGTCATTTTGGTCGCACGCCTCCCTGTGCTGAGGCGTTAATTGCCGCGGGTGTATCGCGGGTAGTGATTGCAATGCTTGACCCTAACCCCCTGGTGGCCGGCAAGGGGGTTGCTTTGCTGGAGCAGGCTGGGATTTATGTAGAGAGTGGTTTAATGCAAGCAGAAGCCCGGGCATTAAACCGGGGCTTTCTCAGCGCTATGGAGCGGCAAAGACCCTGGCTGAGCTTAAAACTGGCAGCCAGTATTGATGGTCGTACCGCATTGGCTAACGGTCAGAGTAAATGGATCAGCAGTGTACAGGCAAGAGCCGATGTTCAGGTACACCGGGCACAAAGTAGCGCTGTGTTATCTACCGCCAGTACCGTGCTGGCCGATAACGCTCGTCTGACCGTAAGACAGCCCGAAGGGGGGCTGGCATTAACGCCATTATCCGACGGGCAATTGCGACAACCTTTGCGGGTGATTCTGGACCGACGCCGGCAATTAACGGGCAACGAGCCGTTATTTAGTTTGCCCGGTGCCATTTTGCTCTGTGTCACGGCCATTGAGCCACAGCGAACAATGCCATCAGAGGTTCAGCAATTAGCGGTCCCGCTTTGTGCTAAAGGTTATTTTGATTTGAAAGCATTGCTATACCTGCTTGCTGAGCGTCAGGTACGCAGTGTCTGGGTAGAAGCTGGCGCTACATTAGCCGGTGCATTATTACAACAACAGCTGGTGGATGAATTTATTCTATATCAGGCGCCGGTATTATTGGGACCGCAAGCCCGGCCTATGGCGGCGCTACCAGAATTAACGACGTTGAGCCAGGCTCACCGGTTTGAATTTAATGATATTTACCAGGTCGGGACTGATATTCGGCTGACGGCGCTGCTGAACCAGGCGAATTAGCTCTGATACCATTTAACAACCGGCTGAACGTAGCATGATCTTTACCGGTATTATTGTGCCAACATATAACAAGGGTTTTTATGCAACTGAATACACCTGCTGAAATTATTGAAGATATTCGTCAGGGCAAGATGGTCATCCTGATGGATGATGAAGATCGTGAGAATGAGGGTGATCTTGTTATGGCGGCAGACTATGTGACGCCTGAAGCCATTAACTTTATGGCCAAGCATGGCCGCGGTCTTATTTGTCTTACCCTGAATAAAAAACGTTGTAAACAGCTTAATCTTCCACTTATGGTCGATGCGAATAAATCTCCTTTTGCGACTAACTTTACCGTTTCGATAGAAGCGGCTGAAGGTGTTACCACCGGCATTTCCGCTGCTGATCGGGCTCGCACGGTCAAAGCTGCAGTGGCCCGCGATGCGGGTCCTGCAGATATCGTCCAACCGGGACATATTTTCCCGCTGATGGCCCAGGATGGTGGGGTGCTGGTTCGCGCCGGGCATACCGAAGCCGGCTGTGATTTAGCGAGGTTGGCAGGTCTGGAGCCTGCTGCGGTCATTGTGGAAATTCTCAATGATGACGGCACTATGGCCAGACGACCGGATTTAGAAATATTTGCCCGTGAGCATAATATTAAGATCGGTACTATCGCTGATTTAATTGAATACCGTAACCTGAATGAAACAACTATCGAGAAAGTCGCTACCTGTCAATTACCAACTGAAGTGGGTGACTTTCAGCTGGTTACGTTCAAGGACACCATCGACAATCAGCTGCATTTTGCCCTGGTCAAGGGGGAAATTAAACCCGATGAGGCAACGTTGGTTCGGGTGCATTTGCACAATACGTTTTCAGACTTACTGTTGGCTGATCGCGCAGCGAATCGAAGTTTTCCACTACATACTGCGATGAAGCGAATTGCGGATGAGGGCGGGGTACTGGTGTTGCTAGGCAAGCATGAGTCAACGGCAGAGTTGGTGCGGATGGTACAGGCATTTGAAGCTGAAGATAAAGGCGAGCAACCCAAAACGGTACCCTGGAAGGGCACATCACGTAATGTTGGGGTCGGTTCACAGATCCTGGCCAGTTTGGGCGTTAAAAAAATGCGTTTGCTTAGCCAGCCGAAAAAATACCACGCCTTATCTGGCTTTGGTCTGGAAGTCGTCGATTACGTATCCGAATAACAGCGATGCCGCAATTGCGGTTTTTGTGATATTATACGCGGCTGATTTTTGCAGCCCCAGATTCGAGAGGATTTACCATGCAAGTGATTGAAGCCGGCTATGTAGCCAAAGGCAAGAAGTTCGCGTTAGTCGTGGCTCGGTTTAACGGTTTTATCGTTGAAAGCTTGTTAGATGGCGCCGTTGATACCTTAAAACGAGTGGGGAACGTCAACGAACAGGATATTACTGTCGTACGGATCCCTGGCGCCTTTGAAATGCCGCTGGCGGTACAACGGGTTGCAGCGAGTAAAAAATATGATGCGATTATCGCGCTGGGCGCGGTGATCCGTGGCGGTACGCCGCATTTTGAATATGTGTCTGGCGAGTGCACTAAAGGTATAGGTCAGGTTGCCATGCAACACGATCTACCGGTGGCTTTTGGCGTACTTACCGTTGACAGCATAGAGCAAGCAATAGAGCGTGCCGGCACCAAGGCTGGCAACAAGGGTGCCGAGGCTGCAATGTCAGCACTGGAAATGGTTAACGTGCTGGACCAGCTGTAACAGGAAATTTTATGAAACCAAATGTGCGTCGTCAATCGCGTTCACTGGCGGTACAAGGGATATACAGCTGGCAGGTCAGCCATAACCCGATAGCCGATATTGAACAGCAGCTTTTGTTGGAAAATAATGTAAAACAACTGGACGTTGCTTATTTTCAAGATATTTTACGCGGTGTGGTATTGCATCATAGTAAGTTGGATGAGGCATTAAAACCTTACCTGGAACGACCGTTTGAAGATATTGACCTGGTTGAGAAAGCGGTGCTTCGGGTCTCCGCGTACGAGCTGAAATATCGGCTTGATGTGCCTTACAAAGTGATTATTAATGAAGCAATAGAGCTGGCAAAAGCCTTTGCTGCAGATGACAGCCATAAATTTGTTAACGGTATTCTCGATAAAGCGGTTCGGGTGCTGCGAACCAACTAAAGGAGAGCCGGCATTTGTCGGCTTTTTTACATGCTATGGGTGAATTTGAACTTATTGCCAGCTTCTTTGCTGACGCCGGTATTGCGCGTCAGGACGTGGTGGTGGGCGTGGGTGATGATGGTGCCGTGCTGCAAATTCGCGACGGCTATGATCTGGTTGTCACAACAGATACGATGGTTAGTGGCACTCATTTTTTCCCCGATGTTGACCCCAGAGCGCTTGGCCATAAGCTGGTTACCGTAAACGTTAGTGATTTAGCAGCAATGGGGGCGGAGCCCGCCTGGCTATCTCTGGCTTTGACGCTACCGAAGGTGGATGAAACCTGGTTGCGCCAGTTTGCGGCAGGTCTGGCAGAAACGGCTGATTATTATAATTGTCGTCTGATAGGCGGCGATACGACGCGCGGTCCGTTAAGCCTTACTATGATCGCGAAGGGCCAGGTGCCACGGGGCCGGGCGATTACCCGCGGCGGCGCGAAAGTAGGCGATTATATTTATGTTACGGGCACCCTCGGTGATGCTGCACTGGGATTAAAAGTATGTCAGGGGCACGCTCAAGCGAGTAAGAAACATCAGGCACATTTGTTACAACGTTTTCATTTCCCTTCTGCCCGGGTTGCTCTGGGACAGGCGCTTAGAAATGTTGCCAGTAGTGCGATGGATCTCTCTGACGGTTTGTGTGGTGATTTGCCGCATATTTTACGCCGCTCCGGCGTCGGGGCTTATATCGACGTCAATAAACTTCCGCTTTCTCAGGCGCTGAAGGACAGTTGCGATCATGCTACTGCACTTAATATGGCACTTTCTGGTGGCGAAGATTACGAATTGTTGTTTACCGTGCCGGAAAGCAAACGCGGCAGTCTGGATGTGTTACTTTCACCTTATGGTGTGCCTGTTAGTTGTATTGGCCGGATTACGGGTGTTGCCGGTAAACTGGAATTAAAGGCCGGTGAGCAGCCATTTGATTATCAACATCAGGGGTTTGTCCATTTCCCATGAATAATAATAAATTTCAATTACGCCGCTGGCAGCATTTGCTGGCATTGGGGTTTGGTGCAGGTCTTGCGCCCCGCGCGCCAGGAACCTTTGGTACTTTAGTAGCTATTCCATTTATTATTGCCTTCGCAGCCATGGGTACGGCTTGGTATCTGGCATTTCTGGTGCTTGGTACACTACTCGGTATCTACATTTGTGGCAAAACGGCAAAGGATGTGGGTGAACATGATCATGGCGCCATTGTCTGGGATGAAGTTATCGGGTTTGCGCTAACCATGTTACTGGTACCGATAAGTGTGCAAAGTTTGCTGATTGGTTTTTTGTTATTTCGTTTATTTGATATTGTAAAACCCTGGCCAATTCGTTGGTTTGATCGTCGAGTGCATGGCGGCCTGGGGATTATGCTGGACGATATATTGGCGGCCGCGCCCGCCTGGTTGATATTGCAATTGCTTTTTTATTATCAGCTGCTGAATTAGCGATAAAGGATCACAGTGCGGAGCTAGGGAATGAGAAAACTGATAATACCTGGATTGATGCTGCTGTTCGCTGTGGCTAACCTCGCTGGTGCCGGTGAAATTGAAGCTGCCGGGAAAACCACAACACACACCGAGCCGATGTCCGCGGCTCAACCTGAGCAGTTTGACCAAAACATACCCTCAGTTTACGATTTCGATATCCGGCACTGGACCAGTAACGACGGTCTCTCCAGTAATTCTGTGCGTGCTGTTACTCAGGATGATCTGGGATACCTGTGGCTTGGTACCTTATATGGCCTTAACCGCTTTGACGGTTTGCAGTTTGAGCATTTCACCACGGATAACACCCGGCATCTGGCTAGTAACACCATTACCCGCTTGCTCAGAGACAACACAGGTTATATCTGGGTCGGCACCAAAGCGGGACTGTCAGGGTTTGATCCCGCAACGCTGAAGTTTGAACGCTATCCGATTGTGGCAGAAGTAACAGCAATTATTGCGGTGGCGGACGATGAAGTGTGGGTTGCAGCAGATAATCTATTTAGAATTAAAGCGGGTAAAATCAGCAGAATAGAGGCCGTACGCAGCCAGGTTCATCAACTTGAAACCGCGAAGGATGGCGTCTGGGTTAGTAGTGCGGAGCATATTTACCAGCTAAGCCCGGATGGCAGCCAGCAACGGCAAATGTACCCGTTACCATTAGAGCTTGCTCAGACACCGGTTTATGACTTGACGGTTACTGAGCAGGGTTTACATCTGGCCAGTGAAAGTGGTTACTACCATTTATCACCGGATGGTGAGATCCTCAAGTGCCAGCTGCCTGATGGTGAGCACAGCCCGGTTTACAGACTGTTCAAAGACAGTCAGCAAGGCAGTTGGATTTCAACTTATCGCAAGCTGTTTTACCGCCAACATCAGCAAGATTGGCAAACGGTTACCACGGCTGAGCTGGGTACTACACCATGGTTCAGTGACTTATTCGAAGACAAACAGCAGAATATCTGGTTAGCCAGTTACAGTGATGGAATTTACCGCGCAGCCTCCGGGCATGTGAGGCGATTAGTTGATGGTCTGGTTGACCCGGTAGTACGCAGTATCGGTATAACTCCCGACGATGAGCTTATTATTGCCAGTCAGTCAGCGTTGCAAATCCTCAGTATGTCTGGCGAATTTACCACATTACTCGATGAACACATTATTGGCAGTCAGACTATTCACGATTTTTTCTGGCCAGAATCAGAGCTGCTGTGGTTTGGTGCGGATAGCGGTTTGCTGCAATATAATCTGAAAACCCGGGAATTAAGTGCCCCTTTTCCTAGTTTGCAGGGCAATACCATTAAAGTTGTTCAGCCCGCTTTTGATGGGGGAGTCTGGCTCGGCGGCGTTCGGGGACTTTATTACGCATCAGATAACCAATTAACCCTATCACCATTAAATGAACAGTTTGAATCGCGCAATATCACCGCAGTACAGCAGACAGAATCTCAATTATTTGTTGGCACCACAAGAGGTCTGTATCAGTTTCAGCAAGATAAGCTGCAACGTCTGGGGGTGGGCAGGGCACTTTACAACAGCTATATTCTGGCACTGCTGCATTTACCTGATGGCAGTTTACTGATCAGCACCATTGATGATGGAATTTTTATCCGCCGACCGGATCAGCAATGGTTGCAGCTTCACACTGGCAATGGCATGCCACATGGCCCGGCTGTGAGTTTCAGTTATGACGAGGCTGATCAGCAGGTATGGGTAAGCAGCCACAAAGGCATATACCGGTTGGCACTGGCGGCGTTGCCTGAAAATAATAACCAGCCTTTTATTATTGATGAGGTGCTGACACCCTTTGACCGGCAGTTAGGAAGTGGGCCTAATCGCTGCTGTAACGGTGCGGGACACGCTAAAATAGTGCGCTGGCAGGATGAGTATTGGTTTCCGACGTTGAAAGGGTTGATAGTTGTACAGGCAAATTTAAAGGAAACGTCAGCACAGCCGTTAAAGCCACAAATTAAACAGGTTACAACCAATCAGCAATATCAACTTAACCAGGGCCAGCAAAGACTCGTGCTGGAAATGGATGAGCGGAATGTAACGCTGCATTACTCTGCATTAGAGTATATTAAACCGGACGCGCTGCAGTTTCGCTATCGGCTGGATGGCTTTGATAGCCATTGGCATGACGTAGGCCAGCGGCGCGAAGCGGTATATACCAACTTACCGCCAGGTGATTTTGTTTTTCGACTTCAGGTACGTCATAGCGGTCACCTCTGGCAATCTGCCTCTGAGAGTAGTTTGGTATTAATTGTGCCAGAACGCTTTGATGAAACGTTGCTGTATCGCTCGTTGTGGTTGTTGCTGCTGCTGTGCTGCTTATATGGTGTGTTGTGGCTGGTCAGGCGAAATACCCTGCACAAACAGCAGGAGCTTGAGCGGCTGGTCAGACAGCGTACCCAGGAGTTAGAAAATAGTAATGTCCGCTTAAACGAGTTGAATGAACAACTCGGACAACTGACGCATAAAGATAACCTGACGGGCTTACGTAACCGACGCTTCATGTTCGAACAACTACCAAAAGATATCGAGCACTTTCAGCGTAATCGGGAATTGATGCAGGATCAGGGAAAGTGCCTGGCGTTGTTACATGTTGATTTAGATAACTTTAAGCAAATTAATGATCAGTATGGTAACAGTGCAGGTGATAGCCTTATTCAACAGGTCAGTGGCCTTTTGATCCGGGAAACGCGCGGCTCTGATTACGTGGTACGCTTTAGCGGCGCTGCATTTGTGTTGGTGTTACGTGATATTCAGGCAGATTTGGTTCGCCAGTTTAGTTATCGGCTCAATGAGCAAGTTGCAAAAGCGGCGTTTAATTTACCGGACGGCCAGATTGTCAGACTGACCTGTTCTATCGGTTATGCCCATTACCCGTTGCCTTTGCTGGGCGGTCAGTTAATTAACTGGGAGGTCTCACTGCAGCTTGCTGAACTGGCGCTTTACCATGTAAAACATCATGGGAAGAATGCCGTAGCAACACTGGCATTTGATACGCAACTGGATGCGTTTGAATTTGAAGACTCTGCCCATATTGAAGCGCAAATTGAAAAGCTGCTGGCAGAGGGGCTGGTGTGGTTTGAGCAAGGAGATAGCCAGGCACTTTGACGGGTGCCCGGCTATTTTGAATTTTAACGTTTTAGAAAAGCGCTGATTTGCTTGCTAATGCCCTCGCTGTCTAATCCCAGTTCGGCATATATTTCCTGCTGACTGCCATGTTTTACAAATTGATCAGGCAGTCCAAGATTAAGTACCTTAACGTTGCAACCCTGGCGCAGCAGTACATCGTTAACGGCTGAACCGGCGCCGCCAATCAGCGCATTATCCTCAATCGTGACAAAATGGCTGTGATCTGCAATCAGTTGCAGCAACATAGCTTCATCTAATGGTTTGATAAAACGCATGTCTACCAGAGTGGCATTGCGCTCTGCTGCGACGGCTTGACATTGATGCAGTAATGGTCCAAACGCCAGAATTGCCAATTTTTCGCCGTTTCTGACAATCCGGGCTTTGCCCTGCGCCAGTAGCTGCATAGTTTGCTCAGCTTCAACGCCTGAACCAATTCCGCGCGGATAGCGCACTGCAGCCGGGCCAGGGTGCTGATAGCCGGTATAGAGCATTTGCCGGCACTCATTTTCATCCGAAGGTACCATTAACAGCATATTAGGAATACAGCGCATAAAACTGATATCAAAAGCCCCCTGATGAGTGGGGCCGTCTGCGCCGACAATACCTGCCCGGTCAATCGCGAATAGCACATCAAGATTTTGCAGTGCCACATCATGGATCAGCTGATCATAACCGCGTTGCAGAAAACTGGAGTAAATTGCCACAACAGGCTTCAATCCTTCAATGGCCATGCCAGCAGCCAGCGTGACTGCATGTTGTTCGGCGATGGCAACATCAAAATAACGCCTGGCAAAGCGTTTAGAAAACTGAACCATATCAGAACCTTCACGCATGGCAGGAGTAATACCTTGCAAGCGCTCGTCCTGAGCTGCCATATCACATAACCAGCTACCGAAAATATTAGAAAAGGTGGGTTTTCCAGGCTTTTTAACCGGTTGTGTACTGGCGTCAGGATCAAATTTTGCGACCGCATGGTAGCCAATAGGATCCGCTTCGGCCGGCGCATAGCCTTTGCCTTTTTTTGTTACGATGTGCAGTAACTGTGGGCCTTTGAGGTTTCGCATATTACGAATAGTATCGGCCAGGGTAATAACATCGTGGCCATCGATAGGGCCGATATAATTAAAGCCCAGCTCCTCAAAAAAGGTGCCAGGGGTTACCATTCCTTTAAAGTGCTCTTCAGCCCGGCTGGCCAGCTCATGTAACGGTGGCACACCTTGTAAAATCTTTTTGCCGCCCTCGCGCAGGCTGGTATAAAAACTGCCTGATAATATGCGGGCAAAATATTGGTTTAAGGCACCGACATTTTCTGAGATCGACATTTCATTGTCATTCAGAATAACCAGCATATCAGGCCTAACCTCACCGGCGTGGTTCAGCGCTTCAAACGCCATACCTGCGGTAATGGCTCCATCACCAATGACTGCCACGACTTTACGTTTGGATTTTGCCTGGCTGGCAGCAATAGCCATCCCCAGTGCTGCGCTAATCGAGGTGCTGGAATGGCCTACGGTTAGCGTATCGTATTCACTTTCTTGCCGGCAGGGAAACGGATGCAAGCCGTCTTTTTGTCGGATGCTGTGCATTTTATCCCGCCGACCGGTTAAAATTTTGTGGGGATAAGCCTGATGACCAACATCCCAGATCAAGCGGTCAAAAGGGGTGTTGTATACGTAATGCAGTGCAACGGTCAGTTCAACGGTACCCAGGCCCGATGCAAAGTGGCCACTACTCTGGCTGACTGTTTTTAACAAAAAACGTCGCAATTCAGCGCTTAGGGCCGGTAGTTTATCCTGTGGTAATTTACGCAGTTGCTCTGGCACATCGGCTTTAGCTAACAGCGGGAAATCGGTCATATCTAATGCCATTTTCAATGCCTTTATCAAAACTTGCGGGCAATAATGTAATGTGCGAAGGCTTGTAACTCATCGGTGTTGTAGGGAAGGCTGACCAAAGCTGCCAAAGCCTCCTGATACAACTGATGCGCTTTCGCCTTGGCTTCCTGCAGCCCCAACAGCGCTGGGTAAGTCAATTTATTTGCCTTAGAATCAGAGCCTTGAGGCTTGCCCAGTACAGTAGTATCGCTTTCAATATCAAGGATATCGTCCTGCACCTGAAATGCCAGACCCAAAGCACTGGCAAAATCTGTTAACGCCTGAAGTGTAGCAGGACAATCAAGTTCACTACTGTAATAGGCCAGTTGTACGGCACACTCTATTAGAGCGCCGGTTTTTAAGCGGTGCATCTGCTCCAGGGTGGCTAAATCTGTTCGCTGATTAGTTTGTGCCAAATCAATCGCCTGTCCTGCGCACATTCCTGCAATGCCACTGGCTTTGGCCAGCAGTGCGACCCGCTTTAATCTGCGCTGTACACTTAACTCACCCTCTGCACTGGCGAGAATATCAAAAGCCAAGGCCTGCAGAGCATCTCCCGCCAGAATAGCGGTAGCCTCGTCGTACGCTTTGTGACACGTTGGCTTGCCACGACGCAGATCATCGTTATCCATCGCAGGTAGGTCGTCGTGAATAAGCGAGTAACTGTGCAGGCATTCAATGGCACAGGCTGCGCTGTCCAGAGTGTCAAGTGACACACCTAACATAGTGCCACAGCTATATACTAAATAAGGCCTGATCCGCTTGCCGCCATTGGTCAGACTGTATCGCATTGCTTCGTGTAAACGGGCCGCTGTCAGTGGCTGGGCAGCCATATTAAGTTGTAATTGTTGCTCAATCCGATATTGATACAACGTCAGGCTATCTGGTGCCAAGCTATTCTCCTGGCGGTGGGGTAAAGGTTTGCAGGTTTTCCTGCTGCTGTTGCTGTAACAGTAACTGAACCTTCTGTTCAGCACTTTGCAACTGCTGCTGGCTTTGTTTTACCAGAGCAATCCCGCGTTCAAACTGCGCCAGAGAGGCATCTAGTGACAAATCGCCTTGTTCCAATTGTTGCACTATACTCTCGAGCTCTGCCATCGCCGGTTCAAACTGGCTCAGGTCGGCTTTCTTTTTACTCATGACGATCCCCAAAAAAACTGTGCGCAACGTTACCTTAGCAGGCTATTATGGTCAATCATAATGGATAAGTGAAAGCCTAAATTGCTTCTTTTTTGTTATTGAATGCTTAATTTATACGAAGCTTTGTCGATAACCGACTATAAGCTATTATAAAATAATTATAATTCCCATTTGGGGTGTGTTAAGGAGTAAGCAGTGGATATAGCAACCCTGGTTGGCTTGATTGGCGCGATCGGTTTTGTCGTCATGGCCATGGTGATAAGCAGTAGCGGCGATGTGGCTATGTTTGCTGATTTGGTGTCGGTATTGATAGTTGTCGGCGGCTCGATATTTGTGGTTGTTGCCAAGTTTACGATGGGCCAGTTTCTTGGCGCCGGCAAAGCAGCGGTCAAAGCCTTTATGTTTAAAATTGAAGCACCGGAAGAACTGATCGAAAAAGCTGTGCAGTTAGGTGACTCGGCCCGCAAGGGAGGGTTTTTAGCGTTGGAAGAAGCTGAAATACCCAACGCCTTTATGCAAAAAGGCGTGAACATGCTGGTGGATGGTCACGATGCTGATGTCGTCAGGGCAACCCTAATGAAAGATATCAGTCTAACCGAGAAGCGACATGAGACGGCAATCGCCATATTCCGTAGTTTAGGTGACGTTGCGCCGGCAATGGGTATGATTGGTACCCTGATAGGTTTGGTGGCGATGTTGTCAAATATGGATGATCCCAAGGCAATTGGTCCGGCGATGGCGGTGGCATTGTTGACCACATTGTATGGTGCTTTTATTGCTAACGTTATTGCAATACCGCTTGCCGATAAGCTGGCCATTCGAAACCAGCAGGAGAAACAGAATAATCAGCTAATACTGGATGCGATTCTGGGTATTCAGGACGGCCAGAACCCGAAAGTGATTGAAGGCATATTGCGAAATTACCTGGCACAGGGTAAGCGCGAGGTTGCTGGCGGAGAGCCGGCATGAACAACGAGGAAGAACAGGAGTGCAAATGCCCACCCCCTGGGCTGCCTCAATATATGGGAACCTTTGCCGATTTAATGGCCTTGTTAATGTGTTTTTTCGTCCTGTTATTAGCGTTTTCTGAAATGGATGTATTGAAATTTAAGCAAATTGCCGGCTCCATGAAGTTTGCATTTGGGGTGCAAAATAAGATTGAAGTCGAAGATATTCCCAAAGGAACCAGTGTCATTGCTATGGAATTCAGACCAGGCCGGCCTGATCCGACGCCCATTGAAACATTGCAGCAGCAAACAATGGAAATTACTCAGCAAGTTATTGAGTTTCAGGCAGGTGAGGAAGATTCTGCCGGTGGGCGACAGGAACAACGTGATGATATGACGGGTGGCCAGTCGGCAGCAAACGCAGAAGAAACTGCCGATGCTGAAGCCGCAGCGGCTGCTGAGGCAATGCAGGAACAAACCAATGAAATGGTTAAAAAAATGGCAGAGCAATTAGAGCAGCAAATTGTAGATGGTGCCATTGAACTCGAATCTCTCGGCCAGCAAATTATTATCCGGATCCGGGAAAATGGCTCCTTTCCGTCAGGTTCATCATTTTTACAGCCGCGATTCCGGCCGATTATCCAGCAAATTGGTACCTTATTAAATGATGTGCCCGGCGAGATTACTGTTAGCGGACATACTGATGATATTCAGGTTTCTGATGAGCTGCATAGCAATAACTGGGAGTTGTCTGCTAAGCGGGCAGTCTCGGTCGCTACCGAGTTAATTCGCGCTCCGGAGTTTGACCGGCAACGTGTGGTGGTCATGGGCCATGCTGACACCCGTCCTCTGGTTGAAAACGACTCTGAGCTAAACCGCAGACGCAACCGCCGGGTAGAAATATCTATCATGCAGGGCAAGGCAAAAGAGTCTGAACCGATTAGTTTTGAACCACAGGCCAACTAGCTGAGACACGGTTAGTCAGTAAAGAGAAGTGATTAAAGCCAGAGGTAAGCACCAGGCTAGGTGTTCTTCTGGCTTTAAGCTATAATCCGCGCCACTTTTGAACACTGCAACTGCCATTTTTGAATGTTATGCTTGAATTTATAATCAAATTACACCCTGAAATTGCCATTAAAAGCAGGTCGGTGCGAAAGCGCCAGACTAAGTTACTTGAACGCAACCTGAAAACTATTCTGACTCAGGTGGATCCGGGCGTTGTCGTGACTAACCTGTTTGATCATCTTATTGTCAGTTGCAGTAACGCTTCGCCACATATTCGCGCCAAGCTTATTGAGCGTTTAGAATGTATACCGGGTATCGTCAGCTTTTCTGAGATGCGCACGTCAACCTTTGCTGATTTACATGATATTTTTCTTAAGGTGTTGGCGGTATATCAGGCTCAGCTACCAGGTAAAACCTTTTGTGTCCGTGTGCGGCGCCAGGGTAAACATGGTTTCAGTTCTATTGAAGCAGAGCGCTACATTGGCGGTGGACTCAATCAGCAGGTAGCATCGGCAAAAGTCCAGTTAAAGCAGCCTGATATTACGATTAAACTGGAGATTAAGCAGGACAAACTACTGCTGCTTAGTGAAAGTTTTCGCGGTATGGGCGGATTTCCGCTACCCTCACAATCAGATGTTCTATCGCTTATTTCCGGTGGCTACGATTCTGCGGTGGCCAGTTACCTGATGATCCGTAAAGGCCTGCGTACTCATTACTTATTTTTTAATCTGGGCGGGGCAGCCCACGAAGCCGGTGTACGGGAGGTTGCAAATTTTTTATGGCAAAAGTTTAGCCTGTCGCACCGGGTTAAGTTTGTCAGTGTCGATTTTGCGCCTGTGGTTGATAACATTCTGGAACACGTTGATAACGGCGTTATGGGTGTTATTTTAAAACGGATGATGCTACGGGCTGCCAGCGCGGTAGCGCGTGATCTAGGTATTAACGCCCTGGTCACCGGAGAAAGTATCGGTCAGGTGTCCAGTCAGACCATTGCCAATCTGGCTGTCATCGATAAAGTGGTTCCGGATTTAGTGTTACGGCCACTTATTTACCACGATAAACAAGATATTATTGATATTGCCCGTCAAATAGGGGTAGAAGAGCTTGCCAAGAGCATGCCTGAGTATTGCGGTGTGATTTCAAACAAGCCCACCGTCAATGCGGTGCAGTCAGATATTGAACAGAACGAAGCCCGCTTAGATATGGCGCTGCTGGAAAAAATGGTTAACGCGGCGAAAATTCTGGATATCCGCACCATTGATTATCAGGCAGAGCAAGAAGCGCATGTGGTAAGTGAGCTTAGTGAGCTGGCCGATAATGCGGTTATTCTTGATATACGCAGCCCCGAAGAAACAGAGCAGGCGCCATTTAAAGATGTGGGGATACCTGTGGTAGAGATGCCTTTTTTCCGCCTGGCCAGTCAGTTTGTTAATCTCGATAACAGTCGCCACTACTATTGTTATTGCGCTAAAGGCGTGATGAGCAGGTTACAAGCGGTATTATTGCACGAGCAGGGGCATCGTAACGTGTCAGTGTACCGGCCTGTCAGCTAGTTGTTGTTTTTGCCAGGATCTGGTTTAGCATCTGCTGATTTGCCGGCACTGCCAGTTGCAGCTGTGCCGCTTGCTGGCAAATATAACCGCAAATTGCCACAATCTCCGTCTGCCGGCCGGCTTGAATGTCTTGCTGCATAGATGAAAAATTATCAGATGTTGCGCTGATGACCTGATATACCGTTTGTAGCGTGTTAGCAGGATCCATCGGATAACCCAGTGCTGCAGCTACCTGGCACACCTCTGTTGTTAAAGCGCTGATCTGCGCCCGATATTGAGGTTGCGCTAATTGGCCGTTCTGGCAGTTTTCTATTGCTGTCAATGGGTTAATTGCCGCGTTTACCGCGAGTTTTAGCCAGCGCATGGGGTAAATGTCAGATACGACATTAACAGGCCCTAAAGCCGCGCTCATTGCCGCAATGGTCTGGTTATCATCACTGTCAGACGCAGTCAGTTTTGTTATATAACTCTTGCCCTCACCAGTGTGAACTACGTGATGGGCTGCTGGCTTGTACGCGGCCTGACTTGTTGACAAAAACCAGAGCCCTTGTGCGGGGCGCAGCAAAGCCAGTAACGGCTCGATAGGTATGATACCATTGTGACTAATAACCAACTGGGCGTCATTGGCGAGAAAGGGCACTAATTGTGCTACCGCGTTGAGGACATCATACGCTTTAACAGGTACCAGGACGCGTTGTATAGCCGTATCAGTTGGCTGAGGTCGCAGTATCCGGTGCTGGCTTTGCTGCTTAAGATCAGTAAATTTGAGTTGGACGGCATCAGGCTGTTTCAACCACAGGGTTGCGGTATATCCCGCCTGTTGTAGCCGCGCGGCTGCAAGTAAGCCAATGGCACCGCGGCCAACAATAACCCAGCTTAACGCTGACTGCGTGGACGAAGATAATGCCATAGCGTACGGGCCAGATAAAAAGTAACGATACCTGCAACATCAGCCAGCCAGTCCAGCCAGTCACCTGTGCGGCGGGTCAGGTAGTGCTGCGCTAACTCTACAGCGCCCCCGTAAACGCCCAGCAGCAGGAATGCTCCTACTGGCGCAAGTTTAAAGCCTTTCCAAAGTAGCGCAGTTAAAACGATAAAAATACCGAAATGCGCCATCTTGTCTACATGTGCGAAACCTCCCGCTATCCGGTGACCACTTAGCTCAGCCAGAAAACCGGCGGTTGCCAGCACAAAACACAATATACATATCCAACGATAAAAAATCTGCGGCACAGCGAGCCCTCTGTCAGAAACTGCGCTCGGATTGTAGCAGTTTTCTGGTTATAATCACCAGCAGACAGAATGGCTTATGCTAAGGAGAATTTTAATGCCCTCATTTGATATCGTCTCAGAAGTCGATCAGCAAGAAGTACTCAATGCAGTAGAAAATGCTAATCGTGAACTTGCTACCCGCTTTGATTTTCGCGGTGTGCAGGCAGAATTTACCCTGAAAGAAAAAGTGATCACAATGAAGGCTGAAGCAGAGTTTCAGCTGCAGCAAATGCTGGAAATATTTCTGGCAAAAGCGGTAAAACGCGGTCTGGATGTGCGCTCATTTAAAGAGGGCGATGTGGTCCATTCCGGTAAAACATACAGCCTTAGTGTCAGTCTGCTGCAGGGGATAGAGCAGGATATGGCGAAAAAACTGGTTAAGCTGATTAAAGATAACAAGCTGAAAGTGCAGGCGGCCATTCAGGGCGATCAAGTACGAATTACCGGTAAAAAGCGCGATGATTTGCAAGAAGCAATAGCGCTGGTTCGTGGTAGTGAGTTGGAGCAGGCGTTTCAGTTTACTAATTTTCGTGATTAGTCTTTCTTGCTAATGGTTTAGCCATCTGGATATCTATTGACATTTTCTGCTTCAGGGTTAAACTGCACACGGCCTTAACCAAGGCCGTTTTTTTTCAGGTGCTGCAGCATGCTGCAGTTAAACGGGAATCTGGTTTAAGCCAGAGCTGCCCCCGCAACGGTAAACAACTATCAAAACTTTAATAACCACTGTCAGCTGATGGGAAGGTAAAGTTTTGGCGCAAGCAGGTTGTCAGCCCGGAGACCGGCCTGAAAAGTCCATTAACTAACTAAGATGTGCGGTGGGCACATTGTAGGAGTTTTGATGTTTAAACCTGCTTTTGCAACCTTGCTGGTTGCAGCGTGCTGTCCGGTTGTGGCTGATACATTCGCCGCCGGCAGTCAGAATGATACTTTTATCCGCAATGACACCTCCGTTACCAATAATGGCTCTGATACGCCAGCAATTGAGCATATCAGTATCTACGCCAACCGCACTGCAAGAGTAGCGCAAGACGTGTTGGCCAGTATAACCATACTGAACCGCTCTGATATTCTGGCGCGTCAGGCCAATGATTTACCCGAGCTGCTGGCGCAGCTGCCCGGTATTAATATGTCCCGAGATGGTGGTCGTGGCCAGAATAGCAGTGTCTATGTCCGCGGCGGTAATACGGGCCATACACTGGTGTTGGTTGATGGTGTACGAACCGGTTCTGCCACCCTGGGGTATAAGCCATTGTCGATGGTGCCGCTGGCGCTGATTGAACGGATTGAGGTAATTCGCGGGCCGCGCGCTGCCTGGTATGGCTCTGATGCACTGGCAGGGGTTATTGCTATTACTACCCGGCGCAGCAGTGCCCTGGAATTACATGCTGATGTCGGCAGCTTCGGTCAGGCCAGCGCCGATATCAGCGCCAGTAAGCAACGGGAACAGCTCACGCTGTGGGCCAGCGCCGGGGTGAGCCAGGCAGATGGCTTCAATGCCCAGCCAGCACAGGACCCTGATAGCGATGGCTATCAGCAGCAATATCTAAAAGCTGCCGCTGATTACCGTACCGACTTTGGCCTGTGGTCAGCCCAGGCTGACGTTAATTCCGGCTTTAATCAGTTTGACACCAGTTTTGGCACTGAAGATGAAACGGATACCCTCAGCCGCACTTATCTGCTTGGCTGGCAGCAACAATTAAGCGGCTGGCAGCATCAGACCAAGCTTAGCCGGACACTGGACAGTGACAGTACCTTTGGTCCTGATTCGCGCAGCCCCTTTGTTACTGAGCGGGATGAATTTAATTATCAGCTGACAACAGACTTTGCCTCTGGCCTTGGCTTTGTCGGCGGTGCTAACTGGTATCAGGAGCAGGTGGCAAAATCAGCGACAGCTTATGAGCAAACCAGCAGAATTAATCGCGCTGTCTTCGCCGGCATCAATTATGATTATGACGCGCTGCAGCTCGAAGCAGCGGCCCGACACGATGCGATAAATTACTATGGCGCTGAAACCACCTGGCAGCTTGCTGCTGGTTATCAGTTTGCCAACCACTGGCAATTGCGGGTCAGCCGCGGTACTGCTTTTAAAGTACCGTCATTTAACCAGTTATACTTTCCCGGTTTCGCTAACCCGGATCTTAAGCCAGAGCAATCGGTATCAGATGAAATTGCGCTAAGTTACCTCAGCAGCGGCATTCAGTTGCAACTTGCCTGGTTTGACCGCGAGGTTACGAATCTTATTCAGGGCGTGGAGCAGGCAGAAAATGTGCTGCTGGCGACAGTGCAGGGAATTGAGTTGAGTCTCAGCCAGCAGTGGCAGCAATGGCGCAGTAATTTCAGCTATAGCTGGCTTGATACAGAGAACCTCGGCACTGGCCAGAAACTGGAGCGCCGCCCCGAAAACACTGTCAACTGGCGTGGCAGTTATACCGCTGTTCACTGGTCGGCGTTTATCACGGCAGATTATCAGAGTGCCACTTATCAGGGGGCTGACTGGTTTAGCGGCGATGCTTTTCCTGCTGCGCCAGCCCATACAGTGTGGGGCGCAGGGCTAAGCTACTCTATTTCGCCGCAGCTGACGTTAAGAGCCCGCCTGGCCAATCTGACCGATAAGCAGTATTACACCAGCCGGGGCTATGCCACTGCCGGGGCTAATTTCGGCGTGTCGGTCAGTTATATCTTGCAATAACCAACAGGCCTTATAAACAAGGACAGTATTAACAGTCTGAGTAATCAAGCCAGGCACCAAGCAGCCTGGCAACCTCTTCGGCAGCGGTCATATGACAATGATGCCCGCCGTTAAGTTGCTTAACGCTTAACTGTTGATACCAACTTTGCATTGTTGCCAGTTTACCGACAAAAGGCCCGTCAGCAGCTAAGATTGCCAGTACCGGTGCCTGTACTGCCTGACAAAGCTCCCTGGCCTGGCTGTCAGTCAGCCGGTGCACTGATTTATAGCGCAGGCGATAGTCATTACGCCAGCTGATACCATTCTGACTTGCCACAGTGCCTCGCTCTGCCAGTAACAGCGCTTGTTGCAAAGTAAAGTCGCTTTGGCTCAGTCGTGCTGTAGCGGCTGCATTAAGATCCGGATATTCTGGCTTGCGTCTGGGTGGAGTTTTGAGGCGGGAAACAATTCCCTGGCGAAGCTGATCACCGCTGCTGTTCTCTTGGGTAACAAAGCCCAGGCTATCAAGCAACACCAGTCGTGCCACCAGCTCAGGAAATGCCGCCGCCAGGGCGGTAGCCACCATCCCTCCCATCGAGTGACCTATTACGGTCAGCTGTTGCCAGCCTTGCTGCTGACAAAGTGCCACCAGATCTTCAACCCAGTCAAAAAAGTAATAATGCGCATCGCTGCTGCGCGCAGCAGAATGTCCATGGCCGGGGAAATCCAGTGCCAGCAGTGGCAGCGCCGGTAAACTCGCTGCCAGGGGGATAAAGCTGGCCGCATTATCCTGCCAGCCATGCAGGCACAGTATTGGTGGTTCAGCCGTGCTAAAAGCAGAGCGGTTAGCCAGAGCGGCCAGTTGCATGCTATTTTTATAACCAGCCAATCTATAGTTAACTAAGTGATCCATAAAAGGTACTTTCAACGTTTACCAACTAAAATACACAAATAATTTTCATTATCGGCCATTGTGCCAGTGTGTTCCGGCAATTGACAGTCCTACCCACAAGTGCGGGATTGCCGTCCGGCTGAAGCAGGCTACAGGTTTTTACTAAACAGGTTTATGTTATGTCTTATACCCACAATACGATTGTTAAACTGCAGAAAAGCAGTCCGGCTCAAACCGAATTCTATCAGGCAGTGGAAGAAGTATTAGACTCATTGGCGATGGTGCTGGATGAAGACAGCCGCTTTTGCCAGCATTCCATTATTGAGCGGATGGTTGAACCCGAACGGCAAATCATGTTTCGGGTGGCCTGGGTTGATGACGAAGGTAAGGTGCAGGTTAATAAGGGATACCGGATTGAGTTTAATTCTGCCTTAGGGCCCTATAAGGGCGGTCTGCGGTTCCATCCCAGTGTCACCAGCAGCATTGTAAAGTTCCTTGGTTTTGAACAGGTATTAAAAAATGCCCTGACCGGCTTGCCGTTGGGTGGCGCCAAAGGTGGTGCGGACTTTGACCCGAAAGGGCGGTCAGATGGTGAAATTATGCGGTTTTGTCAGGCATTTATGAATGAGCTATATCGGCATATCGGGCCCAGGACTGATGTGCCTGCTGGCGATATTGGGGTGGGTACCCGCGAGCTTGGCTATATGTTTGGTCAATATAAAAAACTGACCAATCAATTTGAAGGGGTGTTAACAGGCAAAGATATTCTGTGGGGCGGCTCACTGGGGCGTAAGGAGGCAACCGGTTATGGCTGTGTTTACTTTGCTGAGCATATGCTGGAAGGTAATGGTGATAGTCTGGAGGGTAAGGAATGCCTGGTGTCAGGCTCCGGTAATGTTGCTATTCATACCATTGAAAAACTGATCGATTTAGGTGCCAGACCTATTACCTGCTCTGACTCGGATGGCACTATTTATCAGAAAAAGGGCATCGATATTAAATGCTTAAAACAAATTAAAGAAATCGAATATGGCAGGCTCAGTGATTATGCCAAGCGCAATCCAGATGCTGAATATATCAGCCGTGAAAACTATCCTGATGATGGCAACGCGGTATGGCGGGTTGCTGGTCAGGTGGCCTTTCCCTGCGCCACCCAAAATGAATTAAATGCGGCCGATGCCAGATCGCTGCTCGACAACGGTTGTATTGCAGTGTGTGAGGGCGCCAATATGCCTTGCACCGCTGAGGCGGCAGATTTGTTTCTTAAAGCAAAAATTGCTTATGCTCCTGGCAAGGCGGCTAATGCGGGCGGCGTTGCGACCAGTCAGCTGGAAATGGCTCAAAACGCCAGTATGCAACGCTGGACATTTAAACAGGTGGACGAGAGACTTAAAGACATCATGCTGGATATATATCAGCGCACCCGTGATACGGCTGCTGAGCTTGACCGGCCCACGAACTTAATTCTTGGAGCCAATGTAGCAGGTTTCAGGCGGGTTGCTGATGCCATGATTCAGCAGGGAGTAGTATAACGACTTGTCGTTTTGCAGCTGTCAGCCTTTTATATTATGGACTGGCTTAGCGGTCGGGTGACAAATATTCATTGTCATAAAAGGTCCTGAGCCAGTGCGGGCGATACACACTCATCAGGGTAATGGCCATGCCGTTGAGCAGCGCTTCTGCGAACCAGATAAGCAACACGAGTTGCAGGTAATTCTGATAAATACTGCTCCAGCTGTACAGATCCTGCCAGTAAAACCACAGTGCGGTTAGCAGCATTTTAAAGCTGATAGTCAGCGCCGCATTGGCAAAACCGGCAATGAAAATGTAGATAAATAAATGTCGCGGCAAATACTGATAAGACAAGGCAAAGATCAGATAGCTGAATAACGCCGGCAATAGTGTGGTCAACAGCGCCATAACGCCAGCATCAGCCAGATTTATTTTGCCTGCACCCACCAGAAAAACCACAGCAACGCTGCCAATTAGCCAGGCTATCCGCCAGCCATGGCATAGCACCAGCGTAGTGACCCCAAGCAAATGCAACTCAAGCCCCGGCTCAATGCCTGCCTGGACTGACCAAAGCAGCGTAGTGACCAGGATAGAGCTGAACCACAAATGCTGATAGCCTGCTTCCGATTTCAGTTTGGTAACGACGTCACGCGGAAAAAAGCGTAACAATAATACCAGCCACATCAACCATGCTGCACCCTGCCAGAATGTCATTGGCGTCTCCGGTTAAAACAAACTTATAACAGTATACCGGGCCTGAAACTTTGGATCAGTCGTTCGTTATTTAACCAGAGTAGTCGCGGTATCCAGATAGCGTTTAGCCTGCTGTTTAACTTTGGCAAAATCCATATTCTCTGAACCCAGATGGACGTCTTCCAATACTGCTTTTAATTCCGTTGTTTCACTATGAATTTTCTCAAGCGCATTTTCCAGGGTGTAGGTCAGCTGATGAATTTCCACCATAGCTTCCGCATTCAGTTCGCCCTGCATCAGTTGCTGCAGTTTTTGGTTATTGCTGCGGAATAATTCAATTGCTTCGGTTAAGTTTGCCGCTTTTTGTCCTTTAAAATGATCGGGCCGTTGCTCGTCTGCCATGCTGTTAAAGGTAACCGCAGCCAGGAAAAACGCTGTGCTGAAACTAATAGCCGTTTTCATAAAACCTCTCAATGTAGATGATAATAGTTATCAGTTACAATATCACAGCCGGCCAGAGTTGCAATCATAATTTAGCGCAATGGCTGCATTTGCCAGCGGCTATTTATGACCTGCCACACGATTGCGGTTATTTAGCCAGCAGATGATCGATTAATGCCAGATAGGCTTCCAGGCTGTTAATATCAGCATGCGGCAGAATTAAATAACGACCGTTGACCACCAGCGCCGGAACGCCACCAATCTCATTATTCTGCATTTCGCTGGCACTTTGCTGCAGCTTAACAACTACCTGCTCGCTGTTTTCTGCAATATCGAAAAATTGTGCCTGGTCAACCTGGTGGCTGGTTAAAAACTGCTGTAAATCTACTGGTGTCAGTTGCTGTTTTTCGCTGTATAGCTCAAGCAGGGGTTTGGTTAAATGCTCCAGGTTCATTTGCTGCAAGGTATAAAATATCCGGGCATCGGTTTGCCAGTGCCTGGCGACCGCGGCATGTTTACGCACCAGGGTTAATTCCGGTCGGCGCAATAATATGCTTTCCAGTACCGGTTCAAAGCGCTGGCAATGCTGGCAGCCAAACCAGAAGTACTCTATCAGATAGGGTGGCCTGGCATCCTCAGCGTCGATATTTTCTACCAGTCGGTAGTGTTTATCCTGCTCAAACTGCAGTGTAGCAACAGTCGTTGGTGAGTTTGTAGCCTGCTCGCCGTCGATTTCAGGTGTGGCAGGCTCAGAGCACGCCACCATTAACCAACTGATACTGGCAACGGCCAGTAATTTAACTGGTTTCAGCCAAAGAGTTCCCGCTTTCATAATGTAGCCCGTAATTAGTAATTTAAAGAGAGTTATAGCATCAGGACAACCGCGCTTTATTAAATGCGGATTAAACGACAACGCTGCTGTCCTGTTTGCTGATGTATCCACTATATTTTTTTGTATTTTATCCGGTGAGGTTCCAGTGCTGCGGCGCCATAAGTGGCTTTTAGCCAACCTTCGTAATCAGAGTAGTTACCCTCGAAGAAATTTACCTGGCCTTCGTCACGGTAATCCAGAATATGGGTAGCTATCCGGTCCAGAAACCAACGGTCGTGCGAAATCACCATAGCACAACCCGGGAAGTCGAGTAGGGCATTTTCCAGCGCCCGCAGTGTTTCCACGTCCAGGTCATTGGTCGGTTCATCCAGCAGCAACATGTTACCACCTGCTTTTAACAGTGCAGCTAAATGCACCCGGTTGCGCTCACCACCTGAAAGCTCGCCAATAAATTTCTGCTGGTCGTTGCCTTTAAAGTTAAAACGACCCACATAAGCCCGGCTGGGGATTTGGAAACTACCAATCTGCAGCATATCCTGGCCATTTGAAATTTCCTGCCATACCGTATTTTTCGGGTTCATGCTATCGCGGAACTGATCAACGCTGGCCACCTGCACAGTATCGCCAATCTCAATAGTGCCGCTATCGGGCTGTTCGCTGCCGGTGATCATTTTAAACAGCGTTGATTTACCGGCACCGTTCGGGCCAATAATGCCAACAATTGCGCCTTTTGGCACACTGAAACTCAGGTCATTTATCAGCAAACGGTCGGCAAAAGATTTACGCAGGTGGTTAACCTCCAGTACCTTGTCACCCAGACGCGGCCCTGGCGGAATAAACAGCTCGTTAGTTTCGTTACGCTTTTGGAAGTCCTGGCTTTGCAGCGCTTCAAAGCGTGCCATCCGCGCCTTGCTTTTAGCGTGGCGACCCTTAGGGTTAGTGCGTACCCACTCCAGTTCCTGTTTAATGGAGCGCTGGCGGGCATTTTCAGTTTTTTCTTCCTGTTGTAAGCGAGCATCCTTTTGTTCCAGCCAGGACGAATAGTTGCCTTCCCAAGGAATACCATAGCCACGGTCCAGCTCTAAAATCCAGCCGGCGACATTATCAAGGAAGTAACGGTCGTGGGTAATCGCGACCACGGTGCCAGGGTAGTCGTGCAGGAAGCGCTCTAACCAGGCGACGGACTCAGCATCCAGGTGGTTGGTCGGCTCATCCAGCAGCAACATATCGGGCCGTTCCAGCAGCAGCCGGCAAATAGCAACCCGGCGCCGTTCACCGCCTGATAAATGGCCTATATTTGCTTCCCATGGCGGCAAGCGAAGTGCATCAGCAGCACGCTCCAGCGTATTTTCCAGATTATGACCATCTTTGGCCTGAATGAGCGCTTCCAGTTCGCCTTGCTCGCGGGCAAGGGCATCAAAGTCAGCGTTTTCCTCAGCATATGCGGCATAAACCTGATCGAGCCGGCTAAATGCTTCTTTTACATCGGCGACCGCTTCTTCGACAATCTGCCGCACGGTTTTACTGGTATCCAGCACCGGCTCTTGCGGTAAATATCCAATTTTGGTGCCAGCCAGCGGCCGGGCTTCGCCTTCAAATTCGGTATCAACCCCAGCCATAATCCGCAGCAGGGTTGATTTACCAGCGCCGTTTAAACCCAATACGCCAATTTTAGCGCCGGGGAAAAACGACAACGAGATATCTTTTAAAATGGTCTTTTTCGGCGGGACAACTTTTGACACCCGATGCATTGAGTAAATATATTGCGCCATAGTGCTATTACAACCAGTTATTGATGATGGCGCAAATTGTACGTTATTTTAAGCCATCAGGGAAAGCCACTGACTGACAGAACGATAATGATGGCTTTTTACCCGCTAAATCTGTTCTAATAGCAGTCATTATTAGCCACCGAAATGCAGGTATGTTATGGCCGAGTTTGAACACGATCCGAGTTACCAAAAATTTGTTGAAGAAGCTAAAACTAATGGCATCGTCTGGACCCTGGCAGATGGCGAAGATTTGCTGGTAGTAGAGTCTGTCGAGTTTGAAGAAACCGACGTAATGCCCTTTTGGTCTAACAAAGCGGACGCCCAGGCGCATTGTTCAGATGAGTGGGCAGGCTATAAACCAGAAGCAATTCCGCTGGATGTATTTTGCGATGGCTGGTTAAAAGAAATGTACGACGATGGCGTATTAATTGGCACAAACTGGGACGAGTCGTTGAACGGTCCGGAAGTAGAGCCACGTGAGCTGCTGGAATCACTGGCCCGGGTACAGTAATTTTTAGCTACTACATTGTGGCAGTCGGTATTTTGTGGCTATTTAGTAGAAAGTTGAGTTAATTACTAAACTAATGTTTTTGTTTTGCCGTAAAAGCATCACATAACGCTTAGTTGGATTTAAAGTATGTTGTCAGAAGAAGCCGTTTTAGTGCGCAGTGCGCTTGAAGCTCATGGGCTAGAAACCCCAATGCTGGACAATGGCCTGTCCAGGGATGAGAAGTATCGGAAGATCTCCCAGTTAATGACTGAAGTTGTCAGTACACTTGGCCTTGATTTAACGGATGACAGCTTAAGTGAAACGCCGCATCGCATAGCCAAAATGTATGTTGATGAAGTGTTTGGCGGCCTTAATTATAAAAACTTCCCGAAAATAGCCCTGATTGAAAACAAAATGCAGGTGCGGGAAATGGTTAAGGTAAAAGACATTAGTTTTACCAGCACCTGCGAGCATCACTTTGTGACTATCGATGGCAGTGCTACTGTGGCTTATATTCCGCAGGGTAGAATCATTGGTTTGTCTAAGATAAACCGGATTGTCAGGTTTTTTGCTCAGCGCCCACAGGTGCAGGAGCGGCTTACCCAGCAAATTTTGCTGGCATTACAAACCCTGTTGCAAACTAAGGATGTGGCGGTAACCATGGATGCCGTACATTATTGTGTCAAATCACGGGGAGTAATGGATATGAACTCAAAAACCCAGACCACGGCGCTCGGTGGCATTTTTAAAGACGACGGCCGAACCCGTGCCGAGTTTTTAGCGCGCTACTAAGCGCTAAATATATACTGGTAAAAAAGGTGCTTAAGCACCTTTTTTGTTTTTGCAGGGTTTGGCAATAATGACCCTAACAACGTTTTTTATTTCTGCTGCTTAATAAACATGGTCGCATCTTCGGCAGACAAGGGTTTGCTATAGTAGTAGCCTTGTATTTCATCACAACCCAGTTGTTTTAATAAGTCGCGCTGAGCTTCAGTTTCCACGCCCTCTGCAATGGTTTTTAACCCCAGATTATCAGCCATATTGATAATGGCGCTGACGATAGCTTTATCTTGTTTGTCACTGAGCAAGTCGCGGACAAATGACTGATCTATTTTAAGTTTGTTCAATGCAAAGCGTTTAAGATAACTCAGCGAAGAGTATCCGGTACCAAAATCGTCGATAGCGATATGCAGACCGCTGGCTTTAAGCTCTGCGATAAGCGCGATGGCTTTTTCTGGTTGCTCGGCCATAGCACTTTCGGTAATTTCCAGTTCAACATTAGTCGCCGGTACCCCACTGAACTCAATCGCGTTATTAACGAACTGTTGCAAGGTTTCCTGACGAAATTGAATACTGGATAAGTTTATTGCCATATTTAATTGATGAGACCCCATACTGTGCCAATAAGCCAGTTGTTGTAAGGCGGTAATAATAACCCACTCACCGATAGCGATAATTAAACCATTTCTTTCTGCCAGTGGAATAAACTCGGCAGGAGATACCTGACCAAAGTCTTCATGATGCCAGCGCAACAAGGCTTCAAAACCGATTAGTTGCTCGGTATGTAATGAATATTGTGGTTGATAAACAAGGCTGAGTTCATTACGGTCAATTGCCCGTCGCAGGGCGTTTTCCAGTAACAGATTCCGGGTGTGAAACTGTTGCATATCGGCGGTAAAAAAAGAATATCGGTTGCGACCACTTTCTTTTGATTTGTACATTGCAATATCGGCATGTTTATACAACTGATGAAATTGCGCTCCATCCTCCGGGTACATGGCAATACCCACCGACATTGACAGGTTCAACTCCTGCGCCGCCAGGTAGTAAGGCTGTAAAATAAGAGGCAGCATTCGCTCTGCTAAATGGGCTGCGCCGTTGGCGTCAGTGTCTGGCAATACCAATACAAATTCGTCGCCACCCAGCCGGCTAAGGGTATCTTGGGCTCTGCTCAATTTACGCAAACGCTGGGCAACCTGAACCAGTAACTCATCACCTGATTCATGGCCCAGGCTCTCGTTTACTTGCTTAAAACGATCTAAGTCCATCAACAGCATGGCCAGTGGCTGGTTATTTCGCTGCGCATGTAATAACGCCTGTTCGGTACGATCTATCAATAAACTGCGGTTAGGTAACTGAGTAAGGGGGTCGTAGTTTGCCAGAAATTTGATCTGTGCTTCGTCTTTCTTGTACTGACTTATATCACTAAACAGTGCCACATAATGGCTAATCTTTTGCTGATCATCGGTAATTCTGCTGATGGACAGCCATTGCGGATAGGAACTGCCGTTTTTGCGACGGTTCCAGATCTCACCCTGCCAGCTGCCTTGCTGGGCGATAGCCTGCCACATCTGTTCGTAAAAATTTTTATCTTGTCGTCCGGATGCCAGTATTTTCGGGTTTTTGCCCAATACTTCCGCCGCAGTATAGCCACTTATCTTGCTGAAAGCCTGATTTACCATAACAATTTTCTGGTCCGCATCAGTAATCAGTACGCCTTCAGAACTTTGTTCAAACAATCTTGCCATTAGCTGCAGTTTTAATTCTGCTTCTTTGCGAGCAGTAATATCCAGGTGAATGCCAACACTTAGTGATGTTTTCTGGCCTTGCTCATCGAGCAGAGTTTTACCGCGAGATAAGATCCAGCGCCAGCTACCATCAGCATGGCGCATTCGAAAGCTATTGTCGTATGTACTGTCTGGAGCACTATGCTGCAGATAATGATGAAACGCTGCGCTGGCTTTTGCTGCATCGGCCGGATGCAACAGGCTAGTCCAGCAACTGCTGAGATTGTGAGGTAGATTATCGGCAAAGTTGGCTTTGTTATAGCCAAGCATGGCGTAATATTCGCTGCTACCCGTTAACTGATTTTGCGGTTGATAAAACTCCCAGCTTCCGCTGTTGGACGCAGCAATAAATGATTTTTGGCGCTGCAGCTCAGTATGCAGGGCCGCAGTGCGCGTGCGGACAAGTCTTTCCAGTTGGAACTTGTGCATTCTGGTCTGAATGAGCTGGGCGATTAAAACGGCCAGCATAGCGCTAAACAGCAATGCCAGAAGTCGCTGCCGATAGTCGGTATACTTGTCTCCCCAGCCTTTTTCTGGCGCCAGCTGCAACTGCCAGCTTGTATCGCCTAACTTAATAATTTGCACCACGGGATCAGTTAATTTATCTGAGCTCGACTGACGGATGGGGTAAACGATATCACTGTCTTGTTCTAATCGAGCCAGCTGATAATGTATTCCTTGTTGCTGTAAGTTATCCAACCGCTCAAGGCTTTTCAGATCGGCCAGGCGCAGCGTGACATTGACCAGTCCCCACCAAGCTTGCTCTGGCGGATCAAGATATACCGCCAGTCGGCCAATAATACCCTCACCACCTTGCCTCAGCTGATAAGGGCCGGTCACATGAATTATATCGCTGTTCAGGCTGGCGTTTGCTGCACTGGCCTGTTTTGGATCAGTCGTGATCTGATAACCCAGTAACTCGCGGTTACCGGTTAGTGGATAAACCGCTTCAACGATACCAGCTGGCGCTAACGCCAAGGCAGTTACATTTGGATAGTAACGGAACAGCATTTTAGCAAACTGGTTAAACTGACTGACGTCACCTTCTTGTTGCCTGACAAATGCAGCCATTGCGCTGGCGGCACTAAGTTGTCGGTTAAGCTCTTGCTGTAGTGAATAGGCGAACGCGTTGGCGCTGGCGCTGACCTGGCGGTGTTGCTGCAGTTGCCGTTGTTCAGCAAGATAATTGACCAGACTGATGCTGACCAGCAGGCTCAGCAGGAATACCAGTATCGTAACAATAATGAGAAGACGACGTTGTTTGCGAATAAGTTGCGGCATAGAGGTTCAGACGGAAACCGAAATATTAAATACGCTAAGGGTGTTATTGTAGCAGTTGACGATCGTCAGTAGTGACAAAACATAAAATAACCACAGTAAATTATTGGCCGGAACATTGATGAGCAGCTTCGTTGCACCACTGTATTATTATCAAGGAAACCAATACGGTTTGGCATAACGTGTCGACGTAGCGGATTCAATTACCAATTTTAAAATCAGGGACGCAAACCCGGAGGGTTGAACTTGTCTTACCCCGGGTTTGTTAACACTATTGGCAGCGGAATTCGTTAGTCATCCAGCTCCCAGTCATCTAGCAGCTGGCGTAGCCGCTTTTGCTCCATCAAATCATCGATACGCCGGCGCGCTTCATATTTTTGCTTTGCTTTACTGTCTTTGCTGACTTCTTTGCGTAGCTCAATGTCAGTGGCAATATCGTCTTCTTCTACTTGTGGTTCAACCGCTAACAACATAGACAACACCTCCGTTTTTTTTGCCTATTTACCGTTATTCTGGCTGATACAACAGTGAATTATTTTGCAACTAACGATAAATTTTTTTTACTCAAGATCAATCTGTAATTCAGCGGCTGCCAACAAAGGCTGAAATACCTGTTTACGTGGCGAGACCCCTTGTTTGTTTTCGATGATATTCTCAATAAAATCAATAACCTTTTCTTGAAGCCTTACTTTATTAAGCCGGTTAATCCGGGCAATCCCACCGGGGCTCATCACATTAACTTCAATTAGCTTGCCGTTAATAACGTCGATACCGGCAAAAAATAAACCGTCTCTTGCTAAGCGGGGGCCGATATGTGCACAAAGTTTTTTCTCTTGTTCAGTAAGTTGATGTTTTAGCACTGTGCCACCGGCATGCACATTCGAGCGCACATCATCAGGCGGCGGAATGCGGCGCATGGCGCCAATGGGTTTACCATTGAGCATTAATATCCGAATATCACCTTGCTCTGCGCCTTCTACGTATTCTTGCAAAATGACATAGTTGCCTCTCTCACCATCACCAATATAAAAATCCAGCAGGGAGCGGGCACTTTGTACGGCCGACTTCTCCATGACAATGACACCTTTGCCACCGTAACCATTAAGTGGCTTTAAAATCATTTTGTCATTGGCCGATTCCGCTAATACCCGGGCCAGGTAATCTTTATTTTTAGAAACGTGGGTGATGGGAATAAACTCATTGGCCGGGTCATGCAAGGATGCGGTATACATTTTGTTATTAGCTATGCGAATGCCATCCAAATCATTCATTATAAAAGTGTCTTCACGCACTGAGTCCAGAAAGTTCAGTACAATGGGGTCCAATGGCGGGTTTAGCCGGATAAAAATAGCGTCAAAGGCAGCCAGGGGTAATTTCTGCTGGTTAAATTCTACCTTCTGATAAAAGCTGGCAATATTGCTGGAAATTTTCTGACCTTTTACCACCACTTTGCAAAATGCCTGAGCAATACTGTCGCGCACCGTCAGGTTGTTGGCATGAGTGATTGCGACACTGTGGCCACGACTTACCGCCTCATGGATCATCCTGATGGTGCTGTCACCGTCGGGCATTACTTTTTCCCAAGGATACATTAGAAAACAAATTCGCATCGGATACTCAGTTAATTAACAGGGTGATTTATTGATAGTGTGCTAAGCATAATGGGCCTGAGCAAAAATGGAAGCGGATGATAGCGCACGGTTTGGCTTTTATTACTGTTTTTGAAAAATAATGTTGGATTGTAAAAATAGATGTGTGGGTGCATCTGATTGGCGACTCGAGTCGTAGCTTGTAAAAAAATAACAAAGGATCAGATATGGAAACATCGCAACAACAGCTGCTGGAATGGTTGTACGCCACTGCAAATGGCAATCGGTCGGCATTTGAGAAATTGTATCAGGCCAGTTCTGGTAAATTATTTTCAGTATCCCTGCATCTGCTGCGTCGCCATGATTGGGCGGAAGATGTTTTACAGGATGCGTTTGTCCGGATCTGGCACAACGCAGCAGATTATCATGCGGAAAAAGGCACCGTGATGACCTGGATGATTAGTATAACCCGCTATCGGGCGCTGGATCTGCTGAAATCGCGCCGGATTAAAGCAGAGCATCTTGATGTTACGGAGGATTTGGTGGCAGACATAAAGCCGGGGGAGGTGCTGGGCTTAACCAGGGAAAAGGTTAAGTTAGACGATTGTATGGAGGCATTGGTACCCGAGCAACGCCAATCGATCCAGTTGGCTTATTTAAATGGCCTGAGCCATCATGAAATTACCGAGCATACCGGCTCACCATTGGGAACCGTCAAAAGTTGGATCCGCCGTGGTTTAACCCAATTGAAGAGGTGTCTTGAAGGATGAATTATCAACAACAACAAAGACTGGATGCCCTGGCGGTAAATTACGTATTGGGTGGCATGCATGGCCGCGCCAGATTGCGATTTCAGCGACTGATAGCATCGGACAGCCTGGTACGCACTGCGGTGTGGCGCTGGGAGCAGCACCTAAATCCTCTGGCTGCCTCGTTACCGGCTACTGCACCGAGAAGTGAGATCTGGCAAAAAATTCAGCGCCGCTTAGGGTGGTTAGCACCTGAGCCTGCGGTAAGTCGTAGTGTTCGCCCGTTCTGGCTTAGCCTGGCAACAGCCGCTAGTTTGCTACTGGCAGTAGTATTGTTACAACCTATGCTGACAGCGCCGGTACAAACCGAAGTGGCCATTATTCAGACCGCTGAAGCAAAAGCATTATGGTTAGTGTCTAAGCAAGAGCAGCAGCTGGTTTTAAAAGCAACTAAAGCCGTTACGGCCGCTGCTGACAATGACTATCAGTTGTGGATGTTGCCTGCCGATGGCCAGCCACCGATATCGCTTGGTTTGTTACCACAGCAAGGCGAAAGCGTAGTGCAGTGGCCTGTTGCTGCTCAGGGGATTGATATTGCCGCCCTGGCGGTAAGTTTCGAACCGTTAGGCGGCTCACCTACCGGCCAGCCTACCGGGCCGGTGTTATTTACCGCAGAAATTATCACCATATAAACCTGGCACGCCTGTTCTTTATAAAAAACCGCTGCGGCGGTTTTTTTATTTTTTATTTTTTATTTAGCTGCATCCAGTAGCGCAAGTCAGTCGTTACTTGGTGGCAACTTAAATCAAAAAGGATCCATGTTATGCAACGTTCAATCTTATTTTTAGCGGTTACATCAGCCTTAAGTGCCGCAATTTTCGTTACTGAAGTGCAGGCATCAAGTCATCGTGAAGCACCGAGTATTACGCGTTCACCAACGGTAGACGCCACAGACTTCTACGTTTTTAACAGTTACGAAACCGGCCGGGAAGGCTATGTCACGCTGATTGCTAACTATATTCCATTGCAGGATGCGTACGGTGGCCCTAACTACTTCGCATTAGACCCAGCTGCCGTATACAGCATCCATATCGACAACGACGGCGATGCCATGCCTGACTTAAGCTTTAATTTTCGCTTTAGCCAAAGTCTGGTAAATGAAGGCAAAGGTGTGCAACTGGCCATAGGTCCAGATGACAATCAGCGAATGGTGGGAGTACCACTGAAAAACGTCGGCGCGATCAGCAGTGACAGCAGTGCCGCGCTTAATTTTATCGAAAACTACAGTGTTGAACTGGTCAATGGGGCCGACGTTAGCAACTTGATGCCTGCCGACGGCGCTATGCAATTTACTAAACCTTATGACCATGTAGGTAATAAAACTTTTACCAGCAGTGCCGCTTACCAGGCTTATGCTGACCAATATGTCTACGATGTTGCGATGCCAGGTTGCGATGCGATGAGCCGGATATTTGTCGGCCAGCGTAAAGATCCGTTCGTTGTAAATCTGGGTGAAACATTCGACTTAGTGAATTACGTTCCGGTAGAGGGTGATAGCGCGCCAGGTGCTGGCGATGGTGGCGGATTCCCGGGTGGCATTACCCAAAGCAATAGCAATGATGATCTGGTAGACAAAAACGTAACCTCGTTGGCAATTGAAGTACCTACTGCATGTATTACCGGCAGTGGCAATGGCGTAGTAGGTGCCTGGACTACCGCCAGCTTGCCGCAGGCGCGGATTTTAAACCCCAATGCCACCTTTGCTAAACCCGATGTTAATGGTGGAGCCCTGGTCCAGGTATCCAGGTTAAGTAACCCGCTGGTCAATGAGTTGGTTATTGGTTTGGCTGATAAAGATAAATTTAATAGCAGCAAACCTGCTGACGATGGTCAGTTCGCCGACTATGTGACGCATCCAAGTTTGCCCGCGTTACTGAACATTCTTTTTAAAGATGCAGTAAATGCCACGCTGGGAACCGACATTCAAGATTTAGCACCAACTAACTTTCCGCGTTTGGATTTAGTTAATGCATTTTTAACCGGGGTAGAGGGCGTTAATCAATTAGCTACCGTAACGCCGTCTGAAATGTTGCGTTTAAATACGGCTATTCCGGCAAAGCCTGCCGCTATGCAGTCTGCTTTTGGCGTGGCAGGTAACGATTTAGCTGGCTTTCCAAATGGTCGTCGTCCCGGTGATGACGTGGTTGATATTGCGTTACGGGTAGTGATGGGTGCGCTTTGTCATGATATTCCTGTAAACGGTACGCCAACTAATCTGGGATATTGTATGCCGGAAGATGCGCCAGTGGGGGATGTGTCATTCACCGATGGTGCACCGATAAATGCTTCTATGCTGAACAGCGAGTTCCCTTATTTACTAACGCCGCTGGCAGGCTCACCTAACTAAGGAGGTTGTGATGAACAACTTAGCATTAAAAACGGCGCTGCTGCTGGTAACTATTGCCGGGCTTGCGGCCTGCAACAGTAGCGATAAGCCAAATGAAGCACCTCAGTTGATTAGTACCAGCTTTGTCACTGAAACCGATGAGGCGATCAGTGATAAATTACAGGCTTCGGACCCGGAAAATGACCGGCTACGCTATACCCTGGTCATGGCTGCGGAAAGCGGTATGGTCAATGTGCAAAGCGATGGGCAGTTTGTTTATACCCCCGGCAGTGAATTTACCGGCAATGACAGCTTTGCTGTGGCAATTACTGACGGTGAAAATGTGGTAGAGGCGACGGTTTCTATTGATGTTCAGGTGGCAGTGGTATCCTTTTTAAATTATAGCCGCGAGGCGTTTAATCAAGATGCAACTGATACACCATTATCGGTGAATGGTCGGGAGTTTACTGCTGATGCCATGGCTGAAGCAGATTATACCGATCTGCTACAGGGCCTTTAGTCGTAACTAAAACGGGGCGAATGTCGCCCCGTTTTCTATCAGGTCAAGTCGATGAAATACTTTATATTATTACTTTTTTTTGCACTTATTTCTGCGTCCTATGCCGATAGTTATAAACCGGCCGCAAGCGAGACGCTGGTCATTGGATCCGCACTGCCATTAACTGAAGAGATGGCGGCAATAATGCAACGGGTTAGCAAACAACCAGCAGATAACGATTTGTTGACGCTAACGGCGTTGTATTTACAAGGTGCGCGTCAGCCAGGTTACGACAGCTGGTTTCATGAAGCTGAGTACTGGCTTAGTAAAGTAAGTGTCGCTAACCACGCTAACATTGAATACCAGCTGCTCGCTGCTGACCTTAAGCAACAACAGCATCAGTTTGACGCGGCTTTAGCCCGGCTGGAACAGGTTTTTAAGCTGCAACCCCATCATTTAACCGCCAGCCTGATGGCAGCACGTATTTATCTGGCAACTGCACAACATCAGGCAGCTCAGGACGCCTGTGCCAGATTGTGGCAGCAAGACTTATTTTTATTTTCCGTGTGTAGCTATGAAGTGGCCGGGCGTAAAGGCAATTGGCAACAAAGCTATACTGCCTTACAGACCCTGTATCAACGCCAGCAGAGTCTTCCGATAACGATCGAGTTATGGCTGCGCGGTATTCTGGCTGAACAAGCCGAACAAACCGGGCAATTGGCACAGGCCAGAGACTGGCTGAATCCCGTGTTGGCTCAGGCTCCTACCAGCTTATGGCTGAAGTGGGCGGATTTAAGCCTGGCTCTGGCAGACGATGAGCTGGTCTATCAGCAGCTAATGCCGAAACATCAGCAGCTGGCATTGGCTGATAGTTTGCTGGTGCGACTGGCGGCAGCTGAACAAAACCTCAATAAAGGTACGATTATCAGCACTGAGCTGGCGCAAAGCGTAAAACTCAGGCTAGCACGTGGTGATACTGATCATGCAGCAGATATTGCCCATTATTACTTAAAAGTGAACCCTGACGCTGAAGCAGCATTGCATTGGGCGGAACTTAACTATTTATCTGCCAAAGAACCTGACGATTTAATGTTGCTCCAGCAAAGTAAGGCGGCACTACGCCAGCAGAAAAGGAAAACGTTATGAACCGTAATTTTAAACTGGTCTGCTGTTTTATCGCCGTTGCTTCAGTGGCTCCAGCAGCCCTGGCGCATAAGTTCAGTACAGCCTATATGGATGTCAAACTCAGCAATGATCAGCCTATCCTGCTCTGGAAAGTTGCGCTGCATGATCTGGCGCAAGCCCGGTTAATCTCCGCTGAAAATAGCCATCAGGTCTCCTGGCAGCAGGTTATGGACAGTGCACCTGTCCTTAATCGCTATTTAACCGAGCAGGTTGCGTTTAAAAGTGCGGGTACGCCTTGCAAAATCACCCCCGCTGTAGCCGCCGACTGGCAATTGCAGCAAATTAAGCGCGATCTTTATGTGGTATTGCCCATCACAGTGAGTTGTAACAGTAGTAGCAATTGGCAACTGACATACCGGGCATTATTTGCCAGTGAACCCAGCCATAAACTGCTGTTGTCCTGGCAAGTGCCCGCAACGGCATCTAATCAGGTGCTGACAGCAGACGCTGACACATATCCAGTTAATTGACTTACACTATGCCGGATTACTTATGAAGAACTCTCGATATTGTCTGCTGTTCAGTGCTATTGCATTAAGCAGCGTATCAGCGCGGCTGGCAGCAGATCCGCTATCCGCCCATATGATGGAACAAATTACCATTAAAGGCCGGCAAACTGACTTGCTAGGCCAGGCTAGCTCGGCGTCTGAAGGCATAATTGGCAACGCAGAGATAAGTGACAGACCATTGCTGCGCACGGGTGAAGTGCTGGAGTTTATTCCCGGTATGGTGGTTACCCAGCATAGCGGCAGTGGCAAAGCAAACCAGTATTTTTTACGAGGGTTTAATCTGGACCATGGTACTGATTTCAGCACCAGTGTCGACGGTATGCCAATAAATATGCGAAGCCATGGCCACGGCCAGGGCTATAGTGACCTAAGTTTTATTATACCTGAGTTGATTAGCCAGATTGAGTATCAAAAAGGTACTTATCAGGCGAATGATGGTGACTTTTCCGCTGCGGGTTCTGCCCGGTTCAGTATTCAAAATCGTACCTCAACTGATATTTCGATGGCTATTGGCCAGGACAATTACCGGCGATTGATGGCAAAGGGCAGCAGTAAGCAGGGCAACGGTAATTTACTGTTGGCGGGCGAGTTGCAGCACTATGATGGCCACTGGACTGATATTAATGAAGATGTTAAGAAATTAAACGGTATGGCGCGCTACAGCCAGCCACTGAGCAGTGGCCAGTTATCAGTAACTGCCATGGCCTATGATAATAGCTGGAATGCGGCCGACCAGATACCTGCACGCGCGGTGGCAAATGGTCAGATCGACAGGCTGGGTTCACTTGATACCACTGTCGGAGGCCAGAGCAGCCGTTACAGCGTGTCAGCAAACTGGTATAGCGATGCCTGGCAGGCGAGTGCTTATCTGATTGATTCTGAATTGGATTTGTGGTCTAACTTTACCTATTTTTTAACCGATCCGGTCAATGGTGATCAGTTTGAACAAGTTGATAAGCGCCAGGTTGTCGGCGGTAAATTAAGCCATCACTGGCACCACCGGGTTGGCCAGTTTGCAGTCGAGCATGTTGTTGGTGTGCAGTTGCGTTATGACGATATTGGCGAAGTAGGCTTGTATAACACCCGCTCCCGCCAGCGGTTAAGTACCGTGCGCAGCGATAAGGTACAGCAAGGCTCTGTCGGGGTATTCAGCCAGTCAGATATTCAGCTAAATGCTGATTGGACCGCCCATTTTGGCGTGCGTTACGACTATATGGATGCGTCAGTTGACAGTGCGCTAACTGCGGCCAATTCCGGCGAGGCATCAGATGATATTGTGACCCTCAAAGCAGGTATTAGTTATCAGTTTGCGCCAAACTGGCAGGCTTACTTTAATGCCGGCCAGGGGTTTCATTCGAATGATGCCCGGGGCGCAACTACGCTGGCTGATCCTCTGACGCTAGCAACGGTAGAGCCGGTCGATTTGCTGGTTAAAGCTGATGGTGCTGAACTTGGCTTACGTTTCTTCGATTACACCGCTTTTAATGCGTCAATGGCAATCTGGTATCTTGAGCTTGATTCAGAACTGCTGTACGTCGGCGATGCCGGTACCAATGAGCCCAATCGTGGCAGCAAACGTTATGGCGTGGAATTGGCAGCGTATTACTGGCTTGGCAGCAACTGGAGCCTGGATGCGGAGCTGGCAGTAACCCGTTCTCGTTTTACCGGTACTGAAGAGGGAGCAGGCAATTATGTTGATGGTTCACTGCCACTGGTTGCCAGCATGGGACTGATCTACAAAGCCGATCGTCCCTGGCAAGCCAGTTTACGGTTACGCCATTTTGGTAAACGGACGCTGGAGATTTTTAATGTGCAACGTTCTGCCGCAACAACCGTGCTCAACGCTGGTTACCAATTCGCCTGGCAGCAGTGGCAGTTTGGCGTTGATGTATTAAATTTGCTTGATAGCAACGATAACGACATTGACTACTTTTACAGCTCGCGCTTGCAGGGTGAACCTGCTGCAGGCCTGGAAGACCGGCATTCGCATCCGTTAGAGCCCAGAACATTGCGCTTAAAGCTGACATATCGTTTTTAAACAAATGCTGTCGCAGGTAGGGAGATCGGTTTAAGCTAAACTTACGTAGTAGTTTAGCTTAATACTAATCATGTAACGGGAGAGGTAAAATGAAAAAATGGATAAGTGCTGCGGCGTTGGCCGGTTCGTTAACAGCCCTACCAGTAATGGCAAATCAGTGTGGTGAAATTTTAAGCCATGCTATGCAACAACTTAATACCCGGGAGACGGTCGATTTATGTCAGCAGTATCAGGGTAAAACCGTGTTAGTGGTCAACACTGCCAGCAAATGTGGCTTTACCAAGCAGTTTGAAGGGCTGGAAGCGTTGTATCAGAAGTATCAGGACAAAGGCCTGGTGGTGTTGGGTTTTCCATCTGACAGCTTTAAGCAAGAATATGATGATGCCGAAAAAACGGCTGAAGTCTGTTACCTGACTTACGGCGTTAAATTCCCCATGTTTACCACTACTAAAGTAAAGGGTGACGACGCTAACCCGGTATTCAAAGCGTTAATTTCGAAAACCGGTGAAACCCCATCATGGAACTTTAATAAGTATCTGGTCAGCGCCGATGAACAAACGGTAAAGCACTTTGGCAGCCGCACCGCGCCGGATGATAAAGACTTTATTGCTGAGCTGGAGAAGATGCTGGCAACAAATAGCGGTACTGAAAAGACAACTAAATCTGGCGAATAAAGGCTTGACCAGAGGCGCAGCTGCGGCTAGAACCTCGATTTGGACATCACAGAGTGTCTGAGTGAGTGCGCAAGCGCGAACGAGTTGCTGTGATGGGCCAAAGCGAGTGTTGTAGCTAAAGCAGTTGAACTTGCACTAGCCGCAGTTGACTAATCTGGGCCAGTTGTTTCTGGTTAAATAGCAAGTATGTCACTAACTACTTTTGGCTCTGCTCAAAAGCTTCATCAACAGTGTTAGGTTTCGCTTCAGCCGCTGAACGGGCAAGTACATCGCAACGCTCGTTTTCCGGGTGGCCGGCGTGGCCTTTAACCCAGTGCCACTCTACCTTATGTTTTACCGCGGCAGCATCTAAACGTTGCCATAAATCCTGATTTTTAACCGGCTGCTTTTGGCTGGTTTTCCAGTTATTGCGTTTCCATCCAGCCAGCCATTGCATAATACCCAACCGTACATATTGGCTATCGGTGGTCAGATCAACCTGGCACGGAGATTTTAAGCTTTCCAGTGCAGTAATTGCGGCCAGCAATTCCATCCGGTTATTAGTGGTCAGACGAAAGCCGCCGCTGAGTTCTTTGCGATGCTCGTTGTACACCAAAATAGCGCCGTAACCGCCTGGTCCCGGGTTACCCAGACAAGAACCATCGGTATAGATCGCAACACTTTTCTGCATAAAGCCTTTCCTCAAAGCAAAACGGCGTATAATCTAACTTAAATGCAGTAAAAAGCGAAATCTGTTATGACAAAGCGACAAATTATTCTGGATACCGAAACCACAGGTATTAACCCACGGGAAGGGCACCGTATTATTGAAATTGGTTGTGTAGAGCTGGTAAACCGTCGTTTTACTGGTAACAACTATCATGTTTATATTAACCCGGAGCGGGAAATTGAAGCTGAAGCGATTGCGGTGCATGGTATTACTAACCAGCGTTTAGCGGATGAGCCAAAATTTCGGGAGATAGCGAAAAGTTTTTTTGATTATATTCAAGGTGCTGAACTGGTTATTCACAATGCAGCGTTTGACGTAGGTTTTATTGATCATGAATTTGCCCGGTTGCGTCCAGCATTGCCTCCGGTAAATGAATACTGTGCCGTACTCGACACCCTGAAACTGGCGCGGGAGCTGCATCCCGGCCAGAAAAACAACCTGGATGCACTGTGCCGGCGTTACGATATCAACAACAGCCATCGAACCTTACATGGCGCTTTGCTCGATGCCGAGATCCTGGCCGATGTATACCTGCTGATGACGGGTGGCCAGGTCAGCTTAAATCTGGCAGCAGAGCAAGATCAGGCAGAGCAGGGTGATAGCGGTCAGTCAGTTATTATTCGTAACAGTAAGTTAAAGGTGATTAAAGCATCTGCCGATGAACTGCAAGCACATGAAACGCGGCTTGATTTAGTTCAGAAGAAAGGAGGAAGTTGCTTGTGGCGCAACTAAAGGGACAATGGTGGTGTTTGCTGGTGCTGGTATTGCTTTGGCCCACCCTGACACCTGCTCGCCAGGATTTAGCCGTGCAAGCCGAACCGCCGCTGACACAAGCGCAGGCAAACGCCGAAGCCGTAAGTACGGAACCAGAAGGTTTCGCCCTGCTCGACGATTTACCTACCAAAAACCAGATCCCTTTTTTTGAAAATCGTTTTCGGATTGATAGTGAAGTAGAAACTATAACCTTGCTGATGTTTCGTCGCCCGGGCAGCGCGTCCGTGGTATTGGTCAGACCGGATGGCAGCAAATTACATTTTAATACTGCACAAGAAAATAAGGTGCGCTGGCATGATGCCGCTACCTACGACTTAATTGAAATTGACAATCCGATGCCAGGCCCATGGCAGGCCATTGGCCGGATCTTGCCTGAAAGCCGTGTAATGGTGCTTACCGATATTAAGCTGGAAGTTGATCCGTTACCCGATAATTTAATGGTGGGAGAAACGGTGAAAGTGACCGCGCGGATTCGACATGGCGGCGCAGCAATTAATGCCCGGGAATTCAGGGAAGTGCTAACCTTGGAAGTTATTTTTATCAGTACTAACAACGCTGAATATGACAATTTTGGTCGCGGTATTATTCAGGTAGCAACGTTTCGTGACGATGGCCGGGGCTTTGATGAGCGCTCACGCGATGGCATATTTACCGGCGAATTTAAACTGGATTTTGTTGCAGGGCAGTGGACTCCGAAATACATTGTTCGCACAGAACTGTATACCCGCGAACTGGAGCAAGAGCCTGTTATTTTAAAACCCGCACCAATAAATCCCAAGGTCGTGCTAGGGGCAACGGATATCGAAAATCATCAGGTTATTTTTCAACTGACTGAGCCAGGAGTGGTCGCAGACAGCTTATTGATCCAGGGTCGGATCCGTTATCCTGATGGCAGTATTGACCCGTTTGCCCTGAACGCGCAAGATAATCCGGATGCGGCATTGGAAGTAGTGAATAAGGGGTTTGGTAGTTACATTCTGGAAACCGCGGTATTTGGTAACTGGCAAAGTGGCCGGGAGTTTATGTTAACGATGCCGGAACTGAGCTTTGTAGTAAATCAACAAACCTTCGCAGCCCCTGAGCTGGAGCAGTTGCCCGAACACCTGATTGCTGAACATCAGGTAGAAGATATTGAGCCCGTACCTGAGTTTCCCTGGGCTATGGTCATTGGCATTAATTTATTTATTATCATTGCCGGTAGCCTGGTTATCTGGTTCATTATGAGCGGTAAAAAGCCTGCGACGTTGTTATTCTGGCGTAAGCCGTCAGCCAATACAACGAAGCAGCCTAAGCCAGCTAAAGCAGCGGGCAACAGCAGCAAAATAGTAACTTCGCCGACAAAAGCACAAAAAAACAACGATCTGGATGATATTCTGGATCTTTCCCTACCGGATGATTAAGGAATAGCCAAAAGCAACGAAAAAGGAGTTGACGGGCTTTGGCCTTATCCGTATCATTCCCGCCGCACCAGACGATACCCAAATGAAATTGTCTGGTGTAATTAGCGCGGAGCGGTAGTTCAGTCGGTTAGAATACCGGCCTGTCACGCCGGGGGTCGCGGGTTCGAGTCCCGTCCGCTCCGCCATTTCAATTGTCAGTAATCGTCTGCGCAGCCAACTAGCAGTCTATGCTTGTGTCGCTTGTACATATCGGTTTGCTTCGCTGCTTATTTTTGTGGTCTCGCCGCGGGGCAGACAGCAGGTAAAGTTAACCGGAAACTGGTTCCGACACCCACTGTAGAATCTACGCTAATAGCTCCTCCCAAGGTACTTGCCACTAAATTATACACAATAGCCAATCCCAAACCACTGCCGCCGTTACTTCTTTTCGTGGTATAAAAAGGCTCAAAGATACGTTTTTGCTCAGCTTTTTCAATGCCCTTGCCACTGTCACGCACCGTCAGTTCAACACCATTTTTCAGGTTTTTATCGATTGAAAAAACGATCTGGTTGCCACTGTGGCGTTGTTCAAAAGCATGAATACAGGCGTTAATTACCAGGTTGGTAACAACCTGAGCAATGGCGCCGGGATAGGTTGTGATACGCACGGGGTGGTCACATTGAATTACATGACTAACATTGTAGGCTTTGGTGTAGGGTTTCAGGGTTGATACCAGCGTATGTATATACTCTGCCAGGTTAATAGTTTGAATATCATAGCTTGATTGATCGACTGCGGTTTTTTAAAATTTATCACCAGTTCAGCAGAGCGGTTTAGTGTCCGTTCTATCACCCCATGACTGTCATGTAACGCCTTGATGGTCGTTTCCAGTTTACTTCGACTTAAGCTGTTGCTTGTCAGCAGTTTATGTAATCTATCAGTAAGTTCAATGCAGTGAGAATTCGCAGTAATAGCTATTCCCAGCGGCGTGTTCACTTCATGCGCTACACCCGCGACTAATGCACCTAAAGAAGCCATTTTTTCAGATTCAACCAATTGGGCCTGAGTTTGCTGCAACTCAGCAATATGCCTTTCCAGTTGTTCAGTGCGTTCAACCACCCGGCGTTCGAGCTGCTGATTTAACTGTTCCAGTTGTTGCTGATATTGTTTTTTCTGACTGGCAGTCAATGCCCTGCCATATAAATCGGCCAGGGCTGCTACAAAATGCGTTTCGTCATCCGTCCATCTTTTTATTTTGTGTTTTTGTTCACAACAAATAATGCCGATCATTTCGCCAGCAAAGCGGATAGGGACATCCAACATCGACACAATGTCAGCCGGTATAAGATAGCTTTCGGTAAACTCTGCAGTAGCGGGATGGTTGCAGGCATCGATAACGCGGATCACCCGCTGATGATCAAGCGCACTGAAGTAAGCCGGTAGGTCGCGACGATGGAAAGTAGCCTTTTCAGTGCTTAATGGTAAATCCCCGTCCAGTAGTTGCTCTCGGGTAATGACATTGCGTTCGTCATCAAAACACCACAAGCTTACCCGGGCTATTGCTAAACCATTTAAACAGGCTTGTAATAATAGAAGCTCGGCAGCCTGACAGTCACCACTATCCAGTACCGGGCTTAATGATACATGGAGCAGAATATTTTCAAGGGTTGTATCCACATCAACCAACTCTGGGTTTAGGCAGATTAACCCGCCTGTTATATTCATCTCGTTTAGTGTGTTGTCTACTATAGCAATGAATTTAACAGGACACGAACAATCAGAGGTATATCATGATTTTTGCTGACGATTCCTAATTGGTACTTTACCAGCGATAAACCAACCCAGAATCATCATAATGACAAATCCAGCGGTACCGCTGCTCGCAGCAGGTAAAGCTGCAATCGCGGGCCCCGGGCAATAGCCAGCCAGCCCCCAGCCGACACCAAATACAGCGGCTCCAAGCAGTAACGATGGCTCCAGTTGCTGTTTTGCAGGCAGCGAAAAGTCAGCCCGAAGTAGTGGCGAGCCTCTTTTCAACAGTAGCCTGAAACCCAGAGTGTACACGACCAACGCTGCGACCATTACTAAAGCCAGGCTGGGATCCCAGTTGCCGGTGATATCCAGAAAACCTAACACTTTTGCCGGGTCAATCATTTTCGAAATGGCGATACCGGCAGAAATCAACAAACCACTGAGCAACGCAAAAAACAGTTGCATAAAAACCTCACTTGTTAAAAGAAACTGGCAACAACAACGCCGCTGGCCATAAAAATTATGGTTGCAACAATCGATCGCGGGGCAAAGCGTCCAATACCACAAATGCCGTGGCCAGACGTACATCCGCTGCCCCAGGCTGTGCCAAGGCCCACCAGTAAGCCGGCAAACAGGGTTTTACTGTTAAGATCGGGTGTGCTGTAGCTAAAGTCACTTACTGCAAAACCAACCAGTAGCGGGCCAAGTAGTAACCCGACAACAAAAGCCAGTCGCCAGCTGCGACCTTCTCGTTGAAATATAGCCAGGCTGGCAATGCCGGAGATACCGGCAATCCGGCCGAGGGTTGCCAGTAACAACAGAGCGCCAAAGCCAATCAGGCCGCCACCAACCAATGCTGAAACGGGTGTGAAATTATCCATGCTGCTCCTCTAATTTATTTAATTGTTTTGTAGTGCCAGCTTAGCGTCATGCCAACCTTGCATGCCACCAGCTACTGAATAAACCTCAGTGAAGCCCATGCGCTGTAACGATTCTGCAGCCAGAGCAGAGCGGCCGCCAGAACGGCAAATCAGGTATAAGGGTTCGCTGGCTAACTGGGTTAACGCCACGTCGGCAGCACAACCATTGGCGGCAACAGCAGGGTGACTGGCCAGTTGCATTTCTAATACCCCTCGTGGAAAATTAACAGCACCGGCAATGTGTCCCTCGTTAAATTCTGCCGGTTCCCGCACATCTATCAGTCGCGGCTCGGGTTTATGCTGTAAATAAGTCAGCAGTTCCGCAATAGTAATTTCTTTAATATTGCTCTTTGCCTCGCTAATCAGTTGCTGTGACGTTTTCATAAAATGCTCCTGTCCTATTAGTAACCATAATTAAATCACTGATTGGAAAATAACGAATACTGCCATCACCGCTAAAAATATGGCAAAACCACGTTGCAGTTTCTCCTTGGGAAGTCGGCGGCCAATCCATCCGCCGACGTAGCTACCTGCAATACCGGCAATTATCATTAACACAATAACTGACCAGTCAAACTGTAGTCCTTTGGCGCTGAACACCATAAAATATTTGGCAAAGCCAACAAAAGATTTCATGGCAATAATAAATAAGCTGGTGGCAACGCTGATAGCAATGGGTAATCCGCCCATCAGAACTAACGCTGGTACGATTAAAAAGCCGCCACCAACACCAACAAAACCGGTAATAACACCAACAACTAAACCATCGGCGATGACTTTGGCTTTGTTAAAACTATGCTGATGGTTGGTATCTGTTAACTTGCTGCGCCACATAAATACTGCAGCAACAAGCATCAGTAACGAAAATACTAATAGTTGCCAGCGACTGTCGATAAGCGTCCCCAACCAGGCACCACCATAAGTACCGGCCATCCCCGGTACTCCAAACCACAGTACATGGCGCCAGCTAATCAGTCTTTTCATGCCATTGTGCACCGAGCCAAATAAGCTGATGCCAGCAACAATAAGTAACGAAGAGGCAATGGCCAGCTCTGCCGGCATGCCAATGAGGTATAGCAGCACTGGTACTGTCAGAATAGAGCCGCCCGAGCCAAACAGGCCAAGGCTTAAACCAATAAGCAGCGCTCCAAATAAGACCAGCATGTCGCCCCCCATATAGCAAAAAAGAATAAGCTTATAACTTCATTTTATTCTAAAGGGTTTTTAATAAATCAGCAATTAAAATTAAGTGTTTTCTAATTTAAATGGCATGGAGCAACGGTGCAAAGAGGGCTGGATAAAAAAGGGGGAGATGGAAAGCCAGACTGCGTTTACTTTGATAGTTAAACACAGTCTGGTATCGGCATAGCAGTATCAGCAGGTGATTTTCTGCTGAATTTCAGTGATGACATCAGCAATATCAAGCAGCACTTTTTCACCAGTGCGGCGGTTTTTATATTCAACCTGCTGGTTATCAAGATTACGCTCACCGATAACAATAGTATGAGGTATGCCGACGAGCTCCATGTCAGCAAACATCACTCCAGGGCGTTCACGGCGATCATCAAACAACACCTCAATACCAGCGGCGGTGAGTTGCTGATAAAGCTGTTCAGTCACTTCTGCGATACGAACCGATTTGTGCATATTCATTGGGATCAGGGCAACCTGAAACGGCGCGATAGCATCTGGCCAGATAATGCCGTTGTCGTCATGGTTCTGCTCAATTGCAGCAGCAACAATCCGGGACACTCCGACACCATAACATCCCATCGTCATGGTTTGATGTTTGCCTTCTTCGTTCAGCACGCCGGCTTTTAATGCCTTTGAGTATTTTTCGCCCAGCTGAAATATATGGCCAACTTCAATACCACGTTTAATAATGAGCTTACCAAAACCGCAAGGGCTGGGATCACCAGTTACAATATTACGAATATCGGCAATCTCATACTCAGCGATATCACGGGCCCAGTTAACGCCGGTTAGGTGAAAGCCATCTTTGTTGGCGCCAGCGACAAAGTCAGCAAGGTGGGCGGCACTACGATCAGCCACAATCCTGACTTTTAGCCCTACCGGCCCGACTGATCCCGGACCTGCACCGCAAAGTGCCCGGATTTGCTCATCGGTTGCAAATTGCAGTGGGCTGGCAACACCTGCCAACTTCTCGGCTTTAAGCTCGTTTAGTTGATGATCGCCACGCAGCACTAACGCAATAAGTTGCTGTTTGCCATCGTCACCCGCATCTGCAAGCACAAACAATGTTTTAGCAACAGTTTCCGGTGCAATATTTAGTAATGCAGCAACTTCGGCTACGGTACCTGCTGCAGGGGTAGCGATTTCAGATAATGCCTGGTCAGCCGCAGCTTTGCTACCTTCTGGTGCCAATGCTTCAGCCATTTCAATATTTGCGGCATAGTCGCTGCTGTCGGAAAAGGCGATGGCATCTTCACCTGATTCAGCTAACACATGAAATTCATGTGACACGCTACCACCAATTGCGCCGCTGTCAGCTTGCACCGGCCGGTAATCCAGGCCCAGGCGGTTAAAAATATTACAATATGCCCGATACATAGCATCGTAGGTTTGCTGTAAGCTGTCCTGGCCAAGGTGAAACGAATAGGCATCTTTCATCATAAATTCGCGGGCCCGCATCACACCAAAACGCGGCCGGCGTTCGTCCCGGAATTTAGTTTGGATCTGATACAAATTCAGCGGTAACTGTTTGTAGCTGGTAATTTCCCGACGAACTAAATCTGTAATAACTTCTTCATGGGTTGGTCCTAACACATAATCGCGTTGGTGACGGTCTTTAAATCGCAACAGCTCGGCATCCATGGTGTGCCACCGACCAGACTCCTGCCATAATTCAGCTGGTTGCACCATCGGCAGCAATACCTCTATTGCACCGGCTTTGTTCATTTCCTGGCGGACGATCTGTTCAACCTTTCGCAACACCCGGACACCCGTTGGCAGATAGCTGAACATACCGGTTCCAAGTCGACGGACCATGCCCGCTCTTAACATCAGTTTATGACTGATAATTTCGGCGTCGGAGGGGGTTTCCTTTACCGTAGATAACAAATACTGGCTGGTGCGCATGCTGCTCTCAAAAAAGTAGTCAAAAAATTGCCATCATTCTAGCAAGTCATTTAGTCAGGCAGAAGTTGAATCTGATGTTTTATTGGCTTATTTGTGACTTGCTGGTCTGCGATCATGCCGCCCAGGGTATAAAGTGTGCCCTCAATATCCAGTAAGGTGCGGCTATCCATGATAGCACTGCTTTGTGCTGCAGTTCGCCACTGTTGCCGGGTAACCGAATATACCCATACCTCACTGCTAGGGGTCACCGGGCGCCCCTGAAAGTTTATCGCATTGAAAATGTAAGGGGTCTGACTGCCGCCAACAAAGACAATAACCTGCTCGCCATTCAATTCAGTGCCAGTGGCGGCCATTCTGAATCGTGGATTGCCGGTAGGATGGGGTATTTGCTGCCACGCTATCTCATTGGGTTTTGTGTCGATAATACCCTGCCAGCAAGCGGGTTCCATTACAAAAGTGCGGGGTTTGGCGGCAGGGTATTCTACAGCAACACCATCGCACAGCAGCAGAGTATTGCCGACAATACCGCCCGCTAAGCCTGACACTGGCTTACCCGGATAAGGAGTAGCCTGAGACCAGCGCTGAGTAAAATTATCAAACAGTTGCATCAGGTTGACATTACCGTGATCACTCCAGCCGCTCGCCAGGTAGATATAGCGGTTCTGATACGGCAAAGCTACGGCATCATCCACCGGAACCGGCATATCATTAATTCGGGTATAACGTTGGGTAACCGGGTCAAGCCGGTAACTGTCGGCAGCGGTTTGCTTGCTGCCATCTGGGTTGAGGGTAAAACCACCGAACAGGAAAAAATTATTATTCAGCGCCACCATACTGGCACCCGCTCTGCCGGTCAGCCGTTGCTGACTTGGCACCGTTGGCAGTTCAGACCAGCCAAATTCACCCAACGTATGCATCCATACTTTGTTATGCAGATCATTGCTTTGTTTGCCCGGGCCAATGCCTAACGCACTGACGATGTAAGTTTTACCCCGCACCGTGGTGCTGGCAGCACTATTGTTGCTTACCGGCTCAGGTAGGTCGGGTATCGCGATGCTACTGGCTGTAGCCATCAGCAAACTAAGGCAGCTGAGCGATTTCAGTAACATGGTTGTGGTCTCCATTGACAGTCCATTTAATATTAAAGTGGTACAACGTCATACCGTAATGTTGTTCCGCATCGCGTTGTTTTTTATAAGATGGCCGCGGATCCTGTTTTAATACTTTTTCGATGAGTACTGCTAACTCCGGATACAGTGTCTGAGCCTGACAAAATGTGCTGGCTTGCTGACTAAAACTCACTGCCATCGATGTTTGTGGCGCACTGTCAGCAAAACCACCGCCAGCTTCTGGCAGGGCATCAGCATAGGGTAAATACGGTTTAATGTCTAAAATGGGCGTGCCATCCAGTAAATCTATACCGCTAAGTTCCAGTACCAGATTACTTTTATGCCGATAAACCCTCTCTAGTTTTACGACAGAAAGGCCAATTGGATTAGGTCGGAATGTAGCTCTGGTGGCAAAAACGCCTTTTCGGGTATTGCCGCCCAGCCGCGGGGGCCTGACTAACGGCGACCAACCCTTGCTGGCGGTTTCATGAAATACAAAAACCAGCCACAAGTGACTGAATGCTTCAATTCCGCGCACGATGTCGTCTTCTGCATAGGGTGGCACCAGCACAAGCTTACCTCGTGCTTCAGCAATTAAACCGGGTTGACGGGGGATCGCAAACTTTTGTTTATAAGGCGACTCTACAGTGCCTATTACCTGAAACTGAAAAGAGCTCATTGTTATTTGTACGCAGCCAGCTTGATCAATCGCGCATTATGCAATTGCATAAGCTAAACAACAAGCTATAACAGAGACGTCTGAATATCTTTGACGCTAGATGGTTATTGCGTAAGAATAACCCAGCCAATGTTAATTAAAGAGTAAATGATGGAACGAAAAACCCTGTTAACAGAATGCCCGGATTCAAAAGGGCTGATCGCTCAAATTACCAATATCTGTTACAAGCATCAGCTTAATATTATTCGTAACACTGAATATGTTGACCCTGTAACAGGCCAGTTTTATATGCGAACGGTATTAGAAGGGGTATTTAATGACAGCATTTTACTGTTCGACCTGGATCGAGCGTTGCCAGCCGGAAGTCGCCGGAGCTTGCTAAGTGATGGTGCTAAAAAAGTAGTGATACTCGTAACCAAAGAAGCGCACTGTCTGGGCGATATTTTAATCAAGGTATTTGATGGCTCACTGGCGTTAGATATCGCCGCAATTGTCGGTAATTATCCAGAGCTAAGTAGCCTGGCTGATAAATTCGCTATCCCTTTTCATTATATCAGCCATCAGGGGCTTGGCCGCGCCGAGCATGAACGACGGCTTCTGGCAACCATAGCGCCCTATCAACCGGAATATTTGGTGCTCGCCAAGTTTATGCGAATTTTAACAGCGGATTTTGTCGCGCAGTATCGCAACAGAATCATTAATATTCATCATAGCTTTTTACCGGCATTTATTGGTGCTAACCCTTACCAGCAGGCTTTTGAGCGCGGGGTGAAAATTATTGGTGCCACAGCGCATTTTGTTAATGAACAGTTAGACGAAGGACCGATTATTGAACAAATGGTGCGCACCGTCGATCATAATTTCAGTGCCGGCGATATGGCCAAAGCGGGCCGCGATGTTGAAAAAGCGGCCTTAAGCAGTGCCTTACAAATGGTGGTAGAAAATCGGGTTCTGGTGCATGGTAATAAAACAGTAGTGTTGTAACTGGCGTTTACTTTCAGCATATTATCTTCAATACTTCAGTAAATAGTAACAAGATGTCACTAAGGAAAATGGTTATGAAAATATTGCTGTTATTTTGCAGTATGCTGTTTGGCGCAGCTATTTCGGCGGCAGAAACGGCAGCATTACATCCAAAACTGGAAGTATTCAGACCCTATCTGGGGCAATATTGGCAGGGTAACCTTGCCGAGCCAGGCAGTAGCAAAGCGGTTATAGACCGTTCTCACTGGTTCAGAGCATTAAATGGTCAGGCGATAAAAACCGTCCACTCAATCAATCATGGTGAGTATGGCGGCGAATCTTTTATTTTCTGGGACGAAGCTAAAAATAGCCTGGCGTACTATTACTTTACCACTGCCGGTTTTTATACCTACGGCACGATGCAGTTTAATCCGCAAAGTGGGGAAATTACCGCGCTGGAAAATGTTGAAAACAATCAGAACGGCATTACTCAGGTTAAATCGCACAGCAAAATTATGCCTGACGGTAGTCTGGAAGTTCGCTCGACCTATTTACAGAACGAGCAATGGGTTCCAGGGCACAGTGCGGTATATCAGCCGGTTGCACCACAGGAAATTATTTTTAAATAACAGGCTCACGGCATCGATGTCAGTCTTCAATGGGGTCCATCGTATAGATGTCATCAATCTTGTCGGCACACGAATGACTGACTCGCAAGTCTTTAACTCTGCCGTTGCGTAAGCTGTAAACCCAACCATGGATAGCGAGGGGCTGTCCCCGCTCCCAGGCTTCCTGCACAAAGCTGGTATGGCATAAATTACGGACCTGCTCCATAACATTAAGCTCAATTAACCGGTTTAGCCGCTCATTATCATCGGCAAAACTGTCTACTTCTTCGCGGTGCATAGCATAAACGTCTTTTACGTTGCGTAACCAGTTATCAACAAAGCCAACCCGTTGCTTTAACATGGCCGCTTTAACCCCACCACAACCATAATGTCCCACAACCAGAATGTGTTTAACTTTAAGGATATCTATAGCGTACTGCAGCACCGATAAGCAGTTCATATCGGAATGCAGCACTAAATTTGCTACATTGCGATGAACAAACAGTTCACCAGGCAACAACCCGACAATTTCATTGGCAGGAACCCGACTGTCTGAACAGCCAATCCATAGATACTCTGGTGCCTGTTGTTCCGATAATTGTTTAAAGAATCCCGGTTGCTCACGCTCAATCCGATCCGCCCAGTTTTTATTGTTAATAAATAAATCTTTAAATTTTGGCATAACACTGAATCCTGCAAAAAAGTCGCGTTAAGATAGCTGATTCTACCTTATTTAAGAGCACCGACCACCCCAAATTAGTTCCGATAGTTAAGGTTGTTACTGATATTAATGGTAATATTCGGGGTGACGTTTGCCGAAAAAGCTGACTATACTAAGCCATGTCAGTCATTTTTTCTTATGGAAAGTATCGCAAGGAGTTGCAATGATCCCGGTAATTTTATCTGGCGGGTCGGGTACCCGGCTCTGGCCTTTGTCTCGCGCAAAAAAACCTAAACAATTTCTATCATTAGTTAACGAAAAAAGTATGCTGCAAAACACCTTGCTGCGGCTGAAGGGCCTTGATGAGTTGTCACCGCCGTTAGTGGTATGCAATGAAGATCACCGCTTTATGGTAGCCGAACAATTACGCGAGCTTAATATCAGTGACGCTTGCATCATGCTGGAACCGGTTGGCCGCAATACTGCCCCGGCTATCGCGATAGCTGCCATACAGGCGATGCAGTTACAGGACAATAAGCAAGACCCGGTATTGCTCGTGCTGGCAGCCGACCATGTGATCCAGGATATTCCTGCCTTTCAGCAGGCGGTAGTTGAAGCAAAGCTGGCAGCAGAAGCTGGTAAATTGGTCACCTTTGGCATAGTTCCGGTATCTGCGCATACGGGCTATGGCTATATCAGGCGTAGTCAGCAAAATATTGATCAAATACCAAATACCTACCAGGTAACTGAATTTAAAGAAAAGCCTGATAAAAAAACAGCTGAACATTATCTGGCCTCAGGTGAATACTGCTGGAATAGCGGTATGTTTATGTTTAAAGCCAGTAGCTTATTAGCTGAGCTTGAGAAATTTGCACCAGAGATTGTTAAAGCATGCCGATTGGCGGTGACCAGTGCCAGTGAGGATTTAGATTTCGTTCGAGTAGACAACAAGGCATTTAGTGCAAGCCCGGCCGACTCACTGGATTATGCCGTGCTGGAGAAATCTGATAATACGGTGATGGTGCCACTGAACGCCGGCTGGAGTGATGTCGGCAGTTATGATGCGCTGTGGGACGTGATGGCAAAAGACGCCCAGGGCAACGCCTGTCGGGGTGATGTGATGCTTGAGGCAACCCGTAACAGCTATATTAATGCCGAAGAGAAACTGGTGGCAGTAATTGGTTTAGACAATGTGATTGTGGTGGAGACCAAAGATGCCGTGTTAGTGGCAGATAAAAATAACATTCAGCAAGTCAAAAGTATTGTGCAACGACTACAAAGTTATGGGCGCAGCGAAGTGGATTTGCATCGCGAAGTGTTCCGGCCCTGGGGCAAATATGATTCAGTTGATCAGGGAAAACGCTATCAGGTAAAACATATAACGGTAAAGCCAGGGGCAAAATTGTCGGTCCAAAAACATCATCACCGGGCAGAGCACTGGGTAGTAGTAAGTGGTACCGCTTTGGTCAGAAACGGTGATGAAGAATTTATGGTAACCGAGAATGAGTCGACGTTTATACCGATTGGGGTGGTTCATTCACTGGAAAACCCGGGCAAAATTCCTCTGGAATTAATTGAAGTTCAGTCAGGGAGTTACCTCGGGGAAGACGATATCGTGCGGTTTGCCGATAAGTATGGCCGGGAGTAATATGAACGCGTTATCCTGCTTTAAAGCGTATGATATTCGGGGCAAACTTGGTGAGGAGCTAAATGAACAAATTGCCTACAGCATTGGTCGTGCTTATGCCAGAGTCATTAAACCTGGTACTGTCGCCGTCGGTGGTGACATCCGTCATAGCTCAGAGTCACTGAAATTAGCACTGACCCTGGGATTGCTGACGGAAGGTGTTGAAGTGCTTGATTTAGGTATGACCGGGACTGAAGAAATTTATTTCGCGGCACAACATCTGGCTATTGATGGCGCCATCGAAGTGACCGCCAGCCATAACCCTATCGACTATAATGGCATGAAATTAGTCAGGGCTCAGTCCCGGCCGATAAGTGGTGACAGCGGGCTTGTCGCCATTCGTGATGAAACCGCACGGTTGCAAGCTGAATTATTCGAGCCGGCAGCGTTCGCAAGGTTAAAACTGCAAAGTGAAACGGTTTTCACTAACCAAAAATGGCAGTTTGGCAAGGCAACCTATCAGAAAAGCAGTATTCTGAAACCCTATATTGAGCATTTACTCAGCTATATCACCCCCACTAATATTCAACCACTAAAGCTGGTGGTAAATTCGGGTAATGGCGCTGCAGGTCATGTCGTGGACGCCATTGAGCAGGCTTTTATTGAACATGGCATCCCAATACATTTTATAAAAGTGCATCATCAGCCTGATGGCAGCTTTCCTAATGGTATTCCCAACCCTTTGTTGATTGAGAATCGTCAGGCAACTTCGGATGCCGTTCGCCATCATCAGGCTGATTTTGGTATCGCCTGGGACGGAGATTTTGATCGTTGTTTTTTATTTGATGAGCAAGGTCATTTTATTGAAGGTTATTATATAGTGGGGTTGCTGGCTGCTGCTTTTCTGAAAAAAGAACCCGGCGCCAAAATTATCCATGACCCCCGTTTATACTGGAATACTGAAGCGATATGTCAGCAATATAATGGTAGAGCAATATGCAGTAAAACAGGCCATGCCTTTATAAAAGAAAGAATGCGTGAAGAAGATGCAGTTTATGGTGGGGAAATGAGTGCACATCATTATTTCCGTGAATTTTCATATTGTGACAGTGGTATGATCCCTTGGTTACTTGTGGCAGAGTTATTATCATTATCAGGTAAAAAGTTGTCACAATTGGTACAGCAGATGATTGCTGACTATCCTTCTTCCGGCGAATTAAATTTTAATATTGCGGATCCTCTGCAGGTTATTGCTAATTTAGCGGAACACTATGCACCATTGGCCGTTGAAGTCGATGATATCGATGGGTTAAGTATGAAATTCGCTGATTGGCGCTTCAATCTTCGCGTTTCTAATACTGAAAACGTGGTCAGATTAAATGTTGAAACTCAGGGTGATATTAAATTGATGCAGCAAAAAACAGCTGAGTTAACGCTTTTCTTAACAGAGCCTGAATAACATCAATTTTTTCTTTTTATATCTTGAGATTAAATGCTCTGGCGGCTTTATTTAATCGTCTAAATTGCTTATTCTTTATTAAATTTTATATAAAGGAGCGAATTATGTCTTTATTGTTAGACAAGAAAGAGTTAAGAAAGGCTGCCAAAGAGTTAAACTTGGTTAAACTTACCGAGGTTATTGAAACCCTGAATGGGGTGCTGGCAGAACGCCAGCAAGAGGTTGAGTTAATTGCGCAACTTGAGGGCATGGCTAAAGCTCAGGGTTACACAATGGAACAGCTTGGTTACAAACAGAGCAGTGATGTTGTAGTCGCAGACAGTGGTGAAAGCAGCAGTTCAAAAAGGCCAGTAAAACCGAAATTTAAAACGATAAATAAAGACAGTCAGTTCTTCTATGTTGAAAATGGTCAACTGCACCTATTACGCACCCACACCATGAAAAAAGGCTTGCAGCAACGTGGTATTCAGGTGGTACCGCTGGCCAATGTCGATAAAAAGTTTGCCAAAGATATCGATAAGCTTATTGCCGATGCGACAGCTCAGGCCGTTGATAATTTTAATAGCAAAGTTAGTATATGGAATGAATGGGCAGTGGCAAACGGCGGCGAGATATTAGAGAAACGCTAGGCAGATAGAAGCTTATTGTTATTATCGACAATAACAGGTTGGTAAGAAGTAAAAAAAACCGGCATTAACGCCGGTTTTTTTGGTTGCAGCTGTTTTTTTAATTATTTCGGTTGTGCATCCAGTGATTTGCCGTTCTCAGCTTTACTGGCATCAGACATTAAATATAAATATACCCACATCAGCTGTTCGGGCGTTTTTAAACGCAGCGGATCTTCTCCAGGGTAGGCTTTAGCGCGCATGGCAGTGCGGGTCGCACCTGGGTTAATACAATTTATCCGAATAGAGCTGTCAGCATATTCATCGGCCATAACCTGCATTAAACCTTCGGTCGCAAATTTTGATACTGCATAAGGCCCCCAATATGCCCGACCGGTTCGGCCAACGCCTGATGAAGTGAACACCACAGAAGCCGCCGGTGCTTTTTTTAATACCGGCATTAACGCCTGGGTCATCAACATTGCGCTGGTAACATTAATTTGCATAATGTCCTGCCAGCTGGCCAGATTAATGTGTTCAAACGGACTTAGCACACCAAGCAATCCTGCATTGTGCAGCACACCATCAAGTTTTCCGAATTCACGCTCAATGGTCGTTGCCATGTCTTTATAATGGCTGGCTGTTGCTCCTTTTAAATCGAGCGGCACAATGGCTGGCTCAGGACCACCAGCGGCGATAATTTCATCGTATACTGCTTCGAGCTTTTTAACCGTTCGACCGAGTAAGATAACCGATGCACCGTACTTGGCATAAGTCAGAGCGGCGCAGCGACCAATTCCATCGCCAGCGCCGGTAACTAAAATAACTTTACTATGCAGTGCGTCAGCTGGGGTAGTGTAGTTATCCATAAAATTTAACCTGTCAATGTTAAAAAACGGCGCAAGCATACGCGTAAAATAATTATTTTGCATCTTTCTTGCCACCAACTGTATTTTTGCGCTAGCGATCTGTCAGACTTTGAGTTAACTTTAACTGGTCGTAGCTGTTCGGTAAGAACAGCCACTTAAAACGAAAAGAATTCGTAATAATCAAAGCAAGGTTTTGCTTTGTAATAAAAAAATAAAGCGTTTAGGACGGGGAGAGATTATGAAAAAGCTTGCTATTAGTATCGCTGTTGCGGCAGCGATCGGCCTGGCTGGTTGTGGTGATTCGTTAGAAGATTTAAAACAAGAAGCGGCGCAGCCGGGAGGAACGGTTTTACCAGCATCAAGAGTTATATTTGACCCAACCGCAAGTAAGGTATCAGTACCAAATGACTTACTATTTCAGGGCACCACCGATGGTACGTTAACTTTCGATAGCGGTGCTAACCCGGATTATACCAATCCGCAGGTAGCCTTAGGTGCGCTTGATGGCTGGTCAACTCAGAACCCTTTCGCGATTGATCTCAGTTTCCAGGCAGGAACTACCTTAAATGCAGATTCGGCGCAGACCCCTGGTGCAGTCAGATTATTTAAAGCCTTAATGGGTGACCCGATGTCGCCGGAAGCGGCTTGTCAGGAGGTGCCACGTGGTGCGGCCTGTCAGATAGTTGAAGAGCTGGTATTTGGTCAGGATTTCATTACTGCCGCGCGTGGTAACAGTGTTGCGGTTATTCCGTTAAAACCGTTGGAAAATACCACAACCTACTTGTTGGCTCTGACCAATGTGTTACAGGATAGTAATGGTGAGTCTGTTAAGCCGTCGACAACTTATGAATTAGTAAAGCAGGACATAGCAACTTTACCGCTTGCTACTGATTCTCAACGTGCTTTACAGGGCGTAATTAACAGTTTTGAAAATGCTCTTGTCAGGGATGAGGGCCTTAATAAAGACAACATTATTTACACTGCGGCTATCACTACGCAATCTGTTGGTGCCGTGCTTTCTACCTTAAAACAGTTAATGGCCTCGCCTACGCCAACCGGTTATGGCCCGTCACCATTGGTTGTCAATAATACTGGTTTAACCGTATCGCAACTTAATCCTAATTTTGCTGGCGATCCGGCGTTTGCTATCACCCGGTACTATACGGGAACAATCAACTTACCTTATTATTTAGGTATGCCCAGCGAAGCTAATCCAACTGCACCCCTGAACACCCGCTGGATGGCTCGTTGTGACAGTGGTGCCATTATTGCGGCATTACCACCTGAGATGAAACCAGCGACGCCAGTTTCTGAAAACGATGGCGCTTGTCAGGCATTCAGTGGTGGCGCGTTACGTGATTTAGGCGTTGATTCTGCACGGCATTTAACTAAATTTAACACCATTCCTAAAATTAACGGTTACCAGACCGTTGATGTACAGATGACGGTGCCGGATGAAAATGTGATTACCAAGCCTGCTGCCGGCTGGCCCGTTGTCATCCTGCAACACGGCATTACCTCAAAGCGTTCAGATATGCTGGCAATTACCGGTACACTGGCGTCGCAAGGTTTTGCGACAGTGGCCATTGACCATCCGTTACATGGTGACCGGGGCTTTGGTCAGTTAAATGCCAGTAGCGGAAACGCGACGGTATACATGAACCTGAGCAATTTACTGGTAACCCGGGATAACTTGCGCCAGAGTATTGCAGACATGCTAGCGTTACGTTTAGCACTCAATTTTGCGCAGGGTGTTGATTTAGATAGCAGTCAGGTTCAGTTTTTAGGTCATTCGCTAGGTGGTATAACCGGGACTTCTATGGTAGCACTGGCAAATACCAGTACCGGTAGTGCGCAGCTGGATGCGCTGTACAGTGTTGAAACAGCAACGCTGGCAATGCCGGGTGGTGCGGTAGCAAACTTCCTGCTTGATTCTGCGGCATTCGGCCCACTGATTAAAGCCAGCGTTATGTTAGGCGCCGGTGGTGCAACGACCGAGCATTTTGTTACATATGTCGCAAGCAATACTGAGTGTGGCGTACCTGCAGCTGAAACTGCTGCTACGTACCCTGCATGTGCAGCGCCGGTAGTTAATGCTTATCTGACGACGTTAGCCGATCCAGCTAATGCCGCACAGCAAGCGCGCGTATCGGCTGCATTAAGCCAGTTCGCTTTTGCTGCCCAAACAGTAACAGACGCCGGTGACCCGAATAACTATGCGGAACGCCTGGTTAATAGTGAAACGCCGGTATATATGATTGAAGTAGTGGGTAATAGTGACGGTAACCTGCCAGATCAGGTAATACCCAATGGTGACTTTAATCCACTTGCAGCATTAGCCGCTGGTAAAATGCCTCTAGCTGGCACTGAGCCACTGGCCCGCTTGTTAGGCGCGGATTCAGTGCCTGCCAGTGCTGGTAATGTAGCACTTAATGGAATCAATGCTATTGCCCGCTTCACTGAAGGTGATCATGGTTCAATTCTGAGCCCTGCAGCCAGCCTGGCGGCAACGCAGGAAATGCAGCGTCAGAGCGTGACCTTTTTCTTAAGCAAAGGACAGAGCCTGGTAGTATCTAATCCTGCTGTGTTAGCAAGCGGAAACTAACCCAAAAAGCTTAACAAAGCCCGGCTGCTTACTGCGCCGGGCTTTTTCTTTTTATTAATCCGGATAGAATAAAGTAACACGATCAGACAGGAGCGACACTTTGGCATTTTTAATGGAATATGGCATGTTTTTGGCGAAAGCGGCCACTATTGTTTTTGCGATAGGGCTAATTGTGGGCATTGTGGTGAATGCCAGCCATAAACCGAAAATCAAAAAGGGCCAGTTGGAGTTTACTGATTTAAGTAAACATTACCGGCTGCAAACGGCAGAATTACAACAGCGGTTATTGGATAAAAAAGCATTTAAGCAATGGCAGAAAGCGCAGCAAAAGCAACTGAAACAACAGCCCGGAGAGTTACCGTGTTTATTTGTGCTTGAGTTCAACGGATCCATGGATGCGAGGGAGACGGAGTCATTAAGGGAAGAGGTTACCGCCGTGCTCGCTATCGCTAAGCCAAATGATGAAGTTATCTTGCGTCTGGAAAGCGGGGGTGGAGTAGTACATGGTTATGGACTGGCAGCCTCGCAACTTGACCGGCTACGTCAGCAGAATATCTCTCTAACTGTGGCGGTAGATAAAGTTGCTGCAAGTGGTGGTTATATGATGGCGTGCATCGGTAATAAAATTATTGCCGCACCTTTTGCGATATTAGGGTCAATCGGGGTAATTGCTCAACTGCCAAACTTTCACAAATTGTTGCAGAAAAATCACGTTGATTTTGAACAGTTTACGGCAGGTGAGTTTAAGCGGACGGTGACCTTGTTCGGTGAAAATACCGATAAAGGCAGACAGAAATTTCAGCAGGAGCTTGAACAAACCCATGGCTTGTTTAAAAGCTTTGTACAGCAGCATCGACCACAGCTCGATGTCTCGCGGGTTGCAACGGGCGAACATTGGTTTGGCTATCAGGCCCTGGACTTACAATTAGTTGACCTGATCCAAACCAGTGACGATTATCTGATGACTAAATTATCAACTCATCGGCTGTTTAAGGTAACGTATCAGCTGAAAAAAGGCCTGGCTGAGAAAGTGGGTATGGGTTCAGCAAACGTGCTGTCGCTCTGGTGGCAGAAACTGATGCAACAGAGTTGGCTGCGCTAAGTATCTTTCGGATAAAAAAACAGGCCTGTCCAGGCCTGTTTTTTTACTCTGCCACGTGTTACTGACGTAAATGATGGAAATCAACTTTCTCGTCTTTCATACCAGCATTGATATCATCAAATGTCGCCTGATCAAATTGCTTTTCACTTTTACCAACGATACAAGAAACCATGGCATCACCCGTGACATTTACGGCGGTGCGGGTCATATCTAACAGCCTGTCGACCCCAATGATTAAGGCAATACCTTCCACCGGCAGGCCAACTTGCTGTAATACCATCGCCAGCATAATCAAGCCAACCCCAGGGACACCTGCAGTGCCGATAGAGGCCAGTGTCGCAGTCAGAATAACCATCAGATAATCTGCAATAGTCAGATCAACCAGATAAACCTGGGCAATAAATACCGTAGCCACACCCTGCATTATCGCCGTGCCATCCATATTAATGGTGGCACCCAATGGCACAGTAAAAGAGGCGATGCTATTTTTAACGCCCAGTTTCTTTGTCACGGTTTCCATCGTAACCGGCATGGTCGCATTACTGCTGGAGGTACTAAAGCCAAACAATGCTGCATCGCGCATCTTACGCAGAAAGATAAACGGATTTAAGCCGGTTAATAGTTTCAAAATAATACTGTAACTGAGCAAGCCGTGGATAATAAGTACCGTCAGCACTACCCCAAAATACATTGCCAGACTTTTAATTGTTTCAAAACCCAGGGTGGTAAATAACTTTGCCATCAGGAAGAACACACCATAAGGGGCCAGGTTCATCAGAATGGTGACCAGTTTCATTATCACTTCACTCAGGTCATTAAACACGGCAGCCAGCCTTTCACCAGGCTTGCCGCTAAGCGCCATGGCTAAGCCAAATAATACCGCGAAGACAATTACTTGCAGCATATTGCCCTGAGCCATTGATTCAATAGGGTTACTGGGAAAAATATCGATAAATACCTGCGCAAGCGAGGGGGCTTCTGATACGTCAAAATTGGCATCAGATTGGCGCTCTACACCTTTACCAGGACCAACCACTAATGCCGCTGTCATGGCCAGACTAATGGCAATCGCGGTGGTGATAAGATACAAGCCAATCGTTTTACCACCGAGTCGTCCCAATGTAGAAGTATCCGATAAAGAACAGGTACCGCAAACCAGTGAAACAAAAACTAACGGTACAACAAGCATTTTTAAACTGGCTATAAAAATTTCACCGCCAGCATGGAAGACGCCGTCTACAAAAAAGGCTTTAAGTGGCAATGCCATACCAAACAAAGTCAGGACCCGCTCTTCCTGTCCGGCTAAAATAGCTTTAAAAAAGAAACCGACTAAGATACCGGCAATCATGCCAATAACGATACGGGCAGTTAATCCCATCTTTTTATTATTGCTCATTGTTTTAGTTATATATCAGTGTTGAATGTGCACAAGACTATCAGTTTGCAGGGCTATTGGGCAGGCTTGATAAAAATTTTTTTAAAAATTGCTGTGACGTAGTGATAATTAATGGTTTAAGATGCAATTAACAAAAACTATATATAAAAACAGCTAGGGAGAGTTTTCATGCGAAACATCCGGCAACTACTTGTTGCATTAATGATTACATCGCTGGCCGCCTGCGGCGGCGGCGGTACCTTGGACAACAGCGGTGGCGGGACAGGTGGTGGTTCAGGTGGCAACACTCCGGTGTTTACACTTGCTGTTACCCTGACCAATGCAGCTGGTACCGAGTCAAATAACTTATCGCAAGACACGCCTTTGGTGGTTACCGCAACTTTAAGTGCAACCAACGATGGCAATGTCGCCAATCGACTGATCAGTTTTGAAGTGTCTGGTGAAGGGCTTGCCACACTGGGTAATGATGCCGGCTCAGCGTCAACCAACGCTGATGGTGTAGCAACGATTCCACTGAACGTGGGCAATCGTTCCGGGGCAGGTCAGGTAACGGCAACCTTTGGTGAAGTTTCTGCCAGTGCGGTATTTAATTCTGCAGGAGACGGTGGTGAGCAGGTTGATATTACTATTGGCTCAGTAGCACTTATCGCCGATACATTGCAATTGGGCACCGGTGCGTCGAGCAAAGTTGAATTAACGGCACTGGTTCGTGATTCGAATAATGTCGTGTTGGCTGATGTGCCAGTCACGTTTTCTTCTGATTCCGGTGAGTTAGTGCAGATTGATAGTGTGACCGGCGCAAATGGCGTAGCCAAAGCAACCTTGACATCGCAAACCAATAAAAGTAACCGTGATGTATTGGTTACTGCACGGGTACAACAGCAAACATCTCAATTAATTGTTGCGGTTGTCGGCACAAATATTGAAATTGCAGCACCAATCTCTGTAGTATTAGCTGATACCTCAGCTATTGATTTGTTCCTTACCGACGCAAACGATATCGGCATTCAGGGCACTGAAATCGAAGTGGTCTCGGCATTGGGAAACACGCTCAGTGATACTAGCCCTGTTACAGTCGGTAGCGCTGGTAAAGCCAGCCTTACCTATACTGCTACCAACAGTGGCACCGATACTCTGACGGTTACTGCATTGGGTGTAACAAGCAGTGCCACTATTAACATCAGTGCTGATGAGTTTTCGTTTTTAGCGATGGTTAATACCGACGGAAATTTACCAGGCGATCCGATACAGGAAGTTCCTGTTAGTAGTGCTCAAGAAGTGATAGTGGAGTGGAAAGTTAACGGCGTGCCGCCGGCTGTTTCACCCGTTGTCTTTAACACTACCCGTGGTGCTATCGCTGATACAGCAGATAATTTGGCAAGTGGTGTGACATATACTGACTCAACTGACGTTGAAGGTAAGGCGAGTGCTTTTATCCGTTCTGAGTTTGCCGGACTTGCGACAATTAGCGCGCTAGGTGGAGATGAAGATGATTATCAGGTGAGCTCTAACAAAGTGGTCGAGTTCGTTGCGAATAATCCAACAAAAATTGAAACTCAGGCATTCCCGGCTCAAGTAGGTTCTGGTGAATCTAGCGCCATTCGAGCAATTGTGCGGGATAATAAAAATAATCCTGTTAAAAACGAAATGGTTGTTTTTTCTTTGGATAACTCTGCTGGTGGTGTAATCAGCACGGGTACTGCACAAACAAACTCTCAAGGGATCGCGTCTACCGTGTTCACCGCAGATGCCGCCACAGGCGCAGGTGTTGACAGTGAAAACTTAGTGATACGTGCTTCTCTAGCTGCAAATAATGGGATTTTTGACGAAACAGATATCGCAGTTGGTGAGCGGACACTCTTCTTCCGTTTTGGTACTGGCAACGTGATTAAAAAGCCATCTGACAGTACTTATTCAAAAGAATTTTCAATTATAGTTACAGACAGCTCTGGTAACCCTGTTTCTAATCAAGCTTTAAATGTTGCCATTGTTCCAACAGGCTACCGTAAGGGTTTTTGGGTTGAGAGCCCACCAGCACCAGCAGCTTTTAAACAATGGGTGACTAATGTTACAGCAAATTGTGACAATGAAGATGCAAATCTAAATGGCATACTTGACCCGCTTTTTGATTCAGATGGAGCCGTTATTCCAGGTACTGGAGAAGATACGAATGGTGACGGTCAGTTAACTCCAGGAAACGTTGCGGCTGCGCCCCAGACAGTAACTGCCGATGAGAGCGGGATAGCGACATTTATCATAACTTATCCACAAGACTATGGCGCATGGATCGATGTTAGATTGCAGGTAAGCGGTTTTGCTGCAGGAACAGAAAATGTCGCATCCAGAAGTTATGGTTTGCCAGTTGCTTCTGAGGATCTTACAACTGAAACATCCAGGCCACCAGCTAACCCATTAGGTTCAGCTGGAAGTTGTGCGATAGCAGATTAATTGTTAAGCACAAAAAAAGGGAGCTGATTCAGCTCCCTTTTTTATATTTTTTAAACTTAACGCTGGAAAGTGTAAACCGAACCTAAGTTCAAAATCTGGGTCAGTTCATCCAGGGCAGCTCTTGACTCCGTCAGCAGCGTTGGGTCAGCTAAATCAGCTTCAGAAATCTGGTCGCGGTAATGCTTATCAACCCAACTGTTCAGTGTGGCGAAAAGCTTGTCGTTCATTAGTACGTTTGGATTCACCGCCTGACGTTCCTGCTCACTTAAAGCAACCCGCAAGCGTAAACAGGCGGGGCCACCACCATTGCGCATGCTTTGTTTAACGTCATAATAATGCACATGCTTAATCGGCGTGCCACGACCAGTCAATTCAGCCAGGTAACGGCTGACAGCCGGGTTGTCCTGGCATTCAGTGGGAGCAATTATCGCCATTTCGCCACTGGCCAAAGTAACTACCTGAGTATTAAACAAATAGGTATTGATGGCGTCCTGCACCGACACTTCGTTGTCATTAACTTCTATCAGGAACAGCTCACTGTCATTGCCAAACTTGCGCTTGAGCTCATCCAGTTTAGTTTGCGTATCCACAAACGCTTGTTGGTGATAAAACAGTACATTCTGATTACCTACGGCGATAACGTCGTTATGAAATACGCCCTGATCAATCACCTCGGGGTTTTGTTGCACATAGACTACATTGTCATTACTTAACCCATGTAAGCGTGCGACGGCCTCACAGGCTTCGAGTGTATGGCGGGCCGGAAAGCGTTTAGGTGCAGCCTTAGCGTTATCGAACGCATAACGACCAAACACAAACATCTCCACACCTTTTTTGCTGTAGCTGCTGCATAATCTGGTATGATTCGCCGCACCCTCGTCGCCGAAATGGTCGTTATCGGGCAGATGCTGGTGATGGGCAAAGTGTTTCGGATCGGCAAACATCGCTTGTAATATTCTGCCGGTAGTCTGAGGCTCCAGGGAGCGGTGGAACTTATTGGTTAAGTTTGCCGGGGTAAAATGTACTTTATTATCGGCAGTATCAGCGCTGGGCGAAATCGTCGCGGCATTGGCAGTCCACATGCTTGACGCAGAACACACCGCCCGAAAAACGGCAGGTGCTTGTTTTGCCGCTGCAGCAATGATGTCACTGTCTGAACCGGTAAAACCGAGTCGGCGTAAAGTGTAGACGTCGGGGCGTTCTTGCGGAGCCAGTACGCCTTGCACTAAACCTAAGTCATGCAGAGCCTTCATTTTCTGCAAACCTTGCTTGGCGGCTTGTTTTGGGCTGGAAGTGTTGTTAGCGTTAGATAAAGAGGCAACATTACCGACTGACAAGCCGGCATAGTTATGGGTTGGTCCTACCAGACCATCGAAATTTGCTTCAAAGTACTTCATTTTTGCTTTATATCCTTCTGTTGGAAGGGGCACTGTTTTTATTGTTATTGCGGCCGCTTATGTTTTTTTATGCTTCATTGAGGAGTTGGCTATCAAATAGCCGCTGGGTCTGTAAAATGACCCGGATTGCATAATAATGAGTTTATTCACTTGTCACAACTGCGGTTTGCGGATATATGTTAAAAAAGGGCGGCCAAAAGGCGGCTTCAGTTTGGGAATTCAGGTTTTAAGATGGCGAAATCACTGGTAATAGTCGAATCACCGGCAAAAGCAAAGACAATTAATAAATACTTAGGAAACGACTACGTCGTTAAATCGAGTGTAGGCCACATCCGCGATCTGCCTACCAGCAGTAGCAAAGATAAAAGCCGAACTACCGATAAGAGCCTGAGTAAAGAGCAAAAAGAGTATAAAGCTCTGGTTGATCGGATGGGGATAGATCCGGCTCATGGCTGGCAGGCCCGCTATGAAATTTTGCCCGGTAAAGAAAAGGTCGTAAAAGAACTTAAAGCGCTTGCTGAAAAGGCTGATACGGTTTATCTGGCAACGGATTTGGACCGGGAGGGAGAAGCAATAGCCTGGCACTTGCAGGAAATTATTGGCGGCCAACCGGAGAAGTTTAAGCGGGTTGTGTTTAACGAAATTACTAAGTCTGCCATTACCAACGCCTTTGTTGAGCCAGGAAAAGTTAATGTTGACCAGGTTAATGCCCAGCAAGCTCGCCGGTTTTTAGATCGGGTGGTGGGGTTTATGGTGTCTCCTCTGCTATGGAAAAAAGTGGCACGTGGCTTATCGGCGGGCCGGGTGCAATCCGTTGCAGTGCGTTTAGTCGTCGAACGTGAGCGGGAGATAAAGGCGTTTGTACCGGAAGAATACTGGACACTTGCCGCCGACACGTTAACTGCTGCCAGTAAGCCTTTGCTGCTGGATGTTGTCAGGGAAAATGGTAAGGCATTTAAGCCTGTCAATAAGCAACAAGCGGATGCTGCGGTAAAACGGTTACAAGACGCTACTTTTGAAATTAAAGAGCGTGAAGACAAGCCTAGCAGCAGTAAGCCCCAGGCGCCGTTTATTACTTCAACTCTGCAACAGGCAGCGAGTACCCGTTTGGGTTATGGCGTAAAGAAAACCATGATGCTGGCGCAGCGGCTGTACGAAGCTGGCCATATTACTTATATGCGTACCGATTCGACCAATCTGAGCTCTGAAGCGGTAGGGGCGTGTCGTGACTATATTAGCAATAAATTTGGTAAAGATTATTTGACCGCTGAGCCAATAAGTTATGGCAGCAAGGCCAATGCTCAGGAAGCACACGAAGCCGTTCGCCCTTCAAATGTGGCAGTATTAGCCAGTGATCTTGCCGATATGGAAGCCGACGCCCGTAAATTGTATGAGCTGATCTGGCGCCAGTTTGTTGCTTGTCAAATGCCGCCGGCACAGTATGACGTGACTAACATTACGGTAGCCGCCGCAGATTTTGAATTAAAAGCCAAAGGCAGAGTATTACGGTTTGATGGCTGGACCAGAGTGCAACCTGCGGTGAAACGTAAAGGTGAAGAAGACAGCGAGTTGCCCGATGTTAAACCGGGTCAGCAATTGCAATTACAGCAGTTACAAAGTGCCCAGCACTTTACCAAACCGGCCGCCCGATTCAGTGAAGCCAGTCTGGTTAAAGAGTTAGAGAAACGGGGTATTGGCCGGCCTTCTACTTATGCCGCTATTATCTCCACCATTCAGGACAGAGGTTATGTCCGGGTAGAAAATAAACGGTTTTATGCCGAGAAAATGGGCGAAATAGTCACCGATCGTCTGGTAGAAAATTTCGACGATTTAATGAACTACGATTTTACCGCCACCATGGAGTTAACCCTGGACGACATCGCCAAAGGGCAGCGACAGTGGCGCAAAGAGCTGGACAATTTTTATAGTGGTTTCTCTGATAAATTAAAAACAGCAGAGCAGGATCATGAGCAGGGTGGCATGCGTGCCAATCAGTTCGTGTTAACCGATATTGACTGTCCCAGCTGTGGCCGGAAAATGGGGATCCGTACGGCTTCCACCGGCGTGTTCCTGGGGTGTTCTGGGTATAACCTGCCACCTAAAGAGCGCTGTACTACCACCATGAACTTGCTGCCAGGTGATGAAGCAGTGAAAGTCACGGATGAAGATGAGCTGGAAACCGAAGCGCTGCGTCAGAAAAAGCGCTGCGCCAAATGCGGCACCGCCATGGACAGCTACCTGATTGACGAGCAACGTAAGTTGCATGTGTGTGGTAATAATCCCGAATGCGATGGCTATGAGCTGGAAACAGGTAACTTTAAAATAAAAGGTTACGAGGGCCCGCTGATAGAATGCGATAAATGTGGCAGCGATATGCAGCTGAAGTCGGGTCGTTTTGGTAAATATTTTGGCTGCACGAACAGTGAATGCAAAAACACCCGTAAATTGTTGCGCAGTGGCGAAGCGGCACCACCTAAAGAAGATCCGGTTCACTTACCGGAATTGAAATGCGAGAAATCTGACGCTCATTTTGTGTTACGTGACGGTGCTGCCGGCGTGTTTCTCGCTGCTTCAACGTTTCCCAAGTCCAGGGAAACCAGAGCACCATTGGTCAGCGAGCTGAAAACGTACCGGGATCGGATCTCTGAGAAGTTTTACTATCTGGCAGATGCCCCGCTTAAAGATAAAGAGGGCAACCCCAGTATTGTGCGCTGGAGCCGTAAAACCAAGCAACAATACGTTATGACCGAAAAAGAGGGTAAAGCCACAGGTTGGGCTGCCTGGTATGAAAACGGAAAGTGGGTCGTATCAACCAAGGATAAACCAGCAACCAAATAGTCATTAATCTGCAATAAAAAATGGCACCTCGAGGTGCCATTTTTATTGCTTACTATTTGGTGCCTACCATTTACGTTTTGGCGCGAACAACTCGTCGATATCTTTGTTTTCTTTTTCTTCTTTCTTTTCCCGATCTCTCAGATTGCCTGCTTTTAGTTCAGTAGCAATGTCTTCCAGAGTCTGCGTTACTTCGGCTTTACGATTTATCACATATTCATCGGGATGAGCACTGCCATTTAACGAGGTAAGGGCTTTTTCAAAATATTGGCGGGCTGAGCCAAGCATGTTGTTACTGCGCGCTTGCTTACCACGTTTAATCTGACTTTCGACATTAATTCGTAATTGCAGAATTTCTAAGCGCTTATCTTCAGCGACCACGGCAGAGGTATCAATGTTACCTCTGGCATGTTCACTGCGAAGTGTAGTGCGTAATTTTTTGATACCGCGGATCAAACCAATCAGCTGCTGATCGTTATCCGGCAGGGTCAGGTTGTCAGTCGTTGCCTGATCTGCGGCAACGGGTTCTTTCAATCTGTTTTCGATTTCCTGCAAGCGTTGCTTTAGCTCGCGGGTACCAGGATCCAGCTCTACCATAGCCCGCAGTGCAAAAGCGCTGCGTTTTAACAGCATATTGGAAAGGGCTGGGGTCAGTGGCACATTAGCCGCATTAATTAGCATATCTTCAGTATCATCAAGCATATGGCGTAACTTGGTAAACTCAGCCCGTTTCAGGCTGGCTATCTTAGCTTTGTGTTGTTGTACTACGTTAACGACAACAGCAATAATCACCAAAGCTACAATAAGCGAGATGATAAGGGGTAACAGCATGCAGACCTCATAACGGATACGCGTTTATAAATTATAGTAATCTGATTTGATGATAATGAACAGGTTTGTGCATATCAGGGCAACGTTAAACTGAAACTTCCACCCGATAACCCACCATTATTTTGCAACGTCACCTGGCCGCGCTGGTTTTTATTGTGGTGCGCCCGGGCAATTAATTTAGCAAAAAAAATTCCAAGCCCGGTATGACCATGTCGTAAATCAAGCTTATGCATAGCAGGGTTGGCATTATCCAGCATAAAATCAGGAAAGCCAGGCCCGTCATCCGCCACTTCTATCAAAAGCATACCTTTTGTCATCTCAGCACTTAACATAATTCGCCGGTTGCTGTAGCGCAACGCATTGGCGATAGCATCATTGAGGACATTCAGAACCAGATCACGGTCAAAAAACCAGTTTAAGTTGTCGTCAACACGAATGACAACCTCAATACTCTGCTGAGTTGCAAAATACTGGTTTTTCAACAGCAGTTCTTCAAACAGCTCGCTAAGGTAATGCTGGTCGATTTGTACCGGAAGTTGCTGTCGGTCCAGACGATATAACGAGAGTAGCTGTAATAAATTGGAATTGAGCCGGTTTGCTTCATAATTAAGCCTCGCCAGTTCTTCGCGGGCGTTATCAGACAACTTGTTACCTTCTGCCTGGATCAGTTCTGCTGACTGAATAACCATCCAAAGCGAGTTCTTCATATCATGAACACTGCACGCCAACACGGTGGCAAAGTCAATTTCTAAAGTGCTATCCATAACGGCTCCGGGGTTTGACGATAAAGGCTGTCAGTAAATTGTTAATTTTCTTTGCTACTAAAAGTTATAGCATTGCCATTTATAAATATTAGTTGGAATATCTGACAAGACAGGTATATTGAACGGTGATCATTCTTTACCGGACCTGGGCCAGATGAAATTACAGCAATTGCGTTACATTGTTGAAGTGCTTAACCATAACTTAAATGTGTCGGCAACGGCAGAAAGCCTTTATACCTCGCAGCCAGGTATCAGTAAACAGGTAAGAATGCTCGAGGATGAATTGGGTATTCAGGTGTTTGGACGCAGCGGCAAGCATTTAACTCACGTTACTCCAGCAGGCAGGGATGTCATTGAAATAGCTCAGCAAATTTTGGCGAAAGTCGAAAGTATTAAAGCAGTTGCTAAAGAACATACCTTACCGGATCAGGGCAAGTTAAATATTGCCACAACTCATACTCAGGCCCGCTATGCGTTGCCACCGGTAATAAGCGGCTTTATGCAAAAATACCCTAAGGTGTCGTTGCATATGCATCAGGGCTCGCCACAACAAATCTCTGAGGCAGCGTCACGAGGTGAAGCTGATTTTGCTATTGCCACTGAAGCCCTGCATTTGTATGGCGATTTAGTGATGTTGCCTTGCTATCACTGGAACCGCAGCGTAATCGTCAGGCAGGATCATCCATTGGCTCAGCTTGGCCGCAAAATCGCGGTAGAAGATGTTGCCCAGCATCCTATCGTCACTTATGTCTTCGGCTTTACCGGCCGCTCAGAACTCGATCGTGCTTTTGCAGCAAAAGGATTAGAGCCTCGTATTGTATTTACAGCCACCGATGCTGATGTGCTGAAAACCTATGTCAGGTTAGGCTTAGGCGTCGGAGTTATTGCGTCGATGGCCATCGACCCGCAGTTAGATAAAGATCTGGTTGCCCTGGATGCCAGACACCTGTTTGAGGCATCAACTACCAAGATTGGTTTTAGAAAAGGCGCCTTTTTACGAACCTATATGTATGACTTTATCCACCGGTTTGCCCCGCATCTGACTAAAGACGTGGTCGAGCGGGCAAATTTACTGCGCAATCAGGAAGAAATAGACCTGATGTTTGATAAATTTGAATTACCGGTGCGCTAACCAGGTTACGCAATGAAAGCTTATGCCGCCAGTTGAACTAATTTTATTACTGCTAAGCCCGGTGTTTTTAATCTGTGTGGCGCTGGAGTGGCGTTTCGCAGTGTTACGCCAGCAAAACTGGTATAGCTGGCGTGATACCATGGCAAATGCCATGCTGGCGCTGCTGCATCAGGGCTCAGATATGCTGGCATTGTTGCTACTTATGCCATTTTTCTACTGGTTGCATCAGTTTAGCCTGTTTACGATTGAGTTGAGCACGCTCAACCTGCTGCTGGCATTCATTCTGCAAGACTTTCTGTATTACTGGTTTCATCGTGGCTCGCACCATGTTCGCTGGTTATGGGCATCGCATGTGGCGCATCACAGTTCTCGCTTTATGAATTTCAGTACAGCGTTTAGGCAAAGTCTTACGTATCCGATCTCGGGTATGTGGGTATTCTGGCTGCCAATGATACTAATCGGCTACGAGCCATTGCTGGTGTTTGCCGTGGTGGCACTTAATTTAGCGTTTCAGTTTTTCGTGCATACCCAGGCCATTGGCAAACTTGGCCTGATAGAGCATATTTTCAATACGCCATCGCATCACCGGGTACATCACGCCTGTAATCCTTTGTATATCGACCGTAATTTTGCCGGGGTACTCATTATCTGGGACAAGTTGTTTGGCACCTTCGTTGCTGAGCAAGCCAGCGAGCCCTGTCGGTACGGCATCACTGACGATTTTAACTCAACTAACCCGTTAACGATTACCTTCTATGAATGGCGGCGGATGTGGCAGGCGCTGCGCTGCAAAGAGCGTCAACAGAGCGCCTGGCAGGTGCTGCTGAAAATGCCGCCAAAGGTGCCAGCGAGCCCCATTGGAAAAGCACCAAAATAAGTTATAACTTCGGTGAAAAACCCACATGGCACTATGCTTTAATAAAGTTATATCACTCTGAAGTTATGTATGAAGACTGTTAAGCTTTAATTGTCTTTAATTGTCTTTAATTAGACTATTAACTATCGCTTTGAATGGCGAGCTGATTAAACCTCAATAAGCCTTAAACTATCAGCTTTACCAGCCAGGGTTACAAATAGCGATACCAATGAAACAGGATACCGACTAATGAAAACAACAAGTCGTTTTGCGCAGCGTCTGGGCTGGTTGTTGGACGAGAGCATTCCGCTACCCGGTGGCTATAAAATTGGTCTGGATGGGATAATTGGCTTAATACCAGGAATAGGTGACTTTATCAGCGGCCTGTTATCCAGCGCTATTATCTATAAAGCCCATCAATTAGGGGTACCGCGCATGATATTGGGAAAAATGATTATCAATATGATCATTGATACGGTAATTGGCGCTATTCCAATCGTCGGCGATTTGTTTGATTTCATCTGGAAATCAAATAGGCGCAATGTCGCTTTGCTGGAAGATTATCTGCAGCGACCTAACCAAGTTTACCGAAAATCAGTAGTGCAAAATATATTATTCGTCGTTGTGCTGCTTGGTATTCTGGTACTGACTGTCGCCTTTATCGTTTGGATCGTAGGCTTGCTTCTGGCGGCTATCAGACTTTAAACGCACAATGCAATGGAAAATAATGGTGAGGGTGTGATGTTCAGTATCAAAGTTGCAAACGCGCTTCTCTAAAAAAACTCCGGAATAAGTTACTGTCCCGACGAGCAAAAATATCAACTTGCACTAAGCTTGAATAAAGTCATAACACCCTGAGGTGATTTATGAAGTTTATCAAGCTTATATTTTCTTTAACTTTGCTGTTAACCATTATTTCCTGCAAACCGGTATCCGAACCTGAGTTAGCCGTGCCTGCAGAACCTTTAGCGCAACGAATGTCGGCGGTGCCACCGCAATGCGAGTTAACCATGGGCTTTGATGCATGGGAGCCCTATCAATATATGACCGTAGGCGATACGGTTACCGGACTCGATGTTGAGCTTGTCCGGGCGATTGCCGCAGAAATGCAGTGTGAATTAAATATTGTCCAGGGCAGTTGGGTTGAATTGCTGGGGTTGCTTAGAGACGGCGAGATAGATTTTGTGCTGGGCGCTTCAATTACCGAAGACAGGCAACGCTTTGCCTATTTCTCTGAGCCATACCGGCAAGAGCAATTTTCGCTGTATGTGCGGGCTGATGATATTGACCTGGATGTAAATAACATTGAGGAATTTATTAACGCCGGACACAAACTTGGCATTGTTAATGAGTACTACTACGGTGATGAAATTGCCGAATTATATGCGTCTGCTAAGTTCCGGCCTCAGTTTGTTGGCGCTATTATCAGTGAAATGAACATGGCCCGGTTGCTGGATGAAGAAATTGACGGTTTTCTGGAAGACAGCTTTGTCGCCGCCTCGATTTTGCGACGAAAAGGGTTGGATGAGCTGATTAAACCGCATCAGATTACTTTGGGCAATAATGATGTTTATGTGATGTTTAGCAAGGCCTCTGTCGAAGAGGAATTAGTGGCAGAGTTTAATCGCGGCCTGGCAGCAATTAAACAAAATGGCTTGTACCAGCAAATCGTCACGCGATACCAGGATTAACAGTGTTGCGTCGGAGCTGCCATATTGAAGTGACGACATAAAATGGCTGTGGTAAAACTGGCTTTCAGATAAAAACCGCGGGGCAGCGTCTGAATAGGTTCACCCGTGGCGCCAATCGCTGCGGTTAATGCTTTACTGTCGGCTGCCTTGGGCCTTAATTGTAACACCTTGCCATGGGCACCGCGGATGTTATCAATACCGCCCAGAGTAATGAGTTCCATCAATTCCTCCCAGTCCTGTTGCAGTGCCTGTTTTTCTTCCGCGGAAGGTTGCCACAAAAAGGCGGTCCCGATAATCCTTTCTGCCAGCGGAATTTGGCGTTCGGCCAAAATGGGTACCCAAAGTACATGCTGGAGTTTCTGGCAAATCCATGATTGCGGCCAGCTTTGGCTGGTAATGCCGGTTAGTGGTGCCACGCAGACATACGTGCTTTCCAGTGGTTTACCATGTTGATCGATAGGAAGAGTTTTTAATTCAATACCAAGTGCCGGGAAATCGGGTAATGCTTTGGAGCCTGCTTCTGCCCCTAACGCCAATTCAATTAACTGACCAACCCAGCCTTTATCCCGCCTTAAATCGGCAGGTATATTTACCTTTAGCTGTTCAGCCAACTGGCCAAGGGTCAGGCCAGCAATGGTCTGGCTGCGCGCTAGTAATTGTTCAGCGGTTTTTAACGGGGTGTGTTCCAAAAGTTGTTCGCCGTAAGATGCGGTTGCAATCACGGCTTACCCTAGCACCTTTTTGTCGCTGATGCTGCTTAAAAACGCAGCAAACTAACTTATGCACATGCTGAAAAATCGCGTAGTTGACAAGAGTATCTTATAACTTGTTGTATATATTCAGTTAAGCGTCGTATTTTTGGCTTGGGTTTTATCATGTTCTAGCGTTATCCCATAGTCTTGCGCACCTTAACAACAGTTTTATCCACAGAGTCTGTGAAGAAGTTCACATAGGGCGGCTATGGCAAAGTGTAAATGTGGATAACTTTGCTGAAATTATCCAGCTATCGCTTATGAAATTCCGTTTGCTGTAACCGCTACTTTGTGAAAGAATCTTTGTTATAGCAGAAATAGACTCGCTAGAGGTTTGTGTGATCGATGCCGAAGGTTTTCGGGCCAATGTCGGCATAGTGATTTGTAACACCCAGGGACAGGTGTTTTGGGCGAAAAGATACGGCCAGCATTCCTGGCAATACCCACAGGGTGGTATTGATGATGGCGAAACGCCAGAACAAGCCATGTTTCGCGAATTGCACGAGGAAGTTGGGCTTCGGCCTGAGGATGTAGAAATAATCAGTGTTACCAAACACTGGTTGCGCTATAAACTTCCAAAAAGATTAATTCGTAAAGACAGTAACCCTGTGTGTATCGGGCAAAAGCAAAAATGGTTTTTGTTGCGTTTGACCTGTCGGGAAGAAGATGTAAATCTGGCTGTAACAACGCATCCTGAGTTCGATAACTGGCGCTGGGTCAGTTATTGGTATCCGGTGCGTCAGGTCGTGGCTTTTAAACGAGAAGTGTATCGTAAAGTCATGCGTGAGTTTGCCCCGGTTGCTTTGCCGTTTACCCGCAAAGATGTTAAGAAAAAATACTAAACAGAAATATTAAATTTGCTAAAACCGACAGTACAATGAGGTTCTTATGCTAAGCCAGTTACGGCGGATTGTTCAGGATGTGGCCCAGGAGCCAGCTCTAGACAATGCTTTGGCTGGCCTGGTATCAAGCATTAAAATCGCCCTGGCCACCGAGTGTTGTTCGGTCTATCTGGCAGATTACCAGCAACAACATTTTATGCTGATGGCAACTGACGGCCTGAATCAGGACGCCGTAGGTAAAGTTGCTATTGGTTTCTCGGAAGGACTAATTGGCTGGGTAGGGCAACGGGAAGAGCCAATAAATCTGGCGCAAGCCCAGTTGCATCCGCGGTTCAGAGTAACGCCTGAAGTTAGCGAAGAGCACTTTTCTGCCTTTCTCGGCTGCCCAATAATTCATCACCGCAAAGTTCTGGGGGTGCTGACCATTCAGCAGTCTGCTGAGCGGGTGTTCAGTGAAGACGAAGAGTCTTTCCTGGTTACGCTGGGCGCTCAGCTGGCATCGGTGCTGGCCAATGCAGAGATGCGTGATGCGGCCAGTCAACGGCCATCCAGTATGGCGCAGTCAGGTCAGCTAGCAGGGTTGCCTGGCGCACCTGGCATGGCTATTGGTGAAGCTTATGTATTACAGCCTTCCAGTGATTTTGACGCGATATCTCTGAAAAAATCTGATGAACCTGAAAAAGAACTGGCGTTATTTTATCGGGCAGTAAAAATAACCAAAGCGGAATTTAATCGCTTGGCGGAGCGAATGGCAGGCCATATTCCCGCTGATGCGCTGGCAATTTTTGATGTTTATCATCAGTTGCTTGATGCCGCCAGTCTGGGCAAGGAAATTGAACAGCAAATTGCCGAGGGCTGGTGTGCCAAGAGTGCGCTAAAACGGGTTGTTGAAAAGTTCGCCCGCCAGTTTGATGATATGGACGACCCCTATTTACGAGAGCGCGGCACGGATATCCGCGATTTAGGGCAACGGGTACTGAATAACTTACTGGATTCTGAGCAGCGCAAAGTAAAATTACCCCAACGCGTTGTGTTGGTGGCCGACAATGTAACGGCAACCATGCTGGCAGAAGTGCCACGGGAACAACTGGTGGCTATTGTCAGTCTGCGAGGTTCAGTTAACTCACATGCGGCCATTATGGCCAGAGCCCTCGGCATACCGGCTGTAATGGGCGTTAATGAACTCCCTTTATTGCACTGGCAAAACCAACAAGTGATCGTGGATGGTTACGAAGGGCATATTCTGTTGTCGCCGGTCGAAGCCATTTGCATCGAATACCGGCGCCTTATCAACGAAGATGCTGAGCTCAGTGCCCGCTATCAGCAGGAAGTCGCTCTGCCTTCCCAGTCAGCCTGTGGCAAGCCGTTTAAATTAATGGTCAATTGCGGCCTGGCTATTGAGCTGGAAACCAGCAACGCCGAATATACCGACGGGGTAGGCCTGTACCGTACTGAGTTTCCATTCATCATGCGAAATCGCTTCCCAACCGAGCTGGAACAGGTAGACCTATACCGTAAAGTTCTCAATGGTTACGCCGGAAAATCGGTAGTGATGCGTACGCTTGACGTTGGTGGCGACAAAGCACTACCGTACTTTAGCATCGTTGAGGAGAACCCATTTCTGGGGTGGCGTGGCATCCGACTGACTTTGGATCATCCTGAAATTTTTCTGGTGCAAATCAGGGCAATGTTAAAAGCCAATATTGAACTGGATAATTTACATATTTTATTGCCGATGATATCTGATCTGGCTGAGGTTGACGAAGCTATCCGCCTGATCAGACAAGCGAGTTTTGAAGTCAGCGATGAGCTGAATATTGCCCTGCCAAAACCGAAAATAGGGGTAATGATTGAAGTGCCATCTATTATGTATCAGCTGCCGGAATTGGCGGCACGGGTAGATTTTTGCTCAGTCGGAACTAACGATCTTACCCAATACCTGCTGGCTGTAGACAGAAATAATGCCCGGGTAGCTAACTTGTATGACGCGTTGCATCCTTCCGTGTTACGCGCGCTCAATCTGTTAGCAACTCAGGCCCGGCAACTGCAGTTTCCAATCAGCATTTGTGGTGAGCTCGGTGGTGAACCCGCCGGGGTGCTGGTGTTAGCCGCAATGGGCTATAGCCGGTTTAGTATGAATAACAGCAACCTTGCAAAAATTAAATGGTTGTTACGCCGGGTTAATATGGCAGAGTTGGAAGCGTTTTTACCTGAAGTACTGGCGTGCCAGTCACCAAAGCAAGTTAAGCAACAGGTGCAGCGGTTTCTGGAACACAAGCAGTTGCTTAGCCAGTTACGTGCCTAACTTAATTGAGTTAATTTACTATGCCAGTCGCTGGCTGGCATAGCAGCAGTAATATCGAGACGTCCTTTGTTAACAGTTATTCTGATCTCTGCACTTATAGGTTGTCTGGCCGGGTTTCTGGCCGGATTATTAGGAATCGGTGGCGGACTGGTTATTGTGCCGGTGCTGGTAGTATTGCTGCCGGTGCTGGGTGTTGTTGGTATCGACAATGTAATGGTAGTGGCTGTCGCCACTTCCTTAGCCTCTATTATTATCACTTCGGGTTCCTCCATTCGCGCTCATCATAAACGCAGTAATGTCAGCTGGGCGCTGGCGGGTGCCGTGATGTTGGGCGCGGGCATTGGCGCAGGTATGATTGGCCTGGTCGCACACCATATCGATGGTGCAACCTTGAGAATAATATTTGGCGTTGCCGTTTTTCTGCTGGCACTACGAATGCTGGGATCCCGCAGTGTCATCGGCCGTGCTGCGCTGCCGGCAAAGCCTGTGCTGGGGGCGATTGCCGCCGTGCTTGGTGCCATATCAGGTTTACTTGGGATCGGTGGCGGGGCGTTAGTGGTACCGGTATTGAATTATTTTTCCGTCGATATGCGCCGGGCTATTGGTTGCGCCGCAGCAAGCGGTATTGCTATTGCTGTAATGGGCACCCTGGGGTATGTTATCGCCGGCTGGCAGCACTACCGGTTAACTGATGGCTTTATTGGCTATATTTACCTGCCGGCACTAATTGGCATTGTCTCAACCTCCATTTTTACGGCGACGCTCGGTGCTGCCATGACACAGCGTTTACCCGTATTAACCATTAAGCGGGTGTTCGGCGTTTTTTTGATGATAGTCGCGGCCAGAATGGTATTTAGCTAGCCTGCCATATCTGGTGGTGAACAGGTTTATAATGATGTTTTTAAAGGATAATAATGACAAGCTCCTACCTTAATTTTCCTGATATAGACCCGGTGCTGGTGTCAATTGGCCCGCTATTTGGCTATGGGCCATTAAATATTCACTGGTACGGCGTAATGTATGCCGTCGCGTTTGGTCTGGCCTACTGGTTAGCCAGCCGTGCCGCAGCGAAACCGGGTTCAGGCTGGACCAAAGAACAAGTCAGCGATCTCCTTTTCTATGGCTTCCTCGGTGTTATTGTCGGTGGCCGCTTTGGCTATGTATTTTTTTATAATTTTGAACAACTGCTGGCAGAACCTTTATATCTGTTTAAAACCTGGGAAGGGGGCATGTCATTTCACGGTGGCCTGCTGGGAGTGCTGCTGGCAATGGCCTGGTTTGCCAGACGCTATCACAAATCTTATCTGGAACTGGGGGATTTTGTGGCGCCACTAATCCCTCTTGGTCTGGCGGCTGGCCGGTTGGGGAATTTTATTAACGCTGAGTTGTGGGGCCGAACCACTGATGTGCCCTGGGCGATGGTCTTCCCAAACGCCGGCGCCATGCCACGTCATCCCTCTCAGCTGTATCACGTGGCATTAGAAGGTATTCTGCTATTTATTATTATCATGCTGGTGCGGCGCTTAAAACCGGCAACTGGCACCCTTGGTGGCGTGTTCTTGCTTGGTTATGGGGTATTCCGGTTTTTCGTGGAGTTTTTCCGTGAGCCTGATGCTCATCTTCGTCACCTGGCAGACGCAGGTTTAACCATGGGCCAATGGTTGTGTCTGCCAATGATAGCAGCAGGCCTTGGCCTGATCATTTACGTGAATTGCCGGCCAGCAACCACAGCGCGGGGAAGCAAATGAAACAATACCTTGATTTAATGCGTCATGTGCTGGAGCACGGCCATAAAAAAACGGACCGCACCGGAACGGGTACCATCAGTGTGTTTGGCTACCAGATGCGCTTTGATTTACAGCAGGGCTTTCCGTTAATTACCACCAAAAAATGTCATTTGCGCTCAATTATTCATGAGTTACTGTGGTTTTTAAAAGGTGAGACCAATATTGGTTATCTGCAGGACAATGGGGTATCCATCTGGAACGAGTGGGCTACTGAAAGCGGTGAACTTGGCCCGGTGTATGGCGCGCAGTGGCGAAGCTGGACCAGCCATGAAGGTCAGGTCATTGATCAGATAAGTCAGGTTATCAGTGATATTAAACGCACGCCCGACTCGCGCAGGTTAATTGTCAGTGCCTGGAACCCGGCAGTGTTGCCCGACACCCAATACTCCCCAAAACAAAATGCAGCCATGGGCAAGCAGGCATTACCACCGTGCCATACCTTATTTCAGTTTTACGTTAATGATGGCCGTTTATCCTGCCAGTTATATCAACGTAGCGCGGATATTTTCCTGGGCGTGCCGTTTAATATTGCCAGTTATGCCCTGCTAACATTAATGGTGGCGCAGGTTTGTGGTCTTAAGCCTGGCGATTTTATCCATACCTTTGGTGATGCTCATTTATATTCAAACCATTTAGAGCAGGTCAATACTCAGCTTGGTCGTGATCCCTATCCCATGCCAACCATGCGGCTTAACCCTGAGGTTACCGATATTTTTGGGTTTACTATTGATGATTTTACGTTAGAGAACTATCAGGCGCATCCGCATATTAAGGCGCCAGTGGCGATTTAATGGCATATTCATCATTAACTTTATGGCCTGGATCTTGCTTTTAACTGTTAAATGCATTCAGGCTGTAAACATGAGGTGGATATGAAGTGGCTATTGTTAGTGGTGGCGACCCTGCTAGCGGCTGTGCTGCTAAGCGGATGCGTTAGTCCGGTGGTTCCGGCTACAACTAAAACAACGGAAACCGAGCTGAGCCAGCAACCATTTGGTTTTTATACAGAGCGCTTAGCCAGGCAATTATTTGCCCAGTTAGATGATAGTCCGCTGTGGCTCAACCGGCCGCAAATTGCCGTCAGCAGCTTTTTGCCGGCAACGGCACTTAGCCTGCAGGATGCCAATAGTGAGCAACGAGACTTTGCTAACCAACTAAGCGAAAGCATGCTGGCACATAGTCGCCAGTTTGGCTATGCGGTATACGAATACCGGTTAAGCAACGAAGTGGTAATGGCTGGCGATTACGAACAGGCGCTCAGCCGCCAGCTGAGCGATATAAACCGTAAAGGCAATGCCAACACCTTGCTTACCGGAACTTATACGCGGCAACAAGATGCCATTATTGTAAATGCACGTCTTATTCATATTCCATCTAAACAAGTCTTGGCTGCCGTTACTGATTATATTCCGGCAAATGTATTGTGGAGCACCCAGCAAGTGAATAAGCGCGGTGCCATGTTTTATCGGCAAAGTCCGGCAGGAGATAATAAATGAAGCGCTTAACCACTTTAGCGATAGTAGCAGCAATAGTAGCACTGCTTAGCGGCTGTATAGCACCTGAGCGGACCATTCGCGTTGAAGGCCAGACAGATGATCAATCTGTTGACAGAGCGCAGCGGATAGCTCAGATGCAAAGCTCAGCGGCACCCGCCAGCAATGATTATCATAGTGCTGCGCAGCAACCTCTGCTGACAGTAAATGATTACGTGCGCAATTTAGTTCACGAGCTTATGGCGCTGCAGCACAAGCTGGACAGTGACAGCCAGCTGGGGGTTACCGATTTCAGTTATGTCGATTCTGCGCTGGATCAGGGCACGGTGTTCAGTAATCATTTAAGCGAAGCGATGATTTACGATTTACATAAATTTGGTGTGCCGGTACTGGATTACAAAGTAACAGACTACATCCGGGTGACAGAAAGCGGTGATTTTGTCCTTAGCCGCAATTTTGAAGAGTTATCAGACGAAGTGGCCATTCGCTACGTGGTTACCGGCACTTTAACCACCCATCAGCAAGGGGTGCTGGTTAATGCCCGCCTGGTTCAAATTGACAATAAAAGGGTGGTTTCTGCTGCGCGTACCTTTATCCCAAGGCATATTGTCCAGGCCGTGATCTCTCGTCAGGGCGAGCAGGTTATGCGGATTAAGTAGCTGAATAACTAATGCTGATTTAACCAGGTTTGTTCTAAAGAACTTAGCGCTGGCGCCGATATACTGATACAGATGTTCAGTATATCGGGCTTACCATGTTAAAAAAATGCTTCCTAATCGCCATTTGCGCCGCTGTTTTAAGTCTAAGCGGCTGCAGCATGTTACCTTTTACCCAAAATAACCCTCAGCACAGTCAACACTCGCCTCTGGCAACCTCCTATATCATTGCTGAACCCGTCGCCAATAACCAGCAAGCCGAACCCGACTCTGCTCTGGCAACCTATCCTGCAAGCAACCGGCTCTACGCCAGTCATAAGCAGCTGGATGACTATGTGGCTCAGCTGGCGATGCAGCTTTATCAGAATAGCACCACGTCGCTCACTGACTACCGGATAGCGGTGGCAGGCTTTGCTGATTTAACACCAGCGCGTGATACCTTGCAGCCACTTGGCAACGCGCTGGCTGAGCGCTTTTTACAGCAAATGCCTCGTTATGGCGTTACCATGGTTGATCATAAACTGACCGGCGGCATCACACTAACGGCTGATGGCGATACGGTATTTAGTAACCGTGCCGGCCGGGTCGCAGCACATCAGCAAATTGATTATGTCCTTAGCGGCACAGTGCAACATAGCCACCGTGGTGCGCAGGTAAATGTACGGATAATGGACTTAAAAAGTAAAACAGTACTGGCCAGTGCCAGCCAGTTGATCCCGCAGTTTGTGTTGGCAACCGCACCTTTTGGCTAAGCGGCAAGCTAAGATGGCTGCCCCAGCAGTTCAGGTGTATCAGGCCTTAACGGTGATAATTTATTGCTGCGGTGCTATCTATAGTACTAGCGGCAGTGCAAAAATAATTGCTTAGATTTATTAACAAATGGTGTGCGCCAGTCGCCCACCAAATCAATCAGACTATAGTCAAATTACTGACGGCGGGCACGCGTCAGTGTGCCCGACTATTTCAATGACGCCGACAAATCAGGCAGGCTGTTAACTTACTCTCAGTTCTACGCCGTGGAGTTGAAACAGCGCTACATCGCGGTTGAACCATTGCTTAAACGGCGTTGTGTCATAGCCGTGCATTTCGGCTAAATGCGCATAGCTTACTGCTGTTTTAAGTAAATCGGCATAACGCCACACTCTGCCATAAGCAACCACATGCAGGGTTGGCTGCTCGCCTAAAATGTCGATGGCCTGCATCACTTTGTGTAAATAACGCAGTTCATTGGTTTGTTGCTCGGTAACGACATGCTGATTATTCTGACTCATGATTTAGGCTCCTGATTCCACACCCTGAGCTTAAGTTGTCGGCCACGCGATGAAAAGCATTAATGCGTTGGTCGCAAATCAACCTGTACGCTTACGTTACAGGTTTAAGTTACAGGTTAAACTCAAAACGCATGCCGTTTCACTTCCTCCAGGTTCGCCACCATAATCTGCTGCGCCTCCGGGCGCGCTTCTATTTTGGCCAGGTCCAGGTTTAATGCCTGCACCGCATAGGGCACCAGTGCAGAGCGCACTGAAATAACCCGCTTGCCCTCTGTCATATTGTAATCTTCGGCAATAATGGCCTGTTGGTAGCCAGACAAGCGCGAATCAGGTACCAGCACGATATCCACTTTGCTGTGCCAGCGCGTATCTTGCACTTTGGTCATATCGGCATCGCCTTCAAGGCCATTTATGCCGCGAAAACGGCTCAGTACAAAATCCCGAAAATCGCGGTTCTTTTCGCAGTAAGCACGCACATGCCAGCGCAGTGGCGTGCAAACCAGGGTGTGCGGGGCAATAATGCGGCTTTCTTCATCGGGTGATGTCAGCGATACATAGCCCATATCGATTTTTTTGCCATCGCGCGCCGCTTGTACCAGTGTGCGCAGAATGTCCGGGTTTACCTGGCGTAGTGGCGATGTCAGCATTTCGGTATGGGCAAAACCCAAATCGAGTTGGCTAAAGGTGTGAGCAAAGTCTTTGGTACTGGCAAGCGCGTGCAGGTATTCATCGGCCAGGCCGCTAGTCACTTTGGGGGTAAAAGTAGCAGAGGGTTTATAGCCTTTTAATTTACCGTCATACTCCAGGTTGCCCGGTGCTATTTCACGTAAATAGCCATTAATATCTTTCGATGCCTGCTGGCGGGCAATACCAAAGCTGTTGCATAAATGGTTAGTAGTCAGCCGGCCTTCCCAAAGCGCGACAATTTCGATTAGCCGGTAACGCATTAATAGCTCCCAGCGAATGGGCCAGCCAATTGTTGTGTTTGCCAAATTGTTATTACCTGTCATTAAATCGTTCATATGCTAATAAGTACCTGTAGTGCAATTTATGTTATTTCAGTACTTATTTACATCCTGTTTTGTTATTTAAAAAATAACCTGCCTGAAAAACATACACTGAGCATCTGCACAGTATGGCGTGATTTTAGAAACTCCCTAAGATGTGTTGCAAGGGATGACATGTCGCGGTTAGTGACATAGTAAATGGACAAGGTTGCAGGAAGTGGCCAACAGGATGTAATAAGGACAAGCTGGCAAGGATGCTTCATTCAGCAAATGTTGCTAATTAGGGAAATTTGCGTAAAGTGGAATGAATTAAATGGAGTTTTATTATGGATGATTTCTCGCCATCAGATTTAAAAAGCATTTTGCATTCCAAACGGGCGAATATGTATTACCTGCAGCACTGTCGTGTGCTGGTTAAAGGAGGCCGGGTTGAATATGTAACGGATGAAGGTAAGCAGTCGCTGTATTGGAATATTCCTATTGCCAATACGACATGTTTATTACTGGGAACAGGTACTTCTGTAACTCAGGCTGCAATGCGGGAATTGGCTCGGGCAGGTGTTTTAGTTGGATTCTGCGGAGGTGGTGGCACGCCATTATTCAGCGTAAATGATGTTGAAGTTGAAGTGGCTTGGTTTAATCCGCAAAGTGAGTACCGGCCCTGCGAATATTTGCAACAATGGTTGAATTTTTGGCCTGACGACAACAAAAGGTTGCAGGCAGCTAAAGCCATTCAGCAGTTCAGAATTGATTTCACGTTGAAGCACTGGCTTAGAAATAGGTCGTTTATCGATAATGGCTTTGTGATCAATGAAAGCCGATTAGATTCAGCACTATCACGCTTTAAACAAGATGTTGATGCAGCTGTCGGCACCCAGCCACTTATGTTGGCCGAAGCTCGATTGACCAAGTTACTGTATAAAATTGCCTGTAATACCTTAGCGCATGACGAAAGCTTTACCCGTGCCAAAGGGGGCAGTGGTATTGATCCTGCTAATCGCTTTTTAGATCACGGTAACTATTTAGCCTATGGCTTGGGAGCAACTGCTACCTGGGTTTTAGGTTTACCGCATGGCTTTTCGGTACTACATGGTAAAACCCGCCGTGGCGGTTTGGTATTTGATGCCGCAGATCTGATTAAAGATGCGTTGGTGCTGCCACAAGCTTTTATCAGTGCGATGAACGGTGATGACGATCAGGAGTTCCGGCAAAGCTGTATCACTAACTTTCAACAAGCCGAAGCGCTGGATTTCATCATCGACAGCCTAAAAGGTATCGCTGCACTGCATGGTGGCGAACTATGAACATTATGCTGGTGTCGCAGTGCTCGAAAAATGCCCTTATTGAAACACGTCGGATCATCGATCAGTTCGCTGAACGGCGTGGTGACAGAACCTGGCAAACGCCAATCACTTTGCAGGGGCTTGATGTACTGCGCAAGCTGTTAAAAAAGTCGGCACGGCGCAATACCGCTGTGGCCTGTCATTGGATCCGCAGTAAAAATCATACCGAGCTGCTTTGGGTAGTGGGTAATCAGCGTAAATTCAACGTTGATGGAGCCACCCCCACCAATATGACAATGCGCAATATTCTGCGCAGTGAGGATGAAAACAGCTGGCACAACGCCGAGGTTATCGCTTTATTGGCTGGTATTGCCGGTTTGTTTCATGATTTTGGTAAAGCTAATTTTCTGTTTCAGCAAAAAATAAATCCCAAAGTAAAAGCGCCGGGTTATGAGCCTTATCGCCATGAATGGGTATCGCTACGGCTCTTTCAGGCATTTTCTACCGGTAAAACAGATAAACAATGGCTTACTGAATTAGCCAATATTACGGCTGAGTTTGAACAACATGTTCTGGTAAAACTACATAAAGACATGCCGGAACAACGTCTGTTAGAACCGTTTTCCGGTTTAGCACCAGTTGCCAGATTAGTGGCCTGGTTAATCGTATCGCATCATCGGTTACCGGTGTTTTCTCCGAAAAACTCAAATACATCGCCGTCCTTAAACAGCGCTGCAGATTGGCTGTCAGATGATTTTGATGTGTTATGGAATTCTGTAAACAGTGCTGAAAGTTGTGAGCAACAACGGCGTGAGCAAAACTGGTTTTTTGAATATGGCACACCTTTGCTCAGCGCAACCTGGCGGCAAAAAGCCGGTGAAATTGCAGCTAGAGCGCTAAATTGCGGCAGGTTGTTTGAACGCGATTGGTTTGAACAGCGCTTTACCAGCCATACCGCACGCATGGCACTGATGCTGGCTGACCACTATTATTCGGCACAAGAGCCTAAGATAAAATGGCAAGATGCAAGCTACAAGGCTTTTGCTAATTCTGACCGTAAAACCAAAGCGCTTAAGCAAAAGCTGGATGAGCACAATATTGGTGTTAGCCATAATGCCTATTTATTGGCCAGAAGTTTACCGACGTTAAGAAATACTTTGCCAGCCATTACCCGGCATAAAGGTTTTAAGCAGCGGGCCAAGCTGGATAAGTTTCGCTGGCAGGATAAAGCCTATGATTTGGCTTGTTCAGTGCGGGAAAAAAGTGTTGCTCAAGGCTTCTTTGGTATCAATATGGCCAGTACAGGCAAAGGTAAAACCTTTGCCAATGCCCGTATTATGTATGGTTTAGCCGACGAAAAGCTGGGATGCCGTTTTAGTGTGGCACTGGGGCTAAGAACGCTAACGTTACAAACAGGTGATGCGCTAAAAGAGCGTTTGCATCTGACTGATGATGACTTGGCGGTATTAATTGGCTCAGCAGCAGTGCAACAACTGCATGACATCAGTAAGCAAACTTTACAAGCTGAGCTGGACGTCAGCAATAGCGCCACCGGCAGTGAGTCGCTGGCCGATCCTATCGCAGAGCACCTTTACGTAAGTTATGAAGGCAGCTTGTATGATGGCCGCTTAAAAAACTGGTTAAACAATAGCCCGAAGCTAAATCAACTGGTGAGTGCACCGGTACTGGTAAGCACTATTGATCATTTGATGCCAGCAACCGAAGGTGTGCGTGGCGGTAAGCAAATCGCGCCTATGCTGCGGTTGCTAACGGCTGATTTGGTGCTAGATGAACCCGATGATTTCGACACTGCCGATTTACCCGCGCTGTGCAGGTTAGTGAACTGGGCCGGAATGCTAGGCGCCAGAGTGCTGTTTTCATCTGCCACTTTACCACCAGTACTGGTGTGCGCCTTGTTTGAGGCCTACCGCTCAGGCAGAGAGCACTTCAATGCAGTGAATGCTGATGGTCGGTCACAGTTGCCGGTTATCTGCGCTTGGTTTGATGAATTTACCGCAGTAAAAGCAGAGTGTGCAGATAAAAAGCAGTTAATGCAGCAACACACGTTATTTGTTGAAAAGCGGGTTAAGGCGCTGGCAACTCAGCCTGTGTTGCGTAAAGCCAGTTTACTGGGGGTAACCGTCAGCAGTAAAAATCCAGATCTGATTATCAGCCAACTGGCTAGCCTGATCCAGCAGAGTATTTGTCAGTTACATCGTCAGCATCATCAAGTGGCACCTACAGGTCAAAAAGTATCAATCGGCCTAGTACGTATGGCCAATATTAATCCTATGGTAGCTGTAGCTAAGCAGTTGCTACAAATGGCAGTACCTGTCGATTGCCATATTCATTATTGTGTTTACCACAGCCAGTACCCATTAGCTGTGCGCTCTGCTATCGAGCAAAAGTTGGATGCAGCACTGACGCGCTACAATTCGTCAGCGCTTTGGCAGCAAGCCGAAATCAGCCGCGCACTCGCGCAATATCCACAAGGCAATCATCTGTTTGTAGTATTAGCGACCTCTGTCGCTGAGGTCGGCAGGGATCATGATTATGACTGGGCAATTGCCGAGCCCAGTTCTATGCGCTCACTGATCCAGTTGGCCGGGCGTATTCAACGGCACCGCCAGCAACCAGCAAACAGCGACAACCTACTGATCTTGTCGCAAAATTTCAGGGCACTAAAAGCATCTACAGATCGTTTTGGCAAGCTGAAACCTGCATACTGCCAGCCTGGCTTTGAGCGAGACGATTTACGGCTCGATAGCCATGATCTTAAAGAGATTTTGCCTGAAGAATCATTTCTGGCTATCAATGCGTTGCCACGAATAACTCAGCCGTCATTACTGCCATCAAAGATATTAAGCAGCCTTGTGTTGTTTGAACACTTTTCGCTGTTTCAGAATTTGTTGCCTCAGCCCGACATGCCGTTACATAAAAACGTTGTATGGCCACCTGATTATGCCGCAAGGTGGTGGCAGCATGACGCAACCTGGAGTGCAGAGCTGCAAAGGCGTAAGCCGTTTCGTAAGTCATCGCCTGATGAACCTTACTGCCTTATGTTATCGGAGGAAGATGACGAGCCGGTGTTTACGCGGATTAATGATGCTTTCTGGCCACTGGAATATATCGAAGCAGAAAACTTTGTCACTGAAAGCTGGCAGCCAACGCAAGGCAATCATGCTTGGTTTACGCTGGATGCGTTGTCGGTGTATCAGCAGCGCGCAGAACAAATGGGGCTCACGCTTGAAGAGGTGAGCAAGCAATTCGGTGAGATCCGCTTAAGAGTAAAACAAAATGCCGAAAAGTGGCATTACCACCCGGTTTTGGGCATTTTTCAAAATTTATAGCCGCAAGGAGGTGTTATGCAATATGAAGGGTTAGCAGCAGTAATAGCTGATTATATCGACCAGCGCAGGTTGCAGAAGCTGGAGCCAATAGAAAAAGCATTGGAGAAAGCGCTAAAAGGTGTAGACGATGATGTTAAGCAAGCGCAGATCAACACTGAGTTTTCGCTTCAAGTCCTACAAATCAACCAACAGTTTGATGTGAGGCATTGGTTAGATGATGCGGCAAAGCGTGCAAAACAAATCAGTCTTGTTACTCATGCGTTGAAGTTTACTCATGGCGATGCCAAAGGCAGCAGCGTGTTGTCACTCGAATATATGGAGGATGCCGACTATCTTGTAACTGCGAGCGTGGCTAACCCGACTGTTGACGCTGTTTGTGATGCAAAACTACTTCCTATTGCGAAATTGTTGTTATTAGAGTGTGACGGTGAGAGTTTAGCCATAGCGCTCGCAAAAGGAGACTATCGAGCTCTTGCTGTTTTTAGCGAAGATCAGATACAACTCACTGAATGGGTTGAAGGTTTTAAGTTGGCTCTGGCAGACAAAACTTTGTCATCTCATACCTTAGCCAAACAACTGTATTTTCCCACCGCTGATGGTCAGTATCACTTGCTTAGCCCCTTATTTGCGTCGTCTCTTGCGCATCAATTTAATGGCAAAATAACTGCCGTGCGCTATGGTGATGAGCCCAAAGCCATTCGGGAGGCCCGTAAGGCTGGCAAATATCATGACAAGCCAGATATTCGATTTTTAGATACTGCAATACAAAGCTTTGGTGGCTCTAAACCACAAAATATTTCTCAGTTGAATAGTCAGCGGGGCGGTAAAACCAATTTGCTCAACTGTGCACCGCCATCCTGGCAACCGACGTTAAAGCCACCGTTAAATGACCAATCTATATTTTCTGGCCGTGAATTTAACCGCAGGGTATGGCGTGATTTACAAGAACTACAACGTTACTTACTTAGCGTAAAAGGGCGCGATAGTACTTTAGAAATTCGCCGTTATATCGCCGCTTACGTAAATGATCTTATTGACGGCTTGCTAAATTATGCGGCTGAAGTGCAGGGGTTAAGCGAACACGCTGGTTGGAGTTTGCAAAATTGCGAGTTAAAACTGGCGGAACAACTGTGGTTGGATCCCTGGTGTGAGGATCTGCTGTTCCAGCAAAAAAGGGCAAACAACAACTGGCAGCAAGATATTTGTCTGGCCTTTGCCGGCTGGTTAAACAGTAAGCTGAACAAAGCCCTGAAGAATGATGGGTTGGTGTTTGGTGCTGTGCAATATCAGTATTGGGCGAAGTTGTTGTCGCCCCGGCTACGCGATTACGAGCTTGGCACAATGGTGTTTTCTGCAGCTAAGACACAAGCGGAGGCTGCAGTATGAGCAATTACATTTTGCTGGAACATATCAAAGTCCAAAATGCCAATTGTATTGCCGGTTTTACTTACGGCTTTCCGGCCATTACCCATTTCCTCGGTTATACCCACGCGCTGTCGCGTAAGTTACAGCAACAGTTTGGTATTGAACTAACCGGCTGTGCAGTGGTGTGCCATCAGCATCAGGTGCAGGCCTATCAGCCCGGTGGTTGGGGCGATTACGTTTTTGCACTTACCCGCAACCCATTAACCAAAGAGGGCAATACTGCGCCTATCGTTGAAGAAGGGCGGATGCACCTTACCGTTTCATTGATTCTGGAATCAAGCAAAGCATTTAGTGGCGCTCTGCAACAGCAGGTAGTTGAAACACTTACTATGCTAGCGCAGCGACAAAAGCTGGCTGGTGGCCAGGTTACTTGCCTTAAAGGCGTTAGCCTGTACAGCGATGATGACGAGCAGACATTAAGCCGTAAATTGCTGCGAAAAGTGCTGCCGGGTTTTGCATTAACGGATCGCTCAGAGCTGTTAAGGCAGCATTATCAGCAGTTAATCTCGCCCCAGCCCAATGCCACTATGCTGGATGCCTGGCTGGATTTTGCAGCTTTGACTTATCACGCTGTCGCAGCTGACGAAGTTGAGCCACCAGCGGAGCAGCATGCTGCTGAGTGGGTACGGGTACCGAAGCCGGATAAAGGTTACCTGGTGCCGATCACCACCGGCTATAAAGCGATTTCAGCGCTTCATCCTGCTGGCGCTGTTGCCAATAGCCGTGATCCGCAATATCCGTTTTGTTTTGTTGAGTCTGCGTATGGCGTTGGCCAGTGGTTAAGCCCGCACCGCGTCACTGATTTACGCGATGTTATCTGGCGTTATCGTCAGCAAGGCCCCTGGTATTTATGTACAACAAACACGGCACAGAACATATTGAAGCTGCACCCGGAGCAGGAAGCCGCTTTAGCTGAACTTACAGAAACTGAAATTACTTTCTACTAAAAAGGAACTTACTTATGACTATTACTTTAAAAACAGCATCGGTACTGGCTTTTGAAGCTAAACTGGCAAATTCAGACGCCATTATGGCCAGTGGCAACTGGGAAGAGCGCGCAAATGCCAATAGCTTTTTGCCCATAACGGTTAAAGAAAAAGCGGTACGTGGCACTATTTCAAACCGGTTAAAGTCGGCTTTGACCAGCGATCCGGCAAAGGTTGATGCTGAAGTGCAAAAAGCTAACCTACAAACTGTTGATAATGCTGCACTGCCGTTTGAGCACGACACCCTTAAAGTGAGTTTCACCTTAAGAGTCCTTGGTGATTTAGCGACACCTTCTACATGTAATGACCCTGAATACCAGCAGGCATTAACCAGCCTTATTAACGGCTATGCAGAACAAACCCAATTTACTGAGTTAGCCAATCGTTATGCCGCTAATATTGCCAACGGTCGGTTTTTGTGGCGCAACCGGGTAGGAGCTGAAGCAGTAGAAGTGCAGGTAACGCATGGTAAAGAGCTTTGGATATTTGATGCTCAACAGTTTGACTTGCGCAGTTTTGCCGAACCAACAGGTGATGTAGCAAAATTAGCCCACGTTATTAAACAAGGGCTGGCAGGAGAGAGCTTTGCGCTGCTTAAAGTAAGTGCCTTTGTAAAACTGGGCGCTGGCCAGGCAGTTTATCCATCGCAAGAGTTGGTAATGGGCAGCGGTAAAGGTGACAAAAGCAAGTTCTTATACCAGTTGGATGGTGTAGCTGCCATGCACTCACAAAAAATAGGCAATGCTTTGCGCACTATTGACACCTGGCACCCGGAAACTGCAGAGGTTGGTGCTATAGCAGTAGAACCCTACGGTTCAGTAACCAACCGTGGTAAAGCTTATCGCCAGCCAAAAGACAACATGGATTTTTATAAATTACTGGACGGCTGGGTTCTAAAAGGAAGAACACCATCGTTAGAACAACAGCATTACATTATGGCCATGTTTATTCGCGGCGGCGTATTTGGTGAAGCTGGTTAAGGGGCTGACTATGGATAGTTATATCGAAATAACGGTATTGCCCGACTTAGAAGCTGATGCCAACTTTCTAATGAATAACCTGTGTTCAAAGCTGCATGCGGTTCTAGGGCAGGTAACTATGGGTAAAGTAGGTGTTAGTTTCCCTGGTTATGCACTGGCTGGTAAGAACCTTGGTACTAAGTTGCGTATTCATGGCACTGCATTCATGTTGGAAAAGTTGATGGCTGAAAATTGGATCAAAGGGCTGCGGGATTATTGTCAATGCAGTGCAATATTGCCAATACCTACCCGTGTTCAGCAGCGCTATTTTGCCAGACGGCAAGTAAAAAGCGCACACAACAAGCGCCTACGCTCCATCAGCAAAGGTTGGTTAACACAGGACGAGGCATTGGATAAGATCAGTGACGAGTCGCAAAAACTTTTAAAACTGCCATTTTTGCAACTAACCAGCCGTGGAAATAAACAGCAAATGAAAGTATTTGTTGAGCAAGGACCGGTAATGGACCTACCAACTGAGGGCAACTTTAATTCTTACGGATTAAGCCGGTTATCTGAAAAGGTAACCGTGCCCTGGTTTTAACCCTTTTTTCTAAGCTTAGCTGCAGCCCTTACAACTTAAGGGCTGCATTTTTTTATAAGAAAAAGGGTAAATCAGTAAAAGTACCAACTGCTCTTTAAAAATCAGTATTTAAGTGCTTAAATGCTCTACTTAACTGCCGAACAGGCAGCTTAGAAATGATATGCTGTCGTACCTGACGCGCTGGTCGTCTTAACTGCCGAACAGGCAGCTTAGAAAAGGTAATTTGTTCAATGTAGCTATCGACGCTTCTTAACTGCCGAACAGGCAGCTTAGAAAAGATGGCAGCGGGCTAGGGAATGACCATTCGACTTAACTGCCGAACAGGCAGCTTAGAAAACGTTTCGCCAGGCTAAAAGACCAACGCTTTGCTTAACTGCCGAACAGGCAGCTTAGAAAAGCAAGAAAATGCAGCAGTTTTATCTGCAGGCCTTAACTGCCGAACAGGCAGCTTAGAAACGGCCCGTGATGGCGGCATTTACAGTGTGGCACTTAACTGCCGAACAGGCAGCTTAGAAATGATGCAAGGCAAAGGTTTAGTGGTAGCTGACCTTAACTGCCGAACAGGCAGCTTAGAAAAAGCGCACCCGTCAAGCTTTAAATAGTAAAATCTTAACTGCCGAACAGGCAGCTTAGAAATCTAAAATTTCTGTCAATACGGCATCCTTGTCCTTAACTGCCGAACAGGCAGCTTAGAAAGATGCGCAGTGGAACGCGGTTTACTGCTGCTTCTTAACTGCCGAACAGGCAGCTTAGAAATCGTACTTTGTAGGGTCAATACAGCTTAGTATCTTAACTGCCGAACAGGCAGCTTAGAAAGCTCCAGTTCATGCCCTCGCCGTGTACGTCTGCTTAACTGCCGAACAGGCAGCTTAGAAAACGACATGCGAGAGCAGGCGCGTGAGGCTGACCTTAACTGCCGAACAGACAGCTTAGAAAGAAACAGCAGCGAAACAGCGACTATGAGCGATCTTAACTGCCGAACAGGCAGCTTAGAAAGACTCAAGCACGGTGCTTTGTAGGGTGCTGTCCTTAACTGCCGAACAGGCAGCTTAGAAAAAGCCATACAAGCCACCTTAAGCCGCCTGGTACTTAACTGCCGAACAGGCAGCTTAGAAATGGCTGCCAAAATATAAGCTGCAGCAGTATCACTTAACTGCCGAACAGGCAGCTTAGAAAAAGAGTCAGAGCTAACAGTAGCCGCTTCCTCACTTAACTGCCGAACAGGCAGCTTAGAAATACGTGATTCCAAATGCTGGTAATCGATTTCTCTTAACTGCCGAACAGGCAGCTTAGAAATTTGTTTGCGGTTTAAGTGGTGTTTAAGGTTACTTAACTGCCGAACAGGCAGCTTAGAAAGTTTAACGGTGGATTCCAAGGGGTAATAGGCACTTAACTGCCGAACAGGCAGCTTAGAAATGCGACTAAATCCAAGCTTGACATAATGACCTCTTAACTGCCGAACAGGCAGCTTAGAAACAAACCGCGAATAGCGCGGAATTGTGGCAAAACTTAACTGCCGAACAGGCAGCTTAGAAAACTCCGGTAGATACATTGGTGGCCCGCACCACCTTAACTGCCGAACAGGCAGCTTAGAAAATAGCACATAACGTTGACTTGTTTACTTGGGACTTAACTGCCGAACAGGCAGCTTAGAAATGAAATAATACAGCTGCCTTAACAAGTGGTGCCTTAACTGCCGAACAGGCAGCTTAGAAAGTGCCAATCAAAGCTAACATCAACAGCACTTGCTTAACTGCCGAACAGGCAGCTTAGAAAAACTCATCATGGCAGTTAATGGCGTGGGCAATCTTAACTGCCGAACAGGCAGCTTAGAAAGTAGGGCAATTTTGTTTCAGGATTGAAGTTAGCTTAACTGCCGAACAGGCAGCTTAGAAAACTACTGGCGGCCCATGGGTGCAATTCGCTGCCTTAACTGCCGAACAGGCAGCTTAGAAATGCAGCGCCTACAGCAACGCCTGTTGTTGCAGCTTAACTGCCGAACAGGCAGCTTAGAAAAGTACAGGCCGTACATCGTTTTATCACGAACACTTAACTGCCGAACAGGCAGCTTAGAAATATCTCAAACAGTTTTCTGCTGCCGGTGTTCACTTAACTGCCGAACAGGCAGCTTAGAAAATTATATCAGTAGCGTTAAGCTGGTCTGATTTCTTAACTGCCGAACAGGCAGCTTAGAAAATAACCTTTAAAAATTTAATGAAACGTTCACGCTTAACTGCCGAACAGGCAGCTTAGAAATTTGCATGTTTCTCCGTCAAACGGTTCAAGCTCTTAACTGCCGAACAGGCAGCTTAGAAATGGCAGGGCCGGCCGCGCAAGTTTAACGATATCTTAACTGCCGAACAGGCAGCTTAGAAATATATAGTTAGTGGCGTTTGACGCGCCAGCAGCTTAACTGCCGAACAGGCAGCTTAGAAACGGTGGGTCGGGCTGGTCTGCACCTGTACCGACTTAACTGCCGAACAGGCAGCTTAGAAAAGCAGCAGTAGTCTTTATGGCTATCGGAATTCCTTAACTGCCGAACAGGCAGCTTAGAAAATCGTTTAATAGCGGGCTGCCGCCCATTTCGCCTTAACTGCCGAACAGGCAGCTTAGAAATTTGAAAAAATTAATGGCCTAGTTCGCTGCCTCTTAACTGCCGAACAGGCAGCTTAGAAATACAGGGACGTAAATTGTTGATGTGCATCTTACTTAACTGCCGAACAGGCAGCTTAGAAAAATGATTCGCAACCAACGCGAAATTATTCGTTCTTAACTGCCGAACAGGCAGCTTAGAAACATACCGCAGCGCTGTTATGGCTTTCAATCCAGTTCACCGAAAAAGGGGGCGGCGTCAATAATCCCCGTCCCTTTGCAAAACACTGAAATACAGAAGGTTAATCTAACGTTTTTAATTCCCCCCTTTTTTCGGTAATAGGCTGCTACTTCCATTTATATCCGGTGTAATAAAAATAAATTATCTAAGTATCATTCAACAACAGCTTTAAGCCGCGCAAAGGTTAGCATGCTTTCATCTGCTATTAGCACAGGGAAGTCCGGGTTTTTGGCAATTAAGTGGTATTGGCCATTCGCGTCTTTCTTTACATCGCGCAGTAGATACTGGTTATCACCACTTTCGTCCTGTCTCTCTATCGCGACCGTGCAATTCTGCAATGAACCGGCGCTCTCCGGGCTTATCAGCTCGAGCAATAACAACTGGCCGTCGAGTATCGGGTGTTTACCACCGTTCATAGAATTGCCGCTGGCGCGCGCCAGGAAGTGCTTATCAGGGTTAAGGGTGCCAAAACCAGCAGGCGCATTAACGTATTCTACGTTGCTGTCATCACCTGTTGTAAAGTGGCCGCAGGCGATTTTGATATTGGGGAAATAACGTAATTGCAGCGGGTTGATATTCACTGCGTCAGGGGAAACTGCTGCCGTAAAGGCATCATTCGCAGCCTTAACCTTGGTTGGCGCAAGCTGTGCAGTCGTTACCTGCGTGCTACCGGTAATAACAAACTCGTCTTTACTTAGCCAGAGTTTAGCGCCGTTGGCTTGTGCAACAGAGTAAGCCCAGTCACTTACTGCGCGTGATTTTTCTGCATCACAATAAAAGTAGGCTGCCAGTTCTGTACTTAACACTTTTTCGAACTTATGCAGGTTTTGTTCTTGCCAGTTGTCCCGGTGTTGCTGCGCCGCAAGATAATCGCGCTTGCTGTTGTTGCAGTTGTTATGGGTAGCAACAAAGTTATGGCCTAAATCGGTAGAGTAGCGGGCAAAGGGAATAAAGTGATCAACCTCTGCACTGATGGCATCTTTCAAAGGTTTGTTGCAATAAAAACACAAGCCGCGTTGTATTTCTATTAGCACCGGTCGGGCTTTGTTAAGTGCGTTTCTGTCGACCCCAAACAAAAATTCGTGCAGCTGGCTTTGTGCCCCCAGCAGTTTCTGGTTGTCTTTGATACTTTGTATTTTCTGTAGCCAAGCATTTTTAGCCAGGTATACCACCAGATCGTAAAAGCGACGAAAGGAGTAGGCGATGCCTGGATTAAGTTTAATAAATTTACCGTTGTCTTGATGCGGATATAAAAAACACTCAGGCTGTTTTGCCAAAACTTGCAGCCGCCATAACGGGCCGTCTTTAAGCGTTGCCAGGGTAGCGCGATAAATTGGTTGCCAATATATGCTTTGTTTTAGCTGGCGAATATTGCGGATGTTGTTTTGCTGGCACTTGTACAATACGCTGATGACTTTGGATTGCCTGCCTGCGTTTTGTTTAAGTAGTGCCGCATCGCCATCGCTGCCAGCGGCAAATGGCATAGCGTGGTGCCAGTACAGCAGAATAAATTTGTCTACCAGTGCATCCAATGTGATTACCAGCTCGCTGTCGGGTTGCTGCAGCGGGTGTTCTACACAAATATCCGCAATAGCATGCAGCAAGGCAAACTTATAGGTGGCAACGAACTCACCCTCGTTCAACATGCGCTGAATGTAGCCAATAAAATCCAGTTGTTGCTGCATACCCGCCATATTTAGCTACCGTTCCTGAATAACAGGGCATTAAGCCAGGTTTCGTGGTTACGATCAGGGCGTTTATCCTGCGTAAGCCACATCTTGTTCAGCGTCAGCCCGTTTACATCGTTTATTAAGGCGGTAAGCCGGGCTTCATTCATATCAGTAAAATGCCTGCCATGGTCTTGGCGCTCGGTATCACCATATTTAAACGAAGCGTAAAGCACGCCTTTTGGCTTTAATGCTTGCTGTAATAAGCCAAACACTGCGGCCAAGTTATTATTGGCAACATGCAGCAAGCTAGCGCAGCACCATATGCCATCGTATTTTTCGTGCTCGTTTAACTGTTCAAAACGCTGAACCGCAACTGCTTGTTGCAGGCGTGAGCTGGCAAGGCGGGCCAGTTCTGCACTGGCGTCAAAGGCGCTAACCGTAAAACCTTGTTGTTTAAAATAAACTGCATCACGGCCGCTACCACAGCCGGCATCGAGAATATGACTCGCTGCGTTAAGCCGTGGCAGAAACTCGGCATACAAGGCTGTCATGTCTATATCATCAGTTGCAGCAGCAAAGTCAGGGGCGTTTTCGTTGTAGTAATTTATTGTTTCTAATGACATTTATTTGGCCATAATTCCGCAACAAGCGCTTTGATACTACCTATGTTCTGTGTGATTTAAAAGCGTTTAGAGGATTGGATCGAGTGGTCAGGTTTTTTTGCCTGTCTCAGAAAATCAACTAGGTCGTTTTCGTTTCTATTTTTAAGCTTAATAAGATTCAAATACCCTAATTGAAACGCTGATCAACAAATATTTATAGCTTTTATCAAAGAGATATCACATTCTTTTATGGATAATCGGTCAACTTTCACAGTACTATTCCCTTAAACCGGAAAAGCTTAACATATTCATTAAAACTACTTTTTATGATTCTAAAAGACAAAACTCAAACCAGTTCGGCATCCATCAAACTCGATGCTGGCATTAAGCAAGAGCATGACGTAGCGTTTTACCTGCGCCGTGCCTATAAGAACAGCCAGCAGGTAATGGTGCTCAATGACTTACGCATTGAGCATGATGGCGAAAGCGCGCAGATAGACCATCTTATTGCATATACCTATGGCTTTATCGTGGTGGAGTCTAAAAGTATTCGCGGCGAAGTGAATGTAAATGAGTATGGCGAGTGGACCCGCAGCTACAAAGGGCAGTTGAGTGGCATGCCATCTCCCATTAAGCAGGCTGAGTTGCAGTTAAAACTACTGAAACAGCATGTCTGTGCGAATACTGAAAAATTGGTGGGTAAATTTTTTGGCATACAGCAAGGTTTGGCTATGCGTTGCTACGACGTGTTTTGTGCCATTTCCAGTGATGCCATTATTGACCGTTCCAAAGCGCCAAAAGACATTGCGGACAAACTGGTTAAGTCCGAGTTTGTTACCGAAGCGCTGGACAAAAAGATGAACTTTAAAAAGTTCTACAACGTTGTTGGCAAGATATATGATACCCGGCCAAATTTTAGTAACGAGGAACTGCAGCATATCTGCCAGTTTTTACTGGGTAACACCTCACAATTTGAAACCGAGAGTGTGAACGAAACGGCAGCAGCCTGGCCGGCTCCAACGCAGATGATGCCGGTGGCGGATACTGCGCCTGTTACACCACCTGTAGTAACCAATAAATCAGTATCATCGGCAGTTAAAGCACAGATAAAGCCGGCTGCTATGGGTGCCATTGCTGCACAGTGCAAGCACTGCGGTGATTGCAGCGCACTAAACCCGCAATCAGGGCGTTTTGGCTACTATGTGCAATGCGGCAGCTGCGGTGGCAATACGCCGCTAAAGCGGCCATGCCCAGCATGCAATAGCCAGAATACTAAAGTCAGCAGAGCAAGATCGGTTTACAGCCTTATCTGCACTAATTGTTCGACGCCGACTAAATTTAATCTTAACAGCAACTAACTCAGTGGCAGCCCCTATGCAATATCAACTCTGCGCCACCAACGCTCTTACCAAATGGCTTAAAGCCGACTTATCGCGTTTACCTGCAGAGCCAGGCAAGCAGGTGGGTGTTAATAGTATTACAAGCACGAGTGAACAAATGTGCTGGCAGTTGCATATTATAGAAAATAGCTATGGCTCGTGGCATAAAACCATTATTGCTACCGAAGCCAACAGCCGTTTTACCGTGTTTATGCCGGTTAATTTACTGATAACGCCAGAGCAATTAAGCAAACGCCTGCAAATGGAATGGCAGTATGTGTTAGCGGAGACGCTGCAACAGCATAGTGATATGCCTCGCAGTGACATAGCGTTGCTGCTGAGTAACCTGAGTGACATTAATTTTGAAGCTGAGTGGGTTAAAAATACCGACCTTAGCGTTAATGGCCATATCGGTGATGCCGGCTTATGGGTAACCCAGATGCTGGCTGACAAACGGCGGGCTGAGTTATCACCTGAACTGGCGCTGGAATTAGCCATTTACCTTAATACTCAACCCAAACGGGTAAATAAAGCCAAAGATAAGATTATTCCGGCGGTAAAACTACTGGCGTATTGCAATGTTTTAATTGAGACAAGCCAGGCAACCACGCAAGATGGGAAGTCCAAAGAGCAGCTGCAATCTAGTCAAAGTAATGTGGTTTATTTAAAAGATTTTAAGCACTGAAAATCTTCAGCAGAACGTCTGGTGTAGAGTGAGAGTGGTTATGCAAAAGCTGGTACCGTGAGTGAGTAAACCCACGGTATCAAGCCTGTTTCTAAAACGAGTGTTGTTTACCGTCTTATCTGAGAAGAACGAAGGGGTATCAATCTGGGTTGCGACACCCATGCTGCGCTGAATTTTTATCTAGCAAACAGCCAAACCACATTTTGCCCAAACTGCCTCTGACTCAATCACATCAACAAACTTTTGTGCAGTAAACCCGTCGGGATAAAGCGTATTACGTTTTGGTTGCAACTGCTCAAGACTGCATAGCATATGCAGTTCATCACGCATTACTACTTCGAGAGTCTCCCTGGAGACGACTCGATACCCATCTAACAGTTGACCGTCAAATTCAATGCAGGTATCAACTACCCAACAGTGCAACTTGTAGTCATCGCCACTAATACCTAATTGCTGCTTAAGGCTATCATCGGTCAATAACATGGTTGGGAATTTAGCGCTCTTGCGCTGTAATTGCCATGAAGCTTTGCGAAGCGTTGTATTTTTGTGTAACCATATTTCAGCTGCCGAGCTTCTTACATAACCTGTTTTCACTTCCAGCATTAAAGCTGCGCCATCTTTGTGACAGATTAAGTCTATTTCACCTACATCATCCTCTACTGTTTTAGCTGGTTGATAGCCAACCACAACGTTAAAGCCAAGTTCACGTAAGCTTTCAGCGAGGTATTCTTCAGCATTCTGAGTTTCAGTTTTAAGCTCCGGGCGACGGCTATTAAGTCGCCGTAAATTGTTAACTGCCGCATTGAAGTGATTGCTATTTGCCATTAGCCAGGGAAGCTCCAAGAAGAAATTGCCTAGTTGCAGAAAGGGCTTTTCATGCAGCCTTGCTATCGGTTTTCTGCTGGAGTCTTTCAGTTCATCTGACATGGACTTTAAATTTTGGCTCCAAAATGAGATAGCGGCTTGCGCTTTTGCTTCACGGCTATCGCTTGTTTGCTCGCTGAGGTACCAATCCTTCATACGATAAGTTTTTGCTTTTAAATCTGACCAGGTAAACGGCAGACGATTCTCGCCATCAACAAAGCCTTGCATCATTAAATCTCTTAACGCTACCAGTAGCGGTGTGCCAGCAACTACCCTATTGTGAAGCGGGCTAACATATTCCTTTGCAAACATAGCTGAGTGTAATTCGTTAGTTAACATCAGCTCGAACAAAGGTATATCAGTGTTTTCAGTTAGCGCAACGGTGTTACCAATACCATATAGCGCTTTCAACTGAAGACAACTGCGCATTGCTTTGGTTACTGCAGTCAAATTGGCATCCTGGTATTCTTTTGAGCCAATCTGGGATTTTGCCATTTCTGAGTTTAAAAATTGCTCAACACCACGATTGAGCCAGTAATGCCATAATAAAGTACTTTTTTGCCATGTTTGATTCCACCTGATGCTCCCTGAGTCATCTTCGTTAAACAAAATGCTTTTATTTTCTCCATACTGATACCGACATTTTTCGTCGTAACAAAACCAATCGATAGACCCTTCATAGTCAATGAGTTCTTGCGTGTTCCAGAATAACTCAGCAACCAATTGCAAGTTCTTAGCGCATTGGGTGGATGCGTGTTGCGGATATGGCTCAGGCATAAGTAGCGGCATTAAGTGCTGCCTAATACTTTGGGCTATTTTGCTTTCACTTGTCACCTTCAATGTCTCAGCCTTGGTCGTTACAAGTTTCATTTGCAGGAGGCGATCATAAACCCTGCTAAAATCAGCGTTTTTACCCGCACGCATACTGTCAAAATATTTTTGCCAGGCCAGAATGCTGAGGTAGCAGAAAAAATCAGTCACAGTCATAAACCTGAGCTTTTTCTCCAGAGTATGAATGGCCGCTTTGTAAGGCTCTAACTGAACTAACAATCTGTCGCACACTGCAAAAAACTCGAGCCAGTCTTCAGTGGCATACTTTGCGCGTAGGTGTTTATAAACAATAGAGTCTGGATTTTCAAACAGTCGGGAGTAACGAATGGCCCAGCGCATTAACTCTGGGTTGCGTGTAATCACCAGGTCAATAAAGCTCAATGGAATGGCTTGGTCAAATTGCAGCAATTGGTTTAATGCAAATCTTAAAAGTGATGATTCCGGCTTGTCGGATAAATTTTTCCAAAAATTTGCAGTAGTTAAGCCAACAGCGCGGTCTTGTTTGGAGAGAGCAGATGCTGACGGTGAACCGTTTAGATAAACGTGTAATACCGCATCTAAAGGCTCTGGCTCGTGCTTACTAAGTGCATTCTGAAACGTTTTTTCATAGTAAGCACGGCAACGGGATACTTTCTGCGCTTCATCTTCATTCATTTTTGAGCAATCTGTCCATAGAATTCATTTTTCCAATTAGTGGACAGTAGCAATAAGCCATGTAGCTGCGCAAGGAGGCTATTAATAAATGTTTATTCTTTTGTAACGCCAGACATTTACTGTACGTATTCGGATCTGGCCTTCCCAATTTTTCCATTGAAGCAACGTTTCATTCCAGCGCTTATTTACCCAGTATAGAAAATCAGGTATAAGTTTATTAACTGATTCTCTTTTCAAAAGAATCAGTAGCTTCAGGGAAGTAAGCAGCGTTTTGGTTTGTACAAACCAAAACGGATAAAACTATAGGGATATTGCATGCAAGTCTATGACATAACTGATGTGTGGATGGCACTTAAGCTGGCCGGGAAAAATGTATTTTGGGGCTTAATTGTTATTCTGCCGTTGTGCTATATCTTTGAACGTCTTCATATACTCCCATACCTTGCGGCTATTCTGTTTGCTCAGAGTATTTTGATTTACATTGCCAATAGCCGGTATGTAATTGACCCGGTTAAGCAGGTTTTTATCTTCCCGCGTAGTGATATGGAAAATAGTGTGTTTTCGATAATTACCCTGCAGCCATATTGGAACTTAATGCGCCGGAAGACAGTGCCCCTTTCTGATATTGAGAATATTTACCTTGATACCAAGCGTTGGTCAACTTCTGAAAGTGTGGTTACCGGGAATGATGCTAAAGGAAGAACAAAATTCAAAAAGGTAAATAAAAAGCATGTTTTGTTTCGCCTGAACGTTACCGGCTCTTTTGGCTCGGCCAATTTGCCATTCCTCAGCCGCCAAAAGCGCGATGAGGTGCGTAATGCCTTAGAGCAGTCCATTAAAAAAGCGTCGGGGAGACGAGTAGACAGCAAGGTTGCTGAACTCGCATAGTGCAGAGTTGTAATTAGGGATATCTATGAAAATAATTCGGTTTTTCTTATTCCTGGCCCTTTTCTCGGGTTCAGGTTTTGTATTGCTGCCACTGGCCTACGATTCTGCCTCATTTTTCATTCACCAGCACACCAGTGAAGCCATTGTTCGAATGCATATGCGCTTTATTCCAGATGAAAAATATAATGAAGAGTTGAGTGCTGCTATCGATGAGGATGACATAGATTTAGCTAACCAAATTTATGAAATTGGCACAGAACAAAGCGTGACGTTTGATGAGGTATTGTTAAAGACGCTGGAGGATAAGAATTCGTTGTGGTCCACACTTAGCAGAAACAGCGGGCAAGCATGGCAAGGTGCTACCACTGGTGACGTTACATCCGGTGCCGGGTTCGCGGGAGCAATAGCATCAGACTTTAGCGGTATTAGTGACTTTCGGGATTTAGCAAATGAACTGGATGCCTACCCTGATTATGACTCCTTTACTGTTGGTCTATCGTTGGTAGGTATTACGGCAACGGTATTAACTATTTCATCAGTGACTAACGTTGGGGCTTCGGCAGTACCAGGTATAACAGCGAGGGTAGGTACGACTAGCCTGAAAGTTATTCGAACTTCAGGCAAATTATCAAAAAAACTGGAAAAGGTTTTTACAGGCCACACTGACAAGATCATCAACAAACAGGCGATTGATGCGTTGTCTCAGAAGATCAAAACTATTGATTTAAAAACGACAGATACCAAACAGCTAAATGAACTATCAACACTTGCAAAAAACTCGGTAAATCTGAAAGCGGTTAAACCGCTAACCGGGGCATTAAATGACATCAGGCTGATAAGAGGTAATTCAGGTTTTGTTGGCTTATCCAGGGGCTTATCAGTAGCAGATGACCTTACTGATTTATCGAGATTATCTAAGTTATCTGCAGTAACTAAGGCTAAATTTGCTGGCGTGGTGAAGTTAGCGCCAAAACTGGCAAAACCGATTTATAAGGTTTTGCGGGTGTTGTTTGAAGCAATAGCGTTTCTGTTTGGTGCTCTGGTTTGGTTGGTAAGTGGATTATGGTACCTGGTTAAAATTGTCAGGCTTATGATTGCTAGAGTATTGAAATTATTTAGACGCAGCGGCAGTTCAAACCTCAGCAAAAGTGAAGGTAATTTGCCAGTTCGGGTCGAAGATGGCGAGCAAAAGTTGGGTAAGTAAAGCTTTTGGTAAATCGCTTGCTATAAATACTTAAGATTTGTGGACTTCCCCCAATCTCAAAGATACTCAGTTACCTCGTGAGATGCGTTCTTGCCTCATAATCTGCGTGTGACAACTGCACTAAATGACTGTGTCTCTGCTCCTTAAGACTGATTAATTCGAGGCTCCAAATGAATGATGGCAAGTTTTTAAAGAAAATCTTCACTAATGGCAATTCTTCCAGCTTTGTTGTTGAGGCATTTGTAAAAAATTGGGAGGGTGGCTGGATCGAGCATATCCGGCTGCCAGAGCAGCAGAGCTATCTATTTAACACCACAAGTCAGGATGAATTTTTCAGCCTTTTTGTCATTGACTCAGATATGGCATCATTAAGTTTAATTAAATCTGTTGTAGGTCAGCTTAAAAGTACTAATAGTTTTGAAGTTATTGCCCTAGCTGAGAACTCACTTACCTCTGAACAACGTGAAATCTTAACGGAAATTGATAAAAATCTCGTAAACTCAAATGTTAAGGTTGTTTGTCAGGACTCGTTAAGCAGTATCCTTGAATGTTACGCTCATCTCCTATGCGGTTTCTCTTATACCTGCCTCGACTTCGATGACATTCATGAATGGCTTCATGCAGGAACCAACTTTATGTCTGCCGGTAGCTATATAGACGCATCTGTTAAAAACGAATTGCCTTACATGTTGTATTTGCAGCTTACTGAGCTTAAAGATCGATCTGAAAAACTAGATCTTGAAATTGCTGCTATTAATGTTGTTTTTATAGGCGAATCTCTTTCTCTAGACTTGTTTACAGCATCATTGGCCATGATATCGGGAAATTTTGACCCTAACTCAAACCTTTCGGTTCACAGCAATATTCATGACGCACACCAAAACGGAAAAGTGGGTTTCAGAATATTTGCATCTTTGAGAAAGAAAATGTCGATCCCAATTGATCAGAATGGACTACCTGCTTTTCTAACTGCGTAATTTCCGCTATCTGCTCAAAATTGCCTGTTACTTATTTAGCAATCGGCATCTCATTCCAGTTAATGGTGTGGCGAGTAAGTCCCTTTTTCATACTCCAGCCTTATTTGTTGCCTTGGTTGGTAACCGGAATGGCGTTGATATTTAGTGTTTAGTTATCCGTAAGTAGCGCTAGTATTTGGGTTGATACTTGCCAGGCTCAAGACTGCCGGACCGGGAATCGAACAAGCAGGTATAACAGACTCTGCAGCGTGTTTTCATTCTCTGTGGTGTTATGTGTGGTGCGAAAGTTTTGCTGGTTACAAATATTTTCGAATAATGGGTCAGTTTCGAATGCCAGTGACTAAAGAAGGTTAGTCGCGCTCTGCTCTAGGACGAACACCGATTCTGGTTTTATGTGAACACCTGTACTGATTTAATGTGAACGCTACCCAGGAGCACAGCTTCTTCATGCTACACCCCATTTAGGCCGCCTTATATAACGCGTTTAAAAAAACGGGCGCTTAATTGAAAGCCGCCTGGCGCCAATAGTTTGCTTACTACGGATAAGCGCGGATCGGTATTGCCTTTTTCTATGTCACGCAACGTTTTATCAGATACCCGGGTGAAGGCTGCGTACCGTGTTTGGGTCATGCCATAAAGTTCAGTTCTTATGCGTCGAATAGCTTCCCCAATTGATAAACTATTATCAGCAACAGCGCTTTCAATTTCCTCTATTATCCTTTTACGCTCTGCGATTGATAAATTAGTCATGGCATATCCCCAATAACGTTAACTTGTTTGCTATGTCGAAAAAGCCAATAGATGGAAAATCAAGTATTTCTGGTGGACATTGATAGCTCTGCAGCAACTGAGGAACACGAAGCGAAGGCTGAGCCAACGTGTTTAAAAATGCCATTAGCTCAACAGAAGGGCAAAAATGCTCCAGTTCCTTCGCCACTTTATCAAACCGGACAACGCCTCCTTGTTCACAACCGTTTTCCCACTTAAACAATCTGGTGACGATTTCCGGAGCAGCTTTCATGGGGGCAAAATCATAAATTGGTGCGAAGCGAATGTCGCCATCAGTTTTTAAAAAAGAAATATTGCGACCATGGTTGTCAGAGTTGCCAAAAACGACGTTCAATAAATCTCTGGCAACATATTGTTTGGCGAAGTCAGCAGCTGTCATTTGCGTGGTGTTTTTAATTCTTTGCCACACTTTGTCCATCACGATGAAGTGATTTTGATAACTTCCGGGTCCAGCATTTATTATCGAATAGATACTCTCCATACCTAGTCGGCTGGCAAATGAGTTTTCAATCACAACATCAAAGCGGGGCAACCACAAACTTACTTGCCCTTCATGTTCTAATATTTTCAGCCTGCTAGCATCAATGGTTTCAATGCCTGATCCAATTAAAATCTCGCTTAGCACCTTATAAAAAACCCCTTCAGCCCTCAAGATTTGGTTGTCTCGTGGCGTGCGTTGGTTTCTGGCAAATTTAGTTAAATAAGGCGTAGCGTTCAGCTTTTTGCCAGCAAAGTCGGCATCTATGAATACCTTATCCGCTTCTACCATAAGCAGTAATTTTGGTGCCACACCACCCGCACCAGTAGCACCCCCGGCGGCAGCACCATGCTCATTCGCATACTCGAGAAAGTCATGCTGCAACTCAATAACTTGCTGTATTGAGAATCGAGTTTTCGAATCAACTTGCAGGCGATTAGCTGCCTCTTTTATCCGCAGGTTGCCAACGGGAGCCATGCAAGCATGCGTGAGCAAAGCATAGTTTTGCTCAAACTCTCCGTTTCTACTCATATCAAGATGTTTTAACCACCAATCACGCGCCTTACCGACCGGCAATAGGTCGTCTAATAGCGCTGGCCAGTTAGCATACTCTGCCGGAATGATGCTTACAGGAGCATTCACAGTGCATGCCCAGCAATCTATGACGTCATATTGTGTTACTTCGTTGATATACTCAGGTAAATAACCCAAGGTAACATTGCTGCTCATCTCATTAGCAACGAAACTAATCTCAGCAGCATCCCGCCATTGGCCTTGATTAAATAGTTGTAGCGTAATGGTTCTCACCAATGCTCCGGTAGTTTATTACTGATATAGCCTTACATTAGCTTATATTCCGGAAGTATACTACCGCTAAGTGGTGTAAAATGTTGGAATAGGGGTAAGTAAACTACCGATACTGTGGTTATCAATAAATAAACCCATGCGATGCTGCAGCTTGAACAGGAGTATGGCATGATTTATTTTGGCATTTTCGCTCCTGAGCACCCATTTTGACACCACAGCTTTTGTGACTTCAGGTCTGTGGTGTCATCTGTGGTGCTAAAAAGCGGAGATTGCTTTAAACCGCATAAGACCTGCTAAGACCGAAAATCATTGCTAATGCTTGATATTGAGGGGGTTTTTCAGGGGTTTCAGACCGTATAAGACCGTGTTGAACTGTCTTTTGGCTGCCCCAGCAGGAATCGAACCTGCAACTGCCCCTTAGGAGGGGGCCGTTATATCCATTTAACTATAGGGCAAATGTGCGGCAATTAACGCGCGAAAGTTTAACAGAATTATTGAGTTAAGTGAATGACAAAACGGATTGCTATTCACTCGTTTATTTCAGGCTTTTTTATAAACCGGAACTGTTGATGCTTATCAGATCACCGATTTGCAAGTGGCTTACCAGGGTAGGGGTGCTGGCACTGGCCCAGGCATTGTCGCTGCTGATGTCGGTAATTTTTAAGGTTACCGGGCTTTTATGCAGTTTTTCAAGGCCATCTTTGCCAGCAAAACGTTGGATTTGGGTCACGGTGACATCGTCGCCCAGCTTTAAACCCTGTCGGGCACCTTTATTGATTGCAACCTGATGTTGTTCTACATGACTTATCTGAGCCAGCAAGCCCTGGCAGTGCGTGTATTGCTGAATATCTTTGGCGACGGCTTTTAATACCGTATCAATTTTCTGGCCGTACGGCTGCAACCAAAACTGCTTACTATGGCTGCCCGCTACCGGCAACTCGCTGTTCCACTCTGCCTGAGTGCGATATTGTTGCTGGTATACCAGCTGATTATCAAATAAATCATACAAGGCAACATCGAGTGCAAAAAAGCGCTCGAAGCTATCGTCCTGCCAAAAACGGTTGGTACGCTTGCCCAATGATAAATCAGTAATGTTGGTTACCAATACAAACTGTTGGCCGTCGGCAAACAATTGACGGTTACTGTTGTCGGTCATTAATTCAGGTTTCAAACTATAATCTAATGCAGTGACAAGCAATGCCGGAGAATAATCTTGTAAGTGACGTGATAACTGCGCAGTAGCGTTTTTATCCAGTTCAAATAACTGACCGTAAATAGCATCGCGGCGGGCGCCAAGTTCAACCTGTGCCAGCAGTAACGGCTTTTTTTGAGTGCTGCCTTTGCAGAGTTGCTGTTGCGGCAATATTTCGGCCTGCAGGGTAACGGTAACAAATTCGCTGCCATAATTTTCACTGAGCAGGCGGATCTCCCGGATCTCTGAGTTGCTGTCCAGCGTGAGCTGATGTTGTTGCATCACACCTGCAACCAATTGTTGCTGGCTCGATACCCTGACACCGGCAAACAATGCAGCACGCTCCAGTGCATCGCTGATAGCGGCCTGCTTGGCTTTAGCGACATCACCTTGTTCTATCGCAGCCTGGCCGGTCATCTCAAACCAGTTGGCAGACAATGGGCTGCAAAGTAGCAAACTGCAGCAGGCGCTGACTAATAATGGTAATTTCATAACCCGCCAAAAATACGTTGATAAAACTTTCATGTAACAGCTTAAAGCAAAAACTATACCAGCAAAAACTTTGCCTTACTTTAATGATGATGAATGATTTGGTTGACCCCTGACTGAAATTTATGAAGATGGCGCAAATTTTGCTTGTTGACATGGATTAAGTACTTCTTCAAGTGCTTTAACATTATACGCCGCTAAACCATGATGACGGATGCCAAATGATGAAATTAAAGGTTATAACTTTTTCTGCGCTATTCCTTGTTGGCTGCAGTCAGATTTTCGATAAACATATCGAGTATGTGCCGGTTAAACCTGCTGCATTTCCGCTACTACATGCGGTGGGAATGGCACCCATTTCATTGCAGCCGGGAGAATCAGAGAGTCAGAAAATATTGCTGGCCATGCGAGCTTCAAAGCTAGAGGCTTATCGTGAACTGGCTGAGCAAGTGTACGGCCAAAGAATTGACAGCAACAATAGCATGCAATCGATGGTGGCAGGCAATGACCAATTTGCTACTTCAGTACAGGGTGTGATTCGTGGCGCGAGAGTGCTAAAAACCTATGCCGTGGATGATGCTTATATTACTGAACTTGAGCTTGATTTTGAGCAGGTTTATCACTTATACCAAAATGTTTATCCGCGTCAGACTATAAAAAGTATTCATTATTATTGATGAGTTAAAGATTTAGTAGCAGGACTGTGGGGAGCAGGCTCAGGCCTTTATGCCTCTGCCAATGTTATCAACGGTTGGCTTGCCTTTATTAGTGTAGGTTAAGCCTGACTTTCCTCTGGCTGATAATAACTCAGTTTTCAGTCGCTGCAGGGTAAGCTGGCTTTGCTCCAGCGTTATCTGATTAACGTCATTTTGCTGTTTACAACTTGCCAGACTATCTTCCAATTGGCTGATTTGCTGTTTGAACCAGGATTCTTCACGCGCGGCCTGCAACCATTCGTTGGCAGCAATGCTGGCGTCAGTACTTTGAATTTCAGTTAGCGTTTGCTGCTTCTCTAGGGTTAGCGTATTTAGCGCTTCAATATCACGGGAGGCAAGGGCGGCAAGTTCTTGCCGCAATAGCAAAAGCAGCGCGTCCAGTTGCGCTTGCTGCTGCTGTAACAAGGTATTCAGAGGTTCAAATTGGCTATTCATTATTTATTAAACAAGTCACCTTCAAATTGCATAATTCGCCGGGCAAGCTGTTCAACATTTACTTTGTATTTGCCCTCGGCAATAGCCTGCTTAATTTTATCAACCTTTTCCTGATCGACTCCACTTGCCGCATTGGCCTTTTCCTGCAATTTAGTAAATTGCTTGGCCTGTGGCGTAATAGAGACCGAGTCCTGGCGCTGGGCAGCACCTTGCTGGGTTGCCTGCTGCGTCGCATTTTGTTGCACAGTGGCCTGCTGACGCTGCGCACCTTGATCCACTTTGTCGTTCTTTACCTGAGAAGTATTCTGCAGGTTATTGATATTTATAGCCATGATAGAACCTCTTTACCTTAAACCAGTTCCCTATGTTCAGGTTAACGGCTGAGCTTTAAAAAACTTTAATTTATTTTTTAAAATTTCACTCTGACCTGATTAACAGCAACCACCTCAGTCTGGATCTTCCTGCCAGACTGCTGATTCTGTACTGCTATAGTGTCACCGAGTGTACCATCCTGCTCAGCGATGCCGCTAGCTGATACACTAAGCCCACTATTATCAATCAGTATTGTAACAACATCTCCACGACAGACAAGGCAAAGATCCTGCATTGTAATCAGCTGTCCGTTATTGAGCGCTCTCTTACTGCGGGCGCCAATTATCTGACGCGGGTCGGTAACCAGGTTACCTCTGACAAAACGTCGTTCTTTATCTTCAACATGCAGCATATCGGCAGTGATGACGGTTCCTGTAGCGATATTTTGGCGCACCGTCACCGCCTCAACCATTTCTGTTATTTTTACCGGTACGTATAGCTGCCAGGGCCCGGGCTCAGTGCAACTGATATTAACCGTAACTTGCCGGGAATAACGTTGTTGTGGCCGGCTAAACTGTGGTTTTACTGCACAAATTTTATCACCGATACGGTTATCCAGTGGTACGACGGACAGTTCGATCCCACTGTCGTTGGCAATGTTAAGTTCTTGTCGAAGCCATTGCCCGGTCATTTCGGTCAGTTGCTCAGGGCTGTATTGCAGCAATTCTGGTTGCTTTGCAAAGCTCAGATTACTGATTAAAAATAATGAGATAAAAAATATCAGATAAAATTTTTCGTACTTGTTCATATGGTTTCAGCTATGCTTTACAGGCTAACAGCTATACCATTGCTGGTATAACAACGTTTAATTTCTGCCAGACACTGAATGATTAAATGATTAGTGTCTGGCACTCTACTATGGCTGCTGCTTTGTTATTGAACAAGAAGTCGCTGCAATAATAACGCCATAATGTAGACGACAGGAGTGGTAAATGGCCAGTATTTTAGATTCAGTAAATCAGCGAACTCAACTCGTCGGACAGAACCGGCTTGAGCTGTTGCTGTTTAAACTTGAAGGTAGGCAACGCTATGGCATAAACGTCTTTAAAGTCCGTGAAGTGTTGCAGTGTCCGCCATTAACCGCTATCCCTAAGCGCAACAAGTATGTAAGAGGCATAGCCCATGTAAGGGGCCAGACTATTTCCGTAATTGATCTTAGCCTGGCAACAGGGGGCAAGCCGGTTGTTAATCTTAGTACGGCTTTTATTATTATCGCCGAGTTTAATCGTTCGGTGCAGGGCTTTCTGGTCAGTTCGGTAGAGCGCATTATAAATATTAACTGGGATGCCATTATGCCGCCGCCAAAGGGCACCGGTGGCAAGCAAAGCTATCTGACAGCAATAACCGAAATTGATAAAGAATTGGTAGAAATTCTCGATGTAGAGAAAATTTTAGAGGAAATTTCGCCGTCACCAACCTCGATTAGCAGTTCGTCGGTGGATACCGCAGCAATTAATAAGGATCTGGGAGATCGGTTAATTTTAATTGCTGATGACTCCACCGTTGCTCGCAATCAGGTGAAACGAGCACTGGAAGGACTCGGCGTTAAGATGCACCTGGTGAACAATGGTCGTGAAGCCCTAACTTATCTGCAACAGGCAGCAAAAGAGTGTGTTGTATCGGTTACCGAAAAAGTAGGACTGCTGATTTCAGATATTGAAATGCCAGACATGGATGGCTATACCCTGACAGCAGAGATAAGGCTTGATCCGCAATTGAAAAACCTGCATGTTATTTTGCACACTTCATTAAGTGGGGTATTTAATCAGCAGATGGTTAAAAAAGTTGGAGCTAACGACTTTATCGCAAAATTTAATCCGGATGAACTGGCCGAGTCGGTGCAAAAATGGCTGCATGCAGAATAAGCATTAAGGGCAAGTAGTGACCAACAAAGAGCTACAGGAAGGCGAATATAAACTGTTCAGAGATTTTCTCGAACAGCAATGCGGTATTGTGTTAGGAGACAACAAGCAGTACCTGGTGAAAAGCCGGCTTGGTCCGCTGATGCAACGGTTTAACATCGCTACGCTGTCTGAGTTGGTCGCTAAAACATTAAGCCCGTTTGAGCGTCAGTTGCGCTCTGCCGTTATAGATGCCATGACCACCAATGAGACATTATGGTTTCGTGATAGTTATCCTTATGAGTTGTTAAAAAAACAAATTTTGCCGGAACTGGAAAAAAGTTGCCGTACCCTGAAAATCTGGTCTGCCGCCAGCTCTTCCGGACAAGAGCCTTATTCTATTGCGATGTCAGGGCTGGAATACCAGCAAAGCCGGCCAGGAGCCTTTAGTTCTGGGTTACATATTTTGGGTACTGATATTTCCAATACCATGCTCGAGCATTGTCAGCGGGCAGAATATGATGGTTTAGCCCTATCGCGTGGTTTGTCGCCAGAGCGACGCAGTCGTTTTTTTGAGGACAGTGGTAACGGCATGATGCGGGTCAAAGATTTTGCCCGCAAGAATGTTAGTTTTCGCCATTTAAACTTGCTTGATAGTTATAGCCTGTTAGGTAAGTTTGATATTATTTTTTGTCGCAATGTGCTTATTTACTTCTCTCCTGATTTAAAAGCAAAAATTATTAAACAGTTTGCTCAATCTCTTAACCCCAGAGGCTATTTGTTTCTTGGCGCGTCTGAATCCATTTCCAGCGTTAATAACGATTTTGAGATGTTACGCTGCAACCCCGGCATTATTTACCGAAAGAAAGTTTAGTTCTAGCTGCTGTAAAACTGGCCTGCGTTTTGCATTTGGATTGCCATAGTTCCAGATAAGGTGGCAAAAAAATGGCAATCAGTTTTGAAAAAGCATTTGGGATGCATCCTCATGCCTTAATGATCCGTGAAAAACGCTCAGAAGTGCTGGCTGAAAACATTGCTAATGCCGATACGCCAGGCTATAAAGCTAAAGATGTCGATTTTCAGCAAGCGCTGCAACTCGCCCAGTCCCGCCGCGGACAGAGTGCCAGCCGTACTCACGAACAACATTTCCATATTGCCTCTACCATGGCAAAAGACACCTTATTCCGACAGCCAGACCAAGCCGACACCGGCGATGGTAATAGCGTGGATATTCATCGTGAGCGCAACGCTGTCATGCAAAATAATCTGGAATATCAAACCAGCTTAACCTTCCTTAATAGCCGTATTTCAGGATTGAAAAAGGCGCTAACCGGTTCGGGACAATAATTATGAGCATTTCAAAAGTATTTGATATCGCAGGCAGCGGCATGACCGCTCAGTCGGTAAGAATGAATACCACCGCCAGTAATATTGCTAATGCCAATAGCGTTAGCAGCAGTGCCGGCGAAACGTACCGCGGTCGGCACCCGGTATTCCAGACCCAGTTAACGGAAGCCAGGCGACAGCAGGGTGACAGTGCCGGCGTTAAGGTGATGGGGATTGTAGAATCTGATGCGCCGCTAAACGTCGAGTATGCGCCCAATCATCCGCTGGCCGATGAAAACGGTTATATCTATAAACCTAACGTCAATATTATGGAAGAGATGGCGAATATGATTTCAGCCTCTCGCTCTTATGAAACCAACGTGCAAACGGCAGATGCGGCAAAGCAAATGATTATGCGTACGTTGCGAATGGGTCAGAGTTAATAAGGAATAACAAATGAGTACTATTAACAATAACCCGGCATTAGATGGCATGTACTGGGATGGCGGCAAGAAAGTGCCGGATAAAAATGACGGTGCCTTAACCCAGTCTGATTTTTTTGCCCTGTTAACCCAGCAATTGGCTTATCAGGACCCAACAAAGCCGGTAGAAAACGATCAGATGATTGCTCAGATGACTAACTTTACCATGGCAGATGGTATTGGCTCGTTAAATGAGAGCTTTAAGGGTTTTGCCGAAAGCATGACCTCAAATCAAGCTTTGCAGGCATCCTCTTTAGTAGGGCGAAGCGTGTTAACCCAATCAGATGAAATTGTATTTACCGGTGAAACGTTATCCCGTGGCCATATTAACCTGGACCGGCCGGCAGATAACATGCGGGTGCGGATAGAGAAAGCGAATGGTGAGCTGGTTACTAATTTTGATGTAAGTAATCCTGCGGTAGGTAAAAATGAATTTGTCTGGGATGGCACCGATGCCAACGGAGAGCCAATGCCTCCGGGTGTTTACAAAATTAAAGTAGAAGCCAGTTTTTCCGGTGAAAACCAATCGATACCCGTTAATGTATTTACACCGGTATCCAGCGTGAGCCTGGCAGGCAATGGCAATGGAATTACCCTTAACCTGGTTGGGCTAGGGGCAGTAAAATTAACTGATGTTCTTGAAGTTTCTTACGGTTAAGCAACCGTTTAAGGTGAGGTGATTTATGAGTTTTCAAATAGCATTAAGCGGCCTGGCTGCAGCCCAGAAAGATCTGGATACCACGGCTAACAATATCGCGAACGTTAATACGACCGGCTTTAAAGAGTCTCGGGCAGAGTTTGCTGATGTGTATGCAACGTCTATTTTTTCATCCGGGCGTACTAAAGTCGGTGACGGTGTGTCTACCTCAACGGTTGCCCAGCAATTTAATCAGGGATCTTTGCAATTTACCAATAACTCGCTGGATCTGGCGATTACCGGTGAAGGCTTTTTTGCCACAACTCCTGATTTACAGTCACAGGACCTGACTTATACCCGGGCAGGCGCCTTTAAGCTGAATAAAGATAACTTTATTGTCGATAACCGCGGCAACTTTCTGCAGGGGTTTAATGTTGATGCGGTAACCGGTGAAAACAGCTCAGTCAGTTTAAGTACCTCTTCGCCTATCGCTATACCGACATCGGCCGGGGCGCCCAGAGCAACCAACAATATTTTTCTGAGCATGAATCTTGATTCCAGAGTTGTTCCGCCAGCACCTGCATTAGCGTTCGACCCAAGCGACCGGGCATCATACAACCACTCAACCTCAGTTACTGTTTATGACAGTCTTGGTGAGTCTCATATCGTTACTACTTATTTTCGTAAACTAGATACTTTGCCTCCAGCAAATAGTGAATGGCAAACTTTTGTGGTTTGGGATGACAATACTGCTAACCCAACTGTTCCAGCACCCACACCCCCAGCAACACGCAATCCTGATTCTTATTTTGTCGGCGACAATATTGAGTTTGATTCCAGTGGTAACTTTGTGCCCGCCGCGCCAGTATCAGATATTACTTTGCCATTTGCAGAATTAAACGATCCTGCAAATGGTTATTTAACAAATGGTGCCCAATTCTCCAATGATATCGTGGTCAATTTTCGTGATGCCTCCGGCACCCGCACACCAACCCAGTATGCCTCGGGCTTTGATGTGAATAACTTAAGCCAGGATGGTACCACAGTGGGTAACCTGACCGGGGTTGATATTGACTCATTTGGCCGGGTGCTGGCGACCTACAGTAATGGCGATTCTTCTTATTTAGCCCAGGTTACGCTGGTACGTTTTGCCAATGTGCAGGGGTTAAAACAAGTAGGCAATACGTCGTGGAAGCAAAGCTTAACCTCGGGCGAGCCAATAGGTGGCCAGGGCAATACCGGTACCTTTGGTGCGGTAAACGCTTCAGCGTTGGAGCAGTCAAACGTCAACCTGACGACCGAACTGGTTGATTTGATCAGCGCCCAGCGAAATTTCCAGGCAAACTCGCGCGCCCTGGAAGTTAACAGCACCTTACAACAGACCGTGCTGCAGATCCGTTAATCTGCTGCTGTCTATACGTCCTGAAACACCACCTCCGGGTGGTGTTTTTTTATCCGCTGTTTGCTATCAGGCCTAACTGGCATCAAAGTTGCTTTATAGTTACAGAGATGATTATCGGAGCGCATTATGGACCATTTGCTATATATCGCCATGAGTGGTGCCAAAGAAAACATGCACGGCATCAGCGTTCGGGCTAACAACCTGGCAAACAGCAATACCGTTGGTTTTAAAACAGATTTTGAACAGGCCAGAGCGATGCAGGCATACGGCGCTGGCTTGCCCAGCAGAGTATTCGCTATGACCGAGCAGCCAGGTCAAAACTTTGACGCTGGCCCCATGATTATGTCTGAACGTGAACTGGATATTGCCATACAGGGTGATGGCTGGTTTGCCGTGCAGGATGCGGATGGCAATGAAGCCTACACCCGTGCCGGAAATTTGCAGTTAAGCCCCACCGGTATGTTAGAAACTGCTAACGGCCGGGCGGTAATAGGGGATGGCGGGCCAATACAACTGCCGGTACCGCTGGCTAAATTGGAAATAGGGCAGGACGGCACGATTAGTGCGCTACCTCAGGGCGCACCGGCCAATGCGCTGGAAGAAGTCGGCAGAATTAAGCTGGTTAATCCGATACATGCTGACCTTACTAAGGGCACTGACGGTTTATTCCGGCGCAAAGACGGCCAGCTTGCTGCAGCCGATATTAATGTCAGCTTGTTACATGGTGCCTATGAAGGCAGCAACGTCAATGCCGTGGGCGAAATGACCTATATGATAAGCCTGCAACGTCAGTTTGAATTGCAGGTGAAAATGATGAAAAGTGCCGAAGAGATGGACCGCCAGCAGAACGCCTTGCTGCGGATCATGGGCTAATAAACTGATTAATGGGCGAGAGCCCGGGAGGTAGCAGATGCATCCAGCTCTGTGGATAAGCAAAACCGGTTTAGACGCAAAACAGCGCGATATTTCGGTTATTTCGAATAACCTGGCCAACGCCAGCACGATAGGCTTTAAAAAAAGCCGGGCAGTGTTTGAAGACTTACTGTACCAGAACGTTAACCAACCGGGTGGTCGTTCTTCACAGAACTCTGAACTGCCAAATGGCTTGATGATTGGTGCCGGTACCAAGGTTGTCGCGACTCAGAAAAACTTTACTCAGGGCAATATGATTACCACTGAGAATAGTTTGGATATGATGATTCAGGGCCATGGCTTTTTCGAAGTATTAATGCCCGATGGCACCACTTCTTATACCCGCAATGGTCAGTTCACTGTTGATGGCGACGGCAATCTTGTTACTTCCGGTGCCGGTTTCCAGGTGCAACCTAATATTGTTATCCCCCCTGATGCGACCAGTATTACCGTATCGCAGGATGGTGAAGTATCTGTACGGTTAGCCGGTCAGGTAGATAATGCCGTGCTGGGCCAGCTCACCGTGACTAACTTTATTAATCCGGCTGGTTTGGAGCCAACGGGACAAAACCTGTTTAAAGAAACGGCCGTTAGCGGCGATCCGGTACAGGGCATTCCTGGTCTGGAAGGTCTGGGCATTATTGTGCAGGGCTCGCTGGAAACCTCTAACGTTAACGTGACTGAAGAGCTGGTCAGCCTGATTGAATCACAGCGGGTTTATGAAATGAATTCGAAAGTGATTTCTTCCGTTGATCAGATGCTGGGTTTTGCTATTCAGCAATTATAAGTGGAGGCATTATGCGTGCTTTTATGCTGGTATTGTCCGCGCTATCTGCGGTCTTATTATTAACGGCCTGTGCCTCAACACAGCAGCCGTTCGCTGATGATCCGTATTACTCGCCGATACCGCCAGAACCAGCACCGCGTCAGGTTTTAAAAACCGGCTCATTGTTTGCACAGCACCAGTCCAACAGTCTGTATACCGATAATAAAGCCCGAAATGAAGGGGACATTATTACCGTGGTACTGCGTGAGCGTACTCAGGCTTCCAAGCAGGCGAAGCACGAAACTGGCAAAGATAGTAGCGTCACAGTCGACCCAATGGTGGGTCTCAGTGGTCGGGCTGTGTCCGTCGCCGGCAATGTATTGCAGTTTGGCGCTAATTCTACTGCTGAATTTAAAGGTGATGCCAAAGCGGATCAGAGTAACAGTCTGGTGGGCGATATTTCGGTTAACGTGCTGCAGGTGATGGCCAATGGTAATTTGGTGATCCGCGGCGAGAAGTGGTTAACCCTGAATACCGGCAAGGAATATATTCGTTTAACCGGCATAATCCGGCCACAGGATGTAGATGTTAATAACACTGTTGAATCAAATAAGATTGCTAACGCCCGGATTGAATACAGCGGCACCGGCGCACACCATTATGGTCAGTCGCCGGGTTGGTTAAGCCGGTTTTTCAATGGACCCTTGTGGCCTTTTTAAGAAAGTGGCCTTTTTAAACAATTGGTCATGTCAGGCGCAACCGTATGAGAACTAATAAATGAACACTGCAGGCTACTTAGGAGTAAAAACCATGTTCCGGAACAAACTGGCTGGGTATCTGGTACTGCTGTTGATCCTGTCGCTGACACCAGGGCTGGCTAACGCGGCCAGGATCAAAGATGTTGCTGATATCGAAGGCGTGCGTTCGAACCAGTTGGTGGGCTATGGTCTGGTGGTTGGTTTACCTGGCACTGGCGAGCAAAGCCCGTTTACCGAACAAAGCTTTCGCACCATGCTGGCCAATTTTGGTATTAATTTACCGGCAGGTCAGCGCAGCCAGATTAAAAACGTAGCTGCGGTAGCCGTGCATGCCGAATTGCCTGCCTTTGCCAAGCCTGGCCAAACCATTGATATAACAGTGTCGTCGGTAGGCAGCGCCAAAAGCTTACGCGGTGGTACCTTATTGCAAACGTTTTTAACCGGTTTAGATGGCAATGTCTATGCCATTGCTCAGGGTAGCTTGATTGTCAGCGGTTTAGGTGCCGAAGGCCTGGATGGCTCGCGGATATTAGTTAACACACCAACCGTCGGCAGCATTCCAAATGGTGCCATGGTAGAGCGTGAGGTTATCTCGCCCTTTGGCAATGGTGATTTTATTACGTTTAACTTAAAAGAAGCGGATTTTACCACTTCAAAAAGATTAACTGATGTGATTAATCAGTTTATCGGGCCCGACACTGCTTATGCGAAGGATGCCAGCTCAGTTCAGGTAAGAGCGCCGCGCGATTTATCCCAACGGGTTTCGTATCTGTCAACGTTAGAGAATTTGGAATTTGCCCCTGCTGATCATTCGGCAAAGATAATTATCAACTCCCGAACTGGCACTATTGTCATTGGCAAAGATGTCAGGTTATTTCCGGCGGCAGTCACGCACGGTGGCTTAACCGTAACCATTGCTGAAAATCCAGAAGTGGTGCAGCCCAATGCATTTGCCGACGGGGTTACCGCCATTGAAGAAAATTCGATTATTGATGTCAACCGGGAAAACTCCCGCATGTTTAAATTTGATCCTGGTGTTACGCTTGATGATTTAGTGCGCACCGTCAATGCGGTTGGCGCCGCACCAGGTGATTTAATGGCCATTTTAGAAGCTCTGAAAGAAGCTGGTGCCATTCATGGCGAGCTGGTGGTGATTTAATATGAGCCTGACCAAAACTCAAGTCTCTTATCATGATGTAAATAGCCTGCAGAATATTAAAACTGCGGCTAAAACCGATGAAAAAGCCGGCTTGAGGCAGGCTGCCGAACAGTTTGAATCCATTTTTATGAGCATGCTGTTAAGCAGTATGCGAAAAGCGAATGCTGCCTTTGAAGCCGAAGGCATGATGAACAGTCAGACCACCGAGTTTTACCGGGATATGCATGACAGTCAGTTGGCCACCGATTTAGCTCAGAAAGGCGCGCTTGGCCTGGCCGATTTACTTGTTGCGCAGCTTGATCCTACCTCGGGTATCAATCCTGCTAATAAGGATGCAGAACTTAAGATGCCAGGGTCGGCCAGTTTCAACCCGTTACCTGAACGGCCTGATAACAATAAAGCGCTAAATAAAACTGAGTTGAGTAGTACTGTGAGGCAGACACTGCACGCTATTGCCGACTTACCAGCGCAGAAGCCACCAGCAATGGGCCCGGCCAAAGTTGCCCCTGAAGCCTCCACGACGCAAGCGCTGGCTCAGGCTGACTGGAAAATTGGCTCTCCTGCAGAATTTGTTCGTAAACTGTTGCCTGCTGCAAAGCAAGCAGCTACTGCACTGGGTTTGGATCCAATGGCAATGATCGCTCAGGCAGCATTGGAAACCGGCTGGGGTCAGCGCATGATTAAAACTGCCAGGGGCGAGAATAGTTTCAATTTGTTTGGGATTAAGGCCAATAACAATTGGCAGGGTGACAGTGCAGTAGTTGATACGCTGGAGTTTCGTGGTGGCGTTGCCCAAAAAGAGCAGGCCCGCTTTCGTTCTTACAGCTCGCCAGAACAAAGTTTGCAGGACTATGCCAGCTTTATTAGCGACAGCCCCCGCTACCAGCAAGCAATGCAGGTTGCTGCCGAGCCGGCTGCGTACTTTAACGAATTACAGGCCGCGGGTTACGCTACCGATCCTGCTTATGCAAAAAAAATAATGGCCGTGTATCAAAGCCCGGCCTTTGAGTTGGTTCGCAACGAGCTGGCAGCAGCTCAAGATAATCGTACTCAAGTTAATCGCACTCAAGATTTTAGCAATGGCGCCGATGAATAGCATGTTAGCCAACAAAAGTGGCAACGGAGCAACCTATGTCAGATAATTTACTTAAAATTGGTAGTTCAGCTGTGATGGCAAACTCCACGCTGCTTAATACCACAAGTAATAATATCGCTAATTTAAATACCCCGGGTTATGTCAGGCAGCGTACTGAGTTTGAAGCTGAGCAAATGGGCTTAGGGGTAGGCAAAGGGACGACTGAGCGCTTAGTCAGCGAATTTACTTTACAGCAGTTACGCCGGGATACCACCAATCTTGCCTATGCCAATCAGTATGTGTCTGAAGCTAACCGGATTGATGGCTTGTTTTCTAATCCGGCCAATAGTATTTCAAGTGCAGTAAATGATTTATTTCAGAAGTTTCAAACTGCCAATAATGATCCCAGTTCAATCTCAACCCGATTACTTATTATAAGTAGTAGCGAATCATTGCTCGATCGTTTTGGCACCCTTTCAAATTTGGTGTTGGATCAGTCAACCTACATTAATCAGCAACTGGAACTGGATTTACGCGCTACCAATAGTTTGATTAAAAATGTGGCAGATCTTAATAGAAATATTGCGAACTATGGAACTGGCAGTTCAAAACCGGTGCCGCTGGATTTGTATGATAAACGGGATGAGGCGATTCGACAGCTGGCGGAGAAAGTTCAGATCAAAGTGCTGGATGCAGCCAACGGCGAAAAGCTGGTGTTTATGGCAACAGGCCAATCGCTGGTCATTGAAAATGGTGAGTTTGGTATTTTAAGTTTGCAGGGCAACCCGGATCCCAATGTCAAAGAATTACAATTACAAAGCACCGCCAGACCAGGGGTTATAAGGCAAGTGGGTAATGAGCAACTGGGTGGTCAGCTTGGCGCGTTACTGGCTTTTCGTGACGAGACCCTTATTCCTACTCAAAATCAGTTGGGGCAGTTAGCGCTGGCAATGGCCGACTCGTTAAATGAACAGAATAAACTGGGGATGACGGGCAACGGCGATATTGGTAAAGATCTGTTTGCACTGCCGCCCTTTAACGGGCTTAGCTTTAATGAAAATACCGGTGCTGGCGCTGTTTCTGCCGTTATTGAACCAGGCAGAGCTTATCAGTTGCCTCCCAATGATTTTCTAGTCACCTTTAACAGCCCTGATACTTTCACAGTTGAGGCGGTCGATAGCTTTGGTAACGCCATTGCTAACTCTGCCATTACCCAAACCGTTGCCGGTTTTCCTGCTACGATTAATGCGTCCAGCAGCCCGGATGATGATTTGTATGGGTTACAGATAACGTTAAATGACAGCCTAGGCGCCTTTGCTGACGGCGACCGGTTTTTGTTAAAGCCGTTGGCTGATGCGGCCAGGCAGGTAACACAACTGAGCAATCGGGCCGAAGACATTGCCTTAGCGTCGCCGGTCAGAAGCAGTGAAGCGGTGGATAACCTGGGTAATGCTGAAGTAAACGCGCTGGTAGTGAGCAGCACCGATCCGGCATCATCAGTGTTCAGTCCGCCTGCGGCGTTAAATGGCGCGCCGTTTCGGGTAACCTACCTTGGTGGTAATCAGTTTGAAGTTTTTGACAATACCAGTGCGTCGCTAGGAATCACTCCCGCTTTACCTGCAGGCCAATTTAATAATATTATGGCCCAGGCAGGTTTAGGTAATTACGGTTTCGATTTTAATATTACTGGCGCCCCACAAACAGGCGATGTTTTTACCATAGATTACAACGTGGGTGGCTTTAACGATAACCGCAATGGCCTACAAATTGCTGCATTGCAGACAAAAGATACCATGCGCCGCTACGCGGTAACCACCCCGAATGCCGATAACCAAATGAGTTTTAATGAAGCTTACGGCACTATGGTAAGCTTTGTCGGTGATAAAACGGCCCAGGCCAGAAATGGCCAGGCTGCGGCTGAAGCATTATATTCACAAACTCAGAACTTATTTGAATCGCTGTCAGGTGTTAGCCTGGATGAAGAGGCTGCAAATTTGGTCCGGTTTCAACAAAGTTATGCAGCAGCGTCTAAAATTATTTCGACATCGCAAACCATCTTTGACACCCTGCTGCAGGCTGTGAGGTAACAATGAGAATTTCATTTAATACTAAATTCAACCAGGGCTTAAATGGCATTCTGGATACCCAGCGCCGCCTGCTTAAAGCGCAGGATCAAATGATCAAGCAAACCAAAATTCTGACCCCCGCAGATGACCCTTCGGGCAGTGCCAAGGTGCTGGGTGTGGGGCAAAACCTGTCGCAGTTAACCCAGTTTGAGCAAAATGGTATTGCCGTTAAAAACAATCTCGGAGTGGAAGAAACGGTGCTGACCTCTGCCAGAACGGCAATGGACCGTGCCAGATTATTGGCATTATCCGCAGGCAACGGCTCTTATTCTGAAGCTGAGCGCGAAGCGGTTGCTGGTGAGCTGGAAGGCATTCAGCAGCAATTGCTTGATCTGATGAATAGCCGTAATGTTGAAGGCGGGTTTCTGTTTTCAGGTTTTCAGGATAGTGTGAAAGCGTTTTCACTTGATGCCAGCACCGGCAAATATGTGTTTAACGGCGACGATGGTCAAAAATCGTTGCAGGTCTCCCCCGGAGTGGTGTTACCGGTAAATGACAGCGGAAAAAAAGTGTTTGATAGCGTGCAGGTCACGCCGCAGCCGGGCGCTGCGGTAATCTCTGTGCCAGGGCCAACCAGTGCGGCTGTAAGCGTGGCTAATCAGGCTCAGTTTAATAACTTTTATCGTAACAATTACGATAAACTCAACCCCACAGACAATACGTTTAATGTGGTGCTTACCGCACCAAGTAATTATGAAATAACCCGCGGTGGGGTAGCCTTGGTTCCACCGGTGACGGGCGCCTATACCTCAGGCGCGCCTATTTTGTTTAATGGGCTGGAAATTACCATTTCTGGCCCCGCGGGTGCGGGACAGGTTGATTTTGATTTACCTGCTCCTGAAAAAACCAATATTTTAAACAGCATCTCGGAGCTGATGACCGCCTTGCGGGTGCCCGGGCCAACAGATGACGCATATCAAAGTAAAATTGCCAAAGCAATCGGCGAAATTGACGCGGCATCGACCAGTGTTGCCGCTACCCGTTCTTCGATCGGTGGGCGGATCAACGTGCTCGATAGTATTAATGGTTCTAATGCCGATCTGGAAATTCTGGCGAAACAGTATCAGGCTGATCTGGCCGAAGTGGACTTTTCCAAAGTGATTGCCGACCTGACCAAAGAAGAGACCGCACTGCAGGCGGTGCAACAGACCTTCAGTAGCATAACCAATACCTCATTGTTTGATTATATTCGTTAACGCATTAATCCTCATCAACCACTATGACCGGCAAAACCTTGCCGGTTTGTTTTTATTAATGCTTCGCTCAAATAACCAATCAAAAGCTTCTTTTTATAATTTTTTATAAAAAACTTTAAAGTTTCCAATTCGCGCTCCGATAACTAAGTATCAGGCAAATCATCACAATAGTTCCAAG